>Ga0315279_10003443_pt1 | contig 22015 bp, 24 predicted proteins | sample YL17G06_20_MG_FD_203694 | JGI IMG/M metagenome (GOLD analysis project Ga0315279, IMG submission 203694) | Sediment microbial communities from Yellowstone Lake, YNP, Wyoming, USA - YL17G06_20 | ecosystem: Environmental > Aquatic > Freshwater > Lake > Sediment | place: USA: Wyoming | collected... | reverse complement strand
AAGGAGCGCATAAGAAAGGAGTGCCGGTGGGCATCTGCGGACAGGCGCCGTCCGTCTACCCGGAGTTCACGGAGTTCCTGGTGCGGGCGGGCATCGACAGCATCTCGCTCAACCCGGACACGGTGGTCAAGACCATAGGCATGGTGGCGTCCGTCGAGCAGAAGATCATCCTGGAATCGTTGAGGAAGCTCTGAAACCTCAACCTTTTCTTCCCTTTCCAGATCAGTTGCCCTCGGTCTTCAGCAGGCGGGTGGTTATCTCCACCAGCGGATGGTGCGAGCCATCGATGATCCTGACGTCGTCCAGCGTGCGCAGGTGCTGCAGTTTGGCCGTTTTCTCCATGCCCAGCTCCACGTCCCGATTGGGTTCTAGCACCACGGCCGAGAACTGGTTCACCCCCATGTTCTTGGCCGCCAGCACGCGGTGGTGCCCGTCCACAAGCAGATAATGGTCGTGCTTCTGCACCACGATGATGGGCTCGACCAAACCTCTCTTGATCTCCTCTTGCCTGCCCAGAAGCTCGTCGGCGAACACCTCGGTCTGCGTAGGCCTCAGGGACTCGATCGGCACCACTCGCCTCTTCACCACGATAGTGATGCCGTGCTTCTTCTCCAGGAAGGTCTTGATCATGAGCACCTTGTTGGGCGTCGCTCTTTCGATGTGGGAACGCACGATGTCCAGGTTGGAAATGATGCCGATGACCACGCTCTTGTCGTTCACCACCGGGACGTTCCTCAGGCTGTAACGGAAGAGCACCCTAGCGGCATCGTCCAAACCCATTTCTGGAGTTACCGTGTACGTGCCCTTCCGGATGATGTCTATCACCCTGGCCTTGGGCTTTGAGATGTTGCGAAGCAGTTCCTTAGCGGTCACGAATCCCACCAACTTGCCGTTCTCCGTGACCGGCATCCCGTGGAATTCGGTATGAATGAGCTTGTCGATCGCCTGCTCGACGGTGAAATCCGCGGGTATTGAGACGACCTCGCGGATCATGTAGTCCTCGACCCGGAGCTTCCTGTCTTCCATTCATGCAGGCGATGATATACCGGGCGATAAAGACTTTGCAGCTAAGTACGATCCCCGCAAGTGAGCCTTCCGAACTCGCTCCAAAACCGAGCAAATGGACTGATCCTGGAAGGACTGGTCAACCTCAACCCATAAATAGGAGTTACCTGTTCTCCTGAAAAGGCAACGCCCCGGTAGTGTAGTGGCCTATCATGAAGCCCTGTCGAGGCTTCGACTCGGGTTCAAATCCCGACCGGGGCGCCATCGCGATCACATTTCTGCCGTTTTTCATCAAATGCGCAAGCATGGTTTCTTTTTCATTAATACCGTATCAGGCAACTTCAAAAGGAAAAAGTAATATCGTATTTCAAAGAGGAAAAATGGCCGCGATTCTCGGGACGCTAGGCTTCCATCCGCACTCACTCATCCCTTCGATCCGCTCCAACGAGGGGGTGACCAAAGTGGTGGTCTTCACCAGCACCCACCCCGACTCGAGGAAGGCAGCTAGCATCGTGAAGCAGTACTGCGAGCAGATCGGCGTCGACCTTAGGACCGTGGAGATGCCCGACGCTTTCGATCTGATGCGCATCGCCTTGAGCATGCAGGACGAGGTGCGGCGGCTGCAGGACGAAGGGGAGAGGATATCGGTCTTCAACATCGCCGGGGGCACGCGCCTGATGAGCGCGGCCGCTCTGCTGGTCTGCATCCTGGAAGGTCTGAACTCGGTCTACGTGCACGATGACAGCCATGCGGAGATCGCGCTACCGTTACTGCAGATGAAGTACTCCGATATCCTGACCCCGGTGCAGAAACGGATGCTCCATTTCCTCTTGGCCCATCAGGAGGGCGAGCTCTCGCAGAAGGACATCGCGGTCGGGATGAGCATGCACAAGGCCACCGTCAATCACCATGTGAAGGAGCTCATCGATAAGGGCGCCATCTCCCTGGTGCCCATGGAACATGACCGCCGGACCAAGGTGGTCAGGGTGGAGCCTTCCATCGCCTTGCTGCTGAGGTGAACCGGATGCGCACGCTGTACTGCACCTTGGGCTTCGAGAGATCGAAGGTCACCGAAGCGATGCGCGCCCTCGGACATGACAAGATCGTCATCGTCACCAGCGAAGAGAACACGCGCTCCGACGCCTATCGCGAGCTTCTGGAGATCAACGCGTTGGCCAGCACGCCGTTGGAGACGCTGTTGGTGGACAAGTTCGACCTGATGGCAGCGTTCCTGGCCCTGGCCAAGCACATCGAAGAGGCCAAGGAGAGGAAGGAGCTCATCTTAATGAATGTCGCAGGAGGGACCCGCGCGCTGTCAGTGGCGGCCACGCTGGTGGCCTTCCAGTGCGGAGTGGAGGCCTACCACATCGAGGGGCAGGTCATGAGATTGCCGCAGCTGAACTTGGTTTCGATCGGGGAGAGGCTCACCGAGGAGGAGAAGGAAGTGCTGGCCGAGATCCACGAAGCCACCTCGGTGGAGGCCATTGGCCGTGCTTGCGCTTCGATCTCCGATTTCGAGCGAAGGAAGCAGGTCCTCTTGGGATTGAGGCGCAAGGGGCTTCTCACCTCCAGCGGGGATGGCAAAGGGATAATGATCTCTTTGACCAGCCTCGGCGAATATTACCGGATAGCCGTGATTATGGAGCTGCAGGCTAGAAGCTAGTTTCGGCCGATCAGGGGTAGGACCTCTTCCTTCAGCTGGCCGATGACGGCCTCCACCATCTCTGCATTGCCGGCAGGCTCCTCGATGCCAGAGACATCATGCAGGCCGTCGATCCTGGACTTCATCGGTTCGTCCAGTCCCGAAATGGCACAGAACATTATCGCCCAGGAGCGCGCCACCGCATCCTCATTGTAGCCTCCGCCGCCGGCGACCAGGTACTTGCCGCCGCACAGCTGGTGCGCGGCCTCATGAGTGAGCTTGGCCACTTCCTCGTAGGTCCTGGTCGTCATGCCCAGGCCGACCAAGGGGTCGGCGAAATGGCCGTCCGCCCCGAACTGATGGATGATGAACTCTGGATGGTAGGCCCGCAAGGCGGGCAAGACCACCTCCTTGTAAGCCTTCATGTAGGTTTCGTGGCCGGTGCGGTATGGCAAAGGAACATTGACGTGAAACCCCGCTCCCTCCCCCTCCCCAGCCTCCTCGACCGACCCCGAGCCCGGATAGAACCCCTGTCCGTAGCGGTGCAGGGAGACGGTCAGCACCCTCTCGCGGTAGAAAATGTCCTGGGTCCCGTCGCCGTGATGGCCGTCCACGTCCACGATCGCCACCCTTTGCAGGTCGTAGGTTCTCTGCAGATGCCTGGCCACAACGGCTAGGTCGTTGAAAACACAGAAGCCGGCGGAAGCGTGACTGCGGGCATGGTGCAGCCCGCCGGCCGGATTGAAGGCGTGATCCGCCTCGCCCTTCATCACCAGGTCCGCTCCCACTATGGAAGCGCCTACCGCTGCCAGGCTGCCCGCGAACAGCTCCCTCGTCACGGGCGTGTCGCCGTTGTCCAGCATGCCATGGCCTCGTGCGCAGGTCTCCTTCACGAAACGAATGTGCTCGGCGGTGTGGACCGTAGCCACCTGCTCCTCGGTCGCGAACCGGGGCTTCACCACCACTGCACGGTCTCCGAACGCCCCCATCTCGGAAAGCAGGTCCAGCGTCCTCTTTTCCCGATGGGGTTGGAAGGGATGGTTCGGGCCCAGGCTGTACTTCAGGAAGTCCTCGTTCCACAGGAAGGCTGTACTCCCCTGGTTCACGGTGCGAACAAGGTCGTGCCGAACCAAAATGGTTCTGGTCCGAGTTCAATCCACGAAGCGCATGCAGATGGTGTTCTTCTGCATCGCCAGCCTCTTCGAGATCATGCCCAGCTCCACCCAGCAGCAGTTGATGACCGCGGTGGGGACGAAGCAGGTCATAGTGAGCCCGGTCTCCCCCGCCAGCCTCAGCACCTTCGAGCTGCCCCAGTCGGTCAGGTCCTCGGTGGTGGCCGAGGTCAGCAATCTCGCGAAATGGCGCACGCTCTCGCATTCCGTCTCGATGTCAATGGCCACGTTCCCCTCCCCCTTGTCAATGGCCTTGATCACCGTCCTCCGGGAACAAATGGGCATGTCCACTTCGACCGTCGAGACCAGAACCTCACCGCTCTGCGAATCGACGGACGAGCTATTTATCTGTGCCCTTTCCACCCATGCCTTTGGCCTTGCTCAGGCTGCCGACCAGGACGATGTTGTACGACCCTATGCGCTCATCGAAGGAGACCATGGCCCGGATCTTGAACACCTTCTCCACGTTCTCGGGGGTGAGCACATCGGGAACGGGGCCGGCCGCCAACACCTTTCCATCGTCCAGGAGGATGAGCTTGTCGCAATATCGTGCAGCCAGGTTGAGGTCGTGCGAGACCATGATGACCGTGAGCATCTCACGCTTGGCCAGGTCTCGGACCAGTTCCAGGATGTCGAGCTGATGGTTGACGTCCAGATGCAAGGTCGGCTCGTCCAGGAGAAGGATCTTGGGCTTCTGCGCCAAAGCCCGGGCGATGATGACCCGCTGCTTCTCGCCCCCGCTCAGCTCGGTCATGTGCCGGTCGGCGAGGTGCAGGACATCCGTCTCCCTCATCGCTTCCCTGACTATCTGGATATCTGCCTCCGTTTCCCTGGCGAAGCGGCCTCGGGACGCCCCTCGCCCCATCAAGATGATCTCCAGGGCGGTGAAGGGGAAATTGACGCCGCTGTTCTGCGGCACCACCCCCATCTCGTTGGCGATCTCCCTTCGAGAGAGGTGGGCGACCTCCTTGTCCTCCACGAGCACCGTGCCGGTCTTGGGCTTCAGGGCCCGGTTCAGGCACTTCAAGAGAGTGGTCTTGCCGGAGCCGTTGGGACCGAGGATGCCCACCATCTCCCCGGGCTTGGCCTCGAAGCTGATCCCTCCCAGAATCTGGTGGCTGTTGTAGGAGAACTCTATCCCCTGAACGCTGAGGCGCAGCATCCTACCACCCCATCATGTGCTTCCTTCTCCTCAGCAGATAGAGGAAGAAGGGCGCCCCGAGCACCGCCGTGATTATGCCCACCGGCAATTCGGCGGGGGACATGATGGTGCGCGCGAAGGCGTCCGTGATGATGAGGAAGCTCGCCCCCGTGAGAATGGACACGGGCATGAGGATGCGGTGGTCCGGTCCGACCAGGATGCGCATCATGTGCGGGACGATGAGGCCCACGAAGCCGATGACCCCGGCAAAGGCGACGGCCGCCGCCACGATGACGGAGGTGAGCACGATAATGATCAGCATGACCCTCTGCGTATCGATCCCCAGCGCGGTGGCGTGATCCTCTCCGATGGTCATGGCGTTAAGATCGCGCGCGAACCATAAAGTGAAGAAGGCCCCCGCCCCACACAGAATGAAGGCCAACCAGAACTTGCTCCAGCTGGCGGTCCAGAACCCACCCATGAGCCAGAAGACGATGCTCCCTATCTGCTCGGCAGAGAGATAGGTCAGGAAGGAGACCAGGGCAGAGAAGAGCGCTCCGAGCGCCACCCCGGCCAGCAATAGCGTTTCTACGGGAACGTAGCCGCCGGTGCGTGACACCCCGTAGACCAAGAACATGGTGGCGATGCAGAAAACGAAGGCCATAGCCGGAACGGCAAACTCCCCCTGGACGAAGGAGAGCCCCAGCACGATGGCGAGGGCGGCCCCGAAAGCCGCCCCGGAGGATATGCCTAAGATCGAAGGCGAGGCCATGGGATTCCGGAAGATGCCCTGCATTGAGGTCCCTGCGATAGCCAGGCCGGCGCCAACCACGCCAGCGAGCAACACGCGCGGCAGGCGCACATTCATGATGATTTCATAGCTGGTCTTGTCATCGAGGGCGGTGGTCCTGCCGATGAGGATGTTGAAGACGGTGCCCGGGGAGATGCCCACCGACCCGATGCACAAAGAAACGATGATGGTGACGACTAGCCCTACCAGCAGAACAACCAGGAAAAAGGTCCAGCGGGCAAGCTTGTCGGCGTGCAGCTTGCTGATGTCATCGCTGGTCATGCTCAGGCGACCTCGTACCTTCCATGGAGGCTGTCACGGTCCGTGATATCGAGATAGTCCCTCACCGACAGCACGGAGCCGGTGACGCAATTCAAGTGGGCGCTAGCCGCCTCGATGGCTTCCTGCATCTCGTCCCTTGTCGGCCGGCGCCAGGGGATGCCTGGCACCGGTATGTACCCGGTGATGTGCAGCGGCAGATCGCGGTCCACGTCAGCCAGGAAACCGGCGATCTTCTCGATCTCGTTCTTGTCCATGATCTCCGGGATGAGGATGGTGCTCATCTGCAGCTTCACGCCCCGATCGTGCACCTTGTAGATGTTCGCCAGCACCTTCTGATTGGTCGCGCCGGTCAGCTGCATGTGCTTGCGCTTGCTGATGGCCCGGAGGCTGACCCCCATCTCGTCCACTCCCACCGGGGGTAGAAGCGAGAGGTTGGAGTGCGCTACCTTGACGTGCGCTCCCAGTTCTTTGGCGTAGGCAACGATCCGATCGATCTGAGGGCAGGTGAGAGGCTCCCCGCCCAGCAGGACCATTCTTTCCAGCTTGAAGGAGGTGAGAATGGCCACTATCTCCTTGGTGTTGAGGAAGCGCCGGGGCACCATCTCCTCGCGCAGCTTGTAGGAGCAGATGCTGCAGGACCAGTTGCAGCCGTGGTTGCATAGGCTGGCCTGGCATCTATCCTCGTCGTAGCTGATGCGGTATATCGGCGTTCCCCTGCCTCCTCTTGCGAATACCCTGACGCCTTACGCCGGATAAAACCATTCCAGCATTTGTTCGATGGCAATGACCAATCTTGGCGTGGCGGAGACCTGCTCCCCGTTGATGCGGAAGACGTGATTATCCTGAACGGCCGTAATGGCCGACCAGCCAGGCGTGCTCTCGATCTGCGGGGTGGTCTTGGTGCTCTGGTTCTCGATGACGATGATGTCAGGGTTCGCGCCGATGATGTACTCGCTGTTGAAGATCGGATATCTGATGGTCGAGTTGGCGTAGATGTTTATCCCGCCGGCCAGAGCGATCATCTCATTGGCGATGGAGCCCGGTCCGACCGATTTGGTGGAACGGAGCTCGAAGTACACCTTGACCTTGGCGCTCTCCGAAATGTTCTTCACCCTCTCCGTCACCTGAGTGATGCGCTCGGTCATGTTCTGCACCAGCTTTCCCGCTTCTGGCCGGTGGCCAGTGAGGTTGCCGATGGAGCTGACGACCTTCATGACGCCGTTCACGCTGACGGGGTTGTAGGCCACCACCTTGTAGCCGCTGGATTCCAGGGAGTCGATGGTGCCCGTGGCCCAGGCCCAGGTTATGATGCAATCGGGGTTCTGCGCCACCACCATCTCCTTGTTCAGGGTGTAGAAGCTGCCGACATTGGTCTTGTTGAGCGCGGCCGCAGGATAGTTACTGCTGCTGTCCACGCCCACGACCTGACCTTGTGCTTCGATGGCGAACAGCACCTCGGTGAACGAGCCGCCCAGGGAGACGATGCGGGCCGGTGTCGAGGCGAAGGTGATGTCCTTGGACCTTTCATCCGTGATGGTGAAGGGGTTGTTGAACCAGACGGTCACCTGGGCCTGGCCGTGCATGCCTATTGAATCAACGGCCCGAATGACGATGGTGTGGTTCCCGTTGAAGAACGCGGAGGTGTTCAGCGCCTGTGAGTAAGGGGCGGAGGTCTGGTTGCCGATCTGAACGCCACCCAAGGCAAAGGTCACGTAGACGATGTCCCGGGGACTGACCATCTGGGGGACAATGGTGATCTGCCCCGCAACATTGCTGCCATTGGTCGGGCTGGTGATCGAGGCCGTGGTGCCGCCGTTGTTGATGGTGACGGTGATCTGATCGCCGGCCTGCTTCTTGGCCGCGTTGAAGGCCGTCAGGTTGAGAATGTGTTGACCTTCAGCGTAGTGAGTTGAGTTCACATGCCAATAGAAGGGCGCCTGCGACTTGTTGCCCAGCTCCACTCCATCCAATTTCAGGATGGCGTAGGAGACGGCGCTCTTGGTGGTTACGTTCGCGGTGACGTTGACCACGCCGGTGATGGTGGCACCATCGCCGGGCGCGGATATGCTGGCCGAGATCTTGACATCCTCCGGGGCCGGGCTCATGACGATGAGAGCCGCCAGGACTGCGACGGATACGAGGACGATCGCCGTGATCGCGACCATTAATTGCTTGCCCATTGCCAATTGCATTCCTCCTTTTGCAGCTGCTTAGCACCGAAGTTCAAGGCGTTAAGGAGCGTAGCAGCCGCCTCATAACGCAAGAGGTTAATGAACTCTTCGCCCTTAGCCAGCATACTTTGTGGAAGCTAGTGGATGGATAAACCATCCAAGTATGGAGGGACCCTCCATCCATAACTGTACACCCTATCTTCAAGTCCAGGAAGCTCACCCGGGGATGCCCGATGGATTCATCCGTTCAGGAAGGCGTATGAAGCGCGTCATCCCACGGACATCAGCTTCCTCAGCGAAGTCTACGACCACTCGATGGTCTGAGACGGGTGAAAACTCTTGACGGAGGCTCATAAGAGCCCCCCTCATTTTTGCTACCAGTGTAATAGGCCATGCCAGGCGGCAAGTACCGGCCGCATGAGAATATCATTTGCAATATGCGGCTGACTCATTGGGGGAGATGAATGGCGAAGGTAAGCCATGGTCTCAATGCTCAAAGCATAGCGTCTGAATGAATGATTCGGAATGCATACTCAGGGCGCTGTGTGGCCTGTGACAATCAGGTACCAGATCACTGCCAAGACGACCAGGACGGCCATGATGGCACCGATCAGCAGATACTTGCTCATCCTCTTCACTTGATCCCTCGGAGTACAATTCAGGATGCCGCCCATGCGACCCCGTTGCCGAGGCAGTCCCATCATATTGGTTCTCCTGAACGCTCCTTAAGACCTACTGTGCGAGAATCCAATCCTCCCAGCACCTCAGCTCTTGCAGTCGCCTCACTGTTTTCTCGAAGCGGAGGACCAGGAGCTGCGGAGCCGGCGTTGGACGAGGCGCGACATCCACCGGGAGGGACTGGGTCATCGGGCACCAATTGCTGCTTCCCAGGTTCGCGGCCGCTCTTGCATTATCGCGACAAATGCCGTGCAGGGACCATGCAAACATTCTTGATTAGCTCGTTTATGCATAACGCGATGAGGTGCTTACTGCGCGCCAAGATCCATCGGGCGACCATCACCGACGCCAACCCCGATTACGTGGGGAGCATCAGCATCGATGAGGACCTACTTCAGAAGGCCGACATCTGGCCGGGGGAGAGGGTGCTGGTGGCGGACGTGGACAACGGGGCTCGGTTCGAGACCTACGCGGTCAAGGGAGCTGCCGGCTCGGGCACCATCTGCGTCAACGGCAGCGCGGCCAAGCTGGTGCGGAAGGGGGATAAGGTCATCATCATGGCCTTCGAGTACACGGATTCACCGGTGAGCGCCAAGGTCGTGTTGGTGGATGAAAGGAACTGCTTCGTCAAGTCCATGTGAGCGGGCCCGCTGCTTCTTTAAAAGCGCGTTTTCCATTACCTCCACCAGGTCGTCCACATGAAAGTCCTCATCTACTCCGATGGCGGGGCGCGCGGCAATCCCGGGCCTTCGGCGTTCGCGGCCATCCTCACCAACGAGGAAGGCAAGACCATCAGATCGATATCCAAGTACATCGGCACTGCCACCAACAACGAGGCGGAGTACCGAGGACTGCTGGCCGGCCTGGAAGAGGCGATCAAGCTCCAAGCGGATGAGGTGGAGATCGTCATGGACAGCGAGCTGGTGGTCAGGCAGATCAACGGTCAATATGCGGTGAAGGCTCCGAACCTCATCCCGCTGGCCAACGAGGTGCGCGAACGACTTCGTAAGTTCAAGTGCGCCAAGATCTATCACGCCAAGCGCGAGCATCCGATGATCGTGAGGGCGGACGCGCTCGTGAATGAAGAGCTGGACATCATGAAGCTCGCGCAAAGCTTAAGGAAAAATTGAAATATTCCGTGGAAAGAGCGGGATATTCTTCTTTTCCCGAACGTTAATTTCCCAACGTTAATATAGCTGTTCGTCCGAATGTTTTTTCACAGGTGTCCGGGGTCGGTGGCTCAACTTTCTCCTCCTGAGCCAGATCCTAGTTTTTCCCACCACATCGGCCACGGACACCAATATCTATCCTTCGTTTTATCGTGCCCACGAGCTCCTCTTTCTTGACCAGGACCTGCTCGCCCGTGCTCAGGTCCCTCAATGTGACCGCCCCTTGCGAGGCCTCCTTCTCTCCTACGATAACGACGAGCTGCGCCCGCACGGCATCGGCGTACTTGAGGTTCTTGCCCATGCTCCTGCGCATCAGGTCAACGTCGGTGGAGATGTCCTCCGCCCTCAGGGCCGCTGTCAGCTCGAAAGCCAGCGGCCTTAGCGCGTCGCTGACCGGGATGACATAAACGGAGATCGGGCTTTCGGGCGCTTTGAAGCCCTCCCGCTCCAAAGCCAGCAGGATGCGGTCGAAACCGATCGCGAAACCGGTGGAGAAGACCCTCTCCCCGCCGAAGAGCTCGGTGAGGGTGTACGAGCCCCCTCCGCAGATCTGTTTCTCCGCCCCCAACACTGGAGCGTCCACCTCGAAGACTATGCCAGAATAGTAGTCGAGGCCGCGGACCACGCCCAGGTCCACCTGCACGTTGGTGAACCCGTAGGCCTGCAGAACGTTGAACACCTCTCTCAGGTAGTCGGAGGCCGGGCCCGGGAAATCGTCGAGCACGGCGATCGCTCCAGTGGTCTGGGTGATGCGCACGATCTCCTCGATGACGCCCGGGCTCATGCCCGCCGCCTCCATCATGGGCCTGGCCTCATCGTAGATCTTCTTGTCCAGCTTTTGCAGGATCGCCGGTGCCTTCTCTTGGACGACGCCAGCCGCCTGCAGCTTGCTGCGCAGCACCCCGATGTGACCCACCCGGATCAGGTAGTTCTGCAGTCCGGACCGCTTGAGCATTGACGCCGCGAGCCCGATGACCTCGGCATCGCTCTCCGGGTTAGGGGCGCCGATCAGCTCCGCCCCGAACTGATAGAACTCCCGGTAGCGCCCGCTCTGGGGCCTTTCGTAGCGGAAGCATTGGCCGAAATAGAACAGCTTGAGCGGCCTGGGATAGTTGGTCAGGTCGGTGACGAAGAAGCGCATGGCCGGCGCGGTGAGCTCCGGCCGCAGCGATATGGAGCGGCCGCCCTTGTCCTCGAAGGCGTACATCTCCTCCACCACGTTCGGACCGGATTTGATGGTGAACAGCTCGGTGTGCTCGAAGATGGGGGTGGAGATCTCCCGGAAGCCCTGCAGGGCGGCGACGTGCCTGAAGGTCTCCTCAAGGCAGCGGCGCTTTTCCATCTCCTGCGGCGTGAAGTCTCTGGTTCCCCGGGGGCGCTGAATCATCGATGCGGAAACCCTTTAGCCGTTCTTAAGGTTTTACCGTCCTATTGATGGCGCAGGGCCGCATCCAGGTCATCGAAGAGGTCCTCGGCGTCCTCGATCCCCACAGATAGGCGCACCAATGAATCCCTTATTCCTAGCCGCTCCCTTTCCTGCGGCGAAAGGGCGGAATGGGACGAGTTGAGCGGCATGCTGACCAAAGAGTCCACCCCGCCCAGGCTGGTGGCCCGCTTGATGACCTTAACCTGCCGGAGAAGGTTCTCCGCCTCTTTCCGGCCGCCTTTGACCTCGAAGCTTACCATGCCCCCGAAGCCGCGCATCTGTCTCTTTGCCAGCTCGTGCTGCGGATGCGATGGCAGGCCAGGGTAGAACACCCTCTGCACACTGGGGTGGGATTCGAGGAACTTGGCGACCGCCAGCGCGTTCTGGTTATGCCTGGCCATGCGCACATCGAGCGTCTTCATGCCCCGCACGAGCAGGAACGCTCCCATCGGGTCCATGGTGCCGCCCATGAGGGTGCGCATCTTGGTTATGGTGGCCACGTCCTCGGCCTTGCCCGCGATCGCTCCCGCGATCAGGTCCGAATGGCCGTTGAGGTACTTGGTGCAGGAGTGCATTACGATGTCCACGCCCATTTCCAGAGGGTTCTGGTTCACCGGGGTGGCGAAGGTGGAATCGATCATCGACCGGACCCCTTTGGCCCGGGCGATCCTGGCCATCTCTCGGATGTCCGCCAGCTTTAGCAGGGGGTTGGTGGGCGATTCCAGGTAGGCCAGTCGGGTCCTGCTGTCGATGGCCTTCTCGAACGCCCCGAGGTCCGTGGTGTTCACCATCCTGACCTCGATGCCAAAGCGCGGGAGCTCGTGCTTCATCAGCGAGAACGTCCCTCCGTACAGATCGTCGATGGTGACGATGTTGTCCCCCTTGCTCAAGAATGCGAGGAAGGTGGTCGAGATGGCCGCCATCCCGGACGAGAACAGCAGCCCCTTCTCGGCGTTCTCCAGGGCGGCCACCTTCTCCTCGGCCGCAACGATGGTAGGATTGCTCCAGCGCGTGTAGACGTATGTGCCCTCCGGGGCCATGCCGTCCCAGGTCTGCGGGTCGTTCGTCGGATAATAGAAGGTGGAGGTCTGGTAGATGGGAGTGGTCACGGTGCCCTCTGGCCCCTCACCAACCTCTCCGGCGTGCACGGCCTTGGTGGAATTGCCTTTGAACTTGCCTCGCTTGGATGACAACTTCTCCCCTCACCGCTTCCATCGCCGAAGGGCTTGATAACTATTTTGGGCTCCTCCGCCCGGTACCCGGCGCATCGAAGTGCCTTAGCATCTAGGTGAAATTAGCACCGGATGTTCATCGAAAGGTGGAGCGACAGAACGCAAATGTCCGTCGGATCAGATGGGTCGAGCGGGAGGCTCTCTGCCCGTTCGCTTGGTGTACTCTGAGATCATCATCTTGGCGACAAAGGAGCTTACCTCATACTGGCTCCCGCTCTTCACCCGAACGACCCCGAAGCTGTCACGCCGCGAGAGGTTCCCCCGCTGCTTCCGGTAGCTCGCCGTGATCCATTCCACATCGCTGAAGGGGATGCTGACCTGTTCCTTGCGATATCTGAACACGAACCCAAAGCCGGAGTTGGAGACGACGACCTTGGTGGGCCGGGCGATGATGTAGACCAGCACCACCAGCGAGATGAGCGCCGGGCCGCCGATGATGAAGATGAAGGCCGCCCTGGAGTTGGACGACGCGTAGTACATGATGCCCATGATGAGGAGGACCATGCCCATCGCTCCGATCAACGGAGGCCCTATCCTTCCTTTCAGCGTGTTGTGGAAGACCGGATTCTTCTCTGCGGACGTCTTAGGATCCTCGGACATGATCATCCCTCGTCGACGACATCGATGCGGCCTAAACGGCCCATGAGACTATAACTCTTATCGGAGCCCTGAAAGGCATATCGGGCATCGCCCATGAAATCGGCGCCTCTGCTCTGTGAGCCCCCTAGCCGCCGCGCTTCTTGACTATGGTGAGGACATCACCGTCCATTAGGACATGGTCCAGCCCGACCGTCTGGCCCGGGAACTTCGCGCTGTCCCCCCACACCGTGGCATAACGGAAATTGGGCCGTATGGAGCGATGCAGCACGTCGGCCACGTCCCCGATCGCGGCCCCCTTCCTGACCACCAGGGGCACGTCCATGTCCGCGTCCATGCCCTGCGGCTTCAGGTAGATGCTGATGAGATCAAGGTTGTCGTAGATGGTCTCTTTCAGGTCCTCGATGCCGATGCCCTTGTCCGCCGAGATGAAGACCAAGGAGTAGCCCTTGAACTTCTTCTTCAGGCCGGCGAAGTAATCCTTGTCCTTGACCAGGTCGATCTTGTTGACCGCCACCATGGCCTTGGCGTAGATCCGGTTGCCGACCAGGACATCGATCAACTGATCGACCGTCACGTCCTCGCGGATGACCACCTCGGCGTTGATGTGGCCGTACTCGGAGACGATGCCGCGGGCCATCTCCTTGTCCATCTTGGTCATCTGGATGGTGGCGCGCACGTTGACGCCACCGCCATCCGTCTTGGTGATGACCACGTCCGCCGGATGGGTGTTTATCCTCAGGCCCACCGCCTCCAGCTCTCGGATGAGGACCTCTATGTTGGTGTCGTGGGCGTCGATCACGAACATGATGAGGTCTGCCGCCCGCACCACGGAGAGCACCTCTCTGCCCCTGCCCTTGCCCTTGGAGGCGTCCTTGATCAGACCGGGCAGGTCCAATATCTGGATCTTGGCGAACTTGTACTCCATGACCCCTGGTACGACGTCCAGGGTGGTGAAATCGTAGGCGGCCACCTCGCTGTTGGCGTCCGTCAGCTGGTTGAGGATGGTGGACTTGCCCACCGAAGGGAAGCCCACCAGCGCCACGGTGGCGTTCCCGGACTTCTTGACCCCGAAGACCGGTCCGCTCCGCCCGCCGCTGGAGCGCCGCTTCTCCTGCTCCTCCTTCAGGCGGGCGATCTTGGCCTTCAGCTTGCCTATGTGGTACTCGGTGTGCTTGTTCTTCTGCGTCTTGAAGATCTCGTCTTCGAGCGCCTTGATCTGCTCTTCGATGGTTGAGGACACCTTACCACCCCTAAAGGGAAATCCGCGTTCCCGCCTTGCCTTCCAGGGCAGCGTCGAGCTTCTCGGTCGAGGTTATTATCACTCTCTCGCCCCCGTTCCTCAGGAACGTTATCGCCGCCTCCGCCTTCGGGCCCATGCTCCCTGGCGGGAACTGTCCCTGCTCATATAACCTTTCGAACTCGGCCAGCCCGATCTCGAAGATGGGTCTCGGTTTCTTGGAATTGAAATCGATGTAAACATGGTCCACGTCCGTGAGCATTATGAAGAGCTTCTCCTCGATGCCGATGGCCAGGACGGCCGCGGCCAGGTCCTTGTCCACCACTGCCTCGACCCCCCGCAGCACCCCATCCTGCAATATCACCGGTATCCCTCCGCCGCCGGAGGCGACCACCACTTCAGCCTGGTCCACCCCGCCGAAGACCATGCGCCGGATGCCGCTCTTCTCGATGATGGCCAGAGGCCTGGGCGAAGGGACCACTCTGCGATAGCCACCTCGCTTGCTGTCAATAATGAAATCCCAGCCCTTCTGCTGCCTCAGCTCCATCGCCCTCTGCTCCGAATAGAAGGGGCCCACCGGCTTCGTCGGCCTCTCGAAGGCCGGATCATCGGCGTCGACCAGGACGCGGGTCAGCACGCAGGTCACCACCTTCTTGACCTTGGCCCTGGTCAGCGCCTCGCCCAGGGTCTGTTGTATCATGTAGCCGATGAAGCCCTGCGACTCGGCCACGCACACATCCAGCGGCATGGGCGGGACCTCGGCCATGGCCAGTTCGTTCTGCAGAAGGATGTCGCCCACCTGCGGACCGTTGCCGTGGGTGAGCACCATGTCGTAGCCGCTCTTTATCATGCAGGCCAGGTGGTCGCTCGTCTCCCGCAGGTTCCTCATCTGGTTTTGGAGGGTGGCCTCCTCGCCTGCACGCAGTATCGCATTTCCACCGATCGCCACCACGGCCGTTTTCATACAATTGACCAAGGATTTTTGCAACAAAATCCTTTGTATTTAAGCTTACCGACGGCCAACCTCGATTCTGGCACGCCAAACCGACGCCAAAGGACCCGCCGGCCCTTCGCACAATGGATGTTCCCGACCAGCTCCCCACGTCCTAGGCCTCGGATCCCCACCCCCGCGGAATGAAGAAAGGTTTAAACCCAAGAGCCTGATTCGGTTGCGATGGCCCAAACTGGAGGATTCAACCAGAGGATGCAGGCTTTCAGGAAGAGCAAGATCGCCGTCCCGTTCGCCCTGATCATCACTGGAGTCATCTCTTTGCTCCTGCTGTTCTTCGGCGGCGTGCTGTTCGGCGCACTGTTCTGCCTCATGCCGCCCTTGATCGCCCTGATGGCTTACGGCATTCCCACTTACTTCGGTCTCAAGAACCGCAAGAAGCTGGCCCTGTTCGGTCTGGTTCTGTTCGTAGTCCTCGGATTGTTCCTGGGGTACATGTACTACACCATCGAGAAGGACGCCTCCAACGGAGTGGCCTCGACCGGCGATCTGGTACTCACCAATGGTACGGTGTCGCCGCTCCGCGGCAATGATGCCACGACCTACAAGTTCTCGGTCCAGTATCATGGCACCAATGCCACGCCCAACGTCTTCGTGGTGGTCTACGACTTCTGGGCCGCTGACACTCCGACCCGTTTCAACCTGACCGTCGATCATTCGGCGACCTTGGCGAACGCCACGCAGTTCGTGGTGAACCATACGGTGCCCAAGAGCGTGTACCGGGTGGTCTTCGCCTACGAGGTGAACCCCACCACCGCCAAGCAGACCAACCTGATCTGGGGACCGATATCGGCCAGCAATGAGGACATACTCAGCCACGAACTGTCCATGAACGTCCTGGCCATGTTCCTCAACGTCGCCGTGCTGTTCTATCTGCTCCTGGTGCTCACCTGGTGGATGGACTCCTCCAAGAAGAAGTACGAGAAGATGCAGAAGGCCAAGGAAGAGGACGCCAAGAAGAAGGGCGGCGGGAAGAGCGAGAAATTCGTCTGCTCCGAGTGCGGTTCGGACGTGCCCATGGACGCCGAGGAATGCCCGCAGTGCGGCGAGAAGTTCGAGGAGGAGGACGACCGCACCAAGGGCAAGGCCAAGGAGCCCGTGTCCAAGTCCGATGAGCTGATCTGCTCCGAGTGCGGCAAGACGGTGAAGGAGACCGATGAGCAGTGCTGGAACTGCGGCAAGAAGTTCGATAACTGAACCGCCTGGCACTCCCTCAACACTTTTATTATCGCATCCCGGCATACAGTGCCTTGGGATGCACGCTTTAACTTTCCATTCCGTTGAGGCGATAGCTTGACCTCCATAGCAGACCAGCTAGCCAAGAAGCAGAAGGAGATATCGGTCTCCGAGTTCTTCGAGCGCAACCGGCAGATCCTCGGTTTCGATTCGGCCACCAAGGCGCTCATCATGGCCGTGAAGGAGGCCGTGGACAATGCCCTGGACGCTTGCGAGGAAGCGGGCTACCTGCCCGAGATAATGGTCAAACTGGATAGGGTGGACGAGAAGGAGTTCCACCTGACGGTGGAGGACAACGGTCCGGGCATCGTGCCGGGCATGATCCCCAACGTCTTCGGCCGCCTGCTGTTCGGTTCCCGGTTCCACGCCATTCGCCAGTCCAGGGGGCAGCAGGGCATCGGCATCTCCGCCACGGTCATGTACGGCCAGATCACCTCTGGCAAGGCGGCCAGGATAACCTCCAAGACCGAGAAGGACAAGCCGGCCGCGGTCAAGGAGATCATGCTCAACACCAAGACAAACTCGCCCGTGGAGACCGGGGAGAAGGACAAGTACATCATGTGGGACGAGAAGGAGCACGGCACTCGGGTGGAGATCAATCTGGCCGGGCGTTACATCGCCTCCAGGCAATCGGTCCTGGAATACCTCAAGCAGACCGCCATCGTGAACCCGCACGCCTCCATCATCTTCGTGGACCCGGACGGCAAGAAGTCCATCTTCAACCGGGCCACGGACAAACTGCCCCCCTGCACCAAGGAAATACGCCCGCACCCGGAGGGCATCGAGCTGGGAACCCTGATGAACATGGGCCGGGCCTCAAGGACTCGCAACCTGAGGGACTTCCTGAAGACGGACTTCTCCCGGGTCTCCGAACGGGTGGCCAACGAGATATGCGAACGGGCAAAGCTGTCCGAATCCATCAAGACGCCCTCTATGAGGCTGGAGCAGTACAAAAGCCTGCTGGGCGCCATGCAATCGATGAAATACCTTCCGCCGCAGACCGATTGCCTCTCTCCCATCGGCGAGGCCCTCATCCGCAAGGGACTGAAGAACGTCCTGGATGAAACGAAGCCGGAGTTCTATTCCCCGCCCGTTTCTCGAGCGGCAAGGGTCTACGCCGGCAACCCCTTCCAGGTGGAGGTGGGCATCGTCTACGGGGGCAATCTGACGGCCGACCAGCAGGTCACCATCCTGCGGTTCGCCAATCGGGTGCCGCTGCTCTATCAGCAGGGCGCCTGCGCGCTCACCAGGTCCATCGAGGCCGTCGACTGGCGACGCTACGGGTTGGAGCAGAGGGGCGGAGAGGGCATTCCGTACGGTCCTGCTATCATCATGGTGCACCTCGCCTCCACCAAGGTGCCCTTCACCTCCGAAGCAAAGGAGGCGGTGGCCAGCATACCGGAGATCCAGGCGGAAATCGAGCTCGCGCTGAGGGAATGCGGCCGCCGGCTCAAGGTCCACCTCAACAAGAAGGAGACCAAGTCCAAGACCAGGGCCAAGTTCGAGATCGTGCAGGAGATACTGCCGCTCATCGCCCAGAAATCGGCCAAGATCGTGGGCAGGCCGGTGCCGCAGCTGCACGGCAGCATCACCAAGATCATGAACGTGGTCTGGGTCGAGGACGAGGTCAAGTACGACAAGAAGAAGCATCACATCACCATCAACATCTGGAACTACACGCCCCGCACCGTGAGGTTCAACCTGCACGCGGTGCTCCCGGCTGGCTCGTTCGAGATGGAGGGCGCGGAGCCCCAGCCCATCGAGATCAAGGAGGACGGCAAGGTCACCTGGGAGCTTAGGCACATCAAGGCCACGGAGAAGAGCGAGGTGAAGTTCGCGCTGCTCGGCCTGGACCCGGAGCTCTACGATGAGAATGAGCTGTACGCCAGCGGCATAGACCCGACCAACATCATCGGGGCGGACCCGTTGCCCGGGGACTGGGACGTGCAGCGCCTCTCGGTGACGGAAGTGGCCGCCCCCGAGCTGGCGGAGGCGGTGGTCGAGGAAGAGGAGGAAATCGACTATGACGAGCAGAAGGAGGCGCTGAGCGATGACTGAGGAGAGGGACATCGCGGTGCAGAAGCTATACGAGATCGCCGAGTCGATCTACGAACAGCTGGACGACGGCAAGATCCCCAAGATGGTCATCCCCCTGCGCACCAAGGGCAACATCAAGTTCGACCCCAAGCACAGCGTCTGGAAGTACGGCAGCGCCAAGGGCGCCCGCACGGCCAAGAAGACCCAGGGGGCGCTCATGCTACTGCGCACCATGTACGTCATGGAGCTCATCGAGGACATGATCAAGAACAAGAAGTCCTCCACCCTAAGGGAGATGTACTACATCTCCGAGGGCTGGGACAAGGCCAAGTTCCATTCCCAGGACGAATCGAACAACCTCGCGGAGGACCTGGAGATCGTCACCGAGCTCATGCGCGAGGATTTCAAGCTGCGGCCCGAAGAGAACGGGGCCAGCGTCATCGGGAACGTCACCATCGAGGAGCTGGACCGCAAGGGCAAGAAGAAGCGCATCAATTGCCTGGACGACGTGGGGGATTCCGGATACGGCATTCCCTACAATGTGGAGAAGGACAAGGTGCAGATCATCGATTCGGGCGCGGACTTCATCATCGCCATCGAGACCGGCGGTATGTTCGACCGTCTGGTGGAGAACGGCTTCGCTGAGGACTCCAACGCGGTGCTGGTGCACCTGAAAGGACAGCCGGCCCGCAGCACCCGCCGGTTCATCAAGCGCATGAACGAGGAGGTGCACCTGCCGGTGGTGGTGTTCACCGATGGGGACCCTTGGTCTTTCCGCATCTTCGCCTCCGTCGCCTATGGGGCCATCAAGACGGCGCACATCTCTGAGTACCTGGCCACGCCCACGGCCGAGTTCATCGGCATCACCGCCTCGGACATCGGCAACTACAAGCTGCCCACGGACAAGCTGACCGAGAGGGACGTGAAGGCCCTGGAGGCAGAGCTGAAGGACCCGCGCTTCAACGATGAATTCTGGCGCGGCGAGATCGAGCACATGCTCAAGATCGATAAGAAGGCAGAGCAGCAGGCGCTGGCCAAGTACGGCCTGGATTATGTCACGGATACTTACCTGCCGGAGAAATTGGCGAACCTGGGCGTACTCAGGTGATGCTCGGCCGAGTGTGCCCTTCAAAGGATCGCTGGGCGTCAGATTGATATGCCCAGTCCCGTCTCCATATGCTCGATAGGGTTCTGAGGCCAATGGAGGCGAGCGGATGAGCAACGGACCGGTCGTCGAGGCCAATCGCTTGCGGAAGGACTTCGACGGCACCGTGGCCCTGACGGGATTGGACCTGCGGGTGGAGAGAGGCACCCTCTACGGGATGATCGGTCCGAACGGCTCGGGGAAGACGACCTGCATAAGAATATTAACTGGGCTCCTGCGGGCGTCGGGGGGAGAGGCGTCCGTGCTGGGGGTGAAGGTGCCTTCCAAGAGCATCCTATCGCGCATCGGCTACATGCCCCAGGAGCTGGCGGTCTATTCCGATCTGAGCGTCCACGAGAACCTGGAGTTCTTCGCCGGCCTCTTCTCGGTGAAAGGGGAGGATTTCTTACGCAGGGAGAAGGAAGTCCTCAGACTGATCGACCTCCCTTCCCGCAAGGATGACCTGATCTCCACCCTGAGCGGAGGCATGAAGCACCGCGTCTCGCTCGCCTGCGCCCTCATCCACGATCCCGAGCTGCTGTTCCTGGACGAGCCCACTGTTGGCGTCGACCCGGAGCTGCGGGTGGGCTTCTGGGACTACTTCAACGAGCTCAAGCGGCAGGGCAAGACCATCATCATGACCACGCACTACATGGACGAGGCGGTGCGCTGCGATGTGGTGGGCATGATGCGCCTGGGAGAGATGATGGCCGAGGGCTCCCCGCAGGAGCTCATGTCGGCCTCCTCCGCAAGCAACCTGGAGGACGCCTTCCTCTCCTTCGCCAGGAGGCCGAGGGCATGAAACTTGGCCGCGTCGCCACCGTTTCTCGGAAGACGCTGCGCTCGCTGCGGCACGACCGACGGACCGTGGCGTTCCTGGTCTTCGTGCCCTTGCTCATGATTGCCCTGTTCGGGTACACGTTCGGAGGGGACCTGAAGCACGTCAAGGTGGACATCGTGAACCTCGACCATGGGTCAATGGACCAATCCCTGGCCGCCGACATCGCCGGCGAGCTGCAGAACACCGAAACGCTGAGCGTTACGCATTACTTCGGACCAGGGAACGGCTCCGAGGCGGGACCGTCCCTCGACCGGGTGCAGAAGGCGGAGATATGGGCCTCCATCCTCTTCGATGAGAACTTCAGCCGGGACGTGGGAATCGCCGCCTTCAACCTGAGCCATGGTCTGCCGGTGGAGCCTGCGAGCATCAAGATCAGGGTGGACGCCACCAACCCCAACATCGCCCAGGCGATCTTCACGGAGGTGCAAAAAGCCATGCAGCGCGTCCTGGTGGAGAAGTACCATCTGATACCGCCCATCAGCATCCAGCAGCAGATGGTCTACGGCCAAGGAGCGAAGTTCATCGACTTCTTCGCTCCTGGGGTGATGGGCCTGGCGGCCATGATGGTGACCTTCATGATCTCCATCATTTCCTTCGTGCATGAGCGCTCCTCTTTCACTCTGGACCGGGTCCTGACCACCCCGGTGACGGAGGGGGAGTTCGTGGCCGGCTACGCCCTGGCCTTCGGGCTCATCGCCCTCATCCAGTCGATGGTGATACTAGGCGCGGCCATCCTGCTCTTCCAGATCCAGATCGCGGGGAACGCCGTGCTGGTGCTCTTGACCATCTTCCTTCTCGGCATCGGCATGCAAGGGCTGGGCTTCCTGCTGTCCTCGACCGCCAAGAGCGAGTTCCAGGCCATCCAGTTCCTGCCTTTGATCCTCTTCCCCTCCATTCTGCTCGCGGGAGTGTTCTGGCCGCTGGAGGCCGTTCCCGAGGTGCTGCGCCCTATCTCCAGTTTCATCCCCCTCACCTACGCCGTGGATGCGGCCAGGAGCATCATGATCAGAGGCTGGGGCCTGGAGCAGGTATGGCTGCCCCTGTTGATCCTCGCAGGGTTCGCGGCGGCGATGCTTGCCTTGAGCACCTATTCCCTGAAAAGGAGGAAGTAGCTCACGCCCCCGAGGCGATGGCCTCGTTGATGCGCCGCAGCACGAACTCCTTGTCCAGGGTGGACAGGAAGAAGCCGAGCTTCGGACCCTG
>Ga0315279_10003441_pt1 | contig 22031 bp, 21 predicted proteins | sample YL17G06_20_MG_FD_203694 | JGI IMG/M metagenome (GOLD analysis project Ga0315279, IMG submission 203694) | Sediment microbial communities from Yellowstone Lake, YNP, Wyoming, USA - YL17G06_20 | ecosystem: Environmental > Aquatic > Freshwater > Lake > Sediment | place: USA: Wyoming | collected... | reverse complement strand
GGTATCGGTGGGTTGCTAACCCTTGCCGAATAAAGACTTCTGGTCTGTCAGTACCCTTTCTGTGGATATACTTCGAAACTCAGTCACTTTATAAGAAATGGTCGAGCTTTGCTCGACGCACCTGAGCCTGTCGAAGTCAACGGGCGGAAGCCCGCTTATGTGCTGAGTAGTTACGTTTTTTCCTCGATATCATTGCCTAGAAAGTACGAATCATATGCAATATAAAAGACAGGCCGAACCGCCACCCGGAAGGAAAGACCATGTGTGAAAACCAATACAAAGAGAAACAGCAAATAATTGACTACTATGCAAAAAGGGCCATCGAATATGAAACGATATTCCAAAAGCCGGAACGCCAAAAGGATCTTTTTTACCTGCGAACGCTCATGTCCACATCCTTTGCCAATCATGATGTTCTCGAAATAGCATGCGGAACAGGCTACTGGACGCAATTGATTGCCAGGAACGCACGAAAAATAATTGCAATGGACCGCAATAAAGAGGTCATTGAGATCGCCAGGCTAAAGGAATATGGCAGCTGTGACGTTGACTTTATAATTTCAGATGCCTATTCGATGAACAATATTTACAATGGATTCTCGGCAAGCTTTCTTGGGTTCTGGTGGTCGCATGTGCCGATCCAAACGCAACCGCAATTTCTGCAACTGCTTCATTCGCACCTCTGCCATAGAGCGAAAGTCATACTTATCGATAATTGCTTTGTCGAACATGGCAGCACTCCTGTTTCGCGGACCGATGCGTATGGAAACACGTTCCAGGTGAGAAGGCTTAAAGACGGATCTGAACATGAAGTATTGAAGAACTTTCCATCGGATGATGCACTGGCATTAGCGCTTGCTCCTTTTTCAAAGGACCTTCGAATCAAGCGGCTGTCCTATTATTGGGTCGCGGAATATCTGGCAAAATAAGCGTGCGGAAAGAGAAAAGAAAAAGCAGGCTTAACGCAGCGCGTTGCGTGGCGGCGGCACCTGGGGAATCATCATAGCCCAATGGACAGGGAAAATGCACGAATATAGCATTTCATTATTATTCTGGATAGTGCCGGTAATCGGCATTTCCATTTTTTTCATTATACATCGGACGTTAAAACCGATACCGTTGAAAGCGGTACTGCTCAATCTCTGCATACTCTCCGCAATCGGATTCCTTCTTGATTTATTATTCGCAAAATTGTTCTTTTTGTTCCCTGGTCCCGGTCAGACAATGGGCCTTAATATTCGCGGCATTCCCATTGAAGAGTTTGCCTTTTACCTTTTCGGATTTTGTTTTGTAATTCTATTTTATGTTTTCAACGATGAATACTTCCTGCTCAAATACAATGTTCCGGATACCCGCTACGCCCGCTACGCGCGGTTGTTGCGGCAGAATCTGTATGTCTCCATAACGCTCCGTTCATTGCTTGTCTTTTCAGGTTTGTGCGGCGCAGCTATTGTGATAAAACAGGCATTCAATCCGGTTCCCGGAGTATTTCTGCCGGGATACTTCATTTTCCTTGCGGCGGCTGCTTATGTTCCCTGGATATTTTTCTGGCGTGTAACCAGGCAATTTGTTAATATACAAGCCTTTGTTTTTACCATTCTCGCAACGCTTTGCATTTCAATCATCTGGGAAGTAACGCTTGCCCTGCCGCGCGGCTACTGGAATTATAACCCGGATTACATGGTCGGCATATTCATACATGCCTGGAGCAACCTTCCCATGGAAGCGATTACCGTGTGGGTGTTTTGCAGCCTGATCATATTGAGCTATGAGTATACCAAGGTGCTGCTCCATAGAAGTCAAGGGAGGAAGAGATAAGGGGACTGGGAATGGTGAAATGCCGTGATTGGTGAACGGCAAACGGTGAAAACAATGAGCAAATAATTCATGGAGGTTGAAATCGGTGGAACAACAAAATGAAAAAATTGGAGAAAAGATTAAAAAATTTGGAAAAAAATTTGGAAAAAAGATTCAACAATTCGCCGAAGCGCGTTTAACCGAAAAGGAAACAGAAGAGATAGCAACGAACCCCACTCCAGAGCTATCAAACTCTGATGTATTAGGTTGGCTTAAGCATGAAAATGATTTATTAAATACACGAATGAATTGGCTAATCGGCGTCAATGGGTTGCTTCTTGCTGTCGCCGGATTAAAGGACGCTTCTGTCGGCCTATGCTGGATTCCTATCTTTACTGTTGGCATTGCATGGACAGCTAGCACCTGGCATGCGATCCATGTGAGTTTGCGCATTTTGCACTATTTGAATAAAAAGTGGAGACCGGTTATCATGGATTCGCCTCCATCAGTTCCCCTGTGGGTTAATGAAAGCTGCTGGAACCGGAGCAGATTGTTTCCTTGGAAGATAATGCCAATTGTCATTATCGTAGCATGGGTGTGTATAGCCGTTTTCCATTTGATTTCGAAATGAGAAAGCAACGAGGATAAAAAGCCAGGGCTTCGTTTTATAAACCATATCCATAAAAATAATCAATAAAAAGCAAGGACATTCGAGCATTGAATGGTCTGGACCTATTGGGTAAAACAATATTCGAAAAAACGCTATTTCGCCAGGATGAACCTGAGCTGCCCGGAGCTTTCGCCTGCGTCCAGGATCGCAACATAGGCAGAACCGCCGCAAAGTTTCAATGATATTGCGTCTACAGCACACCGCTGTCCCGGAATGACCGGGCAATTGAAAATGGATCTTCCTTTCGTGTCAACAATCCGCAACCGCATATCAGCATGGCTTCCGTTCGGCGGCAGGTTGACAACTATGTTGCCAGCTCGAAGGAAAAGGCTTTGTGCCCGCGCGGAAGCCGGCCGGGCACGAACGGCCCGCACGGCAGCGGGATTAAAGCAAAGTGAGTTTGAAGCCTCGTGGTCGTCGTTCCAGACATACATGACAATCTTGACACTGTCGGAGTTCGCCGCCGCGGTGGGGAGCTCCTTCGAGAACGTCCTGATGTATGAACCGGAATCGGACCCAAGAAGCGTGAGTCGGGTGTATGCTCCCGCCAAATTCGAAAGCTGCATGAACGGGTCAATTGCCGCAGTGTCAAGAACGTAGGTCTCTAATGTAAAATGCCCGGTTTCAAGTCCCGCTGTGGCTGGGGCGCAGGTAACCACAAGCGGGCCGCCGGCACCCCGCGCGACCGATGTGCCGATGCTTCCGGCGCCATAGCGGGGTTGAATGGCCGGGTCTCCCAATAGCATATAAAATCTGTTTGCGAAATAGGCTTGATGGGTACGCATAAGACAAGCGCCCAGACTCAAGCCCGCCGAGTCTCTCACCGTTTCAAAAAAGATCCGCGCAAAAGTCTGGTTGGAGCTGGAATAGGAGGCAATGGGGCAAGCCAGGTAGGCGATGCACCCGCCGTTCGGGGCGAACAGATACCGTTTGCACATCGACGAGTCGGACGGCGTGGTAAATGCGGCATTGCTGCAGGAAAATGACGCCATGATGGTCGGCATGCCCGAATTGTTAAACAGGCCGGCATCCCCCGCGGTCAGGAACGATTCATCCGCAAGCCCTGCCCCGAATCCGTGACCGAAGTATACCGACCACAAAGCGCCGCGATTGACACTGGCAAAATAGGCGTTTTTAGCGGCCCGGTGGACCGTGTCCGCATCAACGTGGTACAACGAAAGATAGATTTTATCAATGAATGCGGATGAAAGTCCGCCTGATGCCAGAACCTCAGAGCCAAGGTAATGGTTGCTGATATTGTCAATCCGTCCTTTCTGCATCATGTCATCGGCGGTCAGGACCGACCGGTCCCTCCATGCGCCGCGGACCGGATGGCAATCAAATGCATGGACCTTTTCGATGTAAAGGCTGCATTCGCGGGCTGTTTCGCATGGTATTCTTCCCACCGAAACAGTCGGAAGCAAGGTGTTCTCCTGCCCGCTGTCTGGAAACGCGCCATAGAAAGTGTCGGAGTATTCCAGATTGCTGTCGCAATGCACAGCGGCGGCATCACGGTAACATCGGATGCTGTTATTTTCCAGATAGGTCGGCATTGGCCCTGTGCTTTTAAACGCTGAATCGCCGCTTTGAGCCAGCAGCCGGTCATCGCCGACAAACACGATATACCTTGGCGGTCCACTCCAGTGCTCGTGCACCCATCTGAGCCCTTTCCACAGGACTGCATGGGCCGGAAGGACCGTGTCCCGGTCATTAAATTCGGAGAGTATATTCTCAAGCGTGACAACCGCGGCAGCAGAAACATCATCGCCGGAAAATGAATTCCGATGCGCGGCAAGCAGGCCGGCCTGGGCCTGGAACTGCTGCGGAGCGACGATAAGGTAATCGCACCTGATGGCAGTGTCCCGGATGTCTAGTGCCAGGATGTCTCCTAAAACACCGGCAAGCATCACCGCTGCCGTGATGGACGAAAATCCGAAACTACATTTCATGGGTATGCTCCACCATTTCCTGACAAAAAAAAATGCATCATGCCGAGTACGAGTCTGGAAATGCTTTGTTATCAGCGGGCCCTTTCACCCTGGGAGGCCAGTATGCTTCCAGCCAGATTTTTTTTTGCAATCCCGCAATGATATGCAAGCCGTCACGGTGATGAGGATATGGTCCAGCAAAGGCAGGTCCAGCAATTCGCCGGCATTTTTCAGCCGTTCGGTCAGCTTCCAGTCCGCTTCGCTCGCATGGGAACTGCCGCCGGGATGATTGTGGCCGAATAGTATTTGACATTTGCTTCATCCTGCTTTATATTATTGACACCCGCAAAAAAGCCCTGTGAAAATTCGCTGTATGAAGCCAGGTTGAGCGACCAACCCGGCCCGTAGCGTTTTCGGCCCGTTCATGCGTCTATAAGGTATGAAAAGCAATCAGCCATGATACCCGATGCCCGTCACGCCGAACTGAAGGAAGCATATGAACGCTATGCATCCATGGTCCATGCGCGCTGCCGCTCGATACTGGGGTCGGAGAATGAGGCCTGGGATGCGACCCAGGAGGTATTCATCAAACTTTCCAGGTCGTTGCCGGGCATCCGCAAAAAAGAATCGCTCTACTCATGGTTGATCAGCGCCGGCACGCATTACTGCATCTCGCAGCTTCGAAAGAGAAGAAGTGTTGAGTTTGATGAACAGCTTCACGGTCAGGAAAACGCCGGCGTCCAACAGGAACGGCGCTTTGCCCTCAAGCGGATCATATCGGGCCTGCTGCTTCCCTGGGAGCGAAAGGTGCGCGAGGTGGTTGTCTATGCATATGTTTATGGCTACCGGCAGGACGAAATCGCGCGACTGACCGGCATGGGCGAGTCCACGGTGCGTAAATACCTGACGAAATTCAAACGCGGATCGCAGGGATCAAAGGACCGGGTCGAGGAGGAGCTGAATGGCTGAGCATGGAAAACTTGACATAGAGCGCTATTTCGCCGGGGAAGCCGATGAGAAAAGCGCCGCGCTGACGCAGGAACACTTCCGCACCTGCGCTTCCTGCACTGCCTATCTTGCAAAGCTCGAAAGCGATCGCGCGGCTTTTCTTCTGCGCAAGCCGTTTGCCGCGTTCGAACGCGGCCGGAGCGCGGCGCTCAAGGATCCCTGGTATCGCCGCATGCTGCAATCGATCATGCGGCCGGCGCTGGTCCCGGCTTTTGCCGCGGTCCTCCTGGCCCTGGTGGCCCTGCCGATCGTGCGTCCTTATCTTGAAGGCCGCCGGCCGGACAGCGCCATAGCGTACAAAGGCGGAAAAACGCTGGCGTTCGTCTATCAGCGCAATGGCGCAATCATGCCGGGCAATCCCGCAGACACCTTTAGTGCAGGCGACCGCATCCAGGTGCTGTATGCCGCCCCGCGCGCCGGCCATATCGCGCTCTTCAGCATCGACGGCGGCGGCGCTGTATCGTTTTATCAACCGGACGCGCATGCGGAATACTGCACGGTCCCCACGGCCGCCGGCGCGGACCAGACCTTCCCTTCGAGCATCGTGCTCGATTCCGCCCACGGACAGGAGCTGGTCGTCGCATTGTTTTCACCGCGGCCGGTTGCCGCCGCAGCCGTTGCGGACTGGGCGGCCCGATACGCCGGCCAGGGCCCGCGCGACATCCGGAAAGCGTTGCGCAAGGACCGCATCTGCGGCGAGTGTACGGCAACGACGCTCTTGCTTAACAAAAGGTGATATATCCATGTGCTTGCCGCGCCTGACGATCATTCCGCTGCTGTGCGTCGCCCTGGGGGCGGCCGGAGCAACGCGCTATGCGCTGCTCGTGGGCAGCAATGCCGGCGGCGGGAACCGGGAACAGCTCAGATACGCCGAGGAGGACGCGCGGCGATTTTCACAACTGCTGACTGCTCTCGGCGGGTTCAACCGGGAAAACGTAACGACCCTGCTGCGGCCGGACAGCGCCGTATTCGCGCGGGCGCTCGCAGTTGCGGATTCCGCGGCGCATGCTGCGCCCGGCGCCCGCGAAAACGGTCTGTTTCTCCTTTATTATTCGGGCCATGCCGACAACACGGACCTGCTGCCGGGGAATGCGGCGGGATTTCCTCTCAAGCGCATCCAGACGTTTCTCGACACCATGCCCATGGCCATGCGGATCGGCGTTTTTGACGCCTGCAACAGCGGCGCGGTCACTGCCATGAAGGGCGGCGCGCGCGCCGAACCGTTTTATTTCAAAACGCAGCAGACCGCCAAAGGCGAGGTGATCATCGCCTCCTCAGCCGTCAACGAGCAGTCCCAGGAATCCGAGAGCTTGAAAGGATCGGTCTTTTCGCATCACTGGCTCAACGGCCTGCGCGGCAGCGCCGATGTTTCGGGCGACCGCATGGTGACCGTCAACGAGGCGTATCAGTATGCGTATCTCAAGACCATCGAGACCACGGCGCTCACCGGCGGCGGGGTGCAGCATCCCGTCTACCGGTTCAATATCCTGGGCCAGGGCGACATCGTGCTCACCAACCTGGCGCGGAACAGCGGCGGCGTTGTGCTTGACAAAAGCTGCGAAGGCAAATTCCTTGTGCTCAGCGACGACTACCGCGCGGTGTACGCCGATTTTTCCAAGAAGCGCGGCAGCGAACTCACGATAGCGCTGCCCGCCGGCGGCTATACGGCGATCAACGGCATGGGCCGCGTTGTTACAATGCGTTCCTTCGCAGTCGCCGGCAGCGCTCCGTACCGCCTTGCCGCAGGGGACCTGACCGAGCAGCCGCTTACCATTGAGCGTGTGAAAGGCGCGAACCCTTCGGCTGCGCGCGCCCTTTCGGCCATGCCGCTCTCGAGGTACAGCGCGGGCTTCGGCATAGCGGGCCTTTTTCTGCCCCGCACAACCGTGGCCAACGGCAACCGGGGGCTTGCATGCGCATGGGTCAATCGCGTGTATGTTGCCGAATCCGCGGACCTGTTTTTTGACGTGAGTGCCGTGCTGCCCGGCGCCAATGCGGGCGGCGACGCGGGGATCGACTATGTTTCGCGGCGCACCGGTCCCGCCTTTTTCGCCGGCATCGGCGCCGGGCTCTACTACTTTACAAAACAGCACCAGGGGTTTAATGAATGTTTCGGTCCTGCACTCACGGCGCATGCCGGGTTTTCGATGGACGTGGGCGGACGCACGCGGGCGCAGGTGCTGGTCCCGTATACCATGGTATTCAACCGCGGCTATGACCAGATGACGGGCGTTGAACTACGGCTGGTGTGGGACGGAGCGTTTGCGAATGTGCGGGCCCTGCCGGCGCAGTGACAACGCACGGTCCGGAAACGACAGCGGACGATACATCACTTTAACTGCGGAGGTACACTATGAGAATGCAGACAGCGATGATCGCGGTGGTCCTGGGATGTCTGCGCGCACTGGCGGCAGACCCGTCCGAGGCCGGGGTGCCCACGTCACCCCTCATGATCTACAGCGGAGGCTTGAGCGCCGGCGTGGCAAGCGCGCTCAATGACTCCCTGAAAAGCCGGACGCCGCGGTTCTTCAAGCTCTCTTTTGTTAACTGCGTCTATCTCAGGGAAAATATCGACCTGTTCATGGACATCGACTGGTTCGCGCCGGGAAAAAATTTCGGTGCCGACATGGGCATCGATGTACACCCGTCGCTCAAGACCTTCGTCCCGTTCGCAGGAGCCGGCGTGGGCGCGCATTATTTCGATTGGCGCCACCGCTCCTTCGGCGATTGCGTTGGGCCGTCGGTAACCGCGCATGCGGGATTTTTATTTGATGTTTCCGGCAGACTCCAGATACGCGTGCGCGTGCCGGGGCACATAGCCATCAATACCTGGAATGACCGGACCCTGGGAGTGGATATCGGGTTCCTGCTTTCGGACCCGCTTAAAAAGGTCAAGAAACTGAATTACTAGCGGAATTCATAACCTGAACAAAGGAGAAACCAATGAAACGCATCGTTGCAGTCGGCCTTGCTTTCCTGCTGGCGCCGGCCTGCCTTATGGCGAAAGACCCGGCGGAAACCGGAACGCAGAATAAAAACGTCACGGTCATCAAGGCGCAGTCATCGGCCGATGGGAAATCGGAGATGCGGGAAGAGCTGCTCGAAGAGTGTATCGTGTCCCTGCCCGCGGCCCAGGACGTGCAGGCAGCGGTCAACACCGAAGCGCAGTTTTTGCGCGCGATCAACGGCGACGCGAATAAAAACGAGCATACGCGGACCTATTCGGCGACGATTGAGATCAATTATATGCTGTACCAGAAAGTGCTTATCGTGGTGACGACCAATGCCGTGACCGCGCAGGAACCGGTGATGAAGGTGATGGACAAGAACATCAAGCAGACGAAGACCTTCACCTCCAATCCGGCGAACGGCGATATGTACGCGGGCGAATCGCACCGGAAATATTATTTTTCGACGGCCGAAGGCGCGGTAAGTGATGCGCGCAAGCAGGCGCAGGTCTGGCTTGCGCAGCAGTCGGCGGTGGTGTGCAAAGCCCGGTAAGACGAGATGACGGAGAATTATTTTAAAGCAACGAACGGCACTCATCCTTAAGGGAGGTCTTATGCGCGGATTGTTAACATATGGTCCGGTCCTGGCTGCGGCGGTCCTGCTTGCGGGATGCACCAGCAAGGTGACCCGCATCCAGAGCGATTCCACCACCGACCTTTCAGGTTCGTGGAACGACACCGACTCGCGGCTGGTGGCCCAGGAGATGATCGGCGACTGCCTCAACCAGCGCTGGCTTTTCAAATGGGACGAGATGAAAAAGCGCCCCACCGTGATCATCGGCAAAATCACCAACCAGAGCCATGAGCACATCAGCGTGGAAACGTTCTGCAAAGACATTGAGCGCGCGCTGCTCAATTCGGGCAAGGTCGATTTCGTGGCCACCAAGACCGAGCGCGAACAGGTGCGGGAAGAAAAGGCCGATCAGACAGAAAACGCTTCGGCGGCCACGGCCAAACCCGCGGGAGAAGAGACCGGCGCCGACCTCATGCTCATCGGCTCCATCAACACCATCGTGGACCAGGAGGGCGGCCGGGCCGTGGTCTTCTATCAGACGAACATGGAGTTGATTGACATCAAGAGCAACCAGAAAGTATGGATCGGCGAAAAGAAAATCAAGAAATTCATCCGGCGGGCGTCGGCGTCGTTCTGACCTTCCGGCCCCGCATCCTGCCCATGCTCCTGCCTCTCTGCAGGCTGCTCCTTGTGTTCGGTGTGGCTGCTGTGCTGTCATCGTGCACCACGAGGAGCGCACTTCGGCTTGAACGCCTTGAAGGACTTCAGGCCCAGGGCGATTATCGTGCGGCAGTCGACCGCATCAAGCGCGATCCCGGCCTGTACGGCAACACCAGCCGCTTTCTTTACTTCATGGATATCGGTACGCTCTATCATTACGCCGGCATGTATGATTCGAGCACCGCCTACCTCCTTCGGGCCGCTAACCTGTACGACGAACTGTATACGCGGTCGGTCACCAACGAGGCCGCGGCGTTTCTCACCAACGACAATGTGCGGCCTTATCGCAGCAAACCCTTTGAGATTGTGTTCGTCCATCAGATGCTAGAGCTTAATTACCTGGCGCGGCAGCAGGTGGACGACGCCGTGGTCGAAGCGCGCCGCACCCAGCTGTTGTTTGACGGGTGGGAGAAAAAGGACACCGCCGGACCGGGCCCGGCGGGCGGCGGCATGTTCCATTACCTTTCGTCTATATGCTGGGACGCGGCGGGCAAGACCGACGACGCCATGATTTCGCTGTTTGCGTCCGTGCGCGCGTTTAAAAGCGGGCCGGTGCGGCTGCCGCCATGGATCGGCTCGTACGCCGCGGGCATGCTCATGAAAAACAACCGGGAAGATGACGTGAAGTCCCTCGCATTGCCGCCCGCCGCTGCCGATACCGCGCGGTTTTCCAATGAGCGGTCCGAGGTCATCCTGATCGGCTATGCCGGCAAAGGGCCGGTGTTTGCGGATGACGTCTGGTGGGGGACCTATGTAGTTGACGGCTTCCTGGTGCTTCATCACACCCGCGCCGACGGGTCCATGGAGACCGTGTCCATGCTTGCGCCGCCGCTGGTGCGGAGCGATGATCAGGGCGGCACAAAAGGCCGCACAACAAAATCGGGCACAACGCTGCATATCAAATTCGCGCTGCCTGCGCTGCGCACGCTGCCGTCCCAGACCGCCGGATTTACACTGCGCGCGGATACCGGGCGGCCGGTGACCGCGGCCGTGATCAATGATTTTGATTTGCAGGCGGCCCGCTACCTGGAAGACAACAAAGGCAGCACCCTTGCGCGCACGGCAGCGCGCGTGGCGCTGCGCACGTTCACGGCGCAAAAGACCAAGCAGGAGCTGGCCACGAATTCCCCTTTGGCCAATCTTGTCATCAGCATCATCAGCGATGTGGCCGCGGACCAGCTTGAAAAAGCGGACACGCGCATCTGCTTTCTGGCGCCGAAAACCGTACAGTGCGCGCGGGTGGCGCTGTCACCCGGCAGGCACACCATCGAGGTCACGTCCTGCGATCAGGCGGGTGCCGCATTGGACACGAAAAGCTATGATATCGCGCTCGGGCCCCACGAGAAAAAAGTGATTTTCTGCACATCGCTCCGATAGATGGACAATGGCAGTCCCTCGACTGCGCGCGGGTCCTCATCGGCCTTTGCTTGGACAAATCCAAAAAAAATCGGCACAGACAACGCCATGAACCAGCTGTTTCTCAGTTCCTGCTCCATGCGCTAAAAGTAAAAAGCAGAAAAAACCATACCCACCAGCCTGCGCACTGCACTATATTTCTTACAAATAGGAAAGCCGGACTGATTGAATGTCCATAGCGGGCCCTGTTGCAAGGGCAAAAAGAATTGCGATATTCCTGAATCACCTATAACGCGACGGAGGATGCATGAATTTTTCCTTCACGCTTAAAGGCAGGGACTGGATCGGACTGTACCTGGCTGTTTTTGTGTTTTATTTTATTCCGGCCATAGCAATGCAATTTTTCGCAAGGCATATGCAGAAGGATCCATCGAACGTGATGAATCTTGTAGTGCTTTTCAGCTTATTCATCATCATGATGCTTTCAATGCTGATTCTGGCAACACCTATTCTTAACAAAATCATCAATAGCATTCACCTGAATGACAGGCCGCTGAACTATTCAGGAAAAATCGTTGAGTTTGTTTTCCTTAATATCGGGGGCCTTTTGCTCTGCATTATTACCGTCGGGATATATTTCCCGTGGTACGTGACCAAATTAATGAGGTATCTTGTTGGAAAGACATCATATAATAACAGCAATTTCATCTTCAATGGGAAAGGACTTCATCTTCTGGGCTTATTGGCCGCGACATTGTTGCTTCCAATGATTCTGTATTCCATGGTAATTGCATGTATCGGGAGGGGATTGAATGGCGGTATATTTTTCGCGATATTTTCCCAGATCATCGTGTTTCTGGTTATGATACCGTACATCTATTGGATATACAAATGGATGATGAACATAACCTACAAGGAATATCTGATCAAATGGGATACTATTGCCATTCAATCAATGGGCAAGATATTGCTGGAAATGGTATTGACAATAATTACCCTTGGAATCTATTATCCCGTTGCATTCGCGAAGCTCTATCAATATTTCATCAGGCGGACCGTAATTTGCCGGCAAGATATAAAAACCCTTGCACTCAACGCTCAATTCAATTTTGTGAACGCATGGAAGATAGTGTGGTCGCAATTGCTGTTGACAATAGTTACCTGTGGAATCTATGGGGCCTGGGCATATTGCAGAATTATTGACTTGTTTATCAGCAATACTTCCCTTGTCAAATATAAAGAGCCAGGATACCAGAACTAAGGGCGCGGCGGAAAGCAAAAGACATCGGCTTTAGCTCGATCTGTTCATAATATCTTTATTGTAAACCCCGCTTCTCCGATAGGAGAAGGGGCGTCAGAGGATACGCTATCGAAAAAGAAGTTAATGAAAGCTCCGAATCAACAGCTTTGGAATCCGAACTGCTATCCGGCATCAAGAAACCCCAGGAGAGCAGCGAAGACTAAGCCGGCTTGCGCCGGAGCGGCCAGAAGCCCCAGAGGCAAAAGGCCAGCCGGATCAGAGTGTCTCCAAAGCGGGGAGACATACGCAAAAAACGTGTTTGTTGCTGATAAAGATTCGGTGGGGGGGGAAATGTGGCGGGAAATTATTTTAAATAGAGCATGAGAAAATGCGGAGCAGAAATAGGGATACCCCACCCAACCCTCCCCGCATTTGAATTCATAGCGGGGAGGGCAGGGAGGGAACTCCGTGTATCGTTGCCCGGGGCTTCACCCCGGGCTATAAATATGTCGGCCCTACGGGCCTCAGAGAAGATCAGCATGTTTTTACAATCCGCATCATTATTACCATAATAGAAAGGAATTCGTTGAAATGTCAAATCTGACTCAAGTCTTAAAAGCCGAGATTGTCCGACTCAGTCGCAAGGAGGCCAAAGCCGCGGTCCTTCCTCTGAAAAGAGCGAATGCCAGGCTTAAGCAGTCAAACGCGGCGCTCAAGGAGCAGCTTGCGGCCCTTGAGAGAGCTCTCAAGCAGGTGCAGGCGCAAAGCAGGGGGGGGGCGGTGCCGGCCGGGTCCACCGAGGTCGACACGAAAGCCAGAATAACCGGCAGGGGGATCCGAAGCCTCAGAAAGCGTCTTGGCGTTTCAGGAGAGGATTTGGGAACGCTCCTGGGAATAACCCCTAATGCAGTTTACTCACTGGAAAAGAAAGCCGGCGCCCTCAGACTCCGTAAAAGCACTCGAGCAGCGGTGCTTGGGATTCGAGATTTTGGGGCTCGGGAGGCGAAAGCGAGATTGGCGGAGCTCAAGGCCCCTAAAAAAGCAGGAAAAAAGGCAACGAAAAAATAAGCCGCCGCGATCGTGGATCGCTGAGACACGTTTGATGCCTGCGGCGGCGTCCACTCGCTTCACTCGGGCATCGTCATGTCGGCAATCGGGCCACTTTGCCAAACCGCGGACCGTTGCGGCCTTCCTATCGCATCAATCTCGCGGTGAGGATGCCCAACGGCCGGTTGTTCCGATCAAAGCAACGGGCTTTGATGAAAATCACGCCGCCGGATGAATTCTTCGCAATATCGGTTGTGGCATTGAAGTCCGTGACATACCGATCGATAATCATGCGGCCTTGCGGATCATAGGCAAGAAGGCGGATCTTCGCCGTGCGTTCGGGCACCATGATCGAACCGCTTTTCCCGATGCCCACCATCCTGCCGGCCTTCGAAGCCGCCGCGGGAGATTTGGCGGCCGTCCCGCCGACCACCCTTTTATCTAAAAGCTCCACACCGCCCATTTCCAGAGTGAACGTCGACTGGGTGCTTTTACGCTCGGCGAAGAACAGATCGAAGTCGTAGACCGTGTTCGGCGAAAGATTTAAACTGTCAAGAGACGCCGATCTGGTCAGGATGGCATGCGGTCCGCCGTTATCGATGGCAAGATGGTGGTTGATAAAAAGCCAGGAATCGTCGTCACTGCTCAGGATGATGCCCGCTCCTGCCGTGAACTTGCAGCGATTATGCATCTGCATGGTAAAACTGTAGTTGTGAAGCAGGCCCTCGCCGCCAAATCCTCTGCCGTCGATGGGGAAAAAGAAATCGCCGGAATAGACGCAATACAGAACGCCGTCCACGATGTCGGATTGGATGTCAAGCGTGTCGTCGAATCGTATGTTTTTAAATGACGTATCGGCGCCCACTGTCCAATCGCGGTACCATTTGCCGATATTATCGACATATATTCCCGAAGCATTGTTGGTAGTGCCGCGCGCCGGATTTTTTATCGGCCTTTTGTTGGCGTCCAGCGTATCCAGCACCAGGCCATGCAGGCTGGTGTCCGTTCCCCCCGGGAATTTTTCGAATTCCGGACAGCTGCCATTGCCGTGGAAATCGAAGTAGGTCACCGGTGTCTTCCAGATGACGAGTTCGCCATGGGTGAGTGCGGCGGCAAAGAGTACGATCAATCCTGCCGCCAAAGTGCGGAATCGGTTTTCGAAATGTGAACGCATATTCTGCCTCCTTGAGCGCTGATAGCTGAACTGAATATAATCAATTTCTCCACGATATTCACAAATTTCTTGCAAGTCTTTGAGAACGGCAAATCCCGTCCTGTCTTCGCAACATCGGCCCTCCTGCGGGCAACGTATTTTTCTCCCATGCATGAATATTCCGTGGCCTCCGCCATCATGAATACGGCGCTTTCCGCTGCCGGCAAGCGGCCGGTTCGAACGCTGACGCTGCGCAATGGCGCGCTGTCGGGCGTTTTCGCCGAATCGCTGAGCATGTATCTTGAGATGATTTCGGAAGAGCGCGGTATGAGCGGAATGCGGATCGAAATTGTTCCCGAAAAGGCGCGGTTCAAGTGCGTTTGCGGGAAGGAATATGAGTCGGATACTTTTCTTTCCGCCTGCCCTTCGTGTAACGGGTATGAGCGGGAGATCATCGCTGGCAAGGAGTGCCGGTTGGAAAGCATTGAGGTGGATGATGAGTGAAACGATCAGGCTGGGCGTGCCGCTGTCGGCGAAAAACGATGAGATTGCGCAGACAAACCGGACGATTTTCCGCGAAGCCGGATGCACGGTCATCAACATGATCAGTTCGCCGGGGTCGGGCAAGACGTCGGTTCTTGAGCATATGGGGAAAAAGTGGGGAAAGAAACTCGGGGTGATCACCGGCGACATACAGACGACGCTTGACGCCCAGCGCATTGCCGCGGCCGGGGCGCAGGCCGTGCAGATTGAGACGGGCGGCGCGTGCCATCTCACTGCCTCCATGATCAGCAAAGCACTGCCGTCGCTTGATCTGGCTGGCTGCGAGATGCTGGTGATTGAAAATGTGGGCAACCTGGTCTGTCCGTCAACGTATTATCTGGGGGAAGACTGCAAGGTGGCGGTCCTGAGCGTGGCTGAAGGCGATGAGAAACCGGCAAAATATCCGGCGCTTTTCGTGCGCGCGCACGCGGTCATCATAAATAAGGTTGATTTGCTGCCCTATGTCCGGTTCGATATGCAGCGCGCCATGGACGACTGCCGCAAGCTCAATGCGCGGGTGAAGATATTCCCCCTGTCATGCACCACGGGCCAAGGCATGGACGCCTGGTTTGCCTATTGCGACGAATTGCGCGGAAGGTGATATGGTTGGAGTGAAGTTGATTGTCCGCGGCACGGTGCAGGGAGTAGGGTATCGGCCCTTTGTGTATCGCTGCGCCGTGGAATGCGGCATCACCGGCCGCGTTTTTAATGACGCCGCGGGTGTGATCATCGAAGCCTTCGGCGAGGAACCGCAGGTGCGGGAATTCGTCGATCGCATCGCTTCGCAGCATCCGCCGCTGGCGGTTGTGCGGTCGGTGGAACGCGCGGCCGTCACGGGCGGCGCGCCGCCGGATTTCCGTATTGTCCAGAGCCGCGCCGGCGACCGGGTTGAGGTTGACGCGGCGCGCGATACCGCCGTGTGCGCGGCCTGCCTTGCCGAGATGCGCGATCCCCATGCCCGGCGGTCCGGCCATGCGTTCATCAACTGCACCGATTGCGGGCCGCGGTATACGATCATCACGCGCCTGCCCTATGACCGGGCGTCAACCACGATGGCCGGGTTCCCCATGTGCCCGGAATGCGCCGGGGAATACGCATCGCCGGTTGACCGGCGATTTCACGCGCAACCGGTCTGTTGCCCGGAATGCGGGCCCACGCTCCGGCTTCTGGACAAGAGCGGCAGGCCGATTGAAGGCGCGGACCCCATTACCGCGTGCGGGTCGATGCTGGAGAGCGGCGCGATCGTGGCTGTCAAGGGCATCGGCGGATTCCATCTGGCGTGCCGGGCCGACCGTGACGATGCGGTGGCGCGTTTGCGCCTGCTCAAGCAGCGCGAGGAAAAGCCGCTGGCGATCATGGCGCGCGAGTATGAAGCGGCCGCCCGCTATGCGCGGATATCCGACGCCGAACGCGCGCTGCTTGAGAGTGCTGAGCGGCCGATCGTGATCCTCGACAAACGCTCCGGCGGCGCGGCGCTTGCCGCGCAGATCGCCCCGCGCGCGACAACGCTGGGCGTCATGCTGCCCTATGCGCCGCTGCAGTACCGGCTCTTTGACGGCGTCGGCTATGATGCGCTGGTCATGACAAGCGGGAACCATGCCGATGAACCCATTTGCGCGTCCAATGAGGAGGCGTTGCAGGAACTCTCCGGCATTGCGGATGCATTTCTCATGCACGACCGCGATATCCATGTGCGTATTGACGACTCGATCGTGCGCGTGATGGGCGACCAGCCCGTGATCCTGCGCCGCGCGCGCGGCTATGTGCCTGAACCGCTGCCCGCGGACGCGGACGTTTCCGGCATTTTCGCTCTCGGCGGCATACTCAAGGGGACGGTGACCGTCGGCAGGGGATCGGTCTGCTATACGTCGCAGTACCTGGGTAACGTTGACAATGCAGAAACCGTCGGCCATCTCGAAGCCATGACGCGGCACCTGGAGCGCCTGCTGGATGTCGTGCCGGCGCTGTACGTGTGTGACAAGCACCCCGGAGGGTTGGCGCGGCGGATCGCGGAGGAATCCGGAATGCCGGTCGCGTATGTACAGCACCATCATGCGCATGCGGCGGCGTGCGCGGCCGAGAACCGGCATCAGGGCGATGCGATCGCAATCGTTTTTGACGGCGCCGGCTATGGCGACGACAGCGCGATCTGGGGCGGCGAAATACTGTTGTCCGGCCGCGCGGAATTCCGGCGATTGGGGCATTGCGCGTATGTGCCGCAGCCCGGAGGCGATGCGGCGGTGCGGAACCCGGGCCGCATGGCGCTTGCCGTGTTGCATGCGTCAATCGGCGATCGCGCGGCGGAGGCATGCGACTGGATGCCCTCCGATGAGCGGGATGCGGTGCTGCAGATGGTGCGGTCCGGGGCAGGATGCATGGCCACGTCGAGCATGGGCCGGTTGTTTGACGCCTGCGCCGCGCTGCTTGACGTATGCCGTACGCGCACGTATGAGGGCCAGCCCGCCATCGAACTCGAGGGCATTGCCGATCGTGAAGAGCGCGGCGATTACGGGCCGCGCACGGATTCGCGCGATGGAATGATCGTGATTGACGGACCGCGCATTCTGCTCTCCGCGTGGGAAGACGCGCGGAGCGGCGCTCCCGTATCGCGCGTAAGTGCGCGGTTCCATGCCACGATCGCCGCATCCGCGCTTGCGGCGGTGCGCATGGCCGCCGATGCGACCGGATGCGATACCGTGTGCCTGAGCGGCGGGTGTTTTCAGAACGCGCTGCTGTTGGGCAGTTTGACGCAAATGCTGGCGTCGTCCGGGTTTCGCGTGCTCACGCACCGCCTGTTGCCGCCCAATGATGAATGCGTTTCGTTCGGCCAGGCGATTATAGCGGCGGAGCGGCGGAGGCGGAAGATGGGGAATCAGTGATGGGCGGAGGAAATTTCGAATGAGGGTGATGGATGTATTTTACTACGAAGTTGCGCTCAAGAGGATACCAGGGAAGTTCAATTGAACGTCCCTCCTTCGTGGATGGAAGGAAACAGCACGATGTGTCTCGCAATCCCCGCAAAAGTGACGGCCATCAGCGGTTCGGTCGCGGAGGTGGACGTTATGGGGAACCGCACCAGCGCCGATATCTCGGTGATAGAGGAGGTCCGCGTGGGCGATTATATCCTGATCCATGCGGGTTTGGCCATTCAAAAATACGATGAAGCGGAAGCGTTGGAAACGATTGCGCTTTTCCGGGAACTTGCGGAGGCTATGGGCGAATGAATGCCGCGCTCTTCAGTGATCCCGCTGTTGCCGAAAAGCTGATTGCCGGCATCCGCCGCATGGCCGAAGGCCGGGGCATCATGCGGATCATGGAGGTCTGCGGCACGCATACCATGGAGATCGGCCGCCTGGGCCTGCGATCGCTGCTTCCCCGGGGGATCGAGCTGATTTCCGGGCCGGGTTGTCCGGTGTGTGTCACGCCCGGCGCGGTGATTGACGCGGCGGCGGACCTGTCTCTGCGGGGCGGGGTGACCGTGCTGTCATTCGGCGACATGGTGCGCGTGCCGGGCGACAGGACCTCCCTTGCGCAGGCCCGCGCATCGGGCGGGAGCGTGGAGGTGGCGGCGTCGCCGCTTGACGTCGTGGCGCGGGCGCAGGCCGACCCCGGCCGCGACTACGTGTTCGTCGCCGTGGGCTTCGAAACGACCATTCCGTCAACCGCGCGCGCAGTGACGCTGGCGCGCGAGAAGGGGTTGCGGAACGCGAAATTCCTGGTATGCCATCGCATGGTGCCGCCGGCCCTGGACGCGTTGATCGCCGATGCCTCCATCGGCATAGCGGGGTTCATGCTGCCCGGGCATGTAAGCGCCATCATAGGCGAGCGGCCGTATGCGCGTCTGCCGGCGCACGGCATTCCGGCGGCCATCACCGGTTTTGAACCGCTGGACATCATCGCGGGCATCCATGCGATCGTGGACATGATCGTGCATGGGAAACCCGCGGTGCGGAACATGTATCCGCGCGTTGTCAAGCCCGACGGCAATGCGCGGGCGCGGGAGCTCATCCGCGCCGTGTTCCGGCCGGGCGACGCGCTGTGGCGCGGCATCGGCGTCATCCCCAGGAGCGGCCTGTTCCTTCGCGATGAATTCACGGGGCTGGACGCGGCGCGGCATTTTGGCTTGTCAATTGACGATCACGCCATGCCCGCCGGCTGTTCCTGCGGCGAAGTGTTGCGCGGAAAAATCCGGCCGGACCAATGCCCGTTGTTTTCCGGCGCGTGCACGCCCGAAAACCCGAAGGGACCGTGCATGGTGTCGTCGGAAGGAAGCTGCGCGGCGTATTTCCGGTATGGGGGATGACGCATGATGCCGCGATGGTGCATGTATACGCTGCTTGTCTGCCTGCTTGCCTGGTTCCGCGGCTACGCCTTCGAATGCATTGCCGTCACCGAGGTCCTTAAAAACCCCGCGGGCAAAGAAGATACCATTCCCGGCGGCAAAAGCCACGAATTCGTCGAAATCACCAATATCGGCGATGCCGCATTGACGCTCGACAGCCTGTTTCTGTTTGACGGAGGAGAAATCGACTCGATCGTCCCCTGGCTCGATACCCTCCCGCAAATCCGATCATGTCTGTTGGGTACGCGCACCGTCGGTCCCGGGCAAACGGCGCTGGTACTCGATCGCGATTATGCGCTGGCGCCCAAAGCATCATGGTTCGTCATCGATTCCGGGACGATCATTCTGACGACCGATGACAATGATATCGGCAATTCGCTGGCCGAAGACGACGGTGTGCTCATCTACAAAGGCTCGAAGACGCGCATCGACCGCGTGGTGTCGTTCGCGGCCGACGCCGGGCAGCAGCCGTCCCTGAGCGTCACGAAAATCCATCATCTGTCGGGCAGGAAAATCGCCGAGGGATACTCGGTGATCCCCCGGCAGGTGCTGTTCGCGAACGCGGAATGGCTCCAGTGCCCCGATTCGCTGGGCCCCGGGCATTATGAATATGTCAAGAACGGCTGGCTGGTCGAATACCGTCCGGGAACGGCGGATGTTTCGCGGCAGACGCTTCCCTGTTCGCTTGTCTGCTGGAAAACCGGCGGATGCGCAGGCGTATCGGCGACATGGGCCGTGGTATCGGTGAAGAGCACGGTCAGCGCGCCGCGGGCGTTCGATTGCGGCGCCGGGCCCATGCGGACGACGGTCGATCTGCCGCTGGACAGCACGCGCTATAGTCTTGGCATCACCGATGCAGGCGCGGTCACCAACTGGGATATCGATATTTCCACCGAATGGGCGCCGCTATCGGCAATAAAGATCACCGAGGTTTTTCCGCGTGCGGCAGCGGATGAGCCGGAGTGGTTTGAAGTCGCCAATATTTCATCCATGCCCATCAACCTGAAGGGCTGGCGTTTCGGCACCGCCGAAGACAGCATGGTCCTCTCGGACGCGGACGTTGTCGTGCGGCCTTCGGAATTCCGTGTCATTGCGCGCGACCGGGCGCTTTTTCTGCGGCGATACCCGCTGCCGGCCGGGCTGGTAACGGCGCCGCCCTCGTGGGTGGCGCTTGACAATTATGACGATACGCTGCGCCTGTGGAACAGCCGTGGAAACCCGCAGGAAGCCATCTGCTGGCACAATGAGTGGTTTGCTTCGTGGAAGGGCGGGTCGCTGGAGCGTGTGTCAACGGACCGGTCCGGACTTGACAAAAACGCATGGGCCGTGGCCGTCAACCCGTCGCCCGGCATGCCCAACGGGTCCACGGCGTGGCGTTTTGCAGCGCAGGCGACCGTGGACATCGGCCCGGCGCCGTTCACGCCGAACGGTGACGGCGCAAACGATTATCTGGCCATCACGCTGTCGCTGCCCGCCGCGGCAACGGCGTCCATTGCCATTTATGGATTTGACGGAAGGAAAATCCGCGATGTCGCCGGTCCGGCGCAGCAAACATATCGCTGGGACGGCCGCGGCGACGACGGCCGCCCGGCCTTGCCCGGCCCGTTTTTCGTGGTGGTGCGGATACAGGACGACCGCGGCCTGCATACGGTGAGGAAGAAAGGCGTGCTATGGCGCTGAGCTTGGTCCGATACCTCGTCTTGATTGCCGCATTGGCTTCCGCGGCCGTTGCCGGCCTGAACGATCCGTTTCCCCTGGGGTACGGCATGGGAAACCAGGGGACCGTCGTCTGGCCGAACGGTATTTCCGGACGTCAACCATGGACGCCGGCGGCGTGGTATCGCGACAGCCTGCATGTCGGTTGCGCCGCGGCATATGCGCTGTATTATGATGCGATGGACAATTACCGGGACGCTTCCACCAGCCAGATCGCCGTGGGCGCCTTTTGCGCGGCGGGCATCATTACGCTCAAGGCCGCGTTCCAGCATTTCAGCGCGTTCGATGTATACAGCGAGCAGACGGGGCGTTTGTCAATCGGCACTACGGCGCTGCGGTTCATGACCATGAGCATCGACGCCGAACTGTTGCGTGCGTCAATCGGCACGGATGCGGCGATGGAGTTATACGCGGGCGAAACCGTGATGATCCCGCTGCATTATGTGGGGATCGCGCTCTCATGCCGCCGCATGCACATCGCGCGCGTGTCCGGCGCCGGGTTTGACCTGCCGGCGGCGTACAGCGCGGGGTTCCACACGCCGGAGAACCAGTTTGGCGCGCAGGGAGTTGTGCTGGAGATCATCGATCGCACGCATGATGTGCTGCGGCTTGTGATTGGCGAAGAATATCGCATGGCCCCGCAAATGGCCCTCTGCGCGGCGGTTTCCACGAATCCCGTGCAGCTTTCATTCGGCCTCAGCTTCAATACGGCTTCGATGTCGGGCTATGCCGCTTTGGTGGACCATCCGGTGCTGGGATGGTCTAAAGGCTTTGGATTGGAATGGGCCCGGTAAAGAACGAGCATGCGAGCGCACGAACGCACGAGCATACGTGCGCGCGAAGGGAGCGAATGCGGGAGCGTGCGCAGCGTTTATGCGTACGCCCGCAGGCGCCGGTGGTGCTGGGGCTGGCGCAGGCGGCGGAGCGCATTTTCCTTGATCTGCCGGGTGCGCTCGCGGGTCAGGTGGAATCGTTCGCCGATTTCATCG
>Ga0315279_10003440_pt1 | contig 22042 bp, 19 predicted proteins | sample YL17G06_20_MG_FD_203694 | JGI IMG/M metagenome (GOLD analysis project Ga0315279, IMG submission 203694) | Sediment microbial communities from Yellowstone Lake, YNP, Wyoming, USA - YL17G06_20 | ecosystem: Environmental > Aquatic > Freshwater > Lake > Sediment | place: USA: Wyoming | collected... | reverse complement strand
GGTACGGGGTTCTCAGAAGAATTGCCATCTGCGCTAGCAGAACCGTGCTGACGGAGACTAGTACGCCCAACCCGATCCACTCCCTCATCGAGAGCGACTTGTGTCCACGCTTCTCCAAGAGACCGATCGCCACTATGTTTGCAGTAGAACCGACCATTGTCAGATTTCCACCGAAGCATCCGGCGAAGAGAATGGTCCACCAGAGCGCGTATACGTTGACGCCCGCCTCTCCGAGTCTGAAGATGACAGGGATCACGCCTGCGATGAGGGGTACATTGTCTATCGTACCTGACAGCAGCATTACGGGCCATGTTAGAACCGAGCTGAGGAGGAAGTCATTTCCGCCGGTGGCTCGTAAAATCTGATCTGCGATAAGCAGAGTCGTTCCCGTGTGTTCGAGCGTCGCCGCCGCACCAAAGAGAAACACGAAAAACAGCAGCGTCCACCAGTCAACGCCGCTCTCAACAAGTTCTTTGGCATCCTCGTGTTTCACCAAGAGCACCGAAGCTGCGCCGAGCATGGGCGCCGCGACTAAGACTGTATTCCTAGGCAAATCTAAAAGGCTCTCAAGCCCCGATTGAGCGACGATCAACGCAATCACTCCGACAAACACTGCCGCAGTAATCCAGTCACCCCTGCCAAAACTGTGCTCTCCCATTGCCGAACCTGCGCCGCTGATTGACCTTGAGATGACTTCGCCGTCGTTGTCAAGCGCCTTACGATACCACACAATAACAATTAGGATAGCCACCAAGAGGGCGATGATCGCAACAGGTGTAGCCCATACCAGGAATTCGTTGAAAGAGAAACCTGCCCCGAATGCGATCAAAACACCGATCGGATTACCCAATAGCGTCGCCGCGCTACCGATGTTTATTGCCATGACTGTCGATAGAAGGTATGGCTTCGCGTCGACGCCCAGCCTCGTCGACAGATCAAGGATCAGGGTGCCGAGAAGAAGCATCGCTGTTACCTCATCCATGAGGGCTGCCAGCATTGCTCCCAAACACATCAAGACGACCACCAAATGCTTGGGTTGACCGTGTACCCTTCCCACTAAAGCGGTTATCATGATTCTGAGGAACCCTGACCTCTCAAGCGATTCGATAATAATCATCATTGATACTAGGAAAAGGATAACTTCCATGTTCATCGACCGAATCATCAAGTTTAGGTGCACAATACCGAGCAACAGAATCACACCGACCCCGCCAATCGCAAAGGCTAAGCGGAAACGCCAGAACAGGAGTGTCCCTGCGACTGTCGTGGCAAAAACCAGTACTCCAATCATCTGTTCGAAAGTGGGACCTAGAAAACTGAAGATTGATCCTACAATGAGAAGAATGACTACCAAGTACAGCGAATTGCGCGAAGTTACCCTCGTCACGCGGGATTCGATCTTGCGAAGATCTGATCCTATCTTGACCATCGTTTCCTGACTCCCATCTCCAAGCGCACGTATTCTGCGTCATCGATCCTCACTGGTGATATTGCGGTTCCTCTCAGAATCCAGCCAAATGTGGCTACTGGCGCCATCAGTGTTTGACATGTCAAGTGGGAAATTGTGCATCTAGAAGTGCTGTCGCAGCCTAGGGGGATAACGAACAACTATTGTACGTAGCCCACAGGCTAGTAGCGAGAAAACTAGGGACACGTTATCGAACAACTTCTTACGAAGCTTGAATTTCCGCACGTTGACTAGTGTCTCTCATTCGTGAAGCCACCCACGAATTGCCAAGATATCGACCGAGAGATGGTGGCTTCCAGCGGTCTCTGAGCGCTGACGAGGCGCGCTTCGCTCCAAGATGCAGTCGACGCCAATACCTTGACAGGAACCGTCTCGCTAGGAGCAGAGCAACCACAGCTACGATCAGAATTGCGAGGAAGTAGTAGGGTTCGACAACGACCCCAAGAGATGCAGATCCAGCATTTCCGTAGATATCTCTAGCCTCCACCGTTAGAGTCCAAGCGCCAAGCCGAATCAGGTCGAGCAGCGAGAAGCTATACCTGATGGCGCAGACCCCACCGGATTTGTCGCAAGTCACGGTGGCGTTCGCCTTCGAACCCACGGCACTCAACCATGCTCGAACGGTAGCATTTGCGACCGATGATCCATCTGGATAGTTGACCTGGGTGTACGCGGTGATCGTGTCAAGCGGGACTTGGTAGGTGGTCGAGTTGAGGCTAGTACTTACTTGGAGCGTAGCAGGCACTACAGTGAAGCTGTCGGTTTCGACGTCCTTTTCTGGGCCAGTATTTCCGTATCCGTCATCGAATCCATTTGCCGGCATCACAAACCTATATTCTGCGCCGAGGGTAGCGTTTCTCTGGATCCGGCGTTCAACAGCCCAGATTCCGCTGGTCGTGTCAGTAGCTGCAAGGGGGAGGTCCGCTCTCCGGAACTGCCCTGCATAAAATGCAACAGGCGTGAGGCCTTCTTTCATGCTTACGACTGGGGTGGAGTCGGGATAGAGTATCACGAACTCCGCAGTGGCCTTCTGTGTCCTCTCATAGGTTCCATCAGGCTGGATGTGAACTCTTACGCTCAGCAGAGCTGGAGCCACAGAGAACTTCGAGGTCGACACAAACTCCGCGTCCGAGTCATCGTATGTGCCCGTACCTTGTATGAGAACTGTGTAGGATTCCTTCATCGCATCTGGAGGGATCCTCCAAGTCGCCAGAAAGGCGCCAGTCTCGTTTGCGGTCACGCTGATATCGTTTACGATGACGCCTCCAGGGTTTCGGATGGTCATCTTCAGAGTGCCCTTGGGCATGATGCCTCCTCCCGTTGTTCGAATGACCTCTGTACGCTGATAGACGGACTTACTGGCGCCCCAGATCCCATAATGCGCTTGAGCCACCGGGGAATCCACAGTGGTCGAGTTGGAAATGGTGAGAAGGTAGGTTCCGAGGGGAGAAGTTGACTCGATCGGCAATGATACGGTCGGGGGCGTCGTTACCGGAAGTATGGAGGGGATCTCTCCATTCTCTGTGGTGACAAAACTGACTCCAGTATAGCGAGTAGAGTTTTCGACCGGGGTCTGAAGCCAAACATAGTAGGGTTTCGCTGGAGCGTACCCTCCACCTTGGAGCAGGACTTGCTTATCTCGTAACGTATACAATGGCTTCTCTGTTAGGACATATGGAGCAGGCTGCGCCATCGCAGAGATGTGAAAACGAGCAACAAGGGCGACAGCGACCAATAGCAGGATCAGTATCGCCGGGTAGCGTTTCATTCGTCCTCACGTAGCCGTGGCGTTCACTGAACAGGCGAGTAGTCGTCAAGTAATTAACATGTGTGCACCTAACGACACACATCCTTCAGATCGATCGTCCAAGTTCTCCGCGGAGTGCTAGAACCAGAATGTATGCGATTGTCCCGCAGTCCGAGAACGTGCATGACTGTGCTTGGAGTGAGAACCCTTGATGCCCCAATGATTGTAACTGAATTCCGAAACACAGGGCTCTGGCCCAGAAAAGGAAGCTTCACCCGATACCGTGAGCCATTGCCATTGGTAGGGAATGATGTTTTGAGAGGCATTGACTCAAGACGCCTGCCTCAACCGATCGTCATACCTGTGTTGGGTGCGCAGGTTCGGAACACATAAGACACTGTATGCTGATAGAAGAAGCCAATCGTGGCTGTTCGTGATCCACGTCTGGAATGGTGGTAGGGAAGATGATGTTTGGACGTTACTCATTCTCAGCGAAGCCTATAGCCTTCTTCCTACTTCTCCTGATGCTTGCATCTATGCTGATCGTCGTAACTCCTGCACGAGTAGCGCATGGTCTTAATGATGTGACCGCTGCACTCACCGAATGGACTATTCCGACTGCCGATGGCCTACCGACTGGTTTGGCACTGGATCCATCCGGGAACTGTTGCTGGTTCGTGGAATCATCCGGCAACAAGATAGTCCACCTGGACCCATCAGACGACACCTTTCGGGAATGGACGATCCCCACGCCAGACTCAGACCCCACAAGCCTGGCGTTGACAACGATATCAGGATCGCTAGCCGTTATGGGCACAGAGTCTGCCAAGAACAAAGTGTTTCTCTTCTTTCCAAGCACGGGCAAGTTCAAGGAGTACACATTGCCCACAGATTCAGGTCCACAGCACGTTTCGATTGAACCCGCGGGGACGCAAATCATAGCATGGTTCACTGAGCTCAAGGGAAATTCGGTAGGCGAGATTGTCTACGATCCCAACTCAGGTACTGCGAGACTGTATGAACTGACTCTTCCCGCGGCTGCGGGTGGCGGCGCCAAGGGTGTCTACGCTGGTTCAGGAATCATCTGGTTCGCCGGCAACAGTGCCATCGTCAAATGGGATAGAACCGCAAACCAGTTTGCCACATGGGCCATCCCGTCTCATCCTTCAACTCAGGCTGTCTTCCTCGATGTAGATATCTTAGGCCAAGTCTGGTACACTTCAACAAGCCCCGGGTCGACCAGCGCCTACAGCTACGTCGGGGTGTTTCGGAGTGACAACACCTTCACGGAGTGGCAATTTCCAACAATCGGCGCTGATGTCCGAGTCGTCAGCGTCAGTCCAGTGACGCAGAACCCTTGGGTTGCGGAGTATGGGGAACACAAGATCGCAAAGCTTGACCCGTCTACCGGCGGAATCGTTACGAGTTCGAGGCCGACCACCACCCGATTTACTCCCACGGTAGGAGCGATTTTTACCCACGTAGCTGGTCCGATCCTACCGTCAACTGTCGTGGTCGCTCCAGCGTCCAGTAGACCCGAGGTGTCGACTAACGAGCAGTTTATGGAATGGACGTTGGCGGCTGGAAGTCAGCCTCACGATGTGGTAGTCGACGCGTCAGGCGACGTGTGGATACTTGAATCGTCAGCCAACAAAGTCGCAAGACTCTCACTGTTATCGGACTTCATCCTCGATTGTGATCCATCATCGTTGACTGTCGTGCAAAGTGCTAACGGGACGAGCACGTGTACGGTTACCTCGATCGATGGTTTTGCCTCAGCCGTTGAGCTTGCAGGTTCATGGTTGGGCGCGGAACCGGGAGGCGTCGCCTACACGCTCTCAACTCTCATAACTCCTCCTCCTGGCAGAGGAGTGTCATCAACCCTGATCATTTCAGCCGGCCCCAGAGCTTCGACCGGGACGTTCACGTTCAAAGTGACTGGAACGAGTGCCTCGCTGACCCACAGTACGAATCTGGAGGTCACGATCGCCGCCGGCGTGGCTGACTTCGCGATCACGGTTTCTCCAACTTATCTGCCCATTCCTCCGGGTGGGTCTGCAGCTTCGACTGTCACGATCCAATCGCTTGGAGTGTTCTTTTCGCCAATAACCCTTGCAAGTTCCGGTGCACCAGACGGCGTGACACTACTGTTCGAGACGAATCCAGTGACGCCGCCGATAGGCGGAACGACATCAACAACCGTCACGGTCAGAGTGTCAGGCGCGCCCACAGGAACTTACACTCTCACCGTCACAGGAACCGGTGAATCGCTGACTCATGGCACGACACTCACAGTCCAGGTTGCGGGTGGAGGACCGTGTCTGATCGCCACCGCCACTTATGGATCCGAACTCTCGGATCAAGTTCAGTTCCTCAGAAATTTCCGTGACGGATCGATCATGAGGACGAAGTTGGGATCGAACTTCATGGTCGCGTTCAACGCGATCTACTATTCGTTCAGCCCAACAGTTGCACAATTCATTGGAGGACACCAGACCGTGAGAACCGGCGTGAAGTTCGTTCTCTATCCACTCATGGGAATTCTGAGGATCAGTGCTTCGGTGTTCGACCTCTTCTCAATGAACCATGAGGCGGGCGCGGTTGCAGCTGGGCTTCTGGTGAGTTCGCTCATAGGCGTAGTGTACTTGGCCGGGCCACTGACAGCCTTGCTTGCGTATTCTTCTAGGGCACGCCGAGTAACTAAGAGGCTCCAAGTGCCCATAGTGGTCGTTCTACTCAGCGCTTCTGCTACTGTGATTTCCATCACCGCTCTCGGCGCTCCAGCTGTTGTGACGATGGTCGTAACATCAACGATCGTCCTCGCAAGCTTGGCCGCCTCCGCATTGTTCGCGTCACAGGCGATGGTGAAAACATTGGGTATACCTTGGTGTTCTGCTCTTCCTCACCGCTCTGCGGACGCGCGTGTCTCAGACTGAGAGAATTGATACACCCAGAATGCTTACGAGTAGCACTAGGATTGACATGGACTGGATCCAACTCTTCGCAGAGAATCTTTTCCTCATCTTCTCTATCCTCTCTGACACCTGCGCCGCCGCCATTCTTGTGGGCGCTATTCTCAATTCGAAACGTGTTATCCCAAGACATTTGATTGCCGCGCCTTTCGTGGTCATTCTCTTTGCTAAGTTCGTAAGTGTCTATCCAATCGTGCGGTTCACGGAGCTATTGGGAGAGAGGATACCTACTTCTTGGACGAAGATACTCGCAGTTGCCGGATTGCGTGGAGCAGTCTCCGTAGCTCTGGCATTGCCACTGCCGGAAGGAAGATGTAAGGACGCAATAGTAGCGATGACATTTGGTGTAGCACATCTTTCATTGATTGTTCAAGCAGAGATCCCGCAAGCGTACCTCAAGAGAGTGGACTTGCATGAAAGTCATGACGCGTTACTTGAGACACGTGCAGTGATACCCTGACGTACGCCATGATCGCTGGCCATCCAGAAGCCCACGCCATCGCGAGAGACAATTCATAGGCGTCCGCACCTCCAGATCCCTCCATATCTTTCAAGCCGCCACCGGGTTAGATCTGGAGAGCAAGAATCCTATGGTCGTGCCCCAGCTTGACAAGAACTCCTCGCGAAGAATTCTTCTGCGGCTCCGACAATTGTGAGCGGACTTAGGTCTATCTTAACGATAAGATAATACTTATTAATACTCCACACGAATAGAACGCGGGTGAACCTTGTCTTGCCAAAGAGATCTAAAGCGAAGAAGACCAAGAAGAAGACGAAGAAGCGAGCCAGTTCCTCGCACTGGTAGTTGCCGCATGATTGTGGCTGGCCTCCTTGGATTGGATATGCTGGACTGTGTGTGCAAGCAGGGCGGTTCGGCCACATTGGCAGAGGACAGTAGGAGCGCGTGATAGATGGTTAGAATTGGCGAATCAAAGATGATGCTTGCCGGTCACAGACGCTCTTTGCTACTCACAGCGACACGAGAAGCGATTAGAGCCCGAGTCTACGGAATGAACCCACTCCTAATCCTCAGGCCGAAGGATGTGGAACGATTGCTTGCGGAGCTGATAGAATGGCGAGGCGAGCTGCTTGACGACGCAACTAGACTCCCCGTGCCAGAACAATTCACTGCGAAGACAGGGCGCACTCGCAGATCGGAGCGCTCTCTGTGATTGACGATCATTGATCGCGGTTGTCGAACCTATGTTGGACGTTGAAACGATTGACATCGTCTTTATTCTTGGGAGGATCGCTACTTCCATCGTTCTGTTCCTCAGCGCGGTTCTCGCCTTGCGTCTGATCTCCATCTACAAAGGAGGAATTCTGCGGAAACCTTGGCTTCTTCTTTTGACAGGAATCATGGTTTTTGCGCTGGCTCAGCTTGTGTCCGCCTTGTCTGCCATTTTCGAGGTGGAGCTAATCAGGATGGCAGCTGCAATCGTCTCCCTGGCTGGCAGCCTAGTGATATTCTCCGGCCTCCTGCAACTTGTCAACGCGTGGGGAAGACTGACCCGCTAGGAAGAAGGAAACAACCGTCATCCTTTCCTCAGACCAGTACGTCAAGAACCACTCTCGGAAGAGGGTCTCCCTGACATTCCGTGCTAAGGCATCAGCAAATGACGCTTGCGCTGTGGCACCTTGCCCTACGTCCCGCGAACAGAGCGGCTGTACTCGGTCAGATCGATATCTTGACTATCAAGCTCACAAACGCCGAGGGATCTAACCATTGCGAAGCCCCTAAATGATCACACGGAAAGAACCAGACCGAGAAGATGGCCTTGGAGAGATCGAGACAGAAGAAGAGCGTCGAAGTCATAACTGATACTGACAAGGCGCGGGTCTTGGTGGATCCTATGCGGAGAGAGATCGTGAGACTGCTCTCTCTGCGCCCCATGACGGAGAGCGAACTTGCCGAGAAATTGGGCCTGTCAGATCCTTCGGTGAATCACCACCTAAAGATCATTGCGGGAGCTCAGCTAATCAGACTGGCGAGAAAAGAAGTTGAGCAGCATGGAATAGTCCAGAAATTCTACGAGACAACGGCCAGCATCTTCCTAGTCGACGGAAGAAGCATGCCGTTGGAAATTGAGAGGTACTTCATGCCTGTCCGTCTTGAAAGAGCTCTTGGAGTGATCGCCACCCTAAGCCTGGCAATGAAGGAGCCGTTGCGAGTCTCCACCGAGGATGTTGAGGATTTCGCGAAAGCGCTAGACTCCGCGATCATAGAGACTGCTCACAACTACCCAAGACAGAAGAACGAGGATAGGGAGAACATTATTAGAAAGATCTATCGAGACGCTCTCATGCGTCTTCGTAGGAAGACGGGACTCTTGCCCGAGAGCATACGCAGATTGTTGACTACTGAAACCAAAGGCAGGTAAGTATGAAGAGCTGATGTCGATGAACGGCATGCTCGGACCTCTACAGGACTATCTAGTTCTCGTGGTTACAGTCGTCATCGCATTTGTTGTTGCGAAACTCCTCGTGCGACTTGTCGCTAAGGCCGCAAACAAGCTACAGTTGACTGGACGATTTACACCTGATCTGGCCGAGTTTGTCGGGACTATACTCAGGACTGCTGTTTGGCTGGCGTTGGGTCTATTCGTTCTTACGCAGATTCTGTTGGTCTTCGGTCTCCAAGATATCTTGATGCGATCCGTTTTGTCGTTTCTGGCGGAAAACGCGGCGCGAATCGGTGTCATGATCCTACTTGCTGTAGTGGGCTATGTTGCAATAAGAATCCTAGGCATAGTATTCGCGGAGTATAAGCGCCGTACAAAGCTGCAACCGATTACAGTTGACCTTCTTTACAGCCTAGCTAGGTATCTGGTGTATGCACTCGTAGTTGTCCTCGTCTTCACTAACATCTTGGTCATGGCCGGCCTGCAGACACTGGCAGGCACGTTGGTTACACTCTTCGCAGTCTTGATCGGTCTGGTCGTGTCATTTGCAGCCACGGGATCCATCGGAAATGCGCTTTCTGGCCTTGTGATAATGAGCTGGCGCCCATACGGCGAAGGAGACCGAGTGGAGATCGGAAATGGGACTTACGGAGACGTGATGGAAGTCGATGTCATGTTCACAAAGATCAGAACCATAAAAGATGAGATCATCCACATTCCGAACTCCCAAGTGCTTGGCAACAAAATCATCAACTATTCTGCGCTACCCAAGGTCATAGTCCACCAAGAGGTAACGATCGGATACGAGGTGTCACGCAAGCGAGTTGAGCAACTGCTGCTGGAAGCAGCCAAGGGCAGCGAGGGACTCCTTCCAGAACCTGAACCATTCGTTCTCGTTCGGAACCTCTATAACAGCTTCGTTGCCTACGAAGTCAATGCGTACACGGATAGGCCCAGCGAACTCGTGCGAACCTATTCCAGTCTAATGAAGAGCATCTTGGACCGTTTCGAGAGAGCTGGAATCGAGGTTCTGTCACCTGAGCATGTCACAGTCCACAGATCCGGTCTAGATCAGCGAGGCCGTGCAAGTCGGGCTGCTGGGACGCACGGATCAGAGAATCCCCGGAAATGATGCATGATCTCGCACTAATACAATGAAGACGTGATGATCTCGTCGTGGTTCACACGGTCAGCACATCGATCATTTTCGATCTGGTGATCTTGCTTGTCGCCGCATTTGCTGGTGGTTCGGTGGCGAGGAGATTCGGCTACCCAGCGGCCATAGGGGAGCTCTTCGTTGGCGTTATAATCGGACCTTTCGCCTTTGGTTTCGTTGAGTTCTCCGATATCCTGATCACGTTTGCAGAATTCGGTGCAATTATCCTGCTGTTCTACATCGGACTTGAGACCGACACCTCGATGCTGAGAAAATATCTGATTCCATCAGTCCTGACCGGAGTCACGGGAGCGATCGTTCCTCTCGCTCTCGGTTACTACGGAGGTCTCCTCCTAGGGTTCACCGGGGCCGAATCTCTTTTCATTGGCACAGTGTTGACGGCTACAAGCATAGGCATTACAGTGCGAATGCTCAGTGATATGGGGCGCCTTAGAACCAAAGTGGGAACCACCATACTTGGAGCGGGCATAGTGGACGATGTCGTAGGAATCGCTCTCCTCTCGCTCACCGTGAGCGTCCTTGCGGGCCAGTTCGACTTGGCAGATCTCACTTTGGTCCTTGCGAAAGCCGCCGGCTTCTGGCTGGCGACAATCGTGATTGGGATCTACCTTTTGACTAGAGCGTTGGACAAGCTGAGAATAAGAACGGAATCTTTCACTCTACTTGTGCTGGCCTTGGGTTTTGCCGGAGCCTTCGCGTCCGCTGAGCTAGGGTTGTCGAGCGTCATCGGAGCCTTTGCGACGGGCCTAGCACTTTCGCACATGATCAGAGCTCCGGAGGTACTTGAGAAGATCCAACCGATATTCCTCTTCTTCGTCCCGATATTCTTCATATCGATCGGCATGCTCATAGATCCAAGAGCATTCGTATCGAGCGTAGCCATTGGCTTGGCCATCACGTTGCTTGCGATTGCGGGAAAGATCTTTGGATGCGGGATAACGCTCTTGATCTTCAGGTACTCAACTCGCGAGGCTTTGACTGTCGGTGTTGGGATGATACCTCGAGGCGAAGTCGGACTCATAATTGCAGGTATTGGTTTGGCAAGTGGTTTCATCGATGCCCAGACCTATTTAGTCGCCGTCATGGCCGTCAGTCTGACAACGGTAATTGCCCTACCAATCCTAAGAATACTCACCGCTCGTGCTAAGCCGGCATCAAGCAAGAATATAGGAAGCCTTGACGACCGCCAGCCTGTTGCTAGCCATCCATCTTGAGACGCGCAAGAATCCGCTTCTTCTTGTGATCATGACGGCATTGATCCGCGCTACAACATCTGTTATGTGGCTTGGGCTGCTGCCCAACAGAACGCGATGTGACTCCGAACGCCAAATGTTGCTCGGATTCAGTGTTTGAAGCAGTCTCGCAGCCTACTGGCGACTTCTTCAGGATTTGACTCTATGATGCTCTCAAGTAGGATCCTCTCCATGAAACCGCAATCATTCGTGTAGTACCGCTGCAGCCTCGGTCTAGAGTTCATTCTCAGATTCAGCGCGTACGATTCCAGTCCACTATCTAGCGGTCCGGAAATCACGCTCATGTTCAGACTCTCTACTCCGAGCTTCGAATAGCCCTTAAGCACAGCTGAGATTCCAGAGGAAAGCTCAGCCAAACCCCTTTCATCTATTTGAGTTATCGAAGAGCAATCTCGGAATACTGCCATGACTTCATCGTTTGCCCGAGGGGCAAACGATGCCAGCCACGTGATGTCATCCCCTCGATGAACAAGCCTCTCCTCAAGTTTCTCTTCTGTTTCGACTAGGTCACGCCAGTAGTTGCTGCCATGCTTTCGGAAGTATTCCTCGCTTCTTTGGATGAGTATCTCCTGAAGATGCATTGGGCTCCGGTCGGCCAGAACTTGCAGGTGCGGATGAACTATGCTTGCGCCAGCGGGAGGCATATAATTCCAGTTGATAGACCCGTGCCTCACATCCGGGCTAAAGTCTCGAACACGCATCAGATAGTCAACGCATGCACGTATACAATCACGTATGATATTCGCAGAGAAACTCCCGAGGGGGAGACTGTGCGCCCCTGAGAACACTGAGACAGAGTGATACTCGCTGAAAGGGTATAGGTTCGGGAACAGGACGGCAGAACCCGTTCTAATCCGCCCTTCTGGGATGAACTGACTCGGAAAGCGCGGAGTCATTCTTTCAATATTCTCTGGGCAGAATGCACAGTCTGTCTCACGCGCCCCTGCCACACGGCTGACAGTATCGGTACGCATAGCGGCTTGTCTCATCCGCTCAGCCCTTCTCTTGTTGATTCTAGAGCGCATGCCAGTTAGGGGATCTCGTCTGTATTCTATCGGCTGCAGGTCAATGGCAAAGTGTGAGCGCGGACTGCGCAGCTTCGCTTCGATGAGCTCCTTTTCCAGAGTCAAGAGAGCCAAGAGCAACTCACTTCAGATGGGTCCCTGCCACATCTGAAGCTATCTTGGAATACTAATAGGCGTTGTCAAGAACGCATGAGTCTGCTATTGTGAGAACGATCACTCGATGTCGTTGGCTACCAGTTCAAAACACATATCTTGCCAGATGAACAATACATTCGCGCGAAACAATGCGGGCTCTTGACGGCGACACTGCGATAGCGTTGTCCAGACTTGACCATACAGACATTCTGATAGGAATCCCCTCGTACAACAGTGCTGGGACGATCGGCCACGTAGTCACGCAGTCCGCTGCCGGACTGTCCTGCTACCTGACAGGTCGTCGCAAATTAATCTTGGTCTCCGATGGCGGTTCCACTGACGGAACCCTATCGATTGCGAAAGATACTCCACTGCCAGAAGGTGTCCAGCTCCTGACCTGTAGATATCAAGGAGTACCTGGGAAAGGAAGTGCGGTAAAGGCGATCTTTGAGGCAGCCATGATTGTCGGCGCGACGAGCGTTGCCATGCTAGACTCAGATCTGCAGAGCGTCACACCTTCTTGGGTCAAATTGCTCATTTGTCCGACAATTGACGGCGCAGGACTCGTTACTCCGAGATACGTTAGGCACAAGTATGACGGTACAATCACGAATCAACTGTGTTATCCCCTAACCCGTGCCTTGTACGGGAAGAGAATCAGACAACCCATAGGAGGGGATTTCGGGCTCTCAGGAGAACTTGTGAAGACTCTAGTTGGCAGCTCTCTCTGGGAGAATCCCTACGTGCCTAGATTTGGCATCGACATATTCATCACGAGCTCAGCGCTTGCACAAGGGTTCGCCGTAGAAGAAGCTGATCTCGGTGCGAAGATTCACGAAGCAAAGGACCCAGCACTCCAGCTGGCCTCAATGTTCAGGGAAGTGGCAGGCTCAGCGCTTGTCTGCATGCAGGAATATGAGAAGTCATGGAGACATGTCAGAGGGAGTTCTCCGGTCCGCCTTCACAGCAACGAGATCAGCAAAGGCGAACCGCCAACTATCTCGGTGGACTTGGAAAGACTGATACACGAGTGCAGAAGCGCATATTCAAAGTCATACTACTTCAGATCTGTACTCTCACCTGAACTGAGACGCCGGCTTGACTCAACGATTCCAGGGATACATGACGACCCATCGATCCCGACGGATGCCTGGGCAAACACAGTCTATGAGGTATCTGCGAGATTCAAGACGGCAAAGGAGAATGAGCGAAGCCAGCTCCTCGAGGGCCTTAGAAGCATCTGGACGGCAAGAGTGATCACTTTTGTCGCCCAGACAGCCTCCATGACCAACGAGGAAGCTGAGATGAAAGTGGAAGAGGAGGCCGCTTACTTCGAAGAGACAAAGAGTCAGCTTCTGGCGAAATACGATGCAAGATGAACTGTCTTGAGAATAGCAATCATCAGATCCACACTGCACAGAGGATCGGGCCAGGCCGTACACATTAATGAACTCTCAAGACACCTGATCAAGCTCGGTAACTATGTCCGCGTCTTCAGTCGCAAGATCGAATGCGAGAGCCTATCTGACATTGGACGTGAGCTGAGATTCTCAGCAGACAGCATACCTTTTGCTCGACATTTAGGTTTCTCAGCTGCATGTGTTTCTGGGATCAAGGAGTTCGACCTTGTTCACACACAATATCATCCTGCGATAATAGCCGGCAATTGGATCCATCAGTTGAAGAAATGGCCTCACGTCTTCACCTATCACGGATTCGCTCCGATTAGGGCATGGAGAAATCCGCTTCAAAAACTCAAGATGGTGGACCATCGTGTGGGTACCTATTTCTCAGTCAGACTAGGCGTGGACAAGATAATTGCAGTTAGCAACTTCCTGAAGAATGAGCTCGTCACATGGTACCATTTGGATCCCGAGCTTGTCCGTGTGGTCTACAATGGTGTAGACCTAGAACGGTTCAACCCTAGTATTGACTGCCATGAGGTTAGGCAGGCCTACTATCCCGAAGACAATCCGGTTGTTGCGTTTGTTGGGAGGCTGGCACCATACAAAGGCCCTCAGTTTCTCCTGGAGGCGATTCCACATGTTCTGAAGGAGATACCTGAAGCCAAGTTTACCTTTGTTGGGTCAGCGAGGTTCGATGCGCCCAAGATCGCTCAGCTCATTCGGAGATCAGATATCAAGAATGCTGTCAAGTTCACGGGCTATGTAAGCGATGAGATGTTGCCAGCATTCTACTCCTTCTGTGACGTGTTCTGTTACCCCAGCCTCTGGGAAGGCTTCGGTTTAACACCTGCAGAAGCCCAAGCGGCAGGGAAACCCGTTGTCGCATTCAATACGTGCGCCCTTCCCGAAGTTGTCGAAGACGGCGTCACGGGATTCCTGGTTCCGCCGCGAGATTCAGACGCTCTGGGAGAGGCCATCGTGAAGCTTCTCTCTGACAACGAGATGAGGAGAAGAATGGGACAGAAGGCAAGGATCAGAGCTGAGCAGATGTTCTCTTGGGAGAAAGCAGCACATCGAACCCTAGAAGTGTACGAAGAAGCTTTGAGGGAGCATGAGACCCACCGATGACTTACGGCGTCGCTATCCTAGACATGGATGGAACGCTACTATCAAAGCGATCCATCGACGTATTCTGCACAGAACTTGACCTCACTCGGAGATTGGCCGAGGTCGACGCGCTCTCTCCTAGCCTTCCTCCGTACAAGACCAGCGAGATGATCGCCTCATTCTTCAAGGCAGTACCGAGACGGACACTTGAACGCTTGCAGGACACAATACCTGTGAACAAGGGTGCCGATGGCTTTGTTAGGTTTCTGAAATCCGAAGGATTCTTAGTCGCGATCGCCACAGACTCTTACCAGTTTCTAGCTGAGAAACTCGCCAGAAGTCTCGGTGCGGACACGGCATATGGTAACGTGGTCGAGATTCGCGATGGCCACCTGACCGGCAGGCTGTTGACGGATCATCGATGTCTGAAAGTTGAAGGTTGCAGAGAATACTCAACGTGCAAGCTCTGGTTCATGAGAGAACTCGCGGGAAGATCGAGGGGCCTCACAGTCGCCGTTGGAGATGGAGACTCCGACTTCTGTGCGATTAGCGGAGCAGACATAGGGATCGCCTACCGTCCAAAGACTGACTCGATCGCAGCTGTTGCCGATATGGTTGGATCGGATTTCTTCCAGATCGAGTCTTGGCTTCAAGGAGAAATTGCCGGCCGCCGAAATCAATCACGCTAGCACACAAGCCGAACTCTTGATACTTGGGGGCAAGCTAAGTCATGGCCTGCTAGCTAGGTTAATCTGACTGCAAATCGCTTTGAATACTGCTGCCCGGAGGATCGGTCAAACGGTAGAGAACCCATGGAGAATGTGCTCGGTCGAGTCAGAAGAGGAATTGTCAGATTTGTTGAGAGAAGGGCTGCCGAAAGGCGGGAAGCCCTCGTCGAACAGGTCATGAGGCTGAAAAGATCACTGGCTTCAACCGATGAGCTCGGACAAAAGCAACCGTTCACTATCTCAATAGTGGTTCCGACTTTCTTGAAGGATCGCGGGGAATTGTCCGGCTATCGATTCGAGGTTATTCGGAACGAACTAATCGAGCTAGGGCATCTCCTAAGGAGAGGTATCGCAGATGAGATAATCATCATAGACGGTTCCGTGAAGGGCTCCGGAGCAATCGATGACTCGCTGATGAGACGGACTGTTTCGGCAATGAATCGCAGCCTGTCGATTTTCCATGATGAAGTTGATCTGGTGCAGAAATACCGAGTCACAAGGGAGAGGGCCGCTCTTGGACTCTACGACTTCGGGATTCGCGTCGTCCATCAATTGGATCCCGAGATAAGCAGAGCATTGAAGGTGTCAAAGATACTCTCGCGAGATGTTCCGACGGGAAAGGGTGCAGCTCTTTGGCTTGGCATAGGTCTCTCCTCCGGCGACGCGATCTGCTTCGTAGACAGCGACATCAGAAACTTTCAAGGATGGCAAGTAGCCGCTCTACTCAAGCCCATACTAGAAACGTGGAAGAGAAGCGAAGACTCTGTGCTCTACTCAAAGGCACACTACGCTCGGCTGGCGGTGAATCTCGATTCTCCGGAGAGAGGTTTCTACAAGCTTGGAGGACGGGCAACGAGACTCTTTGTTATCCCACTCATAAGGGCCGTCTCGAAGAGAGGTGCACTCGCCGGACTAGAGAAGCTTCGCTACCCGCTCTCGGGGGAGTTTGCTGGAAGAAGAGATCTGTTTGAGTCGATCGATTTTCCTGCCGGATACGACGCTGAGATGGGAATCCTCATCCAGATGTGGAAGAGAGGACTTGCGCCGCGAATAGGACAGGTCGACCTTCATCTTTTCCAGCATTTCCCTCAGAGTGACAGATCGATCAATCACATGGTTAGACAGATCGCTGAGCTCGTCGTCTCCGAGCTGCGAGATCAGGTTAGTCTCAGCCAAGATCTGGTGGACGACTATCTCTCGGAGGCCATGAAGGACCTATCCATAACTAGCCAGATGTTTGAGAAGGCTGAGGTCCGAGTTGAAATTGAACATGAAGTGAAGAGAGATTTCTTTAAGGACACGGAAGGGGACAAGAAGAAGATCCTAGATTATGCTGAGGAATTGAGACAAGCCATAGTCGACTCGCAGCGACTTCAGAAAACACCAGCTGAACCACTTCCAAGCTGGGAGAGCATCAAAAGGGACGACAGAGGAGCGAGACTTCTATCATTCCTGAGAAGAAGAGGAACAGCGTCCACCATAGAACTCCTCTCCCGACAGGGCCTTGTGAGCATCTAGACCTCGTCGGGCCGGCCAATAGCAGTCTCAAGGAAAACCATTTCCGTGCCGGCGTAGTATTCAATCGTGTGAAGGAATGATGCCCATCGATGAGCTCTTTGCGGAATTCTGGTCGACGCTCGTGGGTTACGTGCCAAGAATAACGGGCGCAGTCATCATCCTGTTGGTTGGGTGGGCGCTAGGGCGACTGTTGGGGAAAGGCGTCTCTAGACTCATCCAAAGGTTCGGACTTGCCGACGGCCTGGCGAGAACTGTCGTTGGAAGAGCGTTAGCGCAATCTGGTCTCACATCCGCCAGATTCATTGAACTGCTCCTCAGATGGTTCGTATACCTTGTCGCGATTCTAGGCGCCGTAGATCTACTCCAGATTCCCGCGCTGACTGCATTCGTGGGCTCCGTGATACAGTATCTGCCGAACCTCATCGCGGGCATTCTCATCCTGTTTTTCGGTCTTCTAGTGGTCGACTTTCTCGGCGACGCGGTCGCAGCTGTCGGAAAAGAGGCAAAGATACAACTTGTCCCGTTCGTCTCGCTAGGGGTCAAGATCCTCCTATACTTGACAGTGATCACTATCGCTCTCAACATGATGAAGATCGATGTCACAATACTGAATGAGTTTGCAAAAGCTATGGCATGGGGACTCGCGATTGGCATTGCCATAGCACTGGGAATCGCCTTCGGATGGGGACTGAAAGACCACGTTGCAAAGAACATCGACAAGTGGGTAGCCTCTGCTGAGACGATGGCTACGAAAGGCGAGAGCTTCTGGAGCTGGTACACACGCTCCGAGAAAGAGAAGGAACAGACTTGACCTTCCTGTTCTTACTTGCGAGGGCCATGAGTCTCGATCGCTCCACAGCTCGTGGGTCACACTTCCATCGCTGAGCCACAGGTAGGATTGTTGATCGAAAGCCTCGAAATGCATTCACAAGCCAAATGAGTGAGACCAGCCGGAGTGACAATAATGGTAAAGCGTGTCGGAATGATCCACTACACAGGCACGAAAGGAGCGATCGGTGGCGTCGAACTCGTAATAGACTACCATGCACGACTTCTTGCTCAAGCAGGATATGAGGTGCACCTCATATCCGGAGACGAAGAGGGAGCGAGCTATCCGGGCGTCGTTGAACACAGTGTCCCACTGCTCTCTCCCCAGAACTCACGCGTGATCCAGGTTCAGGAACAGATTCTACAAGAAAAGCGCGAGACATCAGACTTCAAGATTCTCAAGAAGGATATCAAGACCGCAGTCACCGAAGCGCTGTCAGAAATCAAGAAATGCGTCGTTCACAATATCCCATCGATGCCATTCAACTTTGCAGCTACGGCCGCGATCAATGAGATCACAGACGAGTCACGTATCAAAATGATCTACTGGTTGCACGATAGCATACTTCTAAGAGAAGAGTGGAAAGGTCGAACAGGAGAGTTCCCTCTCAACCTTCTCCACCACAAGAGTCCAAGAACAGTCTTTGTTGCCCCTACCCGCTTCAGAGCGAGACAATTCAGCGAAATGCACCAGCCATACAATATCGAGCAAGTTGTTGTCATCCCGAACGGTGTTAGTATCGAAGAGTACATCAAAATCGATCAGACGACCAAAGAATTGATGAAGAAACTGGGCCTCGCCTTCGAGAACTACATAATCGTGACTCCAGTCCGCGTGACGCCAAGAAAGAACATCGAATTGGCGCTGCAAGTTGTCGATGAACTCAAACATCTCGTTGGATCTGCACGGGAGATTCGACTCCTCGTTACCGGCCCCCCTGATCACATGGCAACGAAGATGGGCGTGGCATACTTGGAATACCTACAGGAGATTATTGAGAAGCGCGGACTAAGAGAAGACGTGATATTCTGTCACGAAGTCATCAACCAGAAGAGAGAATTCGACGACGGTCACATTAGGAAATGGAGTGTCGCAGACGTATACAACATAGCGGATATTGTGTTTATCCCGAGCAGAGAGGAAGGGTTCGGACTCCCAGTAATCGAAGCTGGGGCATCACGGAAGCCAATCTTCTGCTCCAGGATTCCTCCATTCCAAGAACTTCTGAGAGATGACATCGAAGGCAGCATGTTCGACTTAGACGAGGACCCGAAAAGCATCGCCTTCAGGATCTATAGGTCATTCCTCGAAGATAAGGTGGAGAGCAACTTTCACAACGTCATGAAGAGATTTGACTGGGAGAAAGTCATACTTGCCAAGCTCCTGTCCCTTCTTTCAGGGTATCCAGAGAATCGTGATCACTGAAAGGTGCTAGTACAGAGCTTCAAGAAAGGGACAACCGCGAGGCACGAGCCCCCGGGGAACATCAAGTCTGGATTCCATTTGTGGAGACCACGTTCAGGCGGCGAGACCGTCCTGACTTCATCAGCCCTTCTTTGCGGCCGAAACCTCGTCAACACTGTGTATCACGGCACCGAGTTCTTCAAGGGTCTTCCTAATGCTGTCAAGCGCAATTCCCGTTCCCTCTATTGAGACCTTGATACTTTTGGTACTCTGGTCGATTTCAGCCAATGATACATTTGCACGCTCTATGCCTTGGAGCGATGCAAGTCTCGAAGCAAGTTCATGAATTGGCGGGTCACGTGGCTTCAACACGTCCAGAACAATTCTCGTTATTCGAGTACCAACCAAAGAGTCCACCACAATCGAACAGTCAATGTATGGAGACACAATATTTCACGCTAGCCTTGACTTATAACATGGCTTTCGAAGCGGCCTCGCTGCCGATGGTCACGCCTTCTGAGACCTGCCCACTTGAGGCAGGCCGTGTGCGCCCGACCGCCTTATCGTGTGCTGAGACCGGCTAACAGCATAAAGACCACTGCTGTAGCAACGCCTACCGTCGACATTCGAAGACCAGCCACGACTCTATTCTCACGGGAGATACTCCCAAGAAAGCTCCCAACACGAATAGGGTTACTAGGATTAGCAGGATTGATGCCGGGAAAGCCCACGCAGCCGGAACAAGATCGAATATGGCCAACACGTACGGAATCATCGGTACTGCGGCACTAATCGCCGGCGAGAACCCATCCACGAGCGCTGCCCGCACCGACGCAACGGAAGATGCTTTGACATGAATTGAGCGACGGAGATCGGACAGCATTGCTCTCTTCAGCCCGCGTAGTCGCCTCCGGCGTTCAGCTTGCTCCGTTAGGTAGGCTCCCGAGAGACCGGAAACACCCATGGAGAAGCTGGCACCAAGCCCTGCGCCTATGATGAGCCCGGGGTTTGCCACGCCCGAAGCATTCGCGCCCAGTATTATGCCTAGCATTGTCATGGCTCCGTCGAAGGAATTGACCACGAGATACCTTCTAGAGATGCCCGTGACGCTTGCAATGCGCAGGTATTCCCTAAGTCGCATGATCCATGAGAGCAATTGGCCTAGTCCTCTAATCTCGTAAGCCTGAGCCTGTGCCTGCTGAAATCAGGTAGATGACGCTTGATCTTCTCGGACTTGCTCATGCGCGTACGGTCCCAGCTCCCCCTGTTGCGCTCTACAGAATGGAATCACGTTTTCCATTAGTCCTTTTGTATCACAAAGACGCTCTGGTCTGGCTTGCCAAGAGTCGTCACGGCGACTTGCGGCCTACTTGACGTGTAGCCACAATTTCGACAGGCAGGTACAACTTGCCCGCCGCGCTTGTCGGGAAGGATGGCTGATCTACAGACTGGGCAGAACTCCATAGGTACTCACATCAATTCAGATTGGAACGAATACGACGTTCGAGTCCCGTTCCACACAGTACTCCTCGGTGAAACTAGGATCCTTGGGACGCCTCTAGGCTCGTTGGTTTCTTGATCGCGTAATGGCAACGCCGAGCGCCAATCCGAGAACAAAACTGCCAGCTAGCTCCAGAAGACGCCGCTGAGTCACCAGCTTCTTGGCAATCACCTGAACCTTATCTATTGCGACCCGCAGCTCTGCCTTTCCCCCGTCCATGTCTCGTCTAAGGGCTGAGATAACGTCCCGGCGGAGCGCCTGTTTCCGATCCTTAGGCATCCGTCTTCACCGACAGTAATTGTAGCGGGGATTTAAATATACCTTATGGTTATGATGTGTCTAAGCGTCGGCCCAGATGCCCGTGCTATGCCCAGACGTCGAGCGTACGACCTAGAATCTTCTCGAGCAGGAGCTTCTGGGAAGAGCATACAGTCCGAAGACATCCGGTCAGGAACACGTACCGACCTTTGCCTTCCTTGAGATCTACCTCCCCTCATGGGGGAGCATGTTGGCATTTTCCCGACAAGAATACGCGTTAGAGGTCAAGGAATTGAAGGGGCGCAAGTTCGACCTGCCGATCCTGACGGTGCAGTACTAGAAGACAGTATAGGCTGTGGTGGTGGGTTTCCGTAATCCCGTTGGTTTCTAGGCCGGAGCCCGCTCCGTTCGGTTTCTGAACGAGCGCTTTAGGAGAATCGGTGTAACAATGGTTGTAATGATGGCCATCACAACCATTTGAGCATAGACATCTTGGTCTATAGCCCCGGCCATAAGACCTATGCCTGCAATAATGAGACCAACTTCTGCTCTAGATATCATTCCGATCCCGACTCTCAGCCCGACTCTCTTACTTCGTGTCACCAGCATGGCGGGCACTCCGCAACCAACAAGCTTGCTAGCAACTGCAATCGCCAGTATCAGCACCACGCCCAGTAGGGACACGGGGCTTAGAACCCACGGATTAAGTCGAGCAGACATTTCGTGCATTGTGCAGGAGACAGCAAAGATGGAATTTCCATGGTGCAGGGGCATGGGTTGATGGTACGATATGCTGGTGGGACACTTCGTCGGGTCTCTTGGCACGGGCCACAAGATTCGACCTATCATGTTCGAGAGAGCCAACTCAATCGAAGGCCCCTATTGCAGAGGATAGGCCTGACTGTTTGGACGCAGAGTTGTGACAACAACTCTTAGGGTTTCGTGGCACGAGCGCGTGTTCATCCCCAGAACCTGGCGAGGAGTAACAGGTTGGCCACTGCGGTGGTAAGAACCAAGATGACCATTCCAACCTTCGCGAACTCCATGAATGTGATCTTCACGCCCCTGGCCTGAGCCAGACCAGTTGCAATGACATTCGCCGAAGCGCCTAT
>Ga0315279_10003439_pt1 | contig 22044 bp, 20 predicted proteins | sample YL17G06_20_MG_FD_203694 | JGI IMG/M metagenome (GOLD analysis project Ga0315279, IMG submission 203694) | Sediment microbial communities from Yellowstone Lake, YNP, Wyoming, USA - YL17G06_20 | ecosystem: Environmental > Aquatic > Freshwater > Lake > Sediment | place: USA: Wyoming | collected... | reverse complement strand
GACATCATCGAGGCGGGCTTCCCGGCGTCGTCGCCGGGGGACCTGGAGGCGGTGAGCAACATCGCCCGCGAGGTTCGCGGGTCGGTTATCGCCGGCCTGGCGCGGGCAGTGCCCGAGGATGTGGACGCCTGCTGGGAGGCGGTGAAGCACGCCGCCGAGCCGCGCATCCATGTCTTCCTCTCCAGTTCTGACATCCACATGATGCACCAGTTGGAGAAGAACCGCGACGAGGTGCGGGAGATGGCCCGCACCATGGTGGCACGGGCCAAGAAGCACTGCTCCAACGTCGAGTTCTCGCCCATGGACGCCACCCGCTCCGACCCGCACTACGTCTACACGCTGCTGGAGGAATGCATCGCGGCCGGCGCCACCACCGTCAACATCCCCGACACGGTGGGCTACGCCATCCCCCACGAGTTCGAGGCGTTTATCCGCGGTATTCAGGAGAACGTGCCCAACATCCACAAGGCGGTCATCTCTGTTCACTGCCACAACGACCTGGGACTGGCAGTGGCCAACAGTCTGGCCGCCGTCCACGCCGGCGCCCGCCAGGTGGAGTGCACGATCAACGGCATCGGCGAGCGGGCGGGCAACGCCTCGCTGGAAGAGGTGGTGATGGGCATCAAGACACGCCACGACCTCTTCGGCCTGAGCACCAACGTGGACACCACCCAGCTCCACAAGGTGAGCCGCCTGGTGTCGGACCTGACGGGAATGGTCGTGCAGCCCAACAAGGCCATCGTCGGGGCCAACGCCTTCCGCCACCAGTCGGGCATCCACCAGCACGGCATCCTCAAGATGCTGGAGACCTACGAGATCATGGACGCCCGCGACGTGGGCCTGCCCCGCGGCGGCATCCTGGTGCTCAACAAGAACTCCGGCCGCCACGGCGTCAAGGCGCGGCTGGAGGAGCTGGGCTACGAGGTGGCCGCGGCGGAGCTGGACCGCATCTTCGTGGCGTTCAAGGAGCTGGCCGACAAGAAGGGCGAGATCGACGACCGCGACCTGGAGGCGCTGGTGGCCGACGAGCGGCGCACCTTCGAGGAGCTCTACCGGCTGGACCTCCTCCAGGTGTCCTGCGGTAACCAACTGGTGCCCACGGCCACGGTGCGCATCATCGCCCCCGACGGCAGCTTCCTGGTGAACACGGCCACGGGCACGGGGCCGGTGGATGCCGCCTACAAGGCCATTAGCTCCGTGCTGAACGTGCCCAACGTCCTCACCGAGTTCGCGGTGAAGAGCGTGACGGAGGGCATCGACGCCATCGGCGAGGTGACGGTGCGCATCGAAAGCGGTGGGCAGACGTTCGTGGGGCGCGGCGGCGACACGGACATTGTGGTGGCTTCGGCCAAGGCCCTGCTCAACGCCCTGAACCACCTGCTCTCCACCCAGGGGCGGCCGGACACGGTGACTACAGGCTGAGGAGGAGCGCGCGATGAAGCTGCCCTTCCCCCTGCAAGAAGGCGAGGAGTTGCTGACGCTGGCGCGGCGCCACTGGCTCTTCGTCTGGCCGAAGGTCATCGCCGGCGCGGTGGTGGGCCTGGCGCCGGTGCTCGCCCTGTGGTGGGGCATGCTGCGCCTGGACTGGGCAGACAACGACATCCCCCGCTGGATCGCCCTGGGGGCCACTGTGGTCTGGCTGGGCTATTGGGGGGTGCGGCTCTACTTCTTCAAGTACCGCTACGACAACGATATCTGGGTGGTGACCAACCAGCGCATCATCGATAGTGTGAAGAAGCATTGGTTCCACCTCCAGATGTCCACCGCTGACCTGGTGGACATCGAGGACATGACCGTGACGCGGGCGGGCGTCCTGGGCACGCTGTTCGACTTCGGCGACATCGACTGCCAGACGGCGGGGGCGGTACGCAAGTTCGCCCTGCGGGGCATCCCCCGCCCGCGGGAGGTGCAGGCGATGGTGGATCGTCTGCGCGACCAGGCGCGGGCTATAACGAAGGAGTGAGGAGGCCCCTCCTCTCTCGGGACGCAAGCGTCTCCAGCGAGGGCGCTCTGGCGGGCGGGCTCTGCGCCCAGCGAGTGAATGCGATACCATGTACCTACCTTGAGGATCATGTGCCCCTCTAGAAAGGCTTTCCCATGGGCATGACCCTAGCCGAGAAGATCCTGGCCGCCCACTGCGACCGCAAGGAGGTGCGCCCCGGCGAGCTCATCAACTGCCGGGTGGACTTTGTGCTGGCCAACGACGTGACGGCGCCCCTGGCTATCAGTCAGTTCCGGCGCCTGGGGGTGGACGGCCCGTTCGAAGCGCAGCGGGTGGCGATGGTGCCATCGCACTTCGCGCCCAACAAGGACATCAAGAGCGCCGAGAACGCCAAGGCCATGCGCGAGTTCGCCCTGGAGCAGGGCATCGTCTACTACGAGCAGGGGCGGGCGGGCATTGAGCACGTGCTCCTGCCCGACGACGGCTGGGTCCTCCCCGGCGACGTGGTGGTGGGCGCCGATTCGCACACCTGCACCTACGGTGCCCTGGGCTGCTTCGCCACCGGCATGGGCTCCACCGATATCGCTTGCGCCATGGCCACCGGCGACATTTGGATGCGCGTCCCGCCGACGATGAAAATGACCTACCACGGGCGCCTCAAGCCCTGGGTGGGCGGCAAGGACATCATCCTGAGCACTATCGGGGATATCGGCACCGACGGCGCCCTCTATCGGGCCATCGAGTTCCAGGGAGAGGCGATCTCGCAGCTCAGCATGGAGCAGCGCTTCACCATCACCAACATGACCATCGAGGCCGGCGGCAAGGTGGGCCTCATGGTGCCTGACGCGACGACCCTCGGCTACGTCCGCGCCCGCGCCAAGCGAGAATGGCAGGTCTACGAGCCCGACCCCGACGCGGAGTACGTGGAGGTGCACGAGTACGACGTGGGCGAGCTGGAGCCGATGGTGGCCCTGCCCTTCTCCCCCGACAACGTGGTGCCCCTGAGCCGGGCGCCACAAGTGGAGATCGACCAGGTGTTCATCGGCTCCTGCACCAACGGGCGCCTCTCGGACCTGTGCCTGGCCGCCCAGATCATGGCGGGACGCCGGGTGCACCCGCGGCTGCGCTGTGTGGTGATCCCAGCCTCCAACGACGTCTACCTGGCGGCCCTGAAGGAGGGCCTGCTCACCGTCTTTGCCGAGGCGGGGTGCGCCGTGTCTACGTCCACCTGCGGGCCGTGTTTGGGCGGATACATGGGCGTCCTGGCCGAGGGCGAGCGCTGCGTGAGCACCAGCAACCGCAACTTCCCGGGCCGCATGGGCCACCCCAAAGCGGAGGTGTACCTGGTCAACCCGGCGGTGGCCGCGGCCAGCGCCATCGCTGGGCGGCTGGCGGGCCCGGAGCAGGTGATATAGGACCTTGGGTCTGGCTGATATCCAGAGGGAGGTGGCCCGCGGCAATTATCGGTTCTCCGCTCACGCCCGCAAGCAGATGGCTGACCGGCGCGTTAGCGTCGAGGAGGTTGAGGAAGCCATCGCCCGGGGCGAGATTATTGAGGACTATCCCGAAGACAAATATAGGCCGAGCCGTCTTATCTTTGGCTTCACTGGTGCCGGCCGGCCGCTCCATGTGCAGTGCTGTGAGCCTATGCCGGAAGTCATCGTGATAACATGCTATCAGCCGGACCCAGGAGAATGGCTGGATCTGCGGATACGGAGGCAATGAGCCAATGAAGTGCTACTTCTGCGGGGGGCAAACGAAGGAGGAGCTTGTCACCGATCTGTATACCGAGGGCAACCTGTATCTGGCTGTGGAGAACGTTCCTGCTGATGTGTGTCAACAGTGCGGAGAGCGCTACTACGGCCCAGAGGTAATGGAGAAGCTCCTGGCTCTTACCGAAGGGATGCGAGAACACGCGGCTGTTGGCCCTCCGGGACGAAGAACTGAGCTAACGGTGTGCGATTTCGCAGCCGCTGACATCCACGCACGCTAGCCTGGCGGCTGGCGGGCCCGGAGGAGGTGCTGAAGTGAATTTCCCTGGCCGCGTCCATAAGTTCGGCGCCAATGTCGATACGGACGTCATCATCCCGGCCCGCTACCTGAACCTGAACACGCCCGAGGAGCTGGCCCCCCACTGCCTGGAGGGCGTCGATCCCGAGTTTGCCGGGCGGGTGCAGCCGGGCGACATCATCGTGGCCGAGACCAACTTTGGCTGCGGCTCCTCGCGCGAGCACGCGCCGCTGGCCATTCGCGGCGCCGGCGTGAGCTGCGTGGTCGCCAAGAGCTTCGCCCGCATCTTCTACCGCAACGCCATCAACCTGGGCCTGCCCATCCTGGAGTGCCCGGAGGCGGTGGACGGCAGCGACCCCGGCGACGAGCTGGCGGTGGAGCTGGAGACCGGCACCATTCGCAACCTGACCAAGGAGACGCAGTTCCAGGCCAAGCCCTACCCCGAGTTCATGCTGGAGCTGCTGGCCGCCGGTGGCCTGGTGGAGTACACCAAGCGGCGGCTGGCGGCCGGAAGGCGGGGGTGAGATAACGTGAGCGCGTTTCGACGGACGTTCATGCGGCTGCGGCGCATCGGGCGCAAGGTGGAGGACGAGCTCTACGACTGGGCGGATGAGGAGGGCGAAGAGGAGGAGGGCGCCACTCGGGCCGCCGCGCTGACCAGCCTCCAGGGCTTCCTCACCCTCTGGAAGACCAGCGAGGCCACGGTCTACGAGCGGGTGCTGGGGCTGGCGGGGTTCGCCGGCCTCGCCTGGTTCCTCACCGGCGACTTCGTTTTCGGGGTGAAGCACCGGCTGCTGCGGCTGGTCGCCGGCTTCTTCGCCGCCCTGTGGTTCATCCCCGGGCTCATCGCGGCGGTGGCCACGCTGCTTTACGGCCTGGGCCCGGAGAATCTTAAGCACTGGCGCACCTACCCCATCATGGTGGCCTTCGCTTGCGGCGGGCTTATCACCTTCCGGGCCGTCTTCGGGGAGCTGGCCGAACAGCAGGCCCCCCGCCTGAGGCGGAGCGGCGGGCGGCGGGTCAGGGCGGCGTAGCGCCGGCGGCGCCAGGACCATCGGATTCCGTACAGTGCCGCATCTGTGCTAGACTGCCACCGGCCTCCCGCCCTCCCGGGGCAAGGCCTGCGGCGGACCAGAAGGAAGAACGCTACGTATGTATCGCATCGCTGTCATCCCCGGCGACGGCACCGGCCCCGAGGTCGTGCGCGAGGGCCTGAAGGTGCTGGAGGCCGTCGCCTCTGCGGACGGCTTCCGCTACGACACCCAGACCTACGACCTCGGCGGCGAGCGCTATCTGGCCACGGGTGAGACCCTGCCCGACTCCGTGCTGGAAGAACTGCGGGGGTTCGGCGCCATCTTCCTGGGGGCCATCGGCCACCCGGACGTCGCGCCGGGCATCCTGGAGAGGAGCATCCTGCTGCGCCTCCGCTTCGAGCTGGACCAGTACGTCAACCTGCGGCCGGTGAAGCTCTACCCCGGCGTCGACTGCCCCCTGAAGGACAAGGGCCCTGAGGACATCGACTTTGTCGTGGTGCGGGAGAACACGGAGGGGCTCTACGGCGGCATGGGCGGCTTTCAGTACAAGGGCACGCCGCACGAGGTATCGACCCAGGTCCACCTGACAACCCGCTTCGGCGCCGAGCGGGCCATCCGCTTCGCCTTCGAGCTGGCCCGCAAGCGGAACAAGATGAAGCAGTTGCACCTAGTGGCTAAGACCAACGTCCTGACCTACGTCCACGACACTTGGTGGCGCGCCTTCAACGAGGTGGGCGACGCCGACTACCCCGACATCAAGCGCGAGTACGCCCACGTCGACGCCGCCTGCATGTGGTTCGTGAAGAACCCCGAGTGGTTCGACGTCATCGTGGTGGAGAACATGTTCGGCGACATCATCACCGACCTGGGGGCGATGATCCAAGGGGGGATGGGCGTGGCGGCGGGGGGCAACATCAACCCCCAGGGCGTCTCCATGTTCGAGCCCATCGGCGGCAGCGCCCCCAAGTACACGGGGCAGAACGTCATCTGCCCCCTGGCGGCCATCGCCGCCGCCCAGATGATGGTCTCCCACCTGGGGAGGGAGCGGGCCGCCCAGCGGATGGAGCAGGCGATCATCGCGGCGCTGAGCAGCGGCAAGATCAAATCCGTGAGTGCGGGCCGCATGGGCCTGAGCACGTCCGAGGTGGGGGACCTGGTGGCGTCCTCCGTGTGAGGGTGCGGCGGAAGAACCTAGAACCAAGAACCCAGAACTAATGCCTTCCGTAGGTTCTGGGTTCTTCGCTTCTTAGTCAGAGTTATACGACCCTAGGGGAACTCCTCGCCCTCCTCCTCTTCCTCCTCCTCGGCTAGTGAGGGCACCAGCTCTCTCAAGGGGAGCACTGCCTGCGGCCGCTCCTCGCGCCGGCGCGCCCGCGGCGGTAGGCCGTCGATCGCCTGGCGCAGGGCGGCCAGCCGACCCCAGGCACTGGGGTCGCGGCCGTCCACCGCCACCCCCACCACGCCAGCGTCCCGCAGGCACTCCAGGTCGCCGGCGCCGATGTCGGGGCGAACGGGCACGAGCAGAGGGATGCGGGCCAGGAGATAGATGCGCCGCAGCTCTAGCTGCAACCGCACTGTGAAAGGGCCGTGCCAGTCGACCAGCCAGAGGGCGTCCAGGGAGAAGTCGGCCATGGCCCGCAAGAGGGCGTCCGATGGCTCACCGGCTAGGGCCAGGACGTAGCCCATCTCCGTGTCCAACAGGGCGTCGGCGCTGGCGGACTCGGCCTCGAAGGCCAGGAAGTCGATGCCCACCTCCTTGACGGCGGCCACGGTCTCGGTGGCGACGGCGGGAACCTGAAGGCCGCAGGGGATGTCGCCGCAGGCCTTGGCCCAGCGGGCCGCCTCGCCGCCCTCTTTCTCCGGGTTGAGAGCGACGAGGAGAGCGTCGAGGCCGCAACGGGCCAGGTCAGCGGGCGGCCGCATGACGGAGGCGGGCCCATGCACCATGAGGAGGAGCGAGGGCGGGCGCGGGCGCGCGGCCGGAACGCCGAACCCCAGGGGCGCCGGCTCCACGCGGGTGGTCTTGCGGATCTTGTCAGCCAGCTTGCTCATATCGTCGCGCCTCGAAGGGAAAGGGAAGCTACCTGGATCATTATCGGCGGCAGCCCAGCGAGCGGCAACAGCCTCCTAGGACGCCCGGATCTGGAGCGTGCCGGAGGCGCTGAGCTTGTCGCAGTTCTCGTAGCTGGCGTCGCAGTGGGTGCTGATGGCCGTGACGCGATAGTTGCCGAGGGGCACAGGCTGGCCGTCGTTGCCCCGCTGATCCCAGAGCTCGTCGAAGGTGAGCCATTCATTCGCCCCCAGGCTAACCTGCTCCAGCACCTGGCTGAAGCTCTTGTCCTTTGACCAGCGCCACACCTCCTTGTCCTCCGAGTCGGTGACGACGATGTCGTAGCGCTGGGTGGTGCGGTAGTAAAGGGTAATAGGCTCGCTGGCGGCGACGAGGATGGTGAACTGCACCTGCTCGCCCTGCTTATGGAAGACGCCGTAGGTGGTGAGATCGATGCCGACGGGCCCTTCGAAGGAGAAAGGGGGGCCCGCTGGGGTCGGGGTCGCTTCGGCGGTGGCGGGGGGGCTGGGCTCTCCCCCGTCGCCGCCGCAGGCCGCCATCAGGATGGCCATCAGGACCCCGCCAACCATCAGCCAAGGAAGATAGCGTTTCATGTCTCGTCACTCCAATCCCGCAAGGTCAGACCACCTTCGCCTCCACGGCGCAAGGCCCCTCCGTCCGCAGCCAGACGATGGTGGTTCCGTCCACCTCCTCCCAGCGGCTATCGGCGGCGCGGCCGGTCACCCGCACGTCGCGCAGCCGTCCCGGTGTCAGGAAGCGGACCTCAAAGGCCTGGACTGTGTCCCCCAATTCCAGACGCACCTCACCATCGTTCCGTTGCGCGCTCACTTGCACCAGGCGCTCGGGGTTGGGGAATGAGAAGGCAGCCCGCGAGGCCACGCGCACGTCCAACTGGATAGGCTCCCACGCTTTCTGCCCTACGAAGTCCATGGCCGGGGCGAAGGGCAGGATGGAGTCGCCCCGCACGAAGAGGGGCATTCGCTCCAGCGGCACCTCCACGTCCTGCCAGGCGGGGCCGCCGATCTGCTGGTTGCTCCAGAAGTCGAACCATTGCCCGGCCGGCAGGTACACCCGTCGGCGGCCGCCGTCGTTGAACAGGGGCGCCACCAGCAGATAGGGGCCCAGCATGTACTCCAGGTCGGCCTGGGGCGCCACCGGGTCGTCGGGGAACTCCAGGAGGAGGGGCCGCACCACCGACACGCCCGCCAGCGCCTCGTGGGCCAGGGCCCAGAGGTAGGGCAGCAGGCGATAGCGCAGCCGCGCGAACTCCCGCACGATGGCCACCGCCTCCTGGCCGTAGACCCAGGGCTCGCGCGGGCCCACGCCGTGGAAGCGGGCATGCGAGGAGAGCAGGCCGAACTGGGCCCAGCGGATGTACAGTTCCGGCGGGGGCGGTCTCATGCCGTCGGGGTTCCAGAAACCGCCGATGTCGTGGCTCCAGAAGGGGATGCCCGACAGGCTGAGGCTGAGGCCAGCCCGCAGGGCGGCGGCCATGCCAGCATAGGTGCAGGGAGAGTCGCCCACCCAGTTGATGGGGTAGCGCTGGGAGCCGGCATAGCCGGAGCGCCCCCAGACCACCGCCTCGCCGCGCTGGCGGCGGATGACCTCGTACACCGCCTGGTTGTAAAGCAAGGGGTAGAGGTTGTGCATCTCCCGCCCCGATTTGCCGTTGGCCAGGATGGCGTCGGCGGGCACGGCCTCGCCGTAGTCCGACTTAAAGGCGGCGACACCCATGCGCAGCAGAGGTCGGTGCTTGCTCTGCCACCAGCGGGCAGCGGCGGGATTGGTGAAGTCGGCGATGGCGGCGTCCTCGGGGTTCTCCGCCGGGCGGGCCGGTTCGCCGCTTTGGCTGCGCACCAGGAAACCCTGGCGGCGGCCCTCCTCGTACATCGCCGTGCCCTTCCAGATGTAAGGGTTCTCCCACAGGCAGAGCTTCATCCCACGCTCGCCCAGCCAGCGGACGAAGCCCGGCGGGTCGGGAAAGGCCTCCTCGTCCCACACGAAGTCGCAGGCGTCGCGCACGCGGAGGCGCCGCTCCTTGAGCCAGAGGGGGTCCAGGTTCACCACGTCGCAGGGGATGCCCAGCTCCCGCAGGCGAGTGACGACCTCCTCCACCTGAGGCCGGTTCTGATACATGCAGCGCGACATCCAGACCCCGAAGGACCACAAGGGAGGCAGGGCCGGCCGGCCGGTGAGTTGATGGTAGCGGGCGAGGATGTCTTTGGGCTGAGGACCGTAGATGAGGAAGTAGTCGAGATATGGGTCTTCCACCCGGAAGGCGCCCGTCTCCGGCGAGGGCCAGCCCAGCTCGTAAGTGATCGGGCTGGCGTGGTTGACGAAGATGCCGTAGCCGCGGCTGCTCAGGAAGAAAGGGATGTTCAGGTAGGTGAGGGCGCCGCCGGTGAAGCCGTAGGGGTCGCGCGACCAGGAGACGATGCGCTGTCCCCGCTTGTCGAGCGGGCCGTACTGCTCCCCCAGGCCGAAGAAGTGCTCTTCCACCGCCAAGGCAAACGACTCGTGGAAGGCGATGCCGCTGGCCTCATCCCGCGAGTAGCCGATGGGGTAGCTGCCGTAGGTCAGGATGGACCGGTCCTGGCGCTGCTGGCGGAACACCTCCTGCCCCTGCGCGTCGTAGACGGCCAGCCGCCAGGGGTTGCGCTCAGCCCGCAGGGTCAGGGCGGCGCTGCGCAGGGCGATGGCGTCGCCATCGGTGGCCACTTCGATATCCGCCGGCGCCGCCTTGAAGGGCACCAGCATCGGGGTGGTCGCCGGCGGCGGCGCATCCAGGTAGGCCTGGATGCGGACGACCTCCGGCCACACGAAGGTCGCCACCAGATGGACCGGTGTCTGGTCGTCGGTCGCCAACTCAAACCGACCACCGCTGCGGCTGCGGCGGAAGGAGCGGAGGGAGGCCAGGTAGTGGTAGTCGCGAGCAGGGTCGGCGAAGATAGGGCACCAGTGATCGGCCAGTTCGGCCAGCGGGTGGCTGGGTCTCACCGTTAGTTCCTCGCTCCTCCGGCTACAGGGCTTCCTGCATTCTATAGCCGCCGCCTGCCAGACGCAATGAACGTAGCGCCGCAGAACTGACGTGCGGTTCACGGAACCTTCACGCAAGGTTCACGGCAGAGACAATCCTCTCGGTTTCCGATTGCCCGAATGAGCGCGTTTTTGTGTATAAGAATCTCCCGCCGGACTGGGAGGGCCGATTTTGGCGTACCCCAGAAGGAGGGTGCTCTCAGGCGCGGGAAGGGAGTTCCAAGTACAGTCACTGGTTGCCGGGCGGCGCAAACCGGCTGGACAGCCGCCCGTTGCGAGGTGAGCCAGATTGGAGGGGATTAGGGAGGTTGCGGGGGGCTTGTCTGGCACCTTCAGGCAAGTCCCCCGCCCCATGTGAGGGGCCGGAATAGGCCCTGGCGGGGAAGTCGCGGCGAGCGAGCCCCGAAGTGAGCCGGAAGGAGGCTCGGAGAATGATGAGACTGTCGCGAAGGGCCTTGCGGCCGATATCTTTGGGCGGTGTGGCGATCCTCATCGCCCTGGCCGTGTCCTGGGCTGTCGCCTTCGCCCAGTATCCACCGCCGGTAGGCAGCGTGACCGCCAACGTCAGCGATGCGGCGCCTGCCGTCGGCGCCACCGTCACCGTGAGCTGCGTGGTGCTGGACAGCCAAGGCCAGCCGGTGGCGAACGAGACATGCACCTTCACCATCACCTCGCAGCCCAGCACCGACGCCAGTCTGGGCGCGCCCTCCGTCACCGCGAAGACCAACGCCCAAGGAGTGGCTACCGCCACCCTCAGCGTGGGGACAAGCGCGGGAGCGATTGTTGTGGGAGTGAGCGCCAAGGGCATTCAGTCGCAGGTGACCGTGAACGCCCAAACACCGGCGGCGACGGTGCCGCCCGGTGCTCAGCCTGGCGCGGCGCCGCCCACAGGCGCCGGAGAGGGAGACGAGGGTCAGGTCCCTGTCGCGCTGTGGAGCGTGGCGATCGCTGCCGCCGCCGGCCTCGCCCTCGTTTCCCTGTTCCTCTGGCGGACGGCGGCGCGGCGACCGAAGGACAGCTAACAGAGAGCACCACAGGAGCGTCGCTCCACCCAGCGGGAGGCCGCACGGGTTGCCTGAATGCTCAAACAGCGGATTGTGCACCGGCGGCGGCAGCGATCGCTTGCCATTGGTCTGGTGGTGGCGGCTGTCGGGCTGTTGGCCATCGCTGAGGGGTTCCGCTACGCCGACGCCTACCACAACGTGAGCGATGGCAAAGACCGTCTGCTCTCCGCGGCGAGGCTTATGGAGGACCGAGGCCTGGACATCCAAGGCAGCGAGCTCGATGCCGCCGAACAGTCTTATCGCCAGGCCCACAGCGACCTGGACGCGGCCTTCGGCACCATCGGCTCCGACCCGCTGACCTTCCTCGGCCGACGGCTGCCGTGGCTGGGGGCCCAGATCGGGGCAGCGGAGGACCTGCTAGACATAGGGAAGGAGGGAACGGACATCGGGCTGGCGACGGTAGAGGCCATGCGTTCCTACCAGGCGGTGCGTGACACCCAAGCCGGCCCCCTGTCCGAACGGGTCACCCTCCTCCTAGAGACCGTCCAACCCCACGCCGAGCGCGTGGAACAGGGGCTTGTCGCCGTGGAGGCGCGGCGGCGAGCCATGAGCGACGACGGCCTGGTGAGCCCCATCGATTCGGCCCTGGCCGACTTGGACTACCACATCCAGGAGTTGCGCGACCGCCTCGACAACTACCGCCGTGCCTCCCGCCTGGCCCCGGCCCTCCTGGGCCAGGACGGCCCCCGCACCTACCTCATCCTGGCCCACGACAACACGGAGATGCTGGGTTCGGGTGGTTTCATTCTGGTCTACGGCCTTCTAACCCTGGACCGCGGCAAGATCACTCGCCTCTACTTCGACGACGTGCACAGCATCTATCACGACTGGCGCCAGCGCACCGGCGAGTACATCGAGCCGCCGCGTCCCCTGAAAGGCTACCTCTTGCGGGACTGGTCCATGGGCCTGGGCGAGGCGAGCTGGTGGCCAGACTTCCCCACCGTCGCCGAGCAGGCTATCGAGCTCTACCGCCGCGAGAGCGGAAACGACGAGCCGATCGATGGTGCTATCGGCATCAACTTCTACACCCTGGAGAAGCTACTGGCGGTCACCGGCCCGGTGACGGTGGAGGAGTACGGGGTGACGGTGGACAGCGGAAACGTCACCGAGCAGACGCTGATCATCACCCACCCCGAGGCGGCCCGGCCCTGGGAGACCGACCGCTACGACTTTGCGGCCTACCTGGCCGAGGAGGTCATCAACCGGGCCATGGGCATCGGGCCGGCGCAGTGGACAGCGATGCTGGAGGCAACCAACGCCCTGGGCGAAGAGAAGAATCTCCTCCTCTACCTGCGCGATCCGCAGGCCCAGCAGGCCGTGGCCGAGCTGGGCTGGGACGGCCGGGTACAGCGGACCGAGGGCGACTACTTGATGGTGGCCGACTCCAGCCTTAATAGCACCAAGCTCAACCTGGTGGTGCAGCCCAGCATCGACCTGACGGTCTCCCTGGACGACCTGGGTAACGCCAGGAACACTGTGGCCATCACCTACAGCAACGACTACTCGACCTGGGCCCGAAACCAGGACCCCTACCTGGCCGCCCTTGTGGTGGGCCAGAGCACCCTGACCGTCTACGGCGACTACCTGCGCCTCCTCGTACCTCCTGGGAGCTCCTTGCTGGAAGTGCGGGAGGGCGACACGTCGGTGGGCGCCGAGGATGTGTGGCAGGAGCACGGTAAGACCGTCGTGGGGCGCTACTTCGCCCTGCCCATCGATAGCCAGAAGACGCTCACCTTCACCCACACGGTGCCCGCCGCCCTCGACACCAGCCGGGACCCCTTCGTCTACCGGCTGCTGGTGCAGAAGCAGCCGGGCACGGCGGCCGTCCCGCTGCACATCAAGGTCGAAGCGCCACGCTGGGCGAAGGTGGTCTCGCTGGAACTGGACGGACAGCCGGTGGGTCTCGACTCCCTTGGCGTCGAGACGGACCTGCGGCGGGACCGCACGCTGGTGGTGCGACTGACCCCGCAGCGGAGCGAGATCCCCCGCCGGAGAGAGGGATAGGGTCGGCCATGCAGATGGTGATCCTGGCCGGCGGCCTGGGGACGCGGCTGCGGCCCCTGACTTACGAGATGCCGAAGGCTCTCATCCCTGTGGACGGCAAGCCCTTCCTCCACCACCAGATCGAGCTCCTCAAGAGGCACGGCATCCACGACATCGTGCTGTGCGTGGGGCACCTGGGGGACAAGATCAGGGCCTATTTCGGCAACGGCCGCTGGCTGGGCGTGCGCATCCGCTACAGCGAGGAACGGGTGATGCTTCTGGGCACCGCCGGCGCCGTCAGGAACGCCGAGCCTCTCCTAGAGGATGACTTCTTCCTGCTCTACGGCGACTCCTACCTGCCGGTGGACTACCGCGAGGTCATGCGCTACTTCCGGCGCAGCGGCAGGCTGGGCCTGATGGTCGTCTACCGCAACGCCGACCGCTACGAGCGGAGCAACGTCATCGTCAACGACGGGCGGGTGGTGGTCTACGACAAAGAGGGCACGACGCCGGGCATGGAGTACATCAACTACGGCCTCTCGGTGCTGCGGAAGGAGGCCCTGCGCTTCGTACTGGCCGGCCGGCCCTCCTCCCAGGAAGAGCTGTATCGCCTTCTCATCGAGCACGGGGAATTGCTGGCCTGGCAGGCCACGAACCGCTTCTACGAGATCGGCTCGCGCCAGGGGCTGGCGGAGTTCCGGTCGCTGGTGGACGCAGGAGGACTAGAAGCTATTCCAGAATTCCGACGGCACCGCCCCGTGAACGGGGCGGCATTGATGCCTCCGCCTTCAGGCGGGGGTGGGAAACGATTCTTGAAACTGGTGGTAAGGCGATGATCGTTACGCGCACGCCCACCCGCATTTCGCTGGGCGGCGGCGGCACCGACATCCGTTCCTACGCGTCGCGCTACGGCGGCTTCCTCGTCAGCGCTGCCATCAATAAGTACGTCTACATTACCGTCAACAGCCGCTTCGAGGACAGCACGCGCGTCAGCTATTCCAAGACGGAGATCGCCGAGACCGTCGACGAGATCGAGCATCCCATCGTACGGGAAGCCCTGCGCTTCCTGGGGCTGAGCACGGGCCTGGAGATCGTCTCCATCGCCGATGTGCCGGCCAACACGGGCCTGGGCAGCTCCGGCGCCTTCACCGTCGGCCTCCTCAACGCCCTTCACGCTTACAAGCGGGAGCAGGTATCGGCCCAGACGCTGGCCGAGGAGGCGTCCACCATCCTCATGGACGTCCTGGGCGAACCCATCGGCAAGCACGACCAGTACCTGGCTGCCCTGGGCGGCATCACCTGCCTGGAGATCGCCCCGGACGGGACAATTTCGGCCAACCCGCTGGCGATGTCCGACGGCATCGTCGAGGAGCTGGAGACCAGCCTCCAGTTGTTCTACACCGGCATGAAGAGAAGTGCCTCGGAAGTACTGGCGGATGAGAGTCAGGCCATCTCCCGGGGCTACGACGGCGTGACGGCAGCGCTCCACACGGTGAAGGAGATAGGCTGGCAAGTCAAGGAGGCCCTGGAAGCAGGAGACTTGCACCGCTTCGGCCAGTTCCTGGACCAGCACTGGCAATGCAAGAGGAGGCTATCCACCAAGGTCAGCTCTGACCACATCGATGGCTGGTACGAGCTGGCTAAGCGAAACGGCGCCCTGGGCGGCAAGATCCTGGGAGCGGGAGGCGGCGGGTTCTTCCTGTTCTACTGCCACAACTCCGACCGGGCTCGCCTGCGCCAGGCCATGACTCAGGAAGGCCTGAAGGAGATGCGCTTCGCCATCGACTTCGAGGGCTCGAAGGTGCTGGTTAACTTCTGATGGTGCGCGCGGAAACGCTCAGGGCTGTGAACAGTCTCGACGTCATCGACGTCTACTTGGATGTCCTCCAAGACATAGGACGGGCGCTGCCGCGCGACGACATTCAGCGCGTCGTGGACATCCTGTTCGAAGCGTGGCGGGCGGGCAGCGCCGTGTACACCATGGGCAACGGTGGCTCGGCCTCGACGGCCACCCACTTCGCCTGCGACCTCGCCAAGTGCACCATTGTGCCCGGCAGGAAGCGCCTGAGGGCGATGGCCCTGGTGGACAACGTCCCTCTGGTGAGCGCGTGGACCAACGACTCGGGCTTCGGCAGCATCTTCGCTGAGCAGCTCGATCCCTGGCTCAAACAGGGGGATGTGGTGATAGGGCTGTCGGTGCACGGGGGCGCGGGCGACGGCGACGCCGGGCCGTGGTCGCAGAACCTGGTGCAGGCCGTGCGCCTGGCCAGGGAGCGAGGGGCCAAGGTGGTCGGTTTCAGCGGATTTGGTGGCGGTGCTCTCAAGGAGATGGCCGACGTCTGCCTGGTGGTGCCTGTGGACCGGGAGCCCCTGGGCACGCCGCTCGTCGAGTCCTACCACGTTGCCCTGCACCACCTGATCTGCATCGCCCTGCGGCTGCGCATCACGGAGGACGGCGATGAATAGGGCCGTCTTTCTCGACCGGGACGGCGTCATCAACGCCGCTCTCTACAACCCGGCGGAGGGCAAGTTCGACTCGCCCCACAGGCTGGAGGACTTCCGGTTGCTTCCCGGGGCCGCTCAGGCCATCCGCCAGATCAATAGCCTCAAGCTTCTGGCAGTAGTGGTGTCCAACCAGCCGGGCGTGGCCAAGGGCAAGTGCGATTTCGCCTTCCTCGAGGCGCTGGACCAGCGCCTGCACTGGGAGCTGGCCCGCCAGGGCGCCTACCTGGACGCCATCTACTACTGCCTTCACCACCCCCAGGCGCAGGTGGAGAGCCTGCGCCTCTCCTGTGACTGTCGCAAGCCTCAGCCGGGGCTCCTCCTGCGGGCAGGCCGCGAGCTAGACATCGACCTAGCCCGCTCGTACATGGTAGGCGACTCGCCCACCGACGTAGCAGCGGGCCTGGCAGCCGGCTGCCGCACCATCCTGCTGAACGACGCCGATGACCCGCCTGTGGACGGCGCGCGGCCCCACTTTGTGGCGGTGGACCTGCCGGCCGCCGTGCGGATCATCGTAGAAGGGAGACGGTAGCGCATGGAGATCTTCCTGGACTCGGCGAACGTGGACGAGGTCCGCCGCTGGCTGGAGTACGGGGTCGTGGACGGGGTCACGACCAACCCTACCATCATGCTCAAGGACGAGGGCTACGACATGGAGGAGCGGGCCAAGGAAATCGCTGCGCTCATCTACCCTCGCCCCGTAAGTGTGGAGGTGACCACCAATCACCACGAGCAGATGATCGACGAGGCCAGGGGGCTTGCCAACTGGGCGCCCAACATCGTGGTCAAGATACCGGTGATAAACGAGTACGGCGAGCCCTGCCTCGGCGTCGTGAAGGCGCTGGTGCAAGAAGGCATAAGGGTCAACATGACGGCTTGCCTTTCCTTCGGGCAGGTAGTGCTGGGGGCTAAGGCGGGAGCGACCTACATCAGCATCTTCGCCGGCCGCGTGGCCGACGAAGGCCACGACGCGCCTCGGCTGATCCGCCAGGCGGTGGACTGGCTGCGGGACTGGGAGTACCCCAGCCGGATCATCGTGGGCAGCGTACGGGAGGTCATCAACGTCCAGGATGCGGTTCTGGCGGGCGCCCACGTCATCACCGTGCCGCCTCAGTTCATGGACAAGCTCATAGACCACAGGTACACACGCGAGACCGTGCGGCAATTCAACCAGGACGCCGAGAAGGCCCTGGCCAAGATGAGCGAGCTGCGGGTACGGGTGCGGGCCTAGCGATCGAGGAGGATGGTGTGGCCAGGCTGGTCATTCTCGACCGAGACGGAACCATCAACGTCGAGAAGCACTACCTCTCGAACCCGAACCAGCTAGAACTGGTCAGGAACGCAACTAGTGGTCTCCATCTGCTGCACCAGATGGGCCTGAAGATGGTGGTGGTGACCAACCAGTCCGCGGTGGGCAGAGGCTACCTGGACTGGCAGGGCCTGGAGCGGATCCACCGCCGGCTGCGTGAGCTGCTCCGGGCTGAGGGAGCAGATATAGACGCCATATATGTCTGCCCCCACACCCCGGAGGCGAATTGCGCTTGCCGCAAGCCAGCCGACGAGCTTCTCCAGCGGGCGGCCCGCGACTTCAACGCCGACCCGAAGGAGGCCTTCGTGATCGGCGATAAGCTCTGCGATATCGAAATGGGCCGGCGAGTGGGGGCCACCACCCTGCTGGTCAGAACCGGCTACGGCCGCCAGACGGCGAACCAGGAGGGAGCGAAACCAGACTACCTAGTGGAAGACCTGGTGGAAGCAGCCAAAGTGATCGCAGGCGTCCTGAACGGCGCGGGCAGCGCGATCCGGCGACAAGTCGGTACGGAGTACGAGCGGCAGCAGGGGAACCACTGGCGCCAACAGATCCAGGAGCAACTGCGAGAGAGCGCCCAGACGAAGTACCGGATTGAGGAGGCCTGCACCGATGCGGTGCTGGCGGCGGCGCAGGCGATCGCCCGCAGCCTCGCCGACGGCGGCAAGGTGATGCTCTGCGGCAATGGCGGCAGCGCCGCCGACTGCCAGCACATCGCCGCCGAGTTCGTGGGTCGGATGGGTAACCCGGACCGGCCGCCCTTGCCCGCCCTCGCTCTGACCACGGACACATCCTGCCTCACCGCCATGGCCAATGACTTCGGCTTCGAGGACGTCTTCCGACGTCAGGTTGAGGTCCTCGGACGCAGGGGGGACGTGCTCCTAGCCATCAGCACCAGCGGGAACTCTGCCAACCTATTGCGAGCGGTGGCAGCGGCAAAAGAACGGGGCATGGACACTGTGGGGCTTCTTGGCCGTGGCGGTGGCGCCCTCAAGGGCGTGGTCGGCGTGGCCATCGAGGTGCCCAGTGACAACACCCAGCGCATCCAGGAAGGGCACATCACCGTGGGCCACATCATCTGCGACTTGGTGGAACGGATGCTTTCCCTAGAGACGGAGGCCTGACGATGAGCTTCTGGAATGACAAGCGAACGCTGGTCACCGGCGGAACCGGGTTCCTCGGTTCCCACGTGGTGCAGGCGCTGAGGGAGCAGGGCTGCCAGGAAGTCGTTGCCGTCGGCAGCCGCGACTATGACCTCACCAAGGAAGAGAACGCTATCCGTCTGCTGGAAGACACCCGCCCCGACATCGTGATCCACTTGGCGGGCCTGGTGGGGGGCATCCTAGCCAATAGGGAGCGCGCCGCCGAATTCTTCTACCAGAATCTGACCATGGGCACCTTCATTCTCCATCACTCCTGGCGGCTTGGCGTCAGGAAGTTTGTGGCCGCCGGGGCTGGCTGCGGCTATCCGGAACACGCTCCGATGCCTCTAAAGGAAGGCGACTTCTGGAGTGGATTCCCCCAGGAGGTGAGCGCTCCCTACTCCCTGGCCAAGCGCCTGCTGAGCGTTCAGTCGATGGCCTACTACAGACAGTATGGCTTCGTCTCGATCATCACCATCCCCGGCAACATCTACGGCCCCCACGACAACTTCGACCTGGAGGCTTCGCACGTGGTCCCTGCCCTGGTGAGGAAGTTCGTGGACGCCGTCGAGCGAGGCGACGAGGAGGTGCGGGTCTGGGGCACGGGGCGGCCCACGCGGGACTTCGTGTACGCCGGCGACGTGGCCGGGGGCATGCTTCGGGCCGCCGAAAGGTATGAGCTGCCGGAACTGGTAAACCTTTCTTCGGGCGTGGAGACAAGCATCCGCGAGTTGGCTGACACCTTGACCGAACTCACGCGGTTCAGCGGCCGCGTGGTGTGGGACACGGACCGTCCCGACGGCCAGCTGCGCCGCTGCTTCGATGTGACCAAGGCCAGGCGAGAACTGGACTTTCAGCCGCAGGTAGACCTGCGGGAAGGCCTTGGGCTCACAGCAGCCTGGTACAAGGAAAACCGAGCGACGGCCAGACTGGCCGTGCTAAAAGTCTTGGCTAAGGAAGGTACTGCCGACCAGGGGAGGATGCCTCAATGAGGGTTCTCGTTACCGGGGGCGCGGGATACGTTGGCTGCGTTCTGGTGTCCATGCTGCTGGATGCCGGGCACCACGTGCGCGTCTTCGACAGCCTTCGCAAGGGGGGCCTCGGCCTGCTGCCCTACATGGCGAACCCGCGCCTGGAGCTGGTGCGGGCGGACGTCCGTGACGCCGACGCAGTCCGGGACGCTCTGAGGGATGCCGACGTCATCATGCATCTGGCAGCGATAGTTGGCTATCCGGCTTGCCGAAAGGATCCCTGGCTAGCCAGGGAGACAAACGTGGACGGGACTTTGAACATAATTCGCCATCGTAGCCTCGGGCAGCTAGTGCTGTTCCCCTCCAGCCTCAGCAACTACGGAACCGAGACCGGCGGCGTCTGCACGGAGGACATGGAGCCCAAGCCCATCACCCTCTACGGGCATACCAAGCTGGAGGCGGAGAAACGGCTGTTGGAGGCTGGGAACGTTGTCATTTTCCGTCCAGCCACCGCCTTCGGGCTCTCCCCCCAAATGCGACTCGACCTGCTGTTCAACGAATTCGTCTACAAGGCCCTCAAGGACAAGTACCTGGCCGTCTATGAGCCGCATTTCATGCGGGCCTTCATCCACGTGCGGGACTTTGCCCGCGCGTTCCTGTTCGCTATTGAGAACAACGGCCGAATGGCCGATCAGATCTACAACTTGGGCTCTGAATCGCTGAACCTGAGCAAGGGGGAGCTAGCCCAGCGGATCCGAGAGAAGATCGAGTTCGTCCTTCACATCTCGGAGGTGGGCGAAGACCCCGATAAGCGCAACTACAGGGTAGCCTTCTCTAAGCTGCGCTCTCTTGGCTTTGAGGTGGAGGTGGACGTCGACCAGGGCATCGAAGAACTCCGGCGAGGGCTCCAGGTGATCGATGTGGCAAACCCCTTCAGTAACCTCACCTCCGTGTAGCGAATGGGAATGAGCACGATCATCAGAGCCAAAGCCCCCCTACGTGTCAGCTTCGCTGGCGGCACTACCGATATGCCCTCGTACTACACGGAGCATGGCGGAGCGGTGCTCTGCAGCACCATCAACCGCTATGCCTTCGCTACCCTGTGTCCGCGAGAGGACGACCAGATCCAGATCAAGTCTCTGGACTTCGATCTCACGGTGAAGTACCGCATCGACACGGAGCCCATTTACGATGGCACCCTCGATCTGGCCAAGGTGGCCATCCGCAGAATAAGCCCTGAGAACAACCACCGCGGATTCGATCTGGACCTGCAAAGCGATGCACCCGCCGGCAGCGGCCTGGGTGGATCGGCCTCGCTAACGATCGCCATCATCGGTGCCCTGGCGGATCTGGGAGGCAAGCGGCTCGATAAGTATGAGGTGGCGGAGCTGGCCTATGCCATCGAACGACAAGACCTGGGCATTGCCGGCGGCAAGCAAGACCAGTACACCACCGCCTTCGGGGGGTTCAACCTGATCGAGTTCTCCAAGGAGAGGGTCGTCGTCAACCCACTGCGCATCGACGGGGGCACCCTTAACGATCTGGAGCACCACCTCATGCTCTGCTACACGGGCAACACGAGGTTCTCGGCCGGGCTCATCGAGAGGCAGGAAGGGTACTTCCGCGAGCAGCGGCCGGATACCGTGGAGGGGCTGCACGCTCTGCGCCGCCTGGCCTACGACATGAAGGACGCCCTGCTCACCGGGCGGCTCAGGGACTTTGCCGAACTGCTGGACTGTGCCTGGGCCAACAAACGCAGGGTGAACCCAGAGGTGACGGACGAACACATCGACGAGATGTACTGGACGGGCCGCCGGAGCGGGGCCATAGGAGGCAAGCTCCTCGGCGCCGGGGGCGGAGGATACCTTCTTTTGTTCTGCGAGGTGAGCAAGAGGCGCTGCGTACGAGAAAAGCTGGAGAAGCTAGGCGGACAGTTCACTGACTTCAGCTTCGTGGAGGGCGGGCTGCAGACCTGGCGCAGCACGTGCCCTTGAACGAGGGAGGGCCTCGCCTCACTGCATGAGCGTGTGGCTGACATCCCCGGGGTGACAGCTCAGGTGCGGGCAGCGTGGAATCGGCGGGTAGGTGCCCGTTGGCGTTGGGGCATGGTGAAGAAGGTCTATCTGGAGCCCCTTTGGAAGCTACGGCAAGAATACGAGGAGTTGATTGAGAATCCTCCTGAAGGATATCAGTTTGCCACCCACGGATCTTTGTCGGAGGGTGTGTTCAGTAGGCTTTCCAAGTTCCGGTTATCCTATAGCGTCCTGTTTGCGCTCTACAAGGTGTCGCCCATGCAACTGGTCAAACCCTGCTTGGAAAGGTTAAAGAGAATCCCCCAAGGAACCGCCCTGACCTATGCAGTGCTTCACCCCGTCTTCCGTAAAGAGCCCTGGGTGTTGGACATGTGCGGCGAGCAGCCTCACCTCCTGGTGGGAAGCGAGGCCATGTTCCGGCGGTTCCGGGGCCTGATCCGGCGGCTGCTGGTCTCCGATCACTGCCGCAAGGTCATCTACCAGGTGCAGATCGGCAAGAAGGCCCTCTTGGCCAGCCTGGAGGCCCCGGAGCTGGCAGACAAGGTCGAGGTCATCTATCCGGCAGTGTCCAGGAAGTCCTTCGTCAAGCAATATCACAACCGGCCGGTTCGGCTCCTGTTCGTCGGGTCCGCCAACATCGACGCCCACTGGCAGTTCCGCGACAAGGGGGGCCTCATCCTCTTGGAAGCCTTCGTCCACCTGCGCCAGCGCTTCCCGGACCTAGAGCTGGTCATCCGGTCTAGGGTGTCCCCCCCGGTGAGGAGGCGCTGCGCCGGCGTAGCCAATCTCCGGCTGATCGAGGAGACGCTCCCTTGGCAGGAACTGGAGCGAGAGTTCATGGAAGCCGACGTCTTCGTCTGCCCTGCCCACCTCACGCCTTCCATGACCTTTCTCGACGCCATGAGCTATGAGCTGCCCGTTGTGACGACCGACATATGGTCCAACCC
>Ga0315279_10003438_pt1 | contig 22048 bp, 29 predicted proteins | sample YL17G06_20_MG_FD_203694 | JGI IMG/M metagenome (GOLD analysis project Ga0315279, IMG submission 203694) | Sediment microbial communities from Yellowstone Lake, YNP, Wyoming, USA - YL17G06_20 | ecosystem: Environmental > Aquatic > Freshwater > Lake > Sediment | place: USA: Wyoming | collected... | reverse complement strand
ATGGTCTTGTCACCGCATTTCGCTGTGACTCTGCCATACTGCTTCGCGATTTCGCATTTGTCTGTAACAACAACTACTTCTTTTTCATCTTTACTCAAGGTATCTCACGGCAACTATTTTATAACAACACGCCATATAAGAATTTAGTATGGTGCTAGAGCGACTTCGCGAGAACTACTACGAGCTCAGGTCCAATGTGCATAGGGCTATTGTTCGACCAGACCCTTACGGGCTGCCAGGCTGGATAATTAACTCTGACCAACTCGCTGACGCCTTAATCGACACTTTCAGCGGTTCATTTCGAAAAATGATTGACATGGCATCAGAATACGGAACTGAAGTAGGCTCCTTCATCTGCTATGACGCCTACAATGATACCATGAAGCTTGGACCTCTTTGCCTTGGGGCAGAGCAAATGGTAGTTATTCGCGATTGCATCGGATACAGACCAATAGGCTCGTTCCATGTTCATCTAGGCGAATTCCGAAACGTGCTGTTTTCGCCTCCAGACATCAGCGGAGGATTGCACGAGTTTGCACTAGCAGTAGGCGGCAATATTCCGGTTTACGAAATGGCGGTGTTAAGTCCATTCAACTATTGGAAACTCACAAAGTCGGATAAGGACGGGGTTGATTTCCACCTATACAATGCCACAGAACAGCTGTTGTTGGCAAACATGATCTATCGGCAACAAGTAGCTGATTGGGCATTCAAAGTCAGAGAGTTGCAGAAACAAGCAGACCAACATATGAGTGAAGTCTATGAACTACTCGGACTGTCTTACGTCAGGCTCTAAGCACTCTTTTTGTTGCTCGAGGGCTCGTTTCATCAGGATTTCGACAGGTTCGCATGCTTTGCATTTGGTAATGTCGTATTCAGGGTTGAAGCTTTCAAATTGTCTGCGAATGTTGCGAGCTTCTCTGATTCCTTCAAACGGGTTTATCCCGCCCTGCTGAATCCCCCTTCGCGCAGACTGTATTCTGTCTCGGAGGTCTTGGAACATTCTTGACGATTCAGATCCTTCCACAATCGCAGAGTGGCTTATGGCTTCGTCAGCATGGCTTTCAGCGTCAGCGTAATGTTTGACCACACAGTTTGCGTATCCAGCTTCCATAGATTCAGTTTCTCTTTCAGCAATATTCCTAAAATGTCCTTCAGCAGCAATTAGATTCTTGAATATCTCATCTTTGTTGTACTGTAAGTAGTAGGCTTCTTTACCGGCAGAAGGCTCAGGAATCGATTCTGTTCTGCCTCTCGAGAAGAAGCGTTCAACATTCTTGCCGGGATACCAAGCCATAGGGATACCTAATTCTTTTAAGGACTCGCCACCTAATAATATTTGTGAACTCTGTGGAACGCAACAAGGGCGGAATCTTGGGCTTCGGTATCTTGGGCTCTCGGAAGGAGCAACAGAAAAAACCATCTCCGAAGATCCCAGAGAAAACGCGCGAGGAAAGGAATGCTCACCGCCAAAACCTGATTGGCGCCATTGACGTTGTTCTGGACGACATGAATACTCTTAATCAGTCGTTAACTCATCTTTACAATACGAACAGAAAGGAGTGGCATCTCAAAGAAGGTCACATTGACAGCACAGTTAGACGCGTACAGGAGGAACTGCGGATTCGCCGTGAGGAACTTCAAGTCATGCGCGAAACACTCTGGGGGGAGATGGAATGACAGAGGAGAAGGGCCCGTTTGGAATTCTGCCTCAAGGTCCAATACGCAAGGCTCTAATGCAGAAGGACTTTCACGAACGGAAAACACTTGGGGTACTTGCGGCAAATTCAGATGAGCTTCGAAATTTTAGGCGGTCATTAGCTACCGGCGCCCTAATGAGCATAGCTGTCGGTGCATCTATAGGAAGTATAGTGGCCAACTTCAAAGCGATAATTCCGTAACATCGCTAGTCTTATTTAGTTTCTGCACTTATCTATCTATTTGAGTTGACAGATTTGGCTCTGAAAGATTCCATGGAAAAAGTAAAGGAGACTAGGGATAAACTTCGGTCAGACCTTGATTCAACAAGAAAAACGGTTTCGGAACTTCGACCTAAACCACTGCGGAACATGATTGACCGAAGAATGACGGATCTCCGTCCTCTCAAGAGACTGAGAAAACAAATCGCGAATACGGACCTAGTAAAAGGCGAAGTCGTTGGCACGAATAGTACCTAGATTCCTAACGAAATACCAATCGAGAATGATGAATCCGACTATCGTAGAATTTGACACTTTAGCCCACGCTACTGACCTTCTTGAAACATTGGCAAGCATGGTGCAAACAAGTTTCCTTTCCTCTTTTTCTGGTCCATTAGACCTAGTTTCTCTTATTTCTCAGAGAACTAGAAGTTTCGCAACATGGCAACCGCAGATGCCAAGCTTCAACATTGCACTTCCAAGCGGGCAATTCGCCCGAAACATAGGTGCTAACATTCCGCAGACGCAGAGGGATGTTCGCTTTTACGATCGAGTAGCGTCACGTTTTCAAAACTCGCTGCTCGCGTTCAAACTTCTTTCGTTAAAGAACATGGTAGCTTTGCCGTTGAGTCCAGACGACATCGATGAAGTCGCGGGATGGGCTGAAGCCACAACCATATACGAAGACAAACTGCAGTATGCGTTGAGTGTTCCAACTCACACGGTTCCGTCAGAGCAAGTGTTCATGTCTCCCAGGAACAAAGCTTACACCACAACCTTCTACACGAAAAAGCTCATGGGAGCAGACCTGGCAAACCAAGAAGGCTACTCCGGAGAAGGAATAATCGTTGCCGTTCCGGACACGGGTGGAGCTCCTACTCATGAACAGAACTTTGGAATGCGCTTCCACTCATGCATGCGTGAAAAAGGACAATTCAAAGATACGAACGGTCATGGGGAATGGTGCGTTTCATGCATAGGCGGAAAACACGTTACAGAACGCACATTCAACGTTCCGGTTGAAGGCGTAGCTCCTGCTTGCGAATTAATTGGAATCAAATGTCTAGGGTTTGTGATGGGCATAGGCTTCCAAAGCGACATTATCCAAGCAATGGAATACGCAGCTCTGCAAGGTGCTGACATCGTAAGCATGTCTTTAGGAGCTGACGAAATGCCTGACGCTCCAGACGACGACCCTCAAATAAGAACATTAGACGAGCTCGTGGTGAAAGGCATAATCCCTGTAATCGCTTGCGGAAATGCAGGTCCAGATCCGAGCACTGTCGGGACTCCTGGCTGTGCCCCAAACGTGTTGACAATCGGAGCGTGGGACCCGATACGGGGTGGAATAGCACAGTTCTCGAGCAGAGGACCAACTAAATGGGGAGACATTAAGCCCGATGTGTGCGCTCCTGGGGTGGATACTTATTCGGGCTGTGTCGGATTGTTGGATACTGTAGGAGACAAAGTGCCGAACCGCTACTCCATACTGAGCGGCACGTCAATGGCTACTCCACATGTGGCTGGTTTGCTTGCGCTTGTAAAGCAGTATTATAGGGCTCTTGGACAGACGTTGACTATAGAGATGGTCAAGACGGTCTGCGAGACATTCCAGGAACACACGAAAGACAATGAAGCTGGCTGGGGCTTCATTCACTGGGATTGGTTCAAGCAGTATGCACAAGCACAGGGATGGGTCTGAATGACTAAGTGGTCAAACATTATTATGACGCCTGGAGGTTATGCAGATGGCGTCTTCAACACTCTGGCTTGGAACCGCATTGAATTGAGAGAATCTAGCAGTGAAGAACATGGTTTTCTACCTAGAGCAAGTGGTGACGACGGGCCTGACGGAATTCCCGCGTACGTAAGTCAGCTTTGCTTTATTAAGTGTTGGGGTGGCTGGCCAATATTCTCGGGTACTTCAAACGTCGGGTACTGTTGTGATTTTGTTGCACCCTACGATATGGTTCTTACAAAAATCAAGTTTAGAGGAAGACAGGATGTCGGTTACGGGACGGCAACGGACTACCGGGCAAACTTCAAAGTGTTTGTTAACGGTCGCGCAAAGAGAATTCGTCCAGAGGTCGGACATCTTTATGATGACAGTTGGGACATTTGGAACCTTTTGGACAGCAATTTCACCGAACAAGTGTTATCAATAAGACCGTTGGTCATTCCGAAGGGAGCCAACGTAACTGTTCAGTTGAACATGAATCTTTTCGTGATTTCAAGCACAGACTGGATTAGAATTGGAATGGTTCAGCTTGGTTATAGAGCACCGATGGACCACGCTATTCTTAACTACAGTTATGGAAACCAAACAAAATCTTGGCTGCCGAGGAAAGAATGTCTCCCACAAGACTCGATGCGTCTAAGCGTTAAAATGATAGATGCTGACGGAGCGGAAGTCGGTAATGGCGTGCCAATAAAGGCCTACCACGGCGCCAATGGCACGCTTGCACTAAATCCGTTCCCTCTGTCCCTATCAAGCGAAGGGATCTTCGACCTCTTCACAGTTCTAGCAACTGTTGGAACGGAAACCGTGAAATTAACATCTGACGACGCAGATGGAAGCGACGGTAACTGTCTAGGCTTAGGCGTCACGTACAGTGACAAAGTTTTAGGCATGATTCTTGACCCAAACGATGCTAACGCTCCCACGTATCCCGACGACGAACCGAACAATAACCTGTTCTCTCTTCCCGCTATAATTGACACGTTCACCGTTGCCAAAAGAACACCTATCGTAAACCTCACTACATTGCCTTCGAGAATTGTTCTGCATGACTTAACTCAATTTCAAGGTTCCATAAAGGATCCCGAGCAATATGACTTAAGAGACTTCGTTGCTGGCATGAACGCTCAAATTCAAAGGCTAGACGCTGCATGGATGAATCTTGAGAATCCAACAACCGACAATGGCGGCAATTTCGTCGCTCAGCATACAATGGACCTTCCGGACTTGGGGTTAAACAAACGTTGGAGAGTCACAACACCTGAGACAGCGCAATACAATCCGTCGACATCAATAATTCAGACCAGGACAATATGGGAAATCGTTCAAACGTTGTTCAGTCGTTTCACATTTGAAAAACCCGAGATACTGAAAGGTGAACACGCCGTCTTCAGATTCACGTTAACTGAGCAAAGCTCAGCCCTAGGTGTTGCTGGAAATCCGTCAATTATGATTCAAAGGTTAGAAGCGGGAGGATGGACAGACCTCCATTCAGAGCCCCTCAATTCAGATGGAACGGGCGTTTGGACTTGGCCTGAGCCGGGCGTTCTTCTGCCTGTTGGCTTGGAGTCTATTACAGTTCCTTGCAGAGCTCGCTTTTACGGCTCTACCTTTGGTTTCAAGGAATATCAAGAAGCTCAACCGTCAGCTACTTCCAATCTGATAATAAATAGGATTCCTCCAGGATTAGGAAACCTGGTTTTGGGTTTGAAGCTTGACAACAAAGACTTTGCTGAAATAATCGGAAGCAAATCAGTTCATTTCCAATTGGACAAACCAGACTATTATGGAGTGCGCGATTTTTACGAGCCCGCAGGAGTTCTTGTCAATCCTGGCACTTACAACGTTACTTGCACACTAATTGCAGGTGGAGTGGAATTCAGTAAAACCGAATCCAAAGCGGTGGCCGCAGACCAAGACGTACTAATGACGTTTTCTTTCGTTTCCCAAGGTTGGACTGAGGGAACTGGCAGGATAGTGATAACGCTTATGAGTTCAGCTCAGCTAATAAAACTTGGAGAGACTGTGACGTTATCCGGTTCGGTAGTTCGTCCGACAAGGATGCGTTCCTTCGCGCTGCCATTCGTGAAAATACGAATAAAGTCAGGAACGACTGTGCTCGCGACTACTCGAACAGGAATAGAAGGAACGTTTGCAGTCAACCTGAAACTAGAACAAATCGGTCCAATTCCAATCTATGCCGAATTGTCTGGACCTTTAGGTAAATATCCTGTGGCAACATCAGGAGAATTTGCAGTAACGGTGATATAAATTGGCTCATGCAACACAATTAGCAGTATTCGACCCAAATAATAATCAATACGACGTTCTAATCGGCACAGGAAACCACACTTACGACCCGATGACAGAACTCATGATTGCTTTCGCAATAAGCAACGATGGAACAGTGCCTCAATCTTTGTGGTATTCACTGACTGACGACAACGGAGTCATCATAAGAGACGGCGCCACTGGCACAGAACCTGTTGGAGCAATCTACGGCTCTAACAAAACTATCGCAATGTATCCAACCGACACAACCTTCCACTTCATGTGTGGTAACGGCTCTGTCATTGGACAACAACAAACTGAGGAATACACTTTTACGTTACTAGTGATGCCGCCAGCGCAAACCTACACTGTACAAATAATTGCGATAAGAGGTCCACAGCCAACTCAAGCACAAATAGACGCTTTTTCTCTATTAGGTGATGCTGACAAATCCGGAGCAGTAGATGGACTGGACTCTAATGGTGTAACATTGCATTTTAATACCGTACCAGGAGACGCAAATTGGGACCCCCGATACGACTTCGACAATTCTGGCAACATCGACGGGACTGACGCTGGCATACTGGCCATTCACTACGGAGAAACAATTTTCGACTATCTGGATATAACGCCTTGGACTATTAACGATTCGTTTGACATCGTGGGCAAGGGAACATATCCCTTCGGAACAGAACTAACTTTAGATGTTGGCTCATATCAGCTGTCAGCACTTGGGAAAACCATTCCCTTCGACATCATCAACAATAATATCATAATCATTTTGGTAGAGTACCAAACAATTCTCGGTCGCAGAGTAACATTCAAGAGACAGATAATTCAAACTATTTATGACAAGGCTGAAGCAGCCGGCCGAACAAGAATCATGGAATTCCTAAAAAGCGTAGCCCAATGGGAGCTGAAATAATTGAGTGAACCGCAACTCTACAATCAGAAAATTAAGGGCGAAATCGAGAAGCGTTTCGGATCTTACGAAGTGCCTCCGACAATGCAGCTTACCGACAACCTCTACAACAAGTACGGCTGCTGGGGACAAACTACATATCTCCGGGAAACGCACACTCCGATAATCATTGAAGTGGACAAGGACCTGTTTGATACGAGCCCCACAGAAGGACTAACAACCGTAGTTCACGAAATGCTCGAGTGGAGAGGCATAGAAAGGAAAGAGCCTTTTCCGCATTTGTGGGCTGAACAAAATCAAGGTGCCATTCTAAACGTGGCCAGCTTGACTCCGTTAGACTATTGGCTCTCTCAAAGACCTCTGTTGAGTCTTCTAGTCCGAGGATATTAACTGTGGGATAACTGTGCCAGATTGGTATGGATTCTCACTCGGAACAAGTCCTTACAACGGGCAAGAATGGTCTTACACGACCTATCAAGGTTGGAAAAACGCATTAACATACGCATCCCAATGGAAACTCAACGCCCACAGATTGCACTTCTATTTCAAAGATGGCGCAGGTGTAGAGGTCCCTGACGCAACATTATGGGCACAGCTTGATAATTGCATGCGAGCTATTTCTGAATCTGGCGCGAAGGCTATTCTAGACCTGCATAACTTTGGTGGATTAGCAGCTTGGAGCGTTCAAATCGGCTCTGAAATCTGGTTCCGCAAATGGCTAACCTTAGTCGAACATTTCAAGAACGACCCTCGTGTCTTGGCTTGGGAAATTTACAATGAGCCAGCCGCAGAATATTTAGACCCGTCGTATTATGTTCCGGTGACTAGGTACGGGTACGTTGAAGGCTTGATGAAAGCTCAGTACGACTTGAGTGTGCAAATTCGTCAGATTGACCCAAATCGCCCTATTGTTTGGGCAGCATATTATACTTCAGGCAGCGAATTTATCAGTCCCAAAAGCTCTCCTATCACACACACCGACTATACAGCGTTGATTCAGAACATAATTTTGAGTGTGCATCCTTACAGTTACGGTGCGCGTTCGACGGCGGAAGAAATGTTGGCAGATTGGAATTACCGGCTTCAATACATCAACTTTTGGGCTGAAGCATATCCTGTGTGGTTTGGAGAAATTGAATGTCACAGTTCTGGAACTTCAGTGACTTTGCCTATGGAAGAAAGAATCGCATTAGAAGAAGAATATGTGGCTAGGGTCCTGAATTACGGATATTTGAACCATATTGGGTTTGCAATATGGAAGTATCCCTACATGGATCTTGGTGGCACGGACGCTGACCATGTGTTAGCTCAAAGCGGCTACGTTCCACAATCACTCGGCACCTTACCGTTCTATGACAATGTCGTTAATTTAAATAATTGGATGAACCTTAAAGGAACTTGGAGCACGAAATGATGCTAGACGGAACATCAATCGGCATTGGAGAAGGACTCATAGTTGCAGGAGACATTTCTTGGACTGATTACAGTTTCACAGCACCGGTACGAATTCTTGCTGACAGTACGACTCTTGAAGCATCTCTTGTGTTCCGTTTCGTTGATGGTTCAAACTTTTATTGGGCAGGACTCGGTCCGTGGGCTCATAGAGTAAGCATTGGCAGAAGAGTAGCTGGAATTTCGCTGGAACTGGCATACGCGGGAACAAGGTCCGAGCTCGTTGCAGGCAAAACCTATCTGCTATCCGTCAAAGTGGTGGGAAACGTGATTGCTTTCTATGTAGATGGAGTCTTAGCCCTCACCGTCACAGACACTTCGATCGCGGCGGGCAAAATAGGCTTCAGACCATACAATAGCCACATCGAAGCAGACTATGCCGATGCAGTTGCTCCTGGAAACACAGTAACATTCAGCGGTTCTGTCACCGCTCAAGCTGCATCTGGAGAAACCGTGGCGCTAAAGGTCACAAAGCCCGATTCAACCATCGAGAATCTCTACACCGTAACAAAGGATGACAAGACATTCACGTATACCAAATCATATGCTGTTCAAGGGCAATACTCCGTTGTAGCTCATCTCGATGCTGACAGTCAATACATAGCAATAGACACGTCAAAGGTAGTTTTCAATGTGCCCCTGCTCTCCAGAACAGCAACGGTCGCGGTTACGTAGTAAAACTTAAAATGCTTTAGCACCCAATAAACTACAAGGAGTTTATAGATTTGGTAGCCTTACCGTTTAGCGACAAGTTTGATGACTCCTTGACATTCAACAAATGGGCTGGAACCACGATACAGCCAGCAGGCGCAGGGATAGCGGAAGTCGTTAGCCTGAACCCTAACTCACTACCTAATCATGCTAGGTTCGTGATAAACGCACTAGATGGATGGGTATATTCTTCTGTTAAACAAGCAATCGCGAGCAACATAGTGTACGCCAGAGGCTATTTTCTACTCAACTCATATCCGGCTGCTCAGGACGATTATGTGAACCTCATCCTCTTAGCTGGAACTTCCGGACTCGCTTACGCAGGAGTCAGTAAGCGTTGGGATGGTTCATTGCGTTGGCAACTTATCGGACGCGGAACTGGAGGAACATATCCAACTGTAGTCGCAACAACAGGACCAGCAGTCGGGGACGGATACCACTCCATTGAACTACATTGGGAATTGAGCACAACGGCGCCCATTCTGGAAATGTTTGTGGATGGCGTTTCAGTAGCCGTTCTCACTCTCGCGACACATCCAACTCTGAACACCACTGAGTTTGGAACCTGTACTGTTGCGAGTTTCGGTATTGCAGAGAAGACAGGTTCTGCTTACGCTCTTGACGTGTACGTCGATGACTGTGCAATAGATACTCAGTACATTGGCCCTACAACTTTGAATCCGAAACTGAATTTCTACTCAAGTCCAGAACTGCATGTTCCCATATACTTTGCTGGAAGCGTAACCCCGATTGGCAATACTCCAGTGTTAAATTACGATGTTGCAATTGGAATCTATGATGTTCGCGTTGACGAAATAATCGCAAATCACATATTCAAGCAATGGTCAGACGGTATAACAACATTGTCCAGAAGCTTGAATGTGACAGGTAATACTGACTTGACTGCTATCTACATGAACCCGAAAACTATGCCTTTTATGGATACCTTAGCAAACCGTAACAATTTGGCGCCACGGACTGGCAATTGGACAACTATGTAAGATAAGGCTTTTAAAGTTAGAGTGCCTATTTCATTATTTGAGGTTTCCGTATGCTAGACGGTATAAGCACGACTTCTGGCCTTATTGTTGGAGGAAACGTAACGTGGGACGATTATCAGTTTTCTGCGCCTGTTAGAATCGTTGCTGACAGCATTAATCTTGAGGCGTCTCTGGTGTTCAGATATGCTGAGGAAGCAAACTTCTATTGGGCAGGGCTAGGACCTTGGAATCACAGAGTTAGCATAGGCAAATACGTTGATGGAATAGCAAGCGAAATAGCTTTCGCAGGTGTGGACACGGAGCTAGTTGCAGGCCGAACTTACGAGCTTTCAGTAAAGGTCGTTGGCAGCACAATTGAGCTTTACGTCGACGGAATATTGGAACTTAGCGTCACAGACACTTCCCATCCAATAGGCGCAATTGGTTTCCGCACGTACAATAGTCACGTGGAAGTAGACTATGCTGATGTAGTGGCTATTTGCCCAACAGGTTATCATTGGGACGTAACAAATCAAACTTGCATTGAAAACACAGGGAACACATACACTTTGACTCTTACTCAAAGCGAAGGCGGAACGATTTACGCGAATAAGAGTCCACCCCTCTATGATGAGAACGAAGCCGCAGCAATTACAGCTGTGCCGTCAACAACACCGCTTCGAATTTTTGACCATTGGCTTGTTGATGGTGTGCGACCATCTGCTCCATATGACACTACGAACCCGCTTCAATTAGTGATGCAGGCAAATCATGGCGTAGAAGGCTTTTTCACGACACCAAGTTGTCAAATCAACTATCATTGGGACGATTCTGCTAACGCGTGTGTTCAAAATAACCCTACTGAAGGCTACGTAGCGGTCAGAGCCTATAAGAACAGCACGGAAGTTATCGCTTCCGTAACATTGGACGGACAGAGCGACTCAACTCCTCACACATTCACAGTTGCTCCTGGAACATACAATCTAATAGGAACGTACGAAGGAATAACTTTGCCAGCACAGTCTGTCACCGTGGCCGCTGGTCAAACTGTAACTGCTAACCTATTCTTTGAGGAAGCAGCACCAGGCGGATTGGTTGGTCCGTTGGGAATATGGCGTTTCCCCATCATTTCATGGCTAGGCACAGTATTGCCAAACGTCAATGCAAACGCTCAATCAGTCCTAGACAACATAAACGAAAGATGGAAACGGGCATCTTCCCGGTAGAAGGCGTAAGTCTTTTAAGGCAAGACGGTTAGAATAATGTAGTGATCGAACATGTCAGTAAGAAGCGTTCTAGTCTACGAATCAAGGATCTCAAATGTGAAATCAGCCGGTAGAGCCCTCAAAGACGCAAGTGCGTTCGACATGGTAGAACAACTAGCCAAAGGCTTCGGAAGAAACAACAGAGCTCTGGTTCGCAACGTCACAGGCGGAATCAGAAGCCGTACATAGGAGACCAAGCATGTCAACACCAGCAAATCCCTTCTGGGGCGCCGTCCAGAACTGGATGGCTCAAGCAAACACTTATTGGACAAAATGGAAGGCTCAAGGAATGAGTTGGAGGTCAATGTTCTGGCAGAGATTTCAAGGACCCGCGCCAGTGGGAGCAATAGGACCGCTACGCACCATTCGAATGAATCGCATGAATATGATGGGGCGCGGACAACGAGCACCTCAACGTGTGCAATACCCAATCAGACAGTATGGTCGTGTAATGCCGCACGTAATTGATCAGCCCGGACTATTTCCGCCAGCGTACCACGAAACCTACGACTACACCTACAAGAGCCCGAATCAGTCGCCCCCATTCACAACGTCAAGACGGCTTGGCGTGGAAGGAGAAAAGTACGACTTCACGTTTTAAGGTGACCTGAAATGGTACATATAGAAAAATTGGAAGGACCAGCACTAAACAGCTACCTCAAAATGCGCCGACAAGTCATGAAAGAAGCTGCAAGGATCAACAACCTAGCATGGCAAGATGCATGGGGCAAACCAGAACCCCAACCCGGAACAGAGAATTTCGACAATTTGCTTCCAGGACCAGAAGCAGCGTTGAAATGCGAAGATGCCATCTACACAGACTTCGGAAGAGCCACAACCCAATTCGGTGAAAGGTATCCAGGCCTAGTAACAGGCCAGAATGCCCAGCGAATCAACACAACGATTCCCGCCGGAAGGGTTTTGGGTATTCACGGAATCTGTCAACACAGCACCACGCCACAGACTGTTCAGTTCGACTTCATCGTAAGCGGCAGAACAGCCAGACAGTACCCAGCACGTCCTGGTCAAAGCGAAATCAACGATGCCATGTATCTCCTAGACCCACTGATCATATCTGGAACAAAAGTCTTGCAGATTGACTTCTGGGAAGCCACAGCAGCAGTAGAATTCGTTACCTTCTTAGGCTTGTATGCAGAACCAAAGGCATAGCCTGAAGAAGTCCCAAAAGCTACCCGAACACACAAAGGGTAAGGGTCGCGGTTTTTCTTATTCTAACACAAGTGGCAAATCTAAGCAAATAATCAGGACCTTTTTGTGTAGAAATACCCACTCGTCTAAAGACGCGTGCTAAATACCTAAAAACCTAAATAGTAGAAAAAACAAAAAAAAGGGAGTTTTTCTTAGGGACAGATCCCCTTTTTAAAGGGACAGATCCCAAGTGAACTTAGCGTATCCGGCTACTGCTGGGAACGTTGTTGCGACTCTGTTTGCGGCTGTGCCGAAGATTGTCAATGACATTGCATTTGGCTTTGCTTTTGCGAATTCTGCGTCTATGAAGCTGTGCGCTGCGGTTCCAACTGTGGCGGTATACTGGGAGACTGACACGAACATTTGCGGGTCGCCCGCTGTGTCGTAGAATCCCCAAACGGACTTGACTCCTGCTGCTGGTTTTTGGAAACCAGAGAGTCCTCCGCTTAGTCCTCCGCTGAGCCCTCCGAAGCCTCCACCTGAAGGCATCGTTGGCATCGAAATGCCGCCTCTTGGCGCTCCTACGGATAAACAGTGAGGAACAAACGCTGTGCCTCCCGCGTTGCAGTCGACGTTATCCATGATATTCATTGCGTCAGGCAAAAACCGTGCCATAAGCATCGAGTTAGACCTGACTCTTGGTAGAAAGCCAGCTATTTTGGCTCCGAAGCCCATGCCTTTGCCCATGCCTTTGCCGATTCCGCCGAATCCACCGAAGTTGAATCTGTTTGTTGGTAAACTCATCTTGTTTTTCCTCCATTAGTTGAGAGCAGGCTACCATCCTATTAGGAAGGCGTTTACCCAGTAGGTTGCTGCCGTTGCTACGGTTCCTGAAATGTATACTCGAACTACGCTTCCAGCGCCACCAACCATTTTACAGTTGCCCCATTCTACTGACCCTTCTCCGCCGCCACGTAATGTAGAGTTGCCGTTGTATCTTGAGTTGACTCTGCAGAATTGTATCCCTTTCCATCCTGTAATGTCGTGATAGCATTTTCCTGAAGCTAGACCGCGTGTGTCTTTTCTCAGTGTGCCTTGGTATATTTTTCTTGGGGCAATATTGGTTGCGAATCCTTGTCCAACGTATTGTAAGCAGCCTGTGCCTAGTGCACCTCCGCCGATGTGTGCGCCTTGTGTTCCGCCTGAATGGTTGTGTCCGCCATTTTTGAAGAGGATTTTGTCCTCGCCCCAAACTCCTACTCTCATCTTCTTTCAGTCTCCTATGCGCCGTAGATTAGTCCGTAGATTGGTTGACCTGCTGTGGCATTTAGACTTGCTCCAGCAAATACTGTCATGATTCGTGTGCTTGCCCATGACATAACGGTGCCTACTCCAGCGCCCCATCCTGCACCAACTGCTCTTGTAGCCGTGCCAGGTAGATGCGCCCAAACTTCGCAATAGTCTATTCGGGTCAGTCCGCCCCATGTTGGTCCTCTAAGCCGTATTGTGCATGCTGTGGCCCGGCGACCTCGTTTTAGAATTAATTGCCCTATCCAGAACTTCTTTGATACGCCGTCAACTTGCCGTAATCCTCTGCCTGAAGCGGCTAGTGTTGGATAGACAGCCTTAAAGCCTAAGCCTCTTTTTGTGAACTTTCCTGCTTTCACCATCTATGATCTGCCTCCAGTTCTTCCGACTATGTATAGAAAGCCTCGATTCTGGAAGTTTAGAGTTACTGATAGCAGTAGTGTCGGGTTTTGGTTGTACACTATGCCGACTGTTCCTCTTGCTTGTCCAAGTGTTGTTCCCATGTGGCATCTGGTATGGATTTCGCAGTAATCTATCCATGTGAAGCCCCATGTTGGTCCTCGAAGGTTAACCATCATTGAGTTGCCTGCAGCAGTGTTCTTGTTGATTGGTCCGAACCAGATTTTCTTATTTACGTTGGCGGCCCCTCCTAGTTGTAATAGTGTGGTTCCCATTCTCATGTCAAAGCCTAGTGTTTTACGGCTGAATTTTCCTACTTTCATTTTAGCTCCGTCCTCCATGTCTGCCCCAGATTAGAGCAAAGCATCTAGTTGCGTTGGCGTTCAGCGATGCCGGTAGCCATAGTGTTGGGTTGTGGTTGAGGATGCAGATAATTGTGCCAGCAACCATTCCTCTCTGCGTCGCTGAGTGCGGTCGGGAATGGAATTCAGCATAGTCTACCCATGTGAAGCCCCATGTTGGACCTCTGACGTTGAATGTCATTGTAGCTCCGCCTGCTGTGTTCTTGGGTATTTGTCCAATCCATAGTGAACGGTTCGGAGCGTTTACTCCGTAAGGTATTGCGTTCAGTGGTACAGCCCATCCAAAGTCGTGTTTCTGGAATTTTCCTACTTTGACCATCTTTGATAGCTCTCCGATAAGGAAGTCGCATGAAAAGGCTTAAAAGGCTATGCCTGCAATCCTATACGCGTGATTAACCGTATGGGAGAGAGCGTGGAGGACTATAGGAAGCAACTCAGACAGCGCTCTCGCACACTGAAGATTTTGTATAAAACCTATCGCATCGGAGTGTCCACCATTTCTGACCAGCAAATCAACGTTCCGAAACAAGTCATGCAAAACTACAGTCTGAAGAAAGGAGACATCTTGGAGTGGTATCCATGCGGCGTAGATTTTCCAGACGAGCTCGAGAAAGAGTTAATTGCGATGGTTGTTGTCCGAGGTAAGAAAGAGGACGAACAAAAATGAAATACATTCATGTTACGTCAGACGGTTGCCATTTCCCTGAATTAATAGCGGAAAAAGTGTCTAGACCAGGAGTGTATCAGTGGGCTAGAGCATTTAATACAGGCAAGGACACTGGAGAAATTCGTCATATAAACACAATTGCACCTGCTGAACTGAAAAACTACGATGTTGTCCACGCTAATCTATGCGGAGTATCGGCATCTATAGTTCCCAAACTCAAACAGGCCATTGAAGGTTCAGACACGAAGCTAATTGTTAACCTTGACTATGCGATAGAAATCGTGCAAGAAGGATTCGAACGACCGAGAGAAATGTGGGAAGCATTAATGGCTGCTGACTTCGTTTTTGTGCAAGAACCATTCCAACAGAATTTCGTGTCATTCTTCTTGAAGTATCATAACCCTGGAAAAACGCAGAAGTATCAAGCTGCTTTGGTTCCGCATCCATGCGACACTGCAGGTCTTAAGGGACTGCAAGTTCCAAACGAAGATAGGCTAGACATGTTAGCTGTAATGATACATCGCTACCGTGAACACATCGTCGTTCCCGCCATGTTAAGTTGGGGTGTTAGGTCATTAACTTGGGGAGTTGGATTCACCATGGGCAACATTCCCATAGGACTCTTTGGTGATGCAAGCCCAATGTTGGAGTGGGAAAGATACCTTTACAAGCTATCGCACTGCACTATGGCGTTGGACTACTATCTTGGAGTTCACAGTCACTCACGTTTTTGCGAAGAATGTGCCTGCCTAGGAATTCCAACTGTTTCAACTGAAGAATCATACATGGGCAAAATGTTGTTCCCAGAAATAAGCCACAACGAAACAGACATGCAAGGCATCAGAAACGACCTTGAAAAACTAGAAGCAGGCTTCGATGAAGGTTCACCAAGCCCATTCTATCTTGAAGTTCAAGAGAAGTCCAGCCAAAGAATCGAAGACTACAATTGGGAAAACAGCAAAAAGCGACTTCTAGAAGCTATGAGGACCTGGGAGATAAAGATATGAGAATCTTAATAACGGGGGCTGCTGGCTTCGTCGGTATCCACTTAATGACGATGCTTTCAGGAAAAAACGAGGTTATCGGAGTAGACAATTTCAAACATAATGTTGACCCTCGATATCTTGAAGACCAACACTTGTTCTGTTATCATGCTATCAAGTACGCTGATTGCGCTGTCAACTTCGAAACTGCAGCCAACTTCAAAGACTTAGATGCAATAGTGCACTTGGCAGCCACGATTAACGTTGACTACAGCGTTGAGGAGCCTTGGCAGTCTCTCTACAACAATATCATCGGTACACTCAACGTTGCTGAAACCTGTCGCAAACACGATTTAAAAATGATTCACGCAAGCACCTGTGAAGTATACGGGTCAAACGTTGATGAAAGGAAACCTCAAGCAGAAGACCACCCGCTCAGACCATTCAGCCCGTATGGGGCATCGAAACTGGCAGGAGAGAAAATCTGTGAATCCTACACCGACACGTATGGAATGAAAATAAACGTTCTGCGTCCCTTCAACATTTTCGGGACTTATCAACGTGGCAGTTCATATGGGGCTGCTATCTCAATATTTACAAATCGCGTATTAGCTGGTGAACCTCCAGAAATCTTCGGTGATGGCTACCAGACAAGAGACTACACATACATTCCTGACATCCTACAAGCATACAACATCGCTCTTAAACGCGATTTCGGGGGAAAACCTGTTAACTTTGGCTCTGGCAGAGAAGTCACCATTAATGAACTTGCTTCTACTATTTGCAAGCTTTGCGGAAGAGCTGACATTGAACCTGTTCATGTGAAGCCCCGCGTCAGAGAGTTAAGAAGGTCTTGGTGCGACGACGGTAGGGCTCGCATCGAATTCGGATACAAGCCAGTGTACTTTCTAGAAAAGGGGCTTGAAGAGTTCATAAAATGGAGAAAAAGCATCGAAGGTCTAGATTACTTCAAAAATTTCGTTTTAGGTTAGGAGCGGAAAACTCGATGCAGGGTGAAGAATTGCGAAAATGGGCAATAGCTGTCGTCACGGAACTTCAGAGGCATGCTGACAAATGCGATACTTGTAAACAACTCCTTGAAGGCGATATTTCAAAAGCGATAATGGAAAGTAGGTCTGGGAGAGTTGAGTTAAAGTGAAAGTGATTGTAGTCGGTCAAGGAGAGGTCGGGCTTCCGCTTTATCATGTGCTAGAAGACTCCGGGAAGTTCGAAGTTGTCAGTTCTTACGACATGGTAGACGCTGAATTGCCACGTGGCAACTTTGAAATTATGCACATTTGTTTTCCATATAGTCCTGAATTTGAGAAATCAGTAATCGAATATGCCAACAAATTCGGACCTGAACTCATTATTATTGAGAGCACAGTCCTTCCTGGAACTACAAGAAGGATAGCAAAAAACGTCAAAAGCTTCGTTGCCCACAGCCCCGTACTAGGTCGCGTTCACGATAGTTTCAATTGGGCTCTACTTGCCTACACCAAGTTCATAGGTCCTATGGACAAGATGATTGGGCTGATGGTTAAAGACCATTACGAGAAGCTCGGGATGAAGACCTACATTGCCGACCAACCTGAAGACACCGAATGGGCCAAGATTCTTGAAACCAGCTATTGGGGGCTCTTGCTAGGTTGGCATCAAGAACTAGAAAGAATATCCTCAGCCTTTGACTTAGACACCAAGACGATACTCAACTTCTTCCAAAACGTTGAAAACGGAAGCAAAGGCAAGATCCCGCGACCTGTTCTCTACGTTGGAAACATTGGAGGACACTGCGTCATTCCGAATTCGAGGCTACTTTTGAGCTTGTATGACTCTAACTTTGTTGCATCAATTGTTCGCTCTCAATTAGCGTTTGAAGCAAGTATGCAGAGGGTCTACAATTACGGAGAGGACGCCACATGTGTTCTTTGTGGGGAAGTCTACACTAGAAAAGTGCGTAGAAACCAGACTAACGAGCCTTTTTTCATCATTACCTGCTTGACGTGTAAGGATATAATGTTCGTTTTCAGAGCACACAGGGAACCTACGGAGAAGGAAATGAAGCAAGCTTTGGACTTGGCTAGAACCCTCTACCCTAACTGTGAGATTGACACTGTGAGAAGGTCAATTCCTAAGCATCCGTACTTTCATGTGAGGGGTTGGACTTGATAGTTTACATTCTTGCAGATGCTCTGAGGCCTGACCATTTAAGCTGTTACAAGGGAAAAGTGAACACTCCCAACATAGACAGTTTAGCGAAAGAAGGCGTTCTCTGCCAAAACATGTATGCTAACAGCAACGCTACGGAACCATGCATAACGACAATTCTCACAGGGCACTACGTTCACGAGCATGGAATTCTTGTTCACCCGCGATACACGACCTTTTCGGAGACAGCTCAGCAGAGAGTCAATCCTGCAATAGAAGACCATCATCTCTGCCAACTGTTCCGTAAGGAAGGGATAAGAACCGTTCTATTTGACATGCTTTCAATATTCAACGAACCCTACTTTGACGATTATTTCCAAGTCAAGTCTGACATCAGAGTGAAAACAAAAGGACAAGACACATTGAAACTGCTCAAAGACAACCTAGCCGAGTTGTCTCCTAACACCTTTATCTTCATTCATTTCTGGGACACCCATCATCCATACTTTCCCGACTACGAAGGAGAAGTGAAGAAACTAGACGAGGAAGTGGGCGAGCTGCTCGGCATGATAGACTTAGACAAAGATACTGTAGTGTTCAGTGCCGACCATGGAGAGAGCATTGGAGAACACGTTACGGAAGCAAGAGCAACCGACCCTGGGCATCACCATCTTTACGAGGAAATAGTGCGAATTCCCTTCATAATTCATACTCCTTTGACAAAGGGCAAGGTAATCTCAAAGTTTCAAGAGGAAATTGATATCCTTCCAACCATCTTGGCCAAGCATGGCATAGTTTACCAAAGAGAATGGTTCACACCAAACGCGCAGACCGTCGATTCTGAACTTGCCAAAAACATTGTCTTCTTTGAAGAACACACCTATCAACAGCAAATAGGCTTCAGAACGGCAAAATGGAAGTACATGGAGAAGATTGGAGACCTCAACTGCCCTCTCTGCAACGTAATACATGGCGGAGGAAAATACGAACTCTATGACTTAGAGCAGGACCCTAAAGAAACCTACAATATAGCTTCACTACAGGAGGCTAAGACTTTGAACAATTTCAGTCTACAAGCATGGGCGTGGTACAATGTTAGACACCTTTAATATACGTAACCTAGACTCGCTTGACACTCGAGACAATAAAATGCCTGCGGAGCTCGTTAAGGCATTCTACGACTTGAAAGTAACATCAATATTGGATATCGCGTGTGGAAGCGGTTGGCTGTGTGACTATATGCCTCCGGAAACTCGTTATTTCGGATTCGACCCAAATCCCACGGCTATTGAAAACGCTCTAAAACTCCATCCAGAAGGCAACTTCATGGTTGCCACTATACGCGGCATCTTGGACAAAACAATTCTAAGCGAACGATTCGACATAGCATTCTTGAAGTGCGTTTTTTGCACGGTCAAACCGGACCCTACACAGGACATTGTTCAACTCATCAAACGATGTGTAACGAAGTACGTCATGCTTTACGACACTGAGCTCGCGCCAGGACAATGGAGCAAGCCCTTTGAGAAAGCGGGTTTTACACTTATGTTTGACCATGCCAAAACTGCGGGGTCAAGCATATTTCTATCAAATACGCAAGTATGGAGAGTAAAAGCATGAGTGAAAACAACTTTGAAATCTACATAAAAGTAAATCTCAAAGAAGGAACTGAGATTCTTGAAAAAATCCTTGATATTCTAAAGGTAAAGCAACCATTCAAAAGGATTTTGGAGATTACGGAGTGGCCTTATTGGTGTTGGAATTGCAAAGTGAAAATCGAGAAGAAGGAAGATGCTGTGAAGGGGAAAGGAGATGTTCTAGAATGTCCGAAATGCGGGGTGCAAATCCCCGAACCGTAGGTGAAGGAAATGGTCTTTGACTTTATCGCATTATTGCTTCTTGCTTTCATACTTGAAATGGTAGACAATGGATTAGGCGGAGGATTCGGAACAATACTTTCACCGTTGCTAGTCCTTATGGGCTATCCTGCGAAAGCTGTAGTACCCGCAATATTGTTCAGCGAAACCGTTAGTGGTCTCTGGGGCGGTGCATGGCACGCAAGATTTCACAATGTAAACTGGAAAGCTGTCGGTCTAACGTTGCTCGGGAGTCTTATCGCGATGGCTGCCGCGACTTACGTGATGTCTTCGGTTTTGTCGCCAGCTACTCTGAAATACGTGATTTCCATATTTGCCGTCATAATGGGTGCCTTCGTTGTAGTACGCTCTTACATGGTTAAACGCATGGAAAAGCTGAACTTCTCGAAGCATCCTTGGCTTATGGCTGTGATGGGCTTTCTCATCGGTTACCAAAAAGGAACAAGCGGTGGAAATTACGGACCGTTCAGCGTAACAGGTTACATGGTGATGGGAATGACAGCAGCCGTAGCAATAGGGACAACTACCGTTGCAGAAGGTATAGCTTGTGCATTAGGCGTCGGCATGCTTACTCAGACAGGCGGAACTTTCGACATGGTGATTCTTGCAGCAATCACAATAGGCTCGTTCGTCGCAGACCCAATTAGTGCCTACATAAACAACCGTTTGAAGAAGAAGCTTGAACCGCCGTTCCATGGAAGATTAATAGGTCTAGCTATGACTACAGTGGGAATCGTCGGATTGCTCAAAACATTCGGGGTATTCTAATGAAGCTAGTGCTAGTTCAACCAAAAGTCGGATTCCAAGGGGCTTCGTATTGGGAGCCTCTTGGTTTAGGCTACATCGCCGCCTACGTTAAGGAACACAGGCCTGAAACAGAGGTAGAGCTCTATTCTCAAGCGTTCGATGATGACAAGACAATCATAAAAGCATGCGAAACCGCAGACTACGTCGGTTTCGGCTGCACAACACCGCAACTAGGGAACGCTTTAGCATTAGCAGACAGAATCAAACGGTTAAACCCTGGAATATTCACCGTTTTTGGAGGGTACCATCCAACAGCGTTGCCATGGGAAACTCGCCAGAACAGTCTTGTTGACCACGTTGTAATAGGAGAAGGTGAGCAAGGAACGCTTTCAATTCTTAACGAAAACAGAATGGGAATGGTCTACAGCGAGCCCATAGACGATGTAGATTCACTTCCTATTCCAGACCGTCAACTAATGAAAGCAGAAAGACACGTTGCGATAGCTGAGAAGGAAACCGGTGAGAGAATTACTTCGGTCCAAGCTTCGCGTGGATGCCCGTTCAACTGTTTACCCTGCTCAAACGCAAAAATGCATGGGAACAAAGTCAGAGTAAGAACAGCGGCAAGAGTTGTTGCTGAAATGCTAGCGTTGAAGGACCAATTGAAGTTAGACTTCATCAAATTCTGTGATGGAACCTTCAACACTAGCGAAGAAAGAGTCATAGTGTTCTCAAGACAGGCCCAAGCTTTAGGTCTGGACATTCCTTGGGGCTGTAACATACATGCTGCAATCGGTAGCCGAGCTATGTTCGAGGAAATGAAGAAAGGTGGCTGCCGAGAAGTTTGGATAGGTGCTGAATCTGGTTCGCCAAAGATTCTCAAAGAATTACGGAAGGGCGTAACTGTTGACCGCATAAAGCAAGTGTTCAAATGGACAAAGGAGCTCGGCTTCATCAGGAGAGCCTATTTCATAGTAGGAAGTCCGTCAGAAACCGAGGAGGACATAGAACTGACCGAAAAATTGGCTGAAGAAATAGACGCTGAAGTCTACGGCTTCACTATTCTATGTCCATTCGCTGGCACTGACCTTTACGACCCAATAAAATATGCGGATGTAGACTGGTCAAAAGCAGATGAATACGGAAACAC
>Ga0315279_10003437_pt1 | contig 22049 bp, 12 predicted proteins | sample YL17G06_20_MG_FD_203694 | JGI IMG/M metagenome (GOLD analysis project Ga0315279, IMG submission 203694) | Sediment microbial communities from Yellowstone Lake, YNP, Wyoming, USA - YL17G06_20 | ecosystem: Environmental > Aquatic > Freshwater > Lake > Sediment | place: USA: Wyoming | collected... | reverse complement strand
GCATCCTGCTCGTCCCGATCGTGTTCCTCCTGGCGGTCGTGGTGCTCGCCCTGGTACAGCAGTTCGCGCCGTCGCTGCACAACGTGGCCCGCAATCCGCTCGAAGCGCTGATTCGTTCCAGGGCGGACGCGCTGCTCTTCGCCCTGGTCGCCATGGTCGGCGGGGGCATCCGCGAGGAAGTGCAGCGCGCGTTCATCCTCCACCGCTTCGAGCAGTACCTGGGTGGCGCGCCGCTGGGCCTCGTCCTGTTCAGTCTCGTCTTTGGCGCGGGACACCTCATCCAGGGCTGGGACGCCGCCCTCACCACCGCGACGCTGGGCGCCTTCTGGGGGCTCGTGTACCTCGCCCGCCGCAGTATCGTCGGCCCTGCGGTGAGCCACGCCGGCTTCGACCTCGCCGAGATAATCCGTTACACTCTCTACGGTCCGTGACCGGTCCGCAGGACCGACGGTCCCGCGCCACCCGGGCGTGGCGAGGGGCTCCGGCCCTGCGTTGGCCGCGCTCTGAGGTCATCCAGACATCCCGGGAACGCTGTGAACTTCAGCCACAGGACAGGTCTGCTCCTCGTCCTGGCCTTCGCCTTGTCGCTGCCTGCCGTCACCCCGCGGATCTACGCGGCCGACGAGGTGCAGTACTTCTCGTTCCTGCGGTCGATCTGGTTCGATCGCGACCTGTCGTTCGACAACGAGTACCGGCATTTCTACGAGGCCGCCGGGCCCCGGATGCCGGGGTTTCGTGACACGTTCCTCAACGACACGACCGCGACGGGACATCGCAAAACCTTCGCCACGATCGGCTGCGCGCTGCTGTGGGCGCCGTTCTACGCCGTGGCCGACGCCGGCGTTCGCATCGCGCGGGCGGCGGGCGCACGCGTCGAAGCCGACGGCTATTCGCGACCGTACGTGGCGGCGGTCGCGTACGGGTCTGCGGGCTACGGCTTCCTGGCGCTGCTGCTGTCGGCGTATGCGTGCCGGCTGGTATTCGGGCAGGTCGGGCAGGCGGGGGCCTTCGACTCGCGATGGATCGCGGTGTTCGCCGTCTGGCTGGGTACGCCGCTGCTGTTCTACATGTACGTGGCGCCACCGTTCGCCCACGCGGCTTCGGCCTTCGCGGTCGCGGCGTTCATCGTCACGTGGCTGCGCGTCCGGCGCACCTGGTCGCCGGGCGGCATGGCGGCGCTTGGCGCGCTGGCCGCGCTGATGACCATGGTGCGCGAGCAGGATGTGTTCTTCGTCGGGGGTGTCGCCGTCGACTTCGCCTGGTCGCTGTTCGAGCGGGCCCGCGAAGGGCGCGCGGCAAAGCGAATCGCGGAACTGCTCGCGCGTGGGGCGCTCGGTTGCGCGGTGGCGATGGTCGCGTATCTTCCACAGGCGATCGCCTACCTCGTCGTGAACGGGCAGCTGCGACCATCCCCGCTCGTCACGCGGAAGATGACGTGGACCTCGCCGCACGCGTGGCAGGTCGTCGCCTCGCCGGAGCACGGCCTGCTCTTCTGGACGCCGCTTGCGGGGCTCGCGATCGCCGGCCTGATCCTGGCTGCCACCGGCCTGAAGGCCGGCGGTCCCACAACAACAAGTGCTGCCACCGGCCTGAAGGCCGGCGGTCCCACAATGGGGAGGCGCGTCGCCATCTGCCTGCTCGTCATGGTGGCGCTCCAGGTCTACATCAACGGCGCCGTCGAGAGCTGGATGGTCGCCGGTGCGTTCGGGCAGCGCCGCTTCGTCGGCCTGACGCTCATTCTCGTCCTCGGCCTGGCGGCGTTGCTGAACTGGCTGGGCAGGGTGGCGCTGAGAAGGGTCGCGCTGGCGGCAATGGTCCTGGCGGCATGGTGGAACATCGCGCTCATCGTGCAATTCGGCACCGGGCTGATGGATCGGCAACGCCTGACACCCGGGACGAACCTCTACAACGCGTTCGTCGTCGTGCCGCGCGAGATTCCGCGCATCGTGTATCGCTACCTGTTCGATCGGAGCAGCTTTTACGCCGCGCCGCGTTGAGCAGCTTGCACGGCCTGACCCCGGGGTGTCGGTGCCAGACGTGCGAAATGCTGCGGTGCAAGACCTGACCCCAGTGCTGATCCTCTACTTCGCCGACATCCGGTTTCCGCTCGAGCGGGCAAACGGCATCCAGACGTTCCACACGTGCCGTGCGCTTGCGCGGCGCGGCCACCGGGTGAGACTGGTCGTCCGCCCGGACACGGCCGTCCCGGCGCGGGACCCGTTCGACTTCTACGGTGAACGGCGGGAACCCGACCTGGCGGTGGACGCCTTGCCCGTCGGCGGTGGCGCGCAGGTGCGTCGCGTCCTGTGGTTGATGCGGGCTGCACGGCGGGCGATCAGCGGGCGCAGGGCAGACATCGCCTTCACCCGCGACCTCGGCTTCGCCAGCCTGCTGTTGCGGCTGCCGCGCCGGGTCCGGCCGCCGGTGGTGTACGAGTCGCACGGGTTCGCGCCCAGGGTCGGAGCGTCGCTCGACGCGATGCTGGCCAACGGGCGTCGCGCGTCGAGCGCCAAGCAGGATCGGCTCGCGCGCCGCGAGGCGCGTGTGTGGAGATACGTGGACGGGTACGTGACGATTACGCGCGCGCTGGCGGACGACCTGGCGTCCGAGTTCGGCGGCCGGGCGGCGCTCGCCGTGATCCCCGACGGCGTGCGCCTGACGGACGCGGCGGCGCCTCCGCCGCTGGTGCGCCACCATCCGCCGGTCGTCGGCTACGCCGGTCACCTGTATCCGTGGAAGGGTGTGGACGTGCTGCTGCAGGCGGTCGCAAGGCTCGACGGCGTGCGGGCCTTGATTGTCGGAGGGCTCGCGGGGGAGCCGGATCTGGAGAGGACACGCGCCTGCGCGCGCGGACTCGGCATCGAGGATCGCGTTACGTTCGCGGGCGCGGTGGCGCCGCCGCAGGTGGCGCCGCTGCTGGCGGACATGGACGTGCTCGTGCTGCCCAACACGGCGACGCAGGTGTCGGCCCGGTACACGTCGCCGCTCAAGCTCTTCGAGTACATGGCGGCCGGGCGGCCGATTGTCGCCTCCGACCTTCCCGCCTTGCGCGAGGTGCTGAAGAATGACGAGAACGCGTCACTCGTCGAGCCCGGCAACGCCGACCGGATGGCGGACGCCATCACGCGCGTGCTCGGCGACTCGGCACTCGCCTCGCGACTGGCCGGCGCGGCCTGGCGCGACGTGCAGGCCTATCGCTGGGAACGCCGGGCCGAACGGCTCGAAGCCCTGTTCGTCTCGGTGGCGTCCGGGCGCCGGCCCGACGCTCGCGGAGAAACGGTCTGATGGTGTCCGTGCGCCTGCTCTCGATCGTGCGCTGCCCGGGCTGCCGCACCGTGCTGCATCCATCGGGCGACGATCTCGAATGCCCGGCGTGTCGCACGCGCTACGAGGCGCATGACGGGTTCCTGGATCTGCGCCCGCGCGAGCGGTTCCCCGAGCAGACGAAGTACCTCGACGAGGCGCTGCACGCGGACGCGCGCCACGAAACGGTGGCTCCGCCGCTGCTGTCGGCCGGCGTCCGCCACCACATGCTGCTGAAGTTCCTGCAGCCCTCGGCCGGCGATCGCGTCCTCGACCTGGGCTGCGGCAGCGGACGGGTGCTGGTGTGGAACCAGCCGCACGGGGCGTACCAGGCAGGCCTGGACGTCAGCCCGTTTTTCGCGGTCGAAGCCCGGCAGTCGGTGGACCTGGCCCTGGGCGACCTGCGGCGGCTCCCGTTTGCCGATTGCAGTTTCGACAAGGCGTACGCGCTCGACGTGTTCGAGCACCTGTCGCGTGACGCGCTCGGCCAGATGCTTCGTGAAGCGTGGCGGATTCTCGAGCCGGGCGGGCAACTGTTCGTCTACAGTCACGTCCGGAAGAACTCGCGGGTCGCGCTCGGACTGCGCGCCATCAATCGGGCGGCGCGAATCCTGGAACGCGCCGGCCTGGTGGACCTGTCCCAGGAACGGCTGCGCAAGTCGGATCACGTCAATCCGCTCGCGGACATCCCCGATCTCGAGGGCGTCGTGCGCGACGCCGGGTTCCGCGTGGCACGCATCCGCTACTACACGCCGCTCCTGGCGGGCGTGGTCGAGAACCTCCTGCTGCGGGCAGCGGAGCGCTGGCTGACGCGGCGTGCGCAACGCAAGGCCGCCGTGCGCGCAAGCGACGGGCCAACCCGGCGCGGCACCGGCGGATCCGGGGCCGCCTGTGCGAAGGACGAAGTTGCCGGCAGCCACGATGCGGCGCGCGTGGCGCGCAACGCGTTCAAGGCGCGCGTCGCCCGCGGCGGGCCAACCTACTTCGTGCTTCACATGCTCACGTGGGTGCTGAGGCTGGACATCGTCCTATGGGGGCGCGTCCGGTCGGGACCGTTCTTCGCCCTGCTCGTGAAGGAGCGCGCGCGATGAAGATCCTGTACGCCGCGCTCGATCAGCGGGTGCCCGGAACCAGGGGCGGTTCGATCCACGTGCGCGCGGTCGCAGACGGGCTGGCGGCGCTGGGGCACGAGGTCCACGTGCTGGCGGAACAGGGCGCCGGAGGCTTCCCGGCCGGAACGGTTCACTGGCACGAGGGGCGACCGCCGCTCGGGCGCCGCGAGCTGCGCTGGATGCGCGCCGGCCGGGTGCTCGCCATCGCCCGGCAGGTTCGGGCCGACGCGGTGATCGAGCGCTATTACAACTTCGGCGGCGAAGGGATGCGCGCCGCGAAGCGCCTGGGCATCCCGGCCATGCTGGAGGTCAACGCCCCCGTCATCGATCATCCCGGCTCGCCCAAGCGCAGGCTGGATCGCGCGCTGCTCGTCGAACCGATGCGCCGCTGGCGGGACTGGCAGTGCAGGGCGGCCGACATCATCGTGACGCCGACGGCCTCGATCCTGCCGCCCTTCGTCGACCGGGCGAAGGTGCTCGAGCTCGAGTGGGGCGCCGACACCTCGCGCTTCCATCCCGGCGCCCGCGGCCGCGTCGCCTTCGCGCGACGCCCGGACGAGGTGGTCGCCGTCTTCGCGGGCGCGTTCCGGACCTGGCACGGGGCCGGCAGGCTCGTGGACGCGGTTCGAACACTGCGCGCGCGTGGCGAGCAGCGACTGAGCGCGGTGCTCATCGGCGACGGCCCGGAGTTCGAACGCGTGAAGCGCGCGGCGGATGGCGTGCCCGGGGTGAGGCTGACCGGCGAGGTCGCCCACGAGGACATGCCGGCCAACGTGGCGGCCTGCGACATCGGCGTGGCGCCGTTCGACGTGTCGGCGCACGCGCCGCTCGCGCTCGGCTTCTACTGGTCGCCCCTGAAGGTCTTCGAGTACATGGCCGCCGGCCTGCCCGTCGTCGCGCCGAGAATCACGCGGCTGGAAGCGATCGTGCGCGACGGCGAAGAGGCGGTGCTCTACGATCCCGGTGACGCGAACGGCCTGGCCGACGCCCTGGCCAGGTTGCTGGAGGCCGCGCTGCGGGCCCGGCTGGGCGCGGCCGGACGGGCTCGCGTGGTGTCGCAGTTCAGCTGGGCGGCCCACTGCGCCAGGCTCGATCAGGCGCTTCGAAAGGCGTGTGCGTGCGTGTGCTGATCACGACCGACTCGTTTCCACCCGGCTGCGGCGGCAGCGGGTGGAGTACGTACGAGCTCGCGCGCACCCTCAGGGCGGGCGGCCACGAGGTGGGGATCGTGCACTTGAAGGCCGGGCGACGGGGCGGCGGGACCCGTTCGTACGAAGGCTTCGCGATCCAGGATCTCGGTGTGCCCGCGCCGGCACTGCCGTTCGTGCGCAACTACTTCAAGAACGAGCGGTCGTACCGGCGCCTGGTTCCGGTCCTCCGACGGATCGTTTCGGCAGGACGGTTCGAGATCGTTCACGCGCAGCACGTGCTGTCGTCGCCACCCTCGATCGCGGCGGCCCGCCTGGAAGGCGTCCCGGTGGTCTGCACGATCCGCGATTACTGGCCGGTGTGCTACTGGTCGGATCTCATTCACGACCCGACCTCGCCCGGCCTGTGCCCGGCATGCACCCGCGCGATGATGAGGCGCTGCATCCGGCCGCGCGCCGGCGCCGCCTGGCCGCTCGCGGTGCCGCTCGTGCCGTACATGGCCGCGAATCTGCGCCGCAAGCGGCGGGCGATCGCCGCCGCCGACGCGGTGGTCGCCGTCAGTTCGACACTGGCGCACGACCTGGTCGCCCGCGCTCCCGAGCTCTCGCAGGCACGCGTCGAGACGATTCCCAACCCGGTGGATTTCGATGTCATCATCCGCCGGGCCGGCCGCGAACATCCGTTCGCCGGCCGCCCGTACGCGGTGTACGCCGGCAAGCTGGCGCGCAACAAGGGCGCCACCTCGCTCATCCCCGCCATCGAGCGCGCCGACCTGCCGTGGCCGCTGATCGTCATCGGGGACGGCCCGGAACGCGGCGCCGTGCAGCGGGCGGCGGAACAGTCGGGACGCGACGTGAGGATGCTCGGCTGGCTCGAACGCGCTGACGCCTTGAACTGGCTGGCACACGCAAGCCTCGTGGTCTTTCCGTCGTACGGGCCCGAATCGCTGAGCCGCGTGCTGCTCGAGTCGAGCGCGCTGGGCCGGCCCATCGCCGCGATGGATACCGGCGGGACGCGGGACATCATCGTGGACGGGGAAACCGGGTTGCTCGCCCGCAGCGTCGATGATCTGGCCGGCGCGATTGCCCGGATCGTCGCCGATCCGAAACTCGCCGATGCCCTGGGCACGCGCGCAGCGGCGTTCGTACGCCAGCGGTTCGATGCGCGGCGGGTCGTGTCCCGCCTCGAGGCGCTGTACCGCGAGCTCATCGCCACGAGATCCGGACATGGGGCGGGGATACGACAAGCGAGCGCCAGCCATGAGTAGCGCAGGCGCCCTCCCTCGCCGGCACGTGCGGATCGCGGTGCTCGCCCGCGCCTGCCACCCGTTTCATGGCCGCGGCGGTCTCGAACGTCACGTCCACGATCTGGTCCGCCACCTGCTGGCGCGTGACGTGTCGGTGGCGCTGGTGACGCCACCGGACCGGGGGGCGCGGAGGGCTGCGCAGGCCGGCGCCGCAGGCGACGAGATCGAAGCCGCGCGCGTGTTCGCGGATCCGCGGTGCGTGCGCTACACGATCCCCTACCGGACGTTTCCGCTCGCCGGCCGCCGCGGGACGACGGTCATCGATCGCAGCACGGCGTATCCGCTCTTCGGGCGTCGCGCCGGACGTTTCGCGGCCGAACTGGTCCGCCGAGGCGAGGTGGACCTGGTGTACGGCCTCGGCGCCAGCGTGCTCGGCTACGCGCGTGCGCGCGAGCACGGCGCGACGGCACCGCTCGTCTTCAACCCGCAAGGTCTCGAGGAGTTCGGCGCGACCGACCCCTGGCACGGGGGCGCGTGGCTGAAACGGGCGGGCTACGCACCGCTGCGGCGCGCGGTGCGAGCGTGCGCGCGCGCGGCCGATTGCGTGATCGCGACCGATCACGTGCTCGAACCGATCGTCCGCCGCCATCTCGGCATCCCGGCCGACCGGATACGCGTCGTGCCCAACGCGATCGACCTCGACGCCTGCGACCGCCTTGCAGGACCGGAAGACGGGAGACGCCTGCGCGCCGCTCATGGCATCGGCGATCGGGAACTCGTCTTGCTGAGCGTCGGCAGGCTGCAGGCGAACAAGGGATTCCACGTGCTGGCAGAGGCGCTGGCGCGCCTCGCCGCCGGGCTGAAGCCGGGCAGTCCGACAGGGACTTCGCCGGCCAGCGGGCCGGGACCCGGCGGGACCGCCGGCATCTCGTGGCGTTGGGTGCTCGTCGGCGAAGGACCCTACCGGCCCGCCATCGAACGCGTGATCGACGCGTGTGGCCTGCGCGGCCGCGTGCTGCTGGCGGGACGTGCCAGCGAGGCCGACCTGCACGCGTGGTACGAAGCGGCCACGCTCTTCGTGCACCCGACGCTCTACGAAGGCAGCTCGCTGGTAACGCTCGAGGCGATGGCGCATCGTCGCGCCGTCCTCGCCACACGGGCGGGAGGGCTGCCGGACAAGGTGCGGCCGGGCATCAGCGGTTGGCTGGTGGAGCCGGGCGATGCCGGCGCCCTCGCGTCGGCGCTCGACCTGGCGTTGCATCAGATCGATCGGCTGGCCGCGATGGGTCGGGAAGGCCGGGCGTTGGTCGAGGATCGGTTCTCGTGGCCGTCGGTCGTCGAGGTCTTTCTCGACCTGTGCGCCGGGCTGCTGGAGCGCGCCTCCCGCCCGTTCCCTTGAGTGGACCTGACGGAGAGATCTCAATGGAAGTGGTACGCGACGCGGTCCACGCCGCGACGTGCCCGCGACCGGACGAAACCGTCGCGACGGCTTGCCGGCGAAGGGCGCTCGACCGCTGGCTCGCGCTGCTTTTCGGGGCGGTGGTCGTCGCGGTGTACCTGCCGACGCTCTTCCCTGGACTCGGCGGCGGCGGCGACGCGGTGAAGTTCCAGTACCTCGGGCGCGTGCTTGGAACGGCGCATCCGCCCGGGTACCCCACCTATGTCCTGATCTCGCACGTTTTCTCCTATGTTCCGATCGGGTCGCTCGCCTACCGCATGAACCTGATGTCCGCGTTGTGGGCGGGGGTCGGGGCCGGCCTGATGTACCTGATCGTCCTCCGCCTCGGCGGCCGCAGGTGGGCGGCGGCCGCCACCGCGCTTGGCCTCGGCTTCGGCCGGTTCTACTGGTCCTACGGCCTTCATGCCGAGGTGTACTCGCTGGCTGCTGCCCTGCAGGCGGGCGTGCTTCTGAAGGTGCTCGATTGGGGCGCCAGCCGGCGAGAGCGCGATCTCTACGCGGCTGTCGCGGTTGCCGCGCTTGCCGTCGGCAACCATCTGACGATCACGTTCGTGGTGCCGGCGCTCGTCCTGTACGTGCTGATGACGGACGGGCGCCGCGTGCTGCGGCCGCGCGTGCTCCTCGTCACCGCGGCGCTCGTCGTGGCGGGCCTCGCCCAATACCTGTTCATCATCCTGCGCACGCTCCAGCACGCACCCTACATCGAGGCATCCGCAACGACCCTGCGGGCGCTGCTGCCGGTCGTGACGGCCCGGCGCTATGCCGGCCAGATGTGGACCTTCGATGCGTCGGCGCTCGTGACGACCAGGATCCCAGCCGTGTTGTGGTTCGTCCGCGTCGAGCTCGGAGTGGCCGGCACCCTGCTGCTCATCCCCGGTGTCTACTCGCTCATCCGGAGACGGCTGCGCGAGGCCGTGCTCGTCGGCCTGGGCTTCCTCGGCATGCTGATCGTCACGGCCAATGTCGACGCCGACATGGACGGGTTCATGGTGCCGGCATTCGTGCTCGTCTGGCCGATCGTCGGCGTCGGTCTGTCGGTGCTCGGCTCGTGGGCCCGGCAGATTCGCACGCCCGCCATCGCCGGCCTGACGGCCGCCACGCTGGCGACGCTGGTCGTCGTGCCGCAGGTCGCCGGCAACTACCGCCGGAACGATCACCATCGACGCACCTTCGAAACCAATTACTGCCGCGCGCTGTTCGCCATGCTGCCCGACCGGACGGCGTTCGTGAGGGAGTCGTACGCGGTCGATCAACTCGTCCTCTACGAACTGCTCGGCGAACGGGCAGGCGGCCAACGCGACATCCGCATGCTGCCGCCCGATGGGGCGACGATCTGGGATGCCGCCACTCGTGGGTATCGGGTGTTCGCCTTCGATCTCGGGCGCCGGGCGCTCGAGGAAATTGGCTTTCGGTTCGCGCCGGTCCGGCTCGCAAGCGTCGACCTGGCGAATTATCTGGGCCAGCTGAAGGATCGCACCATCGTGGTCCTGGCATCGGCGCCCAGGGTCGCGTCCGCGTTGAGCGCGGGCTTGCCCGGCGGCGCGCTCGGGCCGATCGGCGGCAACCGGTCGCTGGCCGCCGCCGGCGCCCGGTCGCTGGCCATCGTCGGAGTCGTGGGTGCGCATGGCGCGATCGAAGTTCTCGAGCTGGCCGATGCCGACGCGCTCGTCCGCGAGCACGAGCCGATCGGCAGCACGGGCCTGGCTGCGCCGGCAACCATCCACGCGCACGGCGGATCCACGGCGGCGATCTCGGTGAACGGCAAGGAAGCTGTCAGATCGATCGGCGGCATGGCGTTGGCGGTGATGACACCCGACGGCCGTCTGCTGGACGCGCAAACCATCGATCCGAAGGTTTCGCCGCTCGTGCCGTTCGACATGGGGCCGCTGCCCCTCTACGTCATGACGACGGCGAGCCGATGCGAGCCGGTGGGCAATCGCGGTTGGCGGGACATCACGTTCCTGGTGGCCGGCGCGCCGCGGGTGCTCGTGCGCGTCGACGACTATCGGCCGTTCGATGCGGATGCCGTGCTGTACGTGTCGGCCGCAGACGCGCTCGCGCCTCGCCTGCTCCACGCCGACGGCACCGGCAACCCGCGTTTCGAGGCCCGGTGCTTCGCGCCCAGAGAGGCCGCCGGCCAGCGAGCCGTGCAAGCCGCCATGCAGGAGGACGGCGTGGACCCGGCGATGGCCGCCCGCCTCCTCGGGGCGGCTGCCGTGTGGCGCATCTCGCTTCGGGTCAACGACCGGGGGCAGTGGATTTCGATGGAATTGGACCCGGGCGGACGGATCGACCGGGCGATCGGCAGGGCGCGCGTGGACCGTGACAATCCGGAGCGGGCGATGTTCTGCGGACAGGCGCCGTTCTGACCCGGCGCCCTCCCCTTGCCTTGACGCGGGATTTGCCTTATTAAGGGTGCCGTGATGGAACGCGAATGGCGCGAGGCGAGCGACATGCGGCCGTCGGTGGCCGGGCTGGGCGTCGTCCTGGCCGTCGCCGCCATTCTCAGGTTCTGGGCGCTCGGCAGCGGCATCCCGTTCGCCGTCGCCGCAGGTGAGCCGGAGCTGATGGCACGGGTCGTCCGCATGATGCAGACGGGCGACTTCAACCCGCACTTCTTCGATCAGCCCGCGCTCTACGCCTACGTGCAGCTCGCGGTCGCCTGCCTCCGGTTCGTTTTCGGCGCCAGCGCCGGTTCCTGGGGCGCGCTGAGCCAGGTGACCGCAGACGACTTCTACCTGTGGGGGCGCTTCGTCACGGCGGTTCTCGGCACCGCCACCGTCTACCTCGTCTACCTGATCGGCATGCGCTGGGGTGCGCGCCACGCGTTGCTCGCGGCGGGCCTCATGGCCGTGATTCCGAATCACGTCCGCGAGTCGCACTACGTGCTCACGAACGTGCCGATGGCGTTCTTCACGACGCTGTCGTTCCTGCTGACGCTGCGGGCGCTCGAGAAGCAGACGCTCGGCGCGTTCGGTTGGGCAGGCGCGACGGCGGGGCTGGCTGCCGCGACGAATTACCCCGGCGGCCTGATCCTCGTCGCGCCGCTGCTGGCCGCCTACCTGATCAGCAACCCCGCGCGACCGAGGCGGAGCTTCGTGCTGTCGGCGCTCGGCGCGGCGGTCGGCTCCTTCCTGATCGCGGCACCCTGCACGCTGTTCGATCTTCCCCACTTCCTCGACGGCCTGGCGCACGTCGCGGGCACGGCGCAGGGAAGCCGTGCCGGCGGGGAACCGGGTTGGGTGACCTACGCGAACGCGCTGCGTAGCGGCCTCTGGTGGCCGGGGATCGCGTTGCTGCTCTGGGGAACGGCGCAGGCGGTCGTCCGAGCGACCGGAGGACCCGGCAAGGCGCGGTTCGCCCTGCTCGTCGTCTTTCCCGGACTCTACGTCGCCGTTGCCGCCACCCGGGCCGGCGTGGAGGCGCAGAGCCTGATGCCGGTGTTCCCGATGGCGTCGCTACTCATTGCCATTGCCATCGTATCGGGTGTCAGTGTGCTCAGGCGGTTCAGCATTCCCCGGGCGGCGCGCACGGCGCTGATCGTTGCGTTCACCGTCGTCGCCATCCTGCCGCCGGCCATCGCGGCCATCGCGTTCGATCGGAGCGCCGGGCGGGTGTCGACGTACGCGCTCGCCTACTCCTGGATCTCGCAGCACGTGCCGGCGGGTTCGAACGTGGTGGTGGAAGCCGGCGACTTCCGCCTGCCGGCGGCCCGCTACCATGCGGTCACCGTCGGGCGCCTGATCGACGTCGACTACGAAACGTACCTGGCCAGGCGAGTCGATTACCTGGTTGCGTTCCCGGACGCGTACGGGAACGCGCCCGGCGCGGCCCACCGGCACCCGGCCGAAGACGCCGCGTATCAGTCGCTGCTGGCTCGAACCTCGCTCGTCCAGGCGATCGATCCTTCCCGCACCAATCCCGGTCCGCAAATCCGTATCCTGAAGTGCGTCAGCGCAGTGACTCCGGTACCCGACAGCAAGGCCGTCGAGAAGGTCAACCGCCCGGGGAGATGATGTGAACGGGGGAGTTGCTTCGTGCTGAAGTCGTCGGCGACCGGCGGCACGTACACGGCATCCACGCCCGACCGCGCGGCGTTCCCGCTGCGCTGGCTGATCATCATCGTGGTGGTGAGCCTGGCGCTTCGGTGCGTCCTGCTGGCGAGCACGATGTCGAATCCGGGGTTCGAGTGGGTGGACGCCGACCGCTACATGAGGCAGGGCCACGAGATGGCCATCAAGGCTGGCCCGTGGCATGAGCGCATGCTCGGGGCCGTGTCCTACCGCTATCTCGGCTGGACCTTCTTCCTGCCGCCGCTGTACCCGCTGGCCCTGTCGCTGTTCGCCGCGTTGCCGCACTATCCGCTGACCGCCGCGATTGCGCACGCCGTCGTGGGCGCCCTGTCGGTGCTGTTCGTCTTCGTGATCGGCCGCCGTCTCTATTCGACGCGGGCAGGATTGATCGCTGCCGCCCTGTACTCCCTGTGGCCGTCGGCGCTCACCTCGACGCACGTGTTCGTGCAGGAACAGCTCTACATCCCGCTCGAGCTCGCCGCGATCGCCCTGCTCGTCTCCGGCCTCGACGAGGAGAAACGCTGGACGCCCCTCGCCACCGGGGTGCTGTTCGGCCTGGCAGCGCTGACCCGCTCGATGATCCTCTACTACATCGTGCTCCTGCCGCTACTCCTCTTCCTCACCAGTCGGAATCGACTCGTGGTCCGGCGGCAGGTGCTCCTGCTCCTGGCGGGCGCGGCGCTGGTCGTCGTGCCCTACAGCGCCTTGATCTCGTGGAAGAGCGGGCAGGTGATGATCATCGAGAACCACGGCGGGTTCGACATGATGAAATACTCGGATCGGCCGATCGCCGGCAGACCCACGCTCGGTGTCGGCCTGCAGGTCCTCGCCGAACAGATCGTGACAAGGCCGTTCGTCTTCCTCGGAAGATGGCTCGACTACGTCCGGCTCCTCTTCAAGCCGAACGGGGTCCGATTGCTCGACGGGTTCGGTGTCTTCGGGACGCGTTCCCTGGCCTTGCTCGGCGTGGCCGTGCGCATCGTGTGCGACTTCTGGTACCTGGCGATCCTCGGGTTGACTCCCCTGGGCATCGCCGTGGCCCGGCGATTCAGCCACGTCGCGACCGTTGGCACCTGGGTCCTGGTCGTGGTGGCCTTCACGGCGCTCAGTGGAGCCGCCGGCGCGAGGTACCGGGCGCCGACCGAACCGATCCTCATCGTGTTTGCCTGCGGCGCGCTGGTCCTGGGCTGGCGACGACCCCGATCGCTCGTGCTGCTCACCGGGGCGGCGGGCGCACTGGTGGCCGTCCTGCTTGCGGCGCAGATGCAGCCGCTCGGAAAGATGCCGGCTTACGGGTTGGCCAAGTGGTCGCCCCAGCAGGGCATCGGGGAATCGACTGCGGACGGCGACGCAGGGTTCGATTTGCCACTCGACGCGAGCGGGGTCACGATTGCATCCTTGGCGAACACGGCCGAGCCGCTGCGGGTACGGCTGGCGGTGGACGGGCACGTGCTGTTCGACAGCGACATCCCCAGTGACGGCCGACCAATACGCTTCTTCTGGACGAAAGAACGGACCGGTTATGTTCGCATCCAGACGATGCGAAGCGGGACGGGTGCGGCGTTCCCGTTCCGCGTCACGGTGCTGCGCCGCGCCGCCACGGCGCCGTAGCCTGGCCGATCGCATCCACCGCACGTGACACCATGACCTCCGGCCGCAGGGTCCACGCGCCGCCAGAACTGAGTCATCCCGCGCGCCTGCGCATCGGGCGGGCGTCCGTTGTCGGGTGCGTGGTGGCGGGCTGCCTGCTCGTCGCTGCGGGACATCTGTCCGCCGGGCAGCGGCTGCAGGCCGAGTTCACGAGAGTCGACGCGCCTGCGGCGGTGCAGGCAACCCTCATCTACTCCGCGCAACTCGAGATCAGGAACACCGGGTCGGCACGCTGGATCGCGAGCGGTGCGTTCCGCGTCTCCTACCACTGGCTCGGCCCTGACGGCACGACCATCGTCAAGGACGGGCGGCGGACGATGCTTCCGCGCGATGTCGCGCCCGGCGAGGCGGTGAGGTTGTGCGCAGCCGTGGAGGCGCCGGACCGGCCGGGGCCAATGACGCTTCAGTGGGACCTCGTCGAAGAAGGCGTCACGTGGTTCTCTGAAGTCAGGCCCGAGAACGCTCATAGCCAGGCCGTCTTCGTGCGGCCTCCCCCGCCGCCCCCGAAGTGGCAGACGAGCCGGTTGGCCCTGTTCTTCGGGGCGACCCTGGCTCATTTCCTGCTCGTCGTCTTCTGGCTCCGCGCGTTTGGATCGTCCCGCCATTGCGAACTCGATGAGGTCGCGTTCCAGTCGATGGTCGTCGGCCTCGGCAGCTTCCAGGCGATTCTCGACGTGGTGGCCTTCACCAGCGGGCTGTCGCTGACGCGGGTGCTGCTCGCACTGCTCGTGCTGCATCTTTGCGCCGCAGCCGCCGCGGTCGTGATTCATCGGCGATCGAGGCTCGCGGGGCCGCCGGCGACGTTGCCGGGGTCGAACGTCGACCACCCGGGGGCGTCCCGACAGGCCGCTGTGCTGTCGATGATCGGCGCCGTCATCGTTGCAGCGCTGATCATCCAGTGGGCCGTCGCCGCGCCCGTCTCCCTGCGGGTCACCGGCGCCGACGCCGCGCACTATCACGTCCCTTACGCGGTCGATATCGCGCTCGGCGCGAACCCGTTCGGACTGCCGGCGACCCCGCACCTCTACCCGATGGGCACCAGCGTGCTCGCCGCGTGGTTCATCCTGCCGCTTGGCGATCCCCTGCTCGTGGACCTCACGATTCTGCTGCCGTTTCTGCTGGCGTGGTTCGCCGTGGTGCGCCTGGTCCGCGAGGTGTCGGGGCAACCGGGGCTGGGCTGGGGACCGTGGTGCGCGCTGCTGCTGTTTTCCGCCCTCCTGTTCCGCCATTCCCTGCTGATGTCCGCGGACCTGTTCTACGGGGCGGCCTTCCTCGCGGTGACTGCCCTGCTGCTGAAGGCGTGCGTGCGATTGCGGCTGGACCGGGCCGACCTCGTGTCGCTCGGGTTGGCGCTCGGCATGCTGGTGGGCACCAAGGTCACCGGAGTGTTCTCCGCGGCAACGCTGCTCGCCGTCTACGGCCTCGTGATCGTCGCGCGCTCGCTGCTCGAGCGTCGTCGCTTTCTCTGGTCCAGCGTGTCCGTCCCGCGCGTCGCGCTGCTGATCCTGCTGGGGGTCGCCTCAGGCGGCATGTGGCTGATCCGGGGCTGGTGGAGTTTCGGCTCTCCGCTCGCGCCGTCCGGGTTCTCGCTCTTCGGCGTGCCTCTGTTCGAGGGCGGCACCTACCAGTCGGACATGTACTACCTCTCGGTGCTGAAGGACATTCGCGACGTCGCGCACTACAACGTGATGGCGAGGCTCGCCTACTGGATCCGCGAATGGCTCGGCGCCTGGTTCCTGCCCGCCGGGCTGCTGGTGGTCGTCCTCGTCGCCGATGTCGTGTCCGGCCTGAGAAGACCGGGAGGGCCGGACGAGGTCACGCGGACGAAAGTCGTGTTTGCGGGCACCACGGCGTTGCTCGCGGCTGCCCATCTGCTGCTGCTCGCGGGTGTTCCCTGGTCGAGCCTCGAGTGGACGCGAGGCTTCTCGCTCCGCTACGCGATGCCGTGCTTCGCGCTCTATCTGCTGGTGGCCTGCACCTCGTGCCTGCCGTCAGCAACCTCTCCCTGGCGACGACCGCGACTGCTCGCGGCGTTCGGCCTCGTTCTGCTGTCGATCGTCTGGTACGGCGGGCACCAGGGTGCGCCGGGTGTGCCCGTCGAAGAAAGTCCGGGCCGGCTGACGCCGCTAGGCGTCGGCATGGCGCTGGTCCTGCTGCCGATCACCGTTGCGATCGGCAGGATGCGGAGCAGCTGGGTGCGAGGCGTGGCCGCAACCGTGCTGGTGGGGTCCCTGGCCACCGCGTATTCGGCGTATGTGCTTCGCCACGATCGGGCGCTGATGCGGTCGGCCGAGTCCGATTTCGGCAGGCTGGTGTCGTGCGGCGCGGGCGAGGACCCGGGAACGAGCCGATACCGCAGGGCGTACCTTTCGCTGCTCGACTTCGAGCGGACCAGCGGAACGGCGTGCGGGCGCAGGCGCGTGTTCACCACCACGCGATGGGATCTGCCGCTCGAATTGCAATCGCCCCGGTTCGTCAACGAGGTGTTCGACGTGCGCGGCCGGAGCTTCCGTCCGGCGCTCGTTCGCCGCGACCGTCCCGGCACGGAGCCGTGTGACTATGTGATCGCCTCTGCGGCCGAATTGAACACGATCCGCGGCGTGCCACTGGTCAACGCGCTCAACGCGGAGCGACGCCTGCAGCGGCTTGGCGAGGTCGGCCCGTATGTCGTGTACGGCGCGGTGGAGCGGGGACGCGGCGATGTGGATGCCCCCAGAGACATGAACCGATCGCGCCGGCCGTGATCTACTTTCCGGTGTCCGCGAAATAGAGGTCGCTGACTTCCGCCCGGCGCCGCAGGCGAGCGACCCACTCCCCGATGAGCGCGGTCCGTTTCTCCTCGATCCATCGCTGCCGCACGCCGTCCCGGGCCTGCTCCAGCGTCAGCTGGCGGCCGCCGCTGGTGAACTCCGCCCGGTGCGCCCCGTAGTAGGCCGACAGCTCTTGGTCGGTCGGCTCCGCCACTCCGAATCGCTGCTTCAGGTACTCGCCGATCCGGACGTCCCCCTCGACGACGTCGGCCAGGCGCGACTGGTTCATCGCGGTCCGGGCGAGCGCCGCCTGGAAGGCCGCGGGCGAGGGGAAGCGGTCGCGAATCTCGGCCAGCTTCTTCTTGACCAGGTCGGCGTCCGCCTCGGTGGGCGCATAGCGATTGACCTCGGTGAGGATCAGCTCGCGGTGGATCAGCTGGTCGAGGACCGCGCGCAGCGGGTCGACACCCGGCGCGGGTGGGGCCACGAGGCCGAAGGCCAGCGCCGCGGCGGCATCCGACTGCGTGATGACGGTGCCGCTGACCACGGCGAGCACGCGGTCGAGGAGATCGGCGGCGGTCACGACGGGCAGCACGAGTGCCAGGGCGGCGACCGTGGTCACGATTCTCACGCGCATGACGGGTTCCTCAGAACGCCTGGCCGATGCCGAAGTAGATCGACGTCAGCGGTTCCCGGGCGCCGCCGAAGATCCGGCGATCCGGGTTGAACCCGAGGTCGACGCGGATCGGACCAATCGGCGACTTGTACCGGAGGCCGAAGCCGAGCGCGGGCCGGATTGCCGTCGGTTCGAACTCCGAGACGCGGGCGAACACGTTGCCCGCGTCGACGAAGGCGACGGCCGACAGACCCGCCAGGACCGGGAAGCGGAGCTCGCCGTTCAGGACGAGCAGGGCGTTTCCTCCCGTGGGAAACCCCTGCGGCGTGAGCGTGTCGGGCGTGCCCAGCCGATCGTCGATGAAGCCGCGCACGGTATTGCCCGAGAAGAAGCGCTCGCTGATCGGCACGATACCCACGATCGCGGTGACGCCGTCCGGGCTCGTGATCGGCCCGAGGAAGCCCTTCGCCAGCCCGAGGCGCGCGCCGCCCGCGAAGACGATGCGCCGCGCGGTCGGCAGCTTCCGGTACACGAACACCTGGCCGAAGGTCTTTGCGAAGCCGACCTCCGAACCGAAGCTGCGCGGCGCCAGGTCGCCCTCGACCGACGCCAGCATCCCGCTGCTCGGATCGATCGCGTCGTCGCGCGTGTCGTGGAGCAGCGTGGCGGACGATTTCGAGATGAGGTAGGGCGGGAGCAACCGATCGATCAGGACCTGTTGCTCGACGCTCGCCTGCTCGCTCAGGATGTGCGTCTTCTCCAGCGAGTAGCGCCCGTAGACGCTCCAGGCCGGTGAGAGGCGGTGCGCGAGCTCGGCGCGCACGCTGCGGCGGTTGAAGCTGTAACTGGTCCGCACCGTCTGTTCGACGCCGCCCGTGGCGAGGAAATCGGCCGCCGTGTGGAAGAGGCGCGGCTCGTGGTAGGTGCCGACCACCCGATACTCCCACTGCCCCGTGCCGATCACGCTGGTCGTCGTCGCGTTCGGCCGTACGGCGGCGCTGCTGCTGAAGTTGATCGATCGGTTCTTGCCCCACAGGTTCCGCCGGCCGATATCGAACAGCACCCGGGGTGCGACTTCGAGCGCGGGCACCGCCAGGCCGTTGACCTCGCGCAGCCGCTTCGCGCCTTCGATGCCGCCGCCATATGCCATGCTCGTCGCCGGCGATTCCTCGACGGTCACCAAGACGTCGCGCCTGGGTTCCGATCCGTGTTGCAGCTCGCTGACGCGCACGCGGCGGAAGAGGCCGAGGTCGCTCAGGCGCTGCTGGCTCTCCGCCACCTTGGCGAAATCCAGCGGCTCGCCCGGCTTGAGCAGCACTTCGCGGCGGATCGTGCTCGCCTTGGTGCGGTTGTTGCCGACAATCAGGACGTGGTCCACCAGGATGCGCGCTCCTTCGTGGATCTCGAAGCGCACGTCGGCCCGGGTCCTGTCGGCGTTGACCATCCGGTCCGGCGGCGGCACGGCGACGGTCGCCATCTGATAGCCGCGGTTCAGGTACTCGAGGAGCACCACGTCGCGCGCCCTGTCGACGTCCGGCAGGTACAACGGTGTGTCGGGCGCGACGGAGAAGGCCGGTTCACCCGGCTTGTTGCCGAGCGCACGGCGGAGCTCGGCATCGGGAATCGCGCACCGGGCGACGTTGCGGTCGCAGACGAACGTGACCGAGTTGACGATCGTCCGCGGCCCCTCGGTGATGTTGACGGTCACCGCCTGGCGCACTTCCCCGCGCGTGCTCGCGCGGGTGGCGGGACTCGCCTTCGCCGCCACGAACATGAAGCCCGCGCGCTGGTAGCGCCCGAGGATCTGCGCCACGCCGGCGTCGAGTGCCCGCTGCACCAGCGGCTGTCCGGACCGGACGCCGAGCACGGCGGCCAGTTGAGCGTTGTCGAAGAACCGGTTGCCGGCGAAGGCAATCGACTCGATCACGTATCGGGGTCCGCGGCTGACGTCGAAGGTGATGGTCATCTGCTGCCCGTTCGCGCCCGGCTCGCGCGTGAACGGCGCCTTCGCGTCCTTGTAGCCCTGCACCTCGAAGTACTGCTCGATGTTCCTGCGCCAATCCTCCAGCAGGTCCTCGTCCACCGATTTCTCGCTCGCGGCGGGCACCAGCTTGTCGCGGTCCGAGGACGGGACCGGGTCGCCTTTCAGCGCGATCGACACGCGCGGCCCGCGGTCGGCGGTCAGCGTGAGGGCGACGGTGGCACGGTCATCCGAGTACTGCGCGGTCACCTCGATGCTGGCGGCGTAGAAGCCCTTCGCGCGCACCGACCCGGCGTGGGCCGACGCGCGCTGCGTGAGGTCGGCCGGGTCGTAGGGCGCGCCCTGCTTCACCTGCAGGCGCCGCAATACCTCGTCGCGGCTGAACCCGTTCCCCTCGAACTCGAGGCGTGCGATCCGGGCTTGGGATCCGGCGTCGATCTCGAACACGAGGGTCGCGCGATCGGGGCGCGACTGGTTGACCACGCGCGCGCGGACCGCGGGCTTCTCGAAGCCGTGATCGCGATAGAAGTCCTCGAGCGTCCGCGCGATGTCGTCCCTGCGGCCGGGTGACGGCGAGATGCCGAAGCGATCGACCAGCTCCCGCCGCAGCAGATCCTCGGCGAGCCCCAGGCGGCCCTGGAACTCGATGGCGCGCACGGTGCGCAGCGGCACCAGCTCGTACGCCAGCGTGACGCCCGCCGGGTTCGCCTCGGCGCGCACCTGGACGTTCTCGAACCGGCTGAGTGCCATCAGGTGGATGATGCTCTCGCGCACCAGCGCCGCCGACAGCGGCTCGCCGACGCGCGTCTCGAGCAGGTCGCGCAGCTCCGCCTCGCCGGTTGGTTGCCCCTGGATGGTCAGGCTCACGGCGGCGATCGGACGGCCGAGATACGGCTCGACCTGCGCGGATGCGGGGACGGAGGCGAGCCCGAGCAGGGTCGCGGTGAGCACGAACGCGGCACCGGGTGGGCGCGGCATCAGAACACGTGCCTCACGCGGACGTCGAGCGAGTACGTCTTGTCCTCGTTGCGCGACAGGACCCACGACACGCGGTCGTTCTGATCGTACTCGAGCACGTAGATGATGTCTTCCTGCGGCGCGTACAGGCTGCGCGAGATGGTCAGGTACGCGCGGCTCGAAATCTGCTTGCCGATGGTCAGCCGGGCCGACGGACTCAGGTGCTGGTAGGGGTCGAACAGCGACGGAGAGATCTGGAACGTGTCCAGTTTGAAGGCCTCCTCGAACACGCGCCCGACGTTGTAGGAGAACGGGCTGAGCAGCAGCTGCTGGATGCGCGCCGAGACGATCTGCTGCTCGGTCACGTTCGGCCGCTGCAGGGCGCGCAGCTCGGCGTCCTGCACGTCGCCCGCGTTGCGCACGTCGCCGAACAGGATCGACAGCACATCGACCTTCGGCAGCGGCGGGTCGGAGGTGAGGTCGAAGGTGATCTTCTTCACCGGCCCCACGACCCGGAGGTTGACGATGTAGGTCTGCCCCGGCACGCGTACGCGCGTCTCGGCCTCGATGTCGAAGTACGGATCGATCTTCGTCGGGTCGGTGAAATCGATCGTGCCGTGCGTGATCGTGTAGCGTTTGCCCTCGATGGTGACGTTGCCCCGGTCGATGCCCGCCCCGCCCGACAGCAGCGGGTGGTCGTAGGTGCCGCGCAACCGCACATCCGCGCTCGCGGTCATGCGCGCCATGTTGTTCTGCACGCGCAGGGTTCCGGGGGCCGTGATGCGGATGTCGAAGCGCAGCGGAAAGGCCGCCACCGAGGCCGGCGTCGCCGCCGCCGGGCCGGCCACGCCCGTGCCGCCCCCGGCCGCCGAGGCCGCCAGCTCCAGCAGGCCCGGCGTGACGAACTCCTTGGTGTACTCCGCGCTCTTGACCTCCACCGTGCCCTTCAGCGTCGGCTCTCCATACGGACCGATGAGCGAGAGATCCGCGGTCACCAGCGAGTTGAACCCCTCCGGATAGCGAAGGTGGACGTCCGTCCCGTTCGCCCTGACATCCCACCGCGTGGGGGTGACGCCGTCCAGATCGATGCGTCCGCTGAAGGTCACCGGTCCGCCGCCCACCTGCGCGGTGAGTTCCCCTTTCGGGTCCAGCGGATCCCCGAACCAGATCGCACCCGCCGTGAAGGTGACCGGCCCGGTGATGGCATCGATCGAATGGGGCAACGAGAAGTACCGGATGCGGCCGCCGGTGACCCGCGCCTGGCCGGTAAAGACCGGATCGCGCAGCGGCCCCTGAACGTCTGCCGACAGGCGCGCGCGCCCCGAGCTCCGCAAATCGGGAAACACGCCCTGCAGGATGCCCAGGTTCGCGTCGCCATCGGCGTGCACGCGAATCGAGTGCGCCGGAAGCGCGGCGCCCGACGCCGGCTCGTAGGGAACGTCCCGCAGGTTGATGTCGCCCGACAACTGCAGGCTCGTGTCGGTGCCGGACAGTTTCATCGGCAGCCGCGGGCCGCCAGCCGGCGGGGCGGCCCCCGTCGCGTTCGCGGGGCGGCCGAACAGGTGGATGACGTGGTTGTCGAGCACGAGCTGCAGCGTCTGCCCCTCCTCGTTGGTCACCCGGTAGTCGAACAGGCGCATCTCGAGCTGCTCGACGCTCGCCTCGACCAGCAGGTGCGTCAGGTCGGTCAACGGGCCGGACACGTGGATCGCGCCGCTGGCAATCGCGCCGGTGAACGGCGACAGGCCCGGTT
>Ga0315279_10003435_pt1 | contig 22059 bp, 17 predicted proteins | sample YL17G06_20_MG_FD_203694 | JGI IMG/M metagenome (GOLD analysis project Ga0315279, IMG submission 203694) | Sediment microbial communities from Yellowstone Lake, YNP, Wyoming, USA - YL17G06_20 | ecosystem: Environmental > Aquatic > Freshwater > Lake > Sediment | place: USA: Wyoming | collected... | reverse complement strand
TTAAATAAAGGTGATAAAGAAAAGGCAGCATCTTATCTCACAAAAGTTAAAACAAAAAATCCAAAATTCGGGAATGTTTCAAAAATACTATCAAAAATGATTGAGGAAGAAAAGTAAGTTATCAATTCAATTTTATTACATTATTGTATTCGGAAACATGCCCGGCAAAATCAACTGCTCTTATTTCAACTGTAGTCTCCCTATCAAAAAGTATAGTTGGTATTTCAATATTACTTTTATAAGGATAGAAAGTTATAGAGCCCAGCTTTACTGAAATTTCTTTTATGTTATCATCAGAAACATCCAATTTAAGCGTATATATTCTATTATCCGTAACCAAGGGAGAAATAATATTTATAACAGGTGAAGTAGTATCAACTTTTATAACAAATTCTTTGATATCTTCTTTTAAAAATTTCTTTCCCGAATATCCAGCTGAGTAGTAACTTAGAGTATGAATTCCATCATCGAAAGTAAAGGGGCTAGTGTAAGTTTGAAAGTCTTTTCCATCTATACTGATAAAAGTCTCTACTTTTCCAATTGCGCTACCCTTATCCACGCTTAGTTCAACAGTGGGTTTTGTAATGTAAAATTCATTTTCTCCGTCAGGCTCAGAGGGGAAAATCTCGTAGTTAGTTTCAACAACATAATTCCCAAGTAAGCTAATTACGTTAGACTTAACAGGAGTTGTCTCCTTAGAAGTCCAAACTTCAACATAGGCATCTCCTGAAAGAGTTTTGGGGATTGAAATTGTTTGCACAAATCCTTTTATTACAATTTCTACATCACCATAAATGTTCTTCGGAACAATCACTTGAATAGTTTTTTGTTTATTTGATGTGTCATCAAATAGCGTTGTCAATACAGGGTTTGAAGGAGGTTGTGTACCATTTATTGTAATTTCGTACTTCGAAAGGAAGGAAGAGAAAGATTGAGAAAGCAATGGTGAAAATCTTATAAAGAGATAGTCTTTTGGAGTGACTGCAACATTCGCATTAGAGCCAGTACCTACAATTGTTGCTTTATATCCTTCAAGAGCTCCGTTGTATCCAACCGAAAAGTTGATTTTGTAAGAATCATCAAGAACATTCAGATTCAAATCTTTAATTGTTGTAACATCAGTAATCTTATAGTAGTTTGAGTTGTAATCGACCCCGTCCAAGGTTAGTATTATTCTTAAGTAGCAGGGTGAACTGGGGTTATTTACGACTCCCTGCGCAATAATTATTTGAAGAGTATCTCCACTGTTTAAATCAAAGGGAAGGGCTATCTCTACACTGTCATTAGAAACCCTTAGGTTATCAAGGAGCTCCTTACCGTTTACTGTTATCTTTTCTATTATTCTTATGCCTTCTGTTCTTAAATAAACCTGTTCGTCAAAAGTTAATTTAAGATTATCTCCCTTTTTCAAAGAAGTCGGGGTAATAAATGTTATTTTGTATTGAGGAGAGCGACCGATGTAATTATCTGAGAGCTCCACACTTAAATTATTATAAGCAAGACTACTCCCCACTCCCACAAAGGGTGCGAGAATCAACATAATTATTAAAATAGTAATAATCTTTTTCATTTTACCTCCTTATTTATTCATATCTCAATGCATCCACAGGATTCAATTTTGAAGCCTTCCTCGCTGGATAAACGCCAAAAAATATACCTATAGAAACTGCTACAAGAAAACCAACTATCATAGATGTAGACGTTACTCGAGTGGCAAAAAACCTGTTAGAGAGAGATGAAAGAATAATTCCTATCATGATTCCAAGTAATCCTCCGGCCGTAGAAATAAAGGCAGCTTCAAGAAGAAATTGCAGCAATATATCCCTCTCTTTAGCTCCAATTGCTTTCCTTATTCCAATTTCTCTTGTCCTTTCTGCAACAGAAGCAAGCATTATATTCATAATCCCAATTCCACCGACTATAAGCGCAACCAGACCTATTACAGTTAATGCAACTGTTAAAGTATTTGTGACAGTACTGGCGAGCTCAATATACTGAGATTCACTGATCAGAGTAAAGTTTTCCATGCCGTGTTTTATTGTTAAAAGCCTCTTTATCCTTGCGCCAAGTAAATCCAATGAAGTACCAGTAGGAGCTTTGGCATAAATTACCTGAAGATTTTTCTGCCCTGTAATTGCCTGAATGGTAGTTATAGGAACCAAAACCACATTGTCCATATCCATATAACCAATTGCACCAATGTGTTGAAGTGTTCCTATTATGTAGAATTTAGAGTCAAGCACTCTTATATATCGCCCAACAGGGTTTTCACTGCCAAAAAGCTGACCCGAAATTTTGTTACCTAAAATACAAACATTTTTGTAGCCGACGATATCTCCTGCAACAAATTTTCTACCCTGATCTATTTTATAATTAGATACATCAAATAGATCCTCGTTTATACCTACTGAAATTGTTTTTACCTCCTGATTTCCAAATTTTACCGTTGTGTTAAAATTGAGTTCTGGAGAAATTTTTACATCAGGCATCTTTTCTTTTAGATACTGAACATCCTCATAAACAAGAGGTTTTCTTAAAGAGCTTGGCCCAATCATAGACTCCAAAAGCCTGGTATCCTTTCCTGGAAGAACTATAACTACATTTGAACCAAGGGATTCAATGCTTGAGAGAATGGTATATTGGGCTCCGTAACCAAACGAAGTTATTACAATAAGTGAAGAAACTCCAACAATGACACCAAGCATGGATAGAAAAGTCCTTGTTTTATTTATTTTTAGTGATTCAAATGCCATTTTAATTAAACTTAAGAGTTTCATAAATTATTGTCCTCCATTTAATTCATCGGATTCCACAAGCCCATCTTTTATCTTAATTTTCCTTCTGGTAAAATTGGCAATATCAAGATCATGAGTAACAATTATTTCAGTTATACCTTGCTGTTCATTCATCTTCCTCAGAAGATTTATAATTTCAAACCCAGTTTTTGAGTCGAGATCACCTGTAGGCTCGTCTGCAAGTACTATAACAGGGTAGTTGATGAGAGCTCTTACAATAGCAGCCCTCTGAGTTTCACCGCCTGAAAGCTGTGAAGGCAGGTGGTTTTTTCTATTAAAAAGCCCTACGTTCTCAAGAAGTTCATTCGCCCTTTGCTCTGCTTCTTTTAAATCTCCTTTTTGGTTATATACTGCAGGTAACATTATATTTTCCCAAAGTGTTAGATGAGGAAGCAAATTAAAAGTCTGAAAAACAAATCCAATTTTTTTGTTTCTTATCTCTGCAAGTTCATTGCTTGATAATTTTGAGACATCTTTACCATCAAGGAAATATCGTCCACCTGTTGGAGTATCCAAACACCCAAGTAGATGCATTAAAGTGGATTTCCCAGATCCAGAAGGACCCATTATTGCAACAAGTTCTCCTTTATTTATTTTTATAGAAATTCCCCTTACAGCTTCGATTCTTGTCTCCCCGAGTAAATATGTCTTACAGATATTTTCTGTATTAATTACCTCGTCCATCACTGCCCTCCACCAAAAATGCCTCTATTTAAGTTGGTGAAAACAGATCCTGCAGGTACTAAAAGAATCTTTTGTCCCTCCGTTAAACCAGATATAATTTCTGTATAAATACTTGAAGATATTCCTGTTTGAACTTCCACTCTTTGTGTCTTCCCATTTTCATCAATAAGATCTACATAATTTTTACCATTTTCGCTTAAGACAGATTCAATAGGAACTGCAATAACATTTTCTTTCTTATTGGTTAAAATATCAAAATTCACTCCTAAACCACTTTTAAGATTTAAATCAGTTTCAGGAATTTGAACATCCACTTTGTATGCAAGTATTCCCTGTGGAGCCATTGTTTTTGTCATGGCAGCATATTTAACCTTACCTTGCAATTCGACATTCTGAAATGAATCAAAAGTTATTGTCACAGGTTGCTCTACTTTTATATTCACCGCATCAATTTCATCTGCAAAACCTTCTGCAAGAAAACTACCAGTATTACCAATTGTAGCAATGTTAATACCAGGGGAGATCGTATCGCCCTCCCTCGCATTCAACAAAATTACTGTCCCATCAATTGGTGCTTTAATCGTATAATTATTAAGATTTTCTAATACAACTTGAAGGCTGTTGTAAGCCTGGCTTGTCTGATAATCAGCCTGTTGGATTTTTATTTTGTTATTCTCTATCTGGATTTGAGTGGAGCTTAATGTAGCTTTTGCATTTTCGAGAGCAGCTTCAGCAGTCTCAACCTGATATTTCCTGATACTTAATGATTCACTCGAAGCTGAGCTATTATTTTTAGCCATCTCAAGATTTTCTTTTGCAGTTGAAAGCTGTGACTTTGCCGCCTCAACCTGGTTTTGTGCCGTCTTTACTTGAATGTCTTTTGCTTCTTTTGCCTTTACTGCCTGATTGTAATTCTCAACTGCGATTTTCAATGCAATATTAGCCTGATCTGCTTGATATTCTGCCTGCTGGATTTGGTCCTCTGTTGGTGTTAAGGGATTTTTAGTTTTTTCCAGATTTGACTCTGCGACTCTTACATTACTTTTTGCAATATCAAGCTGATTTTCGAGTATTTTAATTTCTTCGTCAGGAGTATTAGTGTTTTTAGCAGCTTCATCGAGTTTATTCTGCGCATTGTTCTCATTCAACCTTGCCTGTCCTAACTGTTCCTCTGCTACTTTAAGGTTTTCTTCGTATGTATTAGAACCCTTCAAATTCTTTAAATTTAATTCTGCAAGAGCAACTGAAAGTTGAGCGTTTTGTACCTGAAAGCCTGCAATTTTAATAGATTCGTCAGACGTATTTGATTTTTGTAAAGACTCAAAATTAAGTTCCGCATTATTTACATTTATCTCTGCAGTTTTAACAGCTTCTTCAGCCTGATTTACCTGCAGAGCCGAATTATCCGTTTTCTGTGCAATAGAAAGGTTCAGTTTTGCAATTTCATATGAAGCTTCTGCTGATTTGAGATTTGCTTGAGCCTGAAGAAGACTATTATTTAAGTCAGTGTTTTTTGCAATTGAAGCATTGGATTTGGCAATCTTATAACTATTTAATGCACTCTCATAATTGTTTCTTGCAATTACTGAATCAATTTCAACAATTTTATCCCCGGCTTTAACTAAGTTTCCTTCATTGGCATATATATGCACGACCTTTCCAGAAACCAAAGAAATTGTTGAAATTTCAGGATCATACTTCACTATACCTGAAATATTAACAGTGCTCTCCACGGTTTGTTTTGCTACTGTATAAGTTTCATTTTGCTGCGAAGTCGTATTTCGAGCACATCCTGCTATAGCAAATGAAATCAAGATAATAGTAAGTGCAGTAATAAAAATCACTTTTCTCATATTTCCTCCAATATATAATTTTTTATATATTATAAACATAAGAATTTTTATGTCAAGACTATGGACTATGTGAAATGGAATTAGGGACACATCCCAATTAATTTGGGAGAAAAAGACCCCCAGACACTCCTCTTAAAGATAAAAGGAGGAGTCTTGTACCTATTCTGAGTAAATGATGGTCACTTTTCTTGTAGTATTATCCCAGGAAACATTACACCCAAGGTTTTCAGAAACAAATCTAATTGGCATATAAGTTCTTGAGTTAATAATAATCGGTTCGACATTACTGTTATTAGGGTCAATGGCTATTTTTTCTCCATTTACTTCGGCCATCGGGTTATCAATCCACAATTTGATTGCCTTATCCTTTAACTGTATAACCACCATGCGCTCTTTATCAAACCAATCTACTTTGCCCCCAATTATCTCAACAATAGCCCTTATGGGAACAATAGTCCTGTCCCACTCTTTTAAAATAACTGGAGTGGTTCCTCTTCCAGGGTCAATTTCCATTTTCAGGCCATTTACAGTCATTATTGGATTATCTATTTGGATCTCTATTGTAATTTTCTTTTTGCCTTTGTATAAAACAGTTCTTGTTATTGTCGTTTTTTCTCCACTCTGCGCTTGAGAAATTATCATTACCGTGCTTGTTTCATAAATCAAAGGTACAGTAGCAGTAAAAGTACCATCTGATTTTACCTGTACCTGATTTCCATTCACTGTTATGGAACTTCCAGGAGTAGTCTTTCCTATAAAAGTGAACATCTGCGTTTGCGAGATAGTATTATCAAAAAAACTCACAGAAAGATAAGGAGTTACAGTCGCAAGTGAAGATGCCCCGTTAGATTCTAAGGTTATATCAACAACGTTAATCGCAATTATATTCTTCAATAAAATTTGATTAGTTGAAACCTTCAAAGTTTTAAAATTCAAATTCAGAAGTAAAGCCTTACCGTTTATGCTAACTCCGTCTTTTGTGGAAAAAGCAACATCAATCGTTTGCCCATTATCTTTTGCCAAAAGCAAACTATCTTGAAGTGATATGTCTAAAGTAGCCCCTTGAAATTGAAGACTGTCTCTGTTAAATCCACCTTCGAAAGAAACTCCTCTTATGCTATTTGCATTTTTAATATACACAGGGACACTGATTAGGCTCCCTGACTGAGCACTTGCACCTTCGGAATATACAGCTAAAGGAAGGTTTGTTGAAACAAGGATATTAACGTTAAAAGACTGTTTCAATTTTGTCTGGTTTGATACAACATCCACTGCAAAATTTGCTTTATCATCGTCTTTAGCATCTAAAGGAACTTTTACGGTTATTTTTATGTTCTTAGTAGAGTTTGGAACTAATGTGAAAGTTGCTGTCGGATTATCGGTAAAAAATATACTCCAGGTTGCTGGAGCGTATTTTTGGATAGAAACAGAGTAAGCATCTGTATTTGTACCCGTGTTCCCAACAGTTAGAATAACCGTTTCATCGTCTCCAGGGCCAATTGTTATTGTGTCAGGGTATATTGAAGCATAGAAGGAATATGGTTCATCCACGGTGTTTATTGATATAATTCTTAAAATATTATGGAAACAGTCCGTTAAAATGAAAACTCCATCTTCACTTTCTATTGAAACTCCTTCATAAAAAATTCTATCGCTCTGAAATAAAAGGATACCTTCTCTACTAAAGAATGAAATTCTACCATTTTCTGTATCGCAAACGATAAGATTTCCATACCTATCTATGCCAACATCCTCTGGCACATACATTTGCAAATTTCCTCTCCCTGCACCTGAGCCAATTGTTCTTAACTCCCAAAAAGAGTTGTTATAAACATGGATTTTGTTATCACCAAGTGAAGTAATATAAAAATTCCCTTTTTCGTCCTGAACAATACCAGATGGAGAATCACATACTTGAAAGCTTTTTTGAATAATTCCAGAGTAATTCATCTTAACAACGCTATTTTTATCCTGTACTGTCAGATATAGATAACCGTCCGATCCTCTGATAATTTTTTTAACAATCCCCAGAACATTATTTTTTACAATACTTTTAAAATCGCCAGAACTTGAAAAAATTGCAACAGCTCCATCCATTCCAACAAACAAGGAACCCTTTTTATCAGCAAAAACTGAATAAGCCTGCGGAAAAGACTGTCCTTGAATCTTATCTATTTTTTTAATAAATTTCCCTGACTGCGAAAATTGATCAAGTTCGCTATTTTCAAAGCCACCATAATTAATCACCCATATATTACCTTTTTCATCAAGCGATGCACTTAATGGATTCACCAGAATCCCGCCACTATCGTGAATATAATCTTTTTTGGATAGAAAAATCCCTGTAGGGCTAAAAACTGAAATTCTCGCTCCAATTGGGAAACCAAAAGGTGCTTCAGATTGTGAATTCCAATAATAAAACCCAGCATCGAAAACATAAATATTCCCAAAATTATCGAGAGTTATACCCGTTGGTGTAATAAGGCTCCCGTCAGGCTGATCAATGTAAGTGGCTGATGTAGTGCCTATCTGCTTTATAAACTTGCCATCTTTAGAGTACTCCAGAACCCCGCCATTGTTAGATTTGCCCCTTGAAAGACCTCTATCAACAACATAAAGATTACCAGTCGAATCAAAAGCCGAATCTACTGGCGATATAAGTTCATTCCCAGTAATGATATTTAACACAGTTAAATTAATGTCAAAAATGTATATTTTATTTTCAAACATGCTAATTGCGGCTATTTTTCCATTATTGTCTGTTGAGAGACCTCCGGGAAATTTTATATTAAAGTATTGTAACACCTTTCCACTCTGATCAAGCTTATAAATTCTCTGGTTAAAATAATCTGTCACAAAAATATACCCTTTCAATACAGCAACACCTGTCGGCGCATTAAAAACACCCTTTCCAATTGATTTAACAAATGCTCCACTTGCAGAATAATTCTTAACATCGCCGCCTAATGCATCCGAAACATAAAAGTTGCCTGAAGAGAAAGCAATATCAGTTGGATATATGAATTTCGAGATAGAACCAAAGGTGAAGGTATTATCAAGCAGAGTGTCGAGTATATGAATCCTCCCGTATGAATTATCTATTACTGCTATTTTTCCATCATCGGTTGTGCACATTCCCTGCATAGGAAACAGATACTTTGAATTAAAATCGTTTTCATACATATTTGCTTCAGAAAGTGAAATTGAACCTATAAAGTCTTCCGGGGCAACAGCCACATCCTGTACTACAGATAAACCTTTAATCGTAGTTGAATAGACGGATCCAATTTGTAAATTCAAAGCTAAAAGCATTACAAGCATCGACAAGGAAACAGTATTTAAAATTTGCCTCTTCATGGATAAACCTCCCCGAAATGCTTGGAAAGAATAAAAAAGTCAAGCTTATCAATCACGCTATCAAAATTAAAATCATAGCTTTTGTTGTAGTTGGTATCTCCTGATTTTGTCCCGAAGCTTGCTTTAAAAATATCCAGGTCTAAAGAATCAACTTTACTGTCTTTATTTAAATCAAAAATTCTTGAATAATCAGAGGTTTTATAGTAAAGAGCTCCGAGTACAAACTTTTCAAGAGAAGATGCAGTTACAGGATCAACTCCTATAAATCCATCCCCGTTACTTATTGCTTGAAATTGGATTGAAGCTATAGTTCCACTACCTTGAAGAGTCTCTGTATCGGAAGAAAGCGCCATAAAAATTTTGCCAGGCAGTATTGTATCTGTAAATCTTACATTTCCACTTACAATACTGCCAGCTTTTACATTAAGTATCTGCAATAAAAAGGGGTCGTAATTGACAGTCAAGTTAATTGATTTGTTGGGCTTATATGAATCAAGATAAACGTCTACCCAAAATTTATCTCCATTTTTAAGTAAAGGGGTAAGGCCACCTCCCAAAGACAGGTTAACATGACCAGGCGGAGAACCAGATACAACAAAACTATTATAATCTTCAGCTTTCGTGATATCAGGGTACACATCTTTGCTGTCAGTATTTTCATTTGTCTCAAGGTAAATTACTTTAAAAAAGTATTTTCCATTTTCAAAAAGATAATTCATGCCAAGTGAATCTGTTGAATCAATCTTTATTGAATAATCTCCAATATAAATTGGCGATTTGTTAAAAACTGTCTTAATAAGTTCGCCCTTACTATTGTAAATATTTACTTCCACTTCTCCTCCCGTGTTGCCTCTAAATTTGCTATTATTGTCCTCGATAATTGAACCCATCCCAATCTTAAAATCAATGTTCATCGATTTCCCATTTCCAATTGTCGTGCTTGTTGCTCTAACATTCTCTATGAAAGAAGGCTCTGATAAATCAGGGAGAAAAACAAACGGTATATGAAGTTTATCGTTAGTACCGTTTGTAAAATAGACAAAACCATATGATTCTATCGACGCATCGTTTACTGAGAAAGTAGCCGTTAAATCAGTCTTACCATTTGAAGGAACAGTTATTAAAAATGGCATTGAAACACTTACATTACTTTCAGGATACGATTTGTAACCTGTAGTGAAAGAAATTGAAGAGCTTGAAGAATTCTGTAGCGTAAATGTAACCGTTTTCTGCTTATCTCCGTTTCCAAATATAAAAGAAGCAGGTGTGGCAATGCTTGAAGAATTTACAGCATTCAAAATATTCACCCTGCCCGCTCCCTGTATTAGAGGAGAAAACGGCATTTGGGAGTCCTGATTGGTAAGAATATCTGCAGTATTCATAAGAGTAGCCTTAATTAAATCAGGAGAAAGCGTTGGCCTGGCTTGTTTCAAAAGTGCAGCAACACCTGCAACGACAGGTGAAGCCATTGAAGTTCCACTCATCTTAGTATAAGTGTTGTTAAGGTATGTGGAATCAATATTTACTCCTGGAGCAACTAAATCTGGTTTAAGGTAAAAATCTAATGTTGGGCCATTTGCAGAAAATTCCGCAATTCCTCCAAGTCCGTATTTATTACTTATGCTAATTGTTTGACTGATATTCTCTTTTAATATTTGTCCATCGGTAGAAGAAACAAATAAAAATGGAATAAAATCTTTAAATGTTGGGTTTGTTTGAGATGTAAGTGCAATATTGGGTATTCCACTTACATTGTTAAACACAATGATTCCTGTTGCCCCTGCCTCTTTTGCATTCAAATCCTTGTCACCAAAGTATATATTCGCTCCCCTCTGAACAAGTGCAACTTTGCCTTTTAAGTCTTTCCCTGCAAAGTCATTTTGTCCGCCATATCCACAGTAAACAATTTGATAGCTATTATCCACAAAATATGGCGATTCTGCAGGATATGTTCCTTTTATTTGATACTCCTGAAACGAGTTCAGGACAGGCCCTGTAACATTTATTACACCAGTTATAGAATCGTCAGTTGCTCCCACCCCGATCGATTGATTCACCGAAGCGGGAGAACTCATAGGAAAATTTACTAAATCGGATCTACAACCTTCGTTCCCGCCTGCAGCAACAACAACGACGCCTGCATCGACTGCATTTCTTACAACAATAGATTCAGGGTCAGTATCAAAAGCAGCTCCTCCATCGGTACCAATAGAAATATTTATAATATTGCATTTGTCTTTAACGGCCTGTTCTATGCCCTTTATAATCGTAGAAGTCGACGTAGAACCACTGTCAGAAGAAAAAACCTTATAAGCACGAATTTGCGCATCTTGGGCAATGCCATTTAACGAACCTGCTATTATGCCAGCAACATGGGTCCCATGGCCTTCTACGTCCATTGGATCAGATGTAGAATCTGCAAAATTGTATCCTCCAATAACCTTCGCATTAGGAAATCCACCGCCTCCTAATTCCTTATTGTTATAGTCAACGCCTGTATCTACAACTCCAACGACAATCCCATTTCCGGTAATTAATTTGCCATTCATATCTTTCATGCTATTAACAGCATCTGACATTATAACTTTTCTGGTAGTTGTTCTTTCAAGATAAGTTTTTTTGTCTAAATAAATATTTTTTAAACTCTGCTCCTTTTTAAGCTCATCAATATATTTCCCGGGAATTACACAAGCTAAACCATTAAACAAATAATCGTAAGTGAAACTGATAGAGCCTTCCATCTTTTTAATTTTTTCAGAAAAATTAGATTGGGCTATTTTAACCTTTGACAAATAATCATCTAGCTCATTTTTATTGAAAATTGAAAGTAATTTGTACTTAAAAGTTGTTTTATAGACAGTGGCAGGTGGTTCATTAAATTCAAGAATTAAACTTACATTTTCATCAGGTTTGAAATTCCCAAGTTCGTTGTTTTTCTGTGTTTTTGAAGAAACCTTAAAGGTTCCGATTGAAAACACAAAAATTACAATAAAAATAATTAACAGAACTTTTCTCATTTAAAAAAGCCTCCTAAAGGTTGCTAATTTTACATCAATATTGACAAAATTTAAAATGAATTTATATTTCAAATGTGGAAATAAGTTTAATTGTCTTTGATTTTGACGGTACACTTTTTGATACAAAAAAAGACATTGCAGCATCAGTAAACGCTGCGCTTACTAAATATGGATTTGAGCCAGTTGATGAAGAAACCATCTGGCGTTATACGGGAGATGGAACTGAAGTGTTGCTCACGAGAATTTTAAAAGACAATAAAACTCCAATATTTAAAGAAGCCCTGAATTACACCTTAGCATATTACAGCCTTAATTTTGCAAATTTTACACAGCCTATTGACGACGTTGTCGACTTTATAGATAAATTTAAAGAAAAGAAAAAAGTTATTCTGTCAAACAAAAATGTTGCAATAATTAACAAAATACTCAGTAAGTTTAACTTATCTCACGAATTCCAGGCTGTTTATGGAAAGGAAAGTTTCCCAAAAAGTAAGCCAGATCCTTATCCCCTGCTGGAGATTATGAAAGAGTTTAAGGTTCCCAAAAAGAACACGATCTTTATCGGAGATAGCATAAATGACATAATTATCTCCAAAAGGGCTGGGGTTAAATCGTTTATTATATCCTCAGGTGCAACATCTATTGAAGATATTAAAAAATTAAAGCCTTTTAAAATTTTTTATAATTACAAAGAAATTGAAAATTTGATTAAATAGTGTAAAATAAAGTAAGGAGGCAATTATGGCATATCTTTTGGTTGTTGTTTTAAATAAAACCGAGAAAGTAAATAAAATTCTCCAAAGATTTCTTGAAGTCGACGTAAGGGGTGCAACAATCATCGACTCAATAGGTATGGGAAGAACACTTATCCCCGAAATAAACACGTTTGCCACGATCCTCGAAGTATTTAACGTAGGGAGAAGTAGATACCCTGAAAATAAAACAATATTTACAATTATTCGTGAAGAAAAAACCCTAAAAGATGCACAAAGAGTCGTGAACGAAGAACTTGATAATTTCAAAGAACCAGGAACCGGTATCATGTTTGTTGTTCCTGTAACAGAATTTACTGGACTTGCGCCCTCACTTAAGGAAGAAGAGGAGAGCTTAAAAGAGCATAAGAAAATAGAAAAAGAAACATAATATTCAACTAAAAATTTTTAATCTAATCTGCTAATAAAAGCGATATTGCAATGAGAAATATACAATCAAAAAACTGTTTTTTTCAAAATAAACCTTCTAAGATACAAATGGAATAATATTATGGAAGTTGATATAATTGAGACTGCCTTTTCTTTATATATAAATTCAAGCGGAATTAGAAAAAGAAACGAAATAAATTGGGCAATGCCCCTTTTTTCTTTTTGCTTTATAACAAGCATCAGCAATACCAATGAAAGCCATATTAAAAGCACATAAATCATTTCCCTGTAGACAAGTACAACAAGTGCTCCGAGGGTAGGTGCAATTGCCATACCTCCTTTAAACCTGAAATAAATTGAGAACGCATGTCCGAGCACTACAGCAATGCCAGAAAGTGAAGCTATCATTGAAGAATGAGGCATGTGTAGAACAAAAGGCAGCAACGTCATTAAAAAACCTTTCCCAATATCAATTACTCCAGTAATTAAACCCCATTTTTTGCCGAGTATCTTGCCCGCATTATAGGAACCTGGATTTCTATCACCTAATTCTCTTACATCTTTGCCTTTTATAATTTTTACAAAGGCGTAGGAAGGGAGAAAAGAACCTGCTAAATAGGAAAGTATAACCCAGAAAATTTCTAAACAAGTAGCCACATTGTAACTCCACTTAAGATTGGTATAGTTAAGTTATCGTTCAATTTTAAAGCGACAAGCTCAATTACTGTGCCTATAAACGCACCTGCAAGACCTGGAATCCAGGGAAGAAAAAGTTTAAAATGACTCCACAGAACAACAAGAAACATTGAAACAAAACAAGCAATAGACCCTTCTAAAGTCTTGTTATTTACTATCTTCACCTTTCCGATGGTTTTCCCGACAATTGTAGCAAAGAGATCACCAAATATATTAAAAAGTATTGCAGTTATTCCAACTACTTTAGGCATGAGAGCTACAATGATCAAACAGCCCATGAGAGAATAAGTTGTACCTGAAAAGTCCCTCAATTCTTCCTTCTTGGCAATATATCTCATAAAAATAGCAAAAGGTTTGAAAATCTTCTTTACTACTTCATTAGTAGAAGGTTTTGTAAGTCTTATAAGATCAAGGGTTAGTACAAGAGCAAATGCGATTGAAACAGAAAGTATTACATACTTTTTTGGCCAGTAATAATAAATTATGACAACTAAGAGTAAAACCAATCTATAAAGTTTTCTTATGATTAATTTTTTCATACTTAATTTTTATTGGTGGAGGTGGCGGGAGTTGAACCCGCGTCCAAATAAGCATTTCATATCGACAGCTACAGGCTTAGTTACTCTTTATTTTTCTTCTTCCTTGCTCGAGTAACATAGCTTGGAAGCGTAGCCTGTAAATTGCTCTGAACTTGTCCCAGGCAAACAAATTCAGATTGTCCGCATGCCTACATTCTGTGTATCCTGCAGACTGAAACATCACAGAACGTTAGCTGCCTTATGCAGCTAAAGCGTAATTATAATCGGCGTTTATTTTTTTGGTGGATGTTTAAAGAGGCCAACCACCGTCCTCTGCCTGCTCCGGTATGACCCGCTTATCTGTCGAGCCCCAGCACCCCCATGAGCATATATATTATACTACTTTATTTTTGTTTTTTCAATAAGCTGTACGCGTTACATACATTTCATATTAGAGGGAATGTGTCCCTCTTAATCTTCTGTAACCTTATCTAATATTTCTAACCTTGCTTTAAAATTGACTTTTTCTCCTTCTATAGCTAAGACGTCGGGTTGTGTAGTAAGATACACTCCAACATCAACCTTTGGTTTTTCTCCATTATTTAATTGAGTGTTTATACTCACACTGCATCCAGAAAAAATAAGCACAAAGATCAACAAAAAAAATCAAAGTTTTAATCTTTTCCGTATTTTTCTTTTTCTAATTATTAAAAAATAGATAATGACTCCCACCCCCACTATTAAGACAAGAGGTAAGACAAAGAAGATTATGAAGAATCCAAGGGCTTCACCGTAGAGAAACGGAAAACTTTTGTAGAGAAAGATGCCAATTTTTGATATTCTGCCTTCCATATACGAGAAGGACAAATTCTTGGAATTATTGTTCAATACTATTGTGAGAATCTTCTTATCATCCACTTCAGAAATAGTTCCTTCAAAATTTGATTTTAGAGGATAAGTCTTTGGATAGGCAATCTCTATTTTTACATCGTCAAAACTTTTATAAAAATCTCTTACATTAAGAATATAATAATAGTGGTAAATATCTTTCTGATATCTTCTTGAATCGAATCCAGGATAACCCTTAAAACTCACATTTACCTCTGTTACAACATCTTTCTTGAGGAAGATATTAAAAACAAAAAATCGTTTTTCTTTATCTGCATATATAGCATATTCAGGCATGTATTCCTGACCTGTCAAAGGGTCAAGGAAAATTTCGTCTTTAAAACTCGTTAATTTCTCAATCTCTTCTGAATTGCCTTTTAATAAACTCGAAAGTTCATCAGGTGTTTTTACTTCATAGTCAATTTCTTTTTGAGAAACTTTTACCTTAAAGTTATACTTAATGCCGACTAAAGATGTATTTAATACAGGAAATATGAAAGCGAATGTCCCGTCCTTTCCTGAATTAACAATCATGTATGTGACATTTGCTTCTATTGAGGTTGCCGATACTTCAAACCTGATATTTTCCTCTTTTACCTCAAGGACATTTTTAGGATCTACGATGAGGTTTGCGTTTGAACTTCCAAATCCAAATGGTGCAGCCATATTGGCGGATGCACTGCTTAAAGGTAATGCAATCAAAATAACAACCAGTAAAAATTTTATAAATTTCATTCTCATATTCATATTATATACTATACTCAAACCTCAAAAATTTATATCCTTCTCATTGAATTCTTGGAAATGTTCTCCCACCCTTCCATCGAAGCTAATCCTGTAAAATGCACCTTTAGAGTCAGCAAGATTACGGTATCATATCACAAGCCTTATAAAACTCTATTGTATCATCAGTAATAATAACCCGAACCCAATCAGACTTAATTGTATTTACAGCAATGTAGAACTGTTCATCTATTATTTTCCATTTAGGTCCGTTTTTGAGGAATGTATCACCACCTAACGGTATAAAGTTTCTATTTCCACTCAACTTGAATGGAATACCATCGTTTACGAGAAATTCTCCAAGATTATTCACAGTGATACCAATGTCAGTTACAAAACTAAAAGGAAAATCAATTTTTGTAAAATGCTCACCGTAATCTTCTGATTTGTAGATACCCTCACCATAAGAAACAATATATATCTTATTAGGACTTGTCGGGTCTATAGCGATACTTCTGTTTCCAAGAAGTTCAAACATCCCGAGTTTCTTCCAGTTTTCACCACTATCCTTTGAAATAAAAAGTCCATAATCAGTTCCTGCATAGATAGTGCTAGGATTTACCGGGTTAAACACAATACAATTCGGGATATTCCATTCCGGAGGTTTATCTTTAACAAGACTTAACTTTTTCCATGTTTTGCCCCGATCTTCTGATTTGTAAAGACCGTAGTTTGCCCCTGCAACTATGAAATTTGAATCTTTGGGACTTATTGTAATACACTGTATAGCCCCTGTTTCAGGAGCAATGATATAATTCCACTTTTTACCGCCATCATCAGATTTAAGTAACCCTCTCCATGTTGCCAGATATATTTTATTTGAATCTGCCGAGTCAACCAGAACCTGGGTAACGTAATCAAGAGCAAGATCTATACTAATATCGCTAAACTTCTCGAAGTGAATCCCATAATCAGTCGACTTGAACAAACTATTAGATGAGCTCGTGGTCCATCCATACATCACGTTTGGTTTCTTAGGGTCAACTGCAATTGTATCAAAACTCATTCCGAGTTTCTCCCAATGCAATCCCGAATCCTTTGAAACAAAACTATCAGTATATATAACAGCAGAATCTTTTGGATGGCTAATAATGTTGTTCTCTCTACTTCCAGAATCTGAGTACATATCAGCAATTTTAAGTCCAAATGAACCACAGGGCATATACACATTGCCATCTTGAACCTTTACTTTTACATCGCCTTTAATTCCGGGGATAGAGGATTCAATCAAGTGACCGTCTTTTGTAAAGCGTGCAGTATCGTATCCCCATACCAGAATATTTGCATACATCCTTACAGATGCAGGTTTGCCGTTCACATAAATCTCATAGCAGTGTTCACAACCATTTCTTACAACCTTCACCTTGAATTTTGCTATTCCGTCTTTATCTGTTTTCAAATCATATACTTCCAAAGATGTATTTCTTATGGGGTCTCCTTTTGTATCCGTTATAACGAGTCTTGCCTCAACCTCTTTCCCTACAGGCACAGCAATTTCATTTTTAACATTATAATCTGGGAAAATTTCTTCTAACACAGGACTTCCTGGAAGAATTTTTGCTTTGTAGCATACTTCAAATGAATATTTGTGCTCTCCGTTTGAGATAATTTCGTAATCACCTACTTCATCAAATGTTACAACTTTTGAAAATTTCCTCTCGCCTTTTGATGCTTTTTCTGTATCAAAATGAACTTTTTTACCGCTAGGAAAGACAAAATCAAACGAGTCTAATGTAGTTAAACCACTTATCGTAAGTGTTTCTCCATAAAATATGTTTGAATATGCAATGGCAGCAGCAGAACAGCAAGCAAAATGTGGGACAGAATCAAAAAGAATGGGGCCTTCTGTTAAATGCCTTTCGTCTTGAGGAACTTCAACAAGGGTTACAAAAATATCCTTTGAGTCTTTATCTACGGTTACATCTTTTTTCACGAAATCATAATAACCCTCTTTTCTGAAAGTAATAAAGTGCGTTCCAAAGGTAAATTTGTACTCAACAGGTGTTTCTACAGGAGCATCGTTATCAATAAACACGGTTGCACCCTGAGGGTCAGAGTCAATCTTAACAATCTTTGTTTGCTCATTCTTACATCCCGTAAAACTCATCAAAAGCGCAATTAAAGTTAATATCAACAAAGTCTTTTTCGTAAAATCATCTCCCTTTGTTTTACTTTTTTGTATTCTGTACTGTTTCCCACAGAATATATTTTACCATCTTTAAAGTTAACTCCATAGTAAAAATTCCTCAGAATGCTTTAAGAGGGTTATTTTCTAAAATCTCTTCAACTTCTTCAAATCCTGGCAGGAATGCGAAATTGTAGCGTGCAGGAAGTGCAAATACATATTTACTGTTACGTCCAAGTTCTGTAGGACCGATTGGCGCTGCGCCAATATGGAATTTCTCCTGTTGAAGTTCATTCCACTGCTCAATTGTAAAAATCATAATTGGTATATCCTGTCTTGGGTTTGCGGAAGTCCATTTTGGGTGCCTTATGAGAATTATTGGACCCTTCTCAACAACCACGTCGCCTTTTGTACCTGAAACATCTCCAACCCAACTGTCCTCTACGATGGTATAACCATACCATGTTAATGGTAAAGAAAAACTAAAACCGTATTGAGTATTCTTATATTCAATAATTGAGAAACTCTTCTTGAGGAGTTCGTTGCTTATTTCTAAAATACGTGAAACATCAATTTTTTCTGAGTATCCTTTCATAATGGAAGATATCTCGTTTTCACTATAACTGTCAATCATCCAGACGCTAAAGCCGGGTTCTAAAGTCTGTTTACTCCAATCAACCTTAGGCCCAATAATTGGCAAATTCAATTTTTCCCGCATAGAATAAAGCGCATTGTTATAGCCAACTAAAACAATCGGATAATACTTTTGTGGCTCTTGGTTGAGCCATCCTTCGGGTAATAGATCTACCGCATCCTTATCAATCCATATAGCAACGTGTTTATTGGCATGAGAAGCCAATGTTGCAAAATCAGTTACTGGTAATATCTCTGGGTGGGTCTCTAAATCCTCTTTGGTAATCTGCCCTCCGGTAGTAGGCATTAAATAAACCGCTCTAATCTCAACTGTGGATTGGTTTAATTCAGTGCCCTGATTTGTAACAATCTTGTTAGCAGATTTATTTTTCATTAACATAACTGGAATGCCATAAATGACTATGCCAAGTCCTACAATAATTATAAGCGTTAGCGCTAATTTAAATTCCTTGCTTTTGATTAATTTCTTCATATTCCACCATCTCCTTTCTGAGATTTTCTTCTCATATATAAGACTTCTGATTTCCAAAAAAGTAACACTTTTTTCAGGGAATTTTTGTACTTTTTAAAAACTTTTCTCTATATACATTAGACTCTCAAACTCATAAAAAAGTTCCACTTTTTTAAAAGAATTTTTACGTGAAATAACGAATCATTTCATATACATCTTCGATAAGGCAATTTACTGTAACATTTTTGCCGATCTTACGCCTATAATATAGAGATGGATGAAAATAAACTGATAGAAGAAGCATTAAATAATAGAGAAGCAGCAGAGAAACTTATACGCCTTCATTATAAAGAGGTGTACAGATATATTTACAAAAGGACTTTCGACAAGAATCTAACGGAGGATCTCACACAGGAAGTATTTCTATACGCATTGAAGCATCTTGCCTCGTTTAAAAGAAAATCCCTTTTTATTATGTGGATTTTAAGAATTGCTACGAGTTTTATAGCAGACTACTATAGGAAGGAAAACAAATATTCGGAGCTGACGGAAGAAATGGAACAATCATTATCCATTTACCCATTAACTGATGATCCATTAGAGGAGCCCAATGCATACAGAATTATTTATAAGCATCTTGAGTGTCTTCCTATCTCTTACCAAACGATTATCACTTTAAAGTTCTTTGAGAATAGAAAAACAAAGGAAATATGTGAAATTATGCATAAAACACCTGTGGGAGTAAGGGTTACCCTGTATAGAGCGCTGAATGCCTTAAAAAAGGAATTGGAAAGTGATGTAACAGATCTGAACATTTTACACCTATATTATGGAGAGAGAAAAGAGTGACCAGCTTTTACTCACCAAAATAAGGGAGAGGAGGAATTAAAATGAGGAAAGAAGAATTATTAAAACAACTTAAAAGCGTCAAAGCTCCGGAGCCTGACGAAGAAACAGTTCTTCAGTCTGAAGAAGAACTGATTAGAAGAGTGAGAAGTTCCTTCTCCCAAATTGTTCAAGAAAGGAGAGTGATATATATGAAAAACAGAAGAAAGGTTGTTTTTGCAACGGTTGCTGTAGTAATTGCTGCAGTTATTTTATCAGCAGTGATTGTGCCTACAATCAAAGTTGCAAATGCAAAGCAGGTTGCACAGAATGTTATAGAGGATACCTTACATTTAAAAGTGGATGGTAAAGATATCACAGTTGAAGGTGACGTAGCAACAGCCATAATAAATGGTCTGAAAATCAATGTAGATACTTCGAAAGCCATCATTATAGATGTTGTAAGAGCCAAATCAACTTCTCTTACAGAAAAAGAAAAGAACAAGGCAATCGAGATCTTTAGAAACTCGCCTGAAGTTAAAAGCACTTTAGAAGAGCAAGGTAATGTTAACCCTTCAAATGCAGAGATTTTGGAAATTAAGGGGTTAGCATTTCCTGACGGCAGGAAGTATGTATGGGTTAAAGTCAAAGTTAATTCTCCAAATGGAGATGCAGCAGGAGGTATTGTGGATCTTCAGAAAGGCGAAGCAAGTGTTGATGTAATAGGACCCAGTGATTCAGTGGTGACACCAGGGATAGAAGATTATATTCCAGAGGCGCTAGCTCCGTAAATACTTGTTTTTCAGGTTTATTTATTTAAAAGGCAGGAGTACTGTCCTGCCTTTTAAAATATTATTGTCCTCTTCCAAAATTGTTTATACATCTCTTAAACGAAATCATTTATAAAAATTTTTGACAAAGCAAACCAGATAACTAAAAAATTGTCGAAACATAAAATGTTCTAACTCTTAACCACTAAGGGGTAGGTTCACTCAGTACTACTTTCTGAAGGCAAAAGAAAAGATAAATACAAAAACGAGATTGCTTCAAAGATTGCGCAATGACCGAAAAACTCTATTTGCAACAACTATCCTTTATCATTTCTAACCATTATCTTCTTTCGAAAATTTCTCACCTCATATAGAACTGCTAAAATGACAGCAATAAATTGCAAGAGCAGCAATTACAAAGGAATAAGAAAGGAGTATAGACTCACAAACTCACAAAAAAGTTCCATTTTTTTAAAAAATTTTTCGATGGTACAAAAACTTTTAAATATAAGCCAAAAAGTTTGAATGTTCAAAGAAACCTTTTTAGTCTGGGATATGAGCCACTGAGACATCACTATTTTGTCCGAACAAATACCGAGGATTCTAAGCAAACGTCTTCACAAGGTTTTAATTTCCAAAACTTTGAAAAACCTTGTATAGGGCCAAAAGACACCAAGAATATGTTTTCCATTTTTATCCTGAAAGGAGACAGAAGCCCCTAACTGTTCAAACGAAAGCCAGCCCTTATCTTTGCATAGGGACTTAAGTGCTGCGTTAAAATCACTTGAACGCATTATGTATTTTTCTGGATTTTGCGAAAGCTGGGAGTATCGGTGGTTGTGATTCAAGGAAATAATTGCCCTAAAAGTAACCCATGGATTTCCTTCCTGGTGAGCCACTTTAATAAAGTATGGAATGTTAGAGGCGAAGTAGATCAGCACAATCACAAGAATAACGAGAACAAAAATAATTATAGTCTTCTTCACCTTTCCTCCTGCTTATTCTACATAAATCGCAGATTTGATATCCATCTTGTACAGTTCGTCAAGGTCTATTTGTTTTTGAGTCTCTAAATCTAAAAGATACCATTTGAATATATCTGAAGCTTGACAGGTAAATTTGCAGCTGTCTGTAAAGTTCATAAAATTGGATCCTCCGAAGTTTAAACTTCTGGCGTTGCTGCAGTCCAGATCGGCTTCCCAGAGTTCTTCTTTTAAACCATTAGAAACAGTAAATATAATTTTGTTGCAGTTTTTAAGCACGGCATTAATATAAAGGTCTTTCTTTAAAATACTTTTCAGTTTATCAATAAGGGTTGAATTTTCGGTTTCCAGATCTTTATCAGTTGCAGGGCGAACATTTCCCTCTAAGTCTGTTACAAAATATTTTGTGGAGTTGGAGCCGTCTTTCCATATATTTTCACTGTAAAGAATCTCTTTTCCACCATTTATGAATTTAAGGCTACTAAGATAATCATAACCAAGATTAGGGTTAAGCTCGG
>Ga0315279_10003434_pt1 | contig 22062 bp, 19 predicted proteins | sample YL17G06_20_MG_FD_203694 | JGI IMG/M metagenome (GOLD analysis project Ga0315279, IMG submission 203694) | Sediment microbial communities from Yellowstone Lake, YNP, Wyoming, USA - YL17G06_20 | ecosystem: Environmental > Aquatic > Freshwater > Lake > Sediment | place: USA: Wyoming | collected... | reverse complement strand
AACACTGTTTCCAATAATCTTAGTTATGGTTGCATCGAACTCAACTTGATATTGATTCTCCCAAAACAACTTCTTTGTCATGGCTTTTCCTCCAAATTTTCGTCTACACATTTTTACTACTAATCTAGCGCGCGCGCTTCGCAGGTGGACTAATACCTGGAAGGGTTTAGGCTTCCATCGTACTTATGCCCGGAAGGGTTCAGGTCCGATAATGGGGCTGCCCGGATTTGAACCGGGGTCTAGAGAGCCCAAGTCTCCAAGCCTAGACCAAGCTAGCCGACAGCCCCTTCAACATTAGGCCTGGGTCTCTAACGATGTTATTGAATCAATCATAAAAACCTTAAGCAGGCAGCAGCGCCTTGGCGCACCCACACGGTTCTTGGTTTGTCAAGAAATTATGAAAGTCCGAGTTTCCAGCGTTCTTGATCTGTCTTTGTATCTGTACGTGTGCTGATGTTTCTATTTAGAGCGATAATTCAATTTTAGTATAACTTCATATCATCTTCTGGCTGTCAAGGTGTAAATGAATGCTCGACATACAAACGGTTTCTATAGCAATCGCTTCTGCAGGTGTGTTTGCAGCAGCTGTATATTACATTTTTCAGATTCGACATCAGAAGAAGATGAGACAAAGTGACCTTGTCCTGAGGTTGGATGCCACTTTTGGTAGTAATGAGTTCCAAGAACGATGGATTGAGTTCATAAAGGGCGACTCCCCAGAACTCTGGAGTCGTTCTTCATGTTGGAGTGGTCTTGCCTAGCGTTGTACTCCTCAGTTCTGCGTACTTCTTCTCAACCTCACTCTTCAACGTGGCGATTTCCGAGGCAATTCTCGCCTTCGCCTGCGTGTTCAAGTCCTTTGACTTCATGATGTCATTATCAATCTTTTCCAAGTCATGCTGCGCGGAATACTTCATCTCTTCGGTTTTCTTCAACGCTTCCACTCTGATCTTCTCAATGCTTGCCAGATGACTCCTCACGTCCACTTCCCTCTTGCTCACTTCCTCTCTAATCTTGGTCAGCCTCTTCTGAAACTCAAACTCAAAAGAATCCGCCATTGCCTTAACACCCTCTATCATAAAGCGATGTCAGTATTGCATAAGCTTTTCGAGAGAAACCGGTCTTCAGCGAGCGCCCGTGGAGGAAACTAGTGTGTTTACGGGCTTTTTGGGTTCTCCTACTAGGCAAAATCAAGCATTCACGAAAGGCCCGTCTAGAGGGCCGCACTTTCGCTCCGTTTCAACTCATAGTTGAAGAACCTTCAACATAACGGTAACATGGCGGGCTGAAAAAATACGGGGGGGCTACGAACGTTGTGGGCTCAGCTACCTGACAACGTTCTCATACAGCACGGGCCCATACTCCATCGCAACACGCCGCACGCTGACCATGCGCACGCGGCGCTTTCAATGTTGTTAACAAGAAGTGACAGCTACGAGCCCTTGCTCCACGAATGCGCACACCTAGTGCATCTAAAATGCTCCACAGTCCTCTCCGTCCCAACACCCGCATGCTCACCAGAGACTCTGGAGAACCAACGAAACGCCTCTCCATTCCCACACTCCGGACACGACTGAGAAACCCTCACATACCCATCGGCTCGACTGTTGACCACGTAAACGACTTCAGAACGCTCAATCCCCTTCACCCTCTCCAGACGCGCCGAACGACTGTCCGAGACGAGATTCCCACACTTAGGACACACGAAACCCTTCTTCTCCCTTACCATTCGGGAACCACACTTATCACAGAACCTCATTTTACCTCACATAACCAGCCGCACAGCCCTAGCGACAACGCTAAGGCGTAGACGATGACCAGAACTGCCAATTTCTTGCACATCTCTCCCTCATAAATATCAGAAAAACCCGACATTTATGTTTGACTGAACCAGATCTGCTCCGCAGTTACAGCTTGCAGAAGGACCCAAAGAAAACCCAACAACCACCCTACAACATTCAGAAGGCTAGAAGGATGACTGTTGCCGCTTTCTCACACCGCACTGAAGAATCTTCGGACAGACCAGGCAGTCCTCAGGGACGTCCATGTCTTTCGACACCGCATTCAAAAACCCCGAGTAATGTGCACACTTCGCGGGCGACTCGAACACCTTGGCATATTCAATCGCCTTGATGCCCACGACTTTCAAGTTGTCTGTCCTTATGTCTATCTTCGACATGCAGTGAGGACAAGCGTAAAACGTTTTCCTAGGCATGGTAGAGGGGTCGGTTAATATCGTTGGCCTTTCAAACTGCTTTTTGCACCCCTTATAGGGGCATCTGAGTTTTTCAGTGCGGTGCAGGTGAAAGGGCGACATAGCTCATCCCTCTATAAGGTTGTCTGCTGTATATCGTTAATATTAATATTTAATAAACATTTCTGCCTATATGAAGAACAGAAATACAGATGCCCACACGCCCCAACCGCGCGCGCTACCCGCCAGAAACTGCGTCTCTGCCTACAACGAACGTCCCAAATGAAACCGCCTCACGGGGAACGGAACAAGAAGCGAACAGGCGCTATTTGATTCGGTAGCCTTCTTTTCCATCTCTGCTTGTCTTCGGAATCGTGATCGCAAACTCAGCCCCTTTGCCCGGCTGACCCGTCTCTTGAATAGTCCAACCATAGACTTGAATCATCTTCTTTATCAAATAAAGCCCATAACCTGTGCCCCTGCCATGACCCTCCTTGAAAAGATTCGGTCTCTCCGCCGCAGATATGCCCACACCATCATCCTCATAAATCAGCCTCAACTGCTCTGGAACGGCCTTCTCGTAATGCACCCTGATCTGACTAACCCTCTCACCATACTTCAGCGAATTCTCTATCAGATTGTAGAAGAGCCTAGCCAAAAGCGAATCTGACAGAACCTCCAATCCATGGCACTCATTCAGCACCCTTGCTCCCCCGAAGTCTGAAAACTGCGAAACTGCCTTTTCAAAGGTTTCAGCCACATCTACATATTTCAGTTCCTCGTCACCTAGCATCTCATAGTTTCTCGCAAAATCGAATATCTTCACAATCTGACGACAAGCCGCGTCAACGTCGTCAAGATATTCAAGAACCTCTGGATGATCGGGAAGTCTCTTCTTTACCAGAAAGACATTTCCTGTGATTACCGACAGCTTGTTTCGAACGTCATGACGAATCAGTTTGCCGACAACTTGTAGCTTCTCGTTCATCCCGGCCAGTTTTTCCATGGTTTCTCTTGCGGCCGCTTCTGCACTCTTCAATTCGGAAATATCCTTGTACAACGCAACGTTGCCAATGAGTCTATCCTCAACGACAAGCGGCGCGGCTGAAATCGACACAGAAACGAGTGATCCGTCCTTTCTTCTTCTCACGGTGTCGAAGTAGACGTACCCTTTCTCGGCCTTTCCGTTCAGCATCTTTGCCTCTTCCATCTTCTCATCTGGAACTATGACGTCATCGATGTCTTTGCCCTTGATTTCCTCTAACGAATAAGCGAAGAGCTCGGTAAAACGTGGATTGATGTCCAAAACGTGAAAGTCCGGAGACAAGCAGACAGCGGCTTCAGGATTTTTTCTAAACAGCCTCTCAAACTTCTGTTGGCTTTCTCGAAGAGCCTCTTCTGCCTTCTTTCGTTCTGTGATATCCCTCAAAATGGCTAGAACGCCTACTGGCATCTTGTTTCTTCGTATCAGTGTAGAATTCACTTCGATTATCCTTTTTTCACCGTTCTTTCTGGTTATGAATAGTTCAAAGCCAGTCGTCGATTTGGGTAACAATTTGTTTTTCAGCCGACTCAGAAGCATGGACGCGTTCTCTGTGCTTATCAGGCCGATATTCGAAAAGGATTTTCCAATGATCTCCTTTCTCTTCAGTCCCGCCAGCTCTTCGGCTTTTCCGTTTACGTCCAATATTCTACCTGAGAGGTCAATATACACGAGCGCGTCACTGGCCTTCTCAAAAAGGCCTCGAAATTTCTCTTCCGACTCTTTCAATGCCGGTCTGGTCTCTTTGCTTCTGTAGTCATCTTTTAGAATTGCCTGAAAATCCGCACCCTTGTCGTCAGCCCGCTGCAAAGCCAACACCAGAAGGTCCAATGTCTAGAGGTTGTTCCAATGATAAATTAACGTCTTATGAACGGACAATCAATATTTCAAAAGCCGTTCAACAGTACTTGGACAAAGCCGCTATGATTTCTTGAGGCATGATGGGTTTCGCAATGAAATCCTTTGCGCCCAGTTTTAAGGTTTCATCGATAAGCACTTGCTGTTCAAGGGCGCTGCAGATCACAATTTTGGCTGATGGATTTTCCTGCAGGATTCGTTTCAATGCTGTTCTTAAGTAGTTCCCTCGTATACAGAGCATCATCTCTAATCTGGATTCTAGCCATGTTATTCAATTCGGTGTCGGATTTAGACTGGCTTTTAACCACTGGTTTTCACCCTTGGTTATATAATAGGATTGTGAAACGGAGGTTAGTATTAGAATCAGCATCGCTCTCGTAGGAATATGAGCCTCGGCCGGGCTTTGAACCCGGGGCCTGCTGCTTACGAGGCAGCCGCTCTACCGAGCTGAGCTACCGAGGCACTGGCCGTTTATAGGAAGGAGACGCTTATTTTTAAGATGTTCGGAGACGATACCGAAGACAGAATCCTTGCGGAAGCCCTTGATGCAGCCTCATTCTATGAGCCTGGAATGCATCTTCGACGTCTCGAATTCACTCTTGCTAGGGGCGCAATTCTCGATCAGTATGGCTCGGAGACGCTGAACAGTTGGTCATCTTTGACGCTGGACACTAGCGCTGCCTTTTTTGAGAGTCGGCTCAGGATTTTTAAGGGGTTGTCTTCTATTTCTTACAGGGGGCAGTTTGACTGTTTTGGAATCAATAGGCGAGAGAAAGGCAATCGAATTGATCATCGGACAATTGCAGAAAATGGGTGAAATGCCAATTCCTTTTGGTGATGATGTTTCCGCGTTCAACATTGGAAATGGAAGACTGGCAATCTTAAAAACGGACATGCTTGTTGGCAAGACAGATGTCCCGGAGGGCATGAGTCTATGGCAAGCTGCTCGCAAAGCCGTTGTTATGAACATCAGTGATTTCGCAGCGAAAGGTGTGAAACCAGATGTCTTGCTTGTTTCTCTCGGCCTGCCAAGAAAGCTAAAGGTGACAGACATAGAAGAGATTGGAAGAGGCTTGAACGCAGGTGTGCGTGAATACGGTGCGTATGTTATTGGCGGAGATACTGGTGAAGCCTCAGACCTTGTGATCAGCCTTTCACTTTTTGGTCTGGCCAAAAAGAGCGAAGTGACACTGCGAAGCGGAGCGAGGCCAGGAGATGTTGTGGCTGTTACGGGTCTTTTCGGCAGAACTTGTGCGGGTCTGAAAATCCTGCTCAACAGTGTCAAGGTTCCGAAGGAAATTCGCAACGTTCTCGTTGAATCAATTCTGATGCCACACGCACGGTTAAAGGAAGGTCTTGCATTGAATCGGACTGGCGTTGTCACGGCAGCGATTGATTCTAGCGACGGATTGGCGTGGAGTCTGCATGAGATTGCAGGAGCTAGCAACGTCGGCTTTCTGATTAACAGACTTCCCATCGCTGATGAAGCGAAACGGTTCTCTGAGATCAACAAGCTGGACTCTGCGGAATTGGCGCTTTACGGCGGAGAAGAATATGAGCTTGTTTTGACGGTGAAGCCTAGACTGTGGAGCAGAGCCGAAGAAGCTGTCCGAGAGGTTGGTGGTACACTACTGCCGATCGGGAAAGCGACGGCTGAAAGAGGCATTCTTCGGGAAATGGATGGAAAGAAGTGTGTTATTGAGCCACGAGGTTATGAGCACTTCAAAACATAGGGGGTAAGTGCTCTTTCATTTTTTCAGCGTTTCCTTGAGGGTGAACTGCAGTCCTGCGCCTATTACTCTGCCAACCGTTGAGAGCAGATAAACGATCTGGAGTCCTGTGATTGCGCCGAACACGCTGACCGTGTAGTCTGAGAGGTATCCGCCTATGAGGGATCCGAAGAAAGTGACGACGCCGATTATCAGGTTGTATATTGCAGTGAAGCTTCCACGATATTCTTTCGGCGTGACTTCAAGCAGGTAGGCTGTTTGAGATGCCGAACCCAAGGCTTGGGCGAAGCCCCAGAACAGACCGACAGCTATTAGGGTGTTTAGGTCGGGTACGAATGCGTAGGCAAGCGGGACGGTTACCAGAGAGAATCTGAAAAACACTACGAGGGGTTTTCTTCCAACTGTGTCTGCAAGTCGCCCTGCCCAGCCCTGAAAAACTATCGTTACAATTGTTTGAACAACCGATAATAGAGCAATCTGAAGCATTGAGGCATGCAATATGTTGACTTGCGTGATGGCGAAGAGAGGCCAGGAAATAGACATGAAGAATTGAAACGTTGCATCTGCGTAGCAGTATCTGACGAAACTGTTTGTTTTACGGGCGCTTGCCAAGACGTTGAAGATGTCAGAAGTCAGGTTCTCCTTAAGATTCATCCTCTCGCCGTTCTTCTTTTCCGGTATCTTGAGCATGATTAAAGACGCGGCAATACCTGAGACCATGGCCACTGTTAGCGGTACGAAAAATATCTCTTGAACCGTTCCATGGATGGATATCATGAGAAGTCCAGAGGCAACCGTCGTAATCACACTTCCTATCGACGCCCACAGGTTGATTGAAGCGTTTGCTCTTCCCAATTTGAGGGATGGGACGAGGTCTCCTATCAGGGCGGTCCATGTTGGTATGGCCATAGAACCAAGGAGTGCTTGGACGGCGAGAATTATGATCAGTTGGGTCGCGTCAGCTACAAAAATCATTGGAATCCATAGTGCTGAGAGAATTGTGCCGCCGAAAACTATGAAAGGTATTCTGCGTTTGAGTGAGTCGCTTATTCTTCCCCAGAAAATCTGCATCAAATTATTCGAGATGTTTGTTGAGGATTGAAACCAGCCCATAAGTGAGGTGGAGGCGCCAAGTTTCACTGCATACACGCTCATGAACGGGTTGACCATACCGCCACCAAGGGAGTTGACTACTGATCTTGCGTAGAGCGGTTTCAGACTCTGTTCCGTTTTGTCCTCTGTGCGTTCGTTCTTTTTCACCGTGATCTTCACACTTGCATGATTTTGTTTTGATTTTTCTCTAAGAAGTCAAAGAGACTTAAAAACTAATCGTGGAGATTCCGTTCCTGACACAGTCTCAAAGGCGGCTGCAAAGTTAAATTTGAATGTTGTGTTTTGCGTATTCTGAGAGAAAATTTATATGTGAGGGATTTTGTTTTATTTCAATCTCGTATCGCGAATTGAAATTTTGGGCGAAGTCTGAAAGACTTCCTACTTCTTCGCGCTTCGTTTTCTCTTGTTTTTCTTGGCTACAACTACTGACCGCGTCCGATTCAGTTGCCGTATCTGAGCGTTGGGAAATATCTGTTCTATTTCCCTTCGTATTTGTGCGAGGTCCACTTGACCGTAAGTCTTGACGTCAACTATTGGGTTTTCGTTCTCATCATAACTGACCGCCAAGGCGTATCCTGAGCCGACTTCAACCTGTGCGGGTTCCAGAACAAAACCTGTCTCTTCTGTTTCTATTTCTAAAGCGTCTTCTGACCCGCGTTTATGTTTTCGTTCGCTCATCTGATTGCACCTTGCTGGAAAACGCAGAATTGGAATTAAAGGCTTGTTCATTCTGGATATGGATTAAGAAGGCCTTTCTTTCTTGTCGAGCAAGTAGTTGAGTATGGTTATGCAGGAAGCGGCTAAGTATGGCTGTTTTCCAAGACTGATCTTTTCGCCGTATCGTAGAGCAAAGCCTTCAACGGTTTTCGGCAGGCCAATATGGTCTCCTAAGACAAAAACCGGATTTAGGCCCAAGCTGGCAGTCTCTATGGGTTTTCCGCCCTCTTCCAGAACGTAGATACATCCTAGGCTTGCCTTGGTCTTCAACAACGCTTCAAAGCTGGTTCTGTCTGTGACTATGCCCGGATGAGTCTGGGCTGCCAAGATTGCTCGTAGAATTCCCTTCCATGTTTCTTGATCGGTGCGGACGTCGTGAACAGTTGCGCCATCAATTTCAACGTGTACAGGAGGGATCGGCGGGCCGCTCAGCATTGCGTGGAACTTGACGTTTTTGCGAATGCCATGAGAGAGAAACAGGCTGGCGACAATACACTCGTGTACTATGTCCAGTCGGCCAGCATCGCGTAAGCTCGTGAACTTTGAGTCCGTGTGCCCCTTGCGCGAATAAAGAATGAACTCACGCAAAGCGCTTACACCGCACTCGTTTCAGATTTGGCTGCAAGATTGACGTGAATAACAAAAGTGCAACGGCCACGTGGAAAATCCCGTTCAAGTCTATCATCCAGCACTTCTCTGCTCGAATTTAGAATTAAAATTTGTGGAAACAGCTTCATGCATACCCGAATAACCGTGTCCGCCTCGAACTAACGCAGGTCAAGACTCTGTCTTCGAAGCACGCTCCACTCTCCAGATCAGCCCTGAGTCAACTGACCCAAATGCCAAAATCCTTCGACATGCCATTGTCTTGACAAACAGAAGAACTACATCCTAATTGTTTAATACTCTTAATAGAGTTAAACGAATGAGACAGAAACAGAATAAATAGAAAAAGAGACTATTGAGGGACTCATATCATCCTAAAGCAATAATCCTAAAGTTCTTGTCTATTCTAAAGAGTATGTAGTACCTAAAGAACAATTGAAAGTGGAGAACAGAGAAACGCTAGAATCAAAGGGTCAAACTGGCTTAAAAAGCACTCAGGTCTATGTTTGGGTTTATATGACTAGAAGTATCGTAACATATAACATATGGTGCTCGACAAAATTGAAAAAAATATCGCAGGAGTCAAACTAGACCCTGAAACTGGACAGTTGCTCGATGTTCGTCTATTTGAGAGAAGTCTTCGATTTAGATGCAAAAGATGTGCCATCTACTGTTGCAAGCTAGGTGGACCTTGCTTGACCAAAGAAGATATAGAACAAATAGAATCTGTCGGACACAAAATAGGCGAATTTGTTGAAGATTCAAAAAGAGAATATGGGAACCACTCTCTTATGACAAGTGCAATGAAAAACAGAAAAGATGGCTCATGCATCTTCCTAAGAACAGATGAAGAAAGGAACGCTCATGAATGTTCAATCTATGAGATTAGACCCATACTTTGTAGGCTTTTTCCCTTTGAAATCGAGAGAATTGACATTGGCTCTTTTTTGTTCAAAATTCTTCCATACTGCAATGGCTTGAACGATGTAGATGGAGAATTAGTGAATAAGAAATTCGTTGTTGAGCACTTGCTTGAAAACAATTATGAACACTTGCTAAAGTTCATAGAACTGTTTCAGCTATAACTTTTCCGCAAAACCAAAACAGAAAAAGTAACCAATCAGAAACAGAGTTAAGGTGGTGGTGGAGTTTGAGGTATTTTCTTTTCTAGCCTAATTATGTAACCGATTGCTCCCAGCACTCCGAAACTAAAACCCAAAAAGAAGAACCCCATAGTAAGAAAAGCTTGCGCACTAAGAAATGGGTTATCTGCAGAAGGAATATTGGTGCTTCTTGACAAGCCAATCAAGACGATACCAATCAGAATAAGAGCACCCGCTATGACGAGAACCTGATGTGAATCCTTCATAGATTCAACCCATAATTACTAATGTTCAATCCCTTATATCACTTTTCCACTCAAGGGTAACACCGACACCACTAAACCTTAGTCATTGTCTAACTAACTATCAACATTATGTCGAAAGTGCAGAACAGAAAAAAAGAACACAGAAAAAGTTATAGAGCTAGTTAACAGAGAAAGTGGTAAAGATGGGAGAGTTTGCTCTCCAAGTTTCGACAAATGTCCAGATTACGAAGAATTGTTCTCATGATAGTATTGGCTTTGGTCATAGCCCTTATTCTCAGTATTTTAGCGACTGTTGTTTTGGAATATTATGAAAGCACTCAAGTTAAGGTACTTACATCTATAACTACATACACTATCTCGAATGAAACTAGGTTTGCCTCTCCTTTCAGGGGTCTTGTCGAGAAAGGCTCTTTTGATTCTATTGCAGAAGTGTACGTGTATGTTTCTTCTCCATATGCGAATTATTGGAATTCGTTTAATGTTTGGATGTCGTTAGATAATTCTTCTTGGACCCCTGTGCCTTTTCTGGAATCTGCTACCGAGAATCGCACTCAGATGGCAGATTTAGGACCTATTAGTCTTGATAACCCTCAACTAACAGTCTATCAGAAATACTATATTCCACCCCAGAGCGTATTTCTTCCATCTAATGTTACGAAAGAAGATGCTTTGAATTCCCTCACTAATCATCTGTTGGTTCAGAAGTACGCTACACCAACAGACAGAACTCAATGGATTATGACATTTTTTGCGGTGTTTGGATTTATATTCTCAATTATTGCAGTTATTTTGGGTCTTCCTCTTTCAGAGAAAGACTCCAAGTCTAATACTCGAAGTGTGGGAAAAAGAGAAAAGAAAACATCCGACACTAAAGCTAGCAAAGGACAGAAATCTTAAATCTGCACGGCAACAGAAGATAAACTAGGGATTCAAGAATGAGTGAACATGACGTTTTAGATGATGTTTTGACCCAAGCATATAAACGAATGCATCGTTATTCTTGTGCTGAAGCTATCTTGCAAGCCTTACTAACTCTCTGGGACTTGCCTAAAGAAGGTTATTCTTGGGCTACAGCAGGATATATGGGTGCCATTGGCTCAGGTCAAACCACATGTGGTCTTCTGATAGGTAGTAGCATAGCGATAGGTCTTCGTTGTGGTCAAGGGAAGAAAGGAATTCCAGAGGAGCATGAAAGTGAAAGAGGAAAAGCCATCTTGCTTATCAATGACCTTTACAACGACTTCTTGAAAGAATTCGGTAGCACAGAATGCAAAACATTGAGTAAAGGAACAGATTTCAGTAATCCAGATGAAACGGCTGATTGGGCTATCAACAAGAAATACAAACAGACGTGCGATGTTTTTCTCAAATCCGTGTTTGAGAAATGTGTCAAAATGGCAGAAGAAGGGAAGATATAGCTGACGTTGATGTACTCACATACCACTACTAGAACCCTCTCTCTTTTTCTAGTTTAAGCCATGCATTACTGGCCATACTACGAGCTCCAAGGGCTATCACGCTGGACAGACCTCACGCAAAAGCACTTTGTCAGACATAACAGAATCCCGTCTCAGGCTTTTTTACCAAGCTCAAAACTCGTATCATTTGCCTGCTTGGTACTCGAGAAAGCAACGGTGCTTTGGAGCCTCGGGCGGGAATCGAACTTCAAGTCCAGTTCCTTTCCTGATTCTGCATTTGGGTTTGTTTTTCTCATAAAATCAACCTCCGCTGCTCCTGCTATGTCAGTTATTAGAAATATCATCTATATATTTACTGCCAAGCAGCGCGCGGCAGATAGGCCACCTGCCTTAGCCAGACCGAGAACACTCTATTTCTTAAGTTGGAACTGTGACGATCGCTAATAGCGCGCACTAACGAAGCAATGGAGATGAGTGAATAGCGTCGCGCGTTACAGTACTTGCCATAGTAGTAGGCGCGCGCGCGTAAACTATGTTTCGATTGGCCGAGTGCACGTGATAGGATTCTTCCGAAAGTCATAAGAACTGTGGAGTCGTAACAAACCAGTGACAATAATGAGAAGACTTTTGCTTGTTGCGCTAATCTCTTCTTCATTGATCGCTTCTATCTGCATGCAGAAGGCAAGCATCATGATTGTCAAAGCTTCAGTCCATCAAGGCGATCTGTTGCTTTCGGATAACGATGTATACACTATCACTGGCAACTTGGACATCAACGGAAGCATAATTGTCGAGAAAAACGCCACGTTGATTTTGAGGAATGCTGTGGTAAACTTCACCCAGGCGAGAGTTGAACAGTTTAACATGACTTTCCAAAAAGCGGCAAACGGCAATCCCCGTCTTCTTGCCTATAATTCCACGATAACATCAAAATTCTACATTTCAATTATGTTCTATGAAAACAGCACTGCAGAAATCAATAATTCGACAATCGCTTGGTACCTCGTTTCATATGGCTCCTCTTTCCTATCGATCTCGAACTCCTCCTACGTGTATATTCATTATGCAAGAGACTCTTCCATCACAGAGATCCATGACTCCACCATGGGCATGTCGGAAAACATCTTCTCCAATCAAAACCGAATCTATGACTCCGAAATCCAAGCTGTCAACTTCTACATCCTATCTGTAAACTGCACAATCTCCGAACTCGGCCCAGGGCTTGTCGGTTCGTGGGACTTCGTAGCCAATTGCTCAGTTAATGTTCTATCTGGAGGCTCCGCACCTAACGTGACATTGACCAATACGAAGGTTAACTGGTGGGCGTTTGATTTCTATGGCAACTGCAACGCCATGATATCAGATTCAACAGAAGTTAATTCATATGTTGGTGGCTCTTCTGTCATACGGTTGAAATCGACCATGTGTAACCGTGCATATGCTTATGCTACATCGACGCTGTTGATAACCGACTCGTATATCATCTACGAGCTAACAGTTAGAGATTCCTCAAAAAGCCAGTTGATAAACTCAACCGTTGCAGATGTCAACATCTACGAGAATGCCACAGTCAGTGTTTGCTGGTATCTGGACGTTCACGTGACAGACTCGATCGGGCAAGATGTTCCTTTTGCGAATGTCACCGCTACGTATCCAAACGCAACGGTAGCGGAGTCAAGGCTTGCTGACGCAAGCGGCTGGGCAAGACTAACATTAACAGAGAAGACGATGAATGCTTCTGGAACATACGTGCTTGGCAACTACACTGTAACCTCAAGATACAACACGCATGAAGAACAAGAATCTGTCAACATGACGGAAAGTAAATTCATCGTCATACCAGAGTTCCCGTCTTTCATTATCCTGCCAATCTTCACGATGATAACGCTGTTTGCAGTAGTTGTGTATAGGAGAAGACAGTTTACGCATCAGACAGCTCAACGATAGAAAATCCAGTCAACAACTACTTCGCCAGCGCTAGAGATACTATGGCTTATCGGTGTGAACAAGGCACCGCGCGCGCCAACGATAGTGATAAGTTATCGGCAGGCAAAGGAGATGTGGGAGCAGAATGAATGACGGATTTTAACCTGCAGATTTTGGATCTTTGGGATCAAGCGAACGTACGTGACAAACGCGGAGACTTTACACGTGTTGCCATGGAAGAGTCAATGCAGTCCTTGAAGTTTGGTTATCCTGCAAGAAACACTGAGGAGTTGCATGAGGTCTCAAAGTTGTGTCTCTTCTACCACACCATAACGCACAATCCCGAGTCGATACTGAAAGAGTTCAGGCAAGTTGCCAAGACCTTGAATGTTTCCCTGAGTCTGACAGATCGTTGCGGAAACTTCTGCCGCCATTGTTCGACTAAGCGCGCGCGCTGCCGAGAACTCCACGATAACCATGTCAACGTATTTTGAGGTTCGCTTTCTCGATACAAGCTTCGGAGTATTATCTGATACAAGCTTCGGAGTATTAGCGCGCGCGCGAGCCGTTCTACCGCAAATCTTTTATCGTTTTAACTCACAATCGACCTTTTGATGGGGCGCGCGACCTACTGATGATTCATTGCTGTTCTATTCGCGCGCGTGGGTTCAACGGGGGAGTGGCGAAGTGAGAAAGGGGATGGAGCGTAGGCTGAAAAGTCATAACTTAACCGGGTCCACACCAAGTTGGAAGAGGCTTAGAAGGAGAGTTTTTGTCTTGAAATCAAGAAGTCTGTCTCTGGCTCAACTGACCTCTTTGACAGTTAGTTTGCTAGTTTTGGTTTTCAGCTTTGTCGTTCCATATTGCTGGGCAGCCCCGTTTCCAATCGTAATTAACGACGGCGCATCCTACACCAATTCGCGAACAGTGACTCTGACCTTAAACGTGAGCGAGCCCAACATCTTCATTGGCGTACCTTATCAAGGAACTGTTCCTGAGATGTCCTTCAGAAACAGTGAAAGCAGTGTTGGGACAGACTGGGAACCATACAACTCGCTGAAGACTTGGGAACTGACCCCAGGTGACGGCTTGAAAACCGTGTACGTTGAATTCCGAATTATCATCGACCTTCCCAACTTCACGGAAACCTCTATTCCGTATGGGAACTCTATCACGCTGGACACTACGCCTCCAGAGTTAACCATAACGGCTCCGGCTGCTAACGGCACCACGATAACGTCATCAACTCAGCAGGTAAGCTGGACAGCAGCAGACGCAACTTCGGGTTTAAACTACATTGAGGTGTTGTCGTCTGGTGGTAATTGGGTAAACGTTGGGTTCGACATGACTTATACGCTCGCTGATTTGAGCAACGGAGACTACTCGTTTGGCGTCAGAGCATTCGACAACGCGGGCAACGCAGCAACCGCCACTGTAAGCTTCGCCGTTAACATTCCCCTAGCTCCAATAACTCCGATAACTTTGCCCCCGTGGTGGCCAATCGTGGCTGGCGTTGGAGCGGCTATAGCGATAGCTTTACCAGTGCTAGCCTACAAGCGAAGGAAAAAGAAAGAGGAAAAGCCCGATTTATCGACGCTAACAATCGGAGATTTCGTTATCTTTGTCGAGAAAACTCCAAAAATAGACCATTGGGACAGCCAAACACGCATCGCTTTCGGAGTTACAGGAACAGGATGGATAAAATTCCATTGTGGAGGTCTGCCTCAACTGGCTACTGGAACTTCGCCTGCAGAGGGCTACACGCGCACAAAGGTCTTGCGGAAGGTGGTTTCTGCCGTCAGCGACCCCAAGACAGAAGTCACCCTTGAACAAGCACGCCTCATCAACCCCGGCGTCAAACTTGGGGATAGCCTAGAATTCGAGATAGACATCACAGAAACAGAACGTCAGAGTCTGCTGCAAACCGACCGGGGAATAATCGAGCACCTTCTGGGAAGTAAAGGGGATGCTCTGGTAAAGTATGAGAATGTAACTGTTAAAGTCGACCAAAACGGGACAACCGGCCGAATCATCGAGGGGAAAGCAGTCTATCCAGCCAACCCGAACACAACGCAGCCGATTAGCCTCTCTATTAGAGATTTTACCGCATTAATCGATTCCTTGACTCTTACACCGACGGAAGGCATCGCCCATATTAATCTCCAGCTTCCGAAAAACATCGCCTCCGACAAATCATGCCTGCGTGCCGAGCTCGATCTAGGAGAAACAAAGATTACGCCCGCCTGTGAATTCTACGTCAAAAAGGACGCCTCTTTTGGCCCATGGATCATCGGCGACACGGGCATGATCGCATCAGGCAAGTCAGGGGTCATTGCCGACTTCAGCTCATATAACACGCGCACGCTCTTTTTGAATTCAGGTGAGGTCACTGGTGAGGCGATCAGCCCCCAGGGTTCAAATACAGGGTTCATAACTGGCAAATACACCTTCAGTAATGCAGTCATTTCAGGCAATGGTCTGAAGACCGATTTCAAACTCAAAGAGCAACACAGCTTTCAGACTTTGCAGCCCCTAAACTACACTATTAGTATGCAAAGCGGCGAACTGGCCGTTTCTGAAAGTCGAATCGTCTCAGGATCTTTGGAACAGGGCGAAATAACGTTTCCGTTGAAATCAATCTGCGGAATATCCCCTGGAATTGTGTCAAAAGCCCGGTTTTCAAAATTAGACATCAACAAAAACTTGGACATCGTGGGCGAGGTGGACTTTGAGAACAAAAGAAATGCTTGGGGTGAGCTCACGAATGAAGAAAACAAGATTGTATCGTGGTCTGTTCAAATGAAAATAGGGCATATCTACTTGCCATCTGGACCAACATCGAGTTATTCGCCTGACACCGGGAGCGCATTTCTCTATCCTTCGGACCCTAATGATCTTGAAACAAAAGGAATCACAGGCGTAACCGTGTGGGCGCCTCAATTTGATAGCATCAAAATATACTCGCCTGACGGTCCAGAAGGAGATAGAATCTCTATCGATCTTCCCTATAAGTATGGATGGCTACGAATCGGAAGTTCCGGTATGGATGGTGAAATATCCCACATAGAGAGCGCGCACGTCAAACAAGAACTCGGAAACAAGGAGCGCAAAGGATATGTTGGGAAGATACCTTTCAGTTCAGAGTTTGACGCCACGAAAAGAAATCTAATGGGTCAATTCATTGACAGCGCAGTTTATGATTCAGACATGTCTGGATCAGTTAAGGTTCCCCTTCCATGTGACTTTACTTTGCTCTTCGAAGACATGGGGCTCACTTCGACGGCAAATCTGGTCGGTGGAAAGCTAACTCTTCCGGGGAAGGTGAAATTCGCGCACTGGGATTTGGGTGGAACCCAAACAGGGTCAACAGCAGGCGTCATCAGCGTCCGAACCGGACGTCTTTTTCTTACGGGTGTGGATATAACGGAATTTGTGCATTTTGACCGAGGATTCAGTTTGATTTGGGGTGAAATATTGGCCAATGGCAACCTCGGCGAGTTATTCTTTGATTACAACAACTATGGTCAAAGGTTCGACAAACTTCCCTATTCCCCCCATCACATCAGATTGTCAGAATACAGGGATGACCCCAAAGCGGAAGCATATCTGGCAACTTGTGGCAGCATCAGCTTCAACTTTTTCGGGGAAGCTTTTGTGAACATAAAAGACGCGAAGGATGCGCGCAAGGACCCTCCTTACAGGAACAGATTGGTGACAGTACCCAAACAATTCGAGCCTGCACCAAACGAAAAACTTCCTTGGCCAAAAACAAACTTGTACCTTCACGGTGAATGGAACAACAAGCTAGCCATATTTGACTTCCCCGACGAAATTATGAAATACAACGAGGAGGTCCAGAATGGATTCAAAGGAGAGAAAGGCTCAACAGAAATCTCTTTCATCAAATCCAATGCTTTAGGAGCAAATATTACGACACGTGAAGATTCTATTGACATCTGTTTGTATGCGGACGAAACCCACACCATTGATTTTTCAGATCTGCCAAAACTAGGCAACCTGAAAAAGATTAGAGGTTGCATAAGAATAAAGAGTCCTACACTAGAACGACTTGTGATTAATGGCTACATAGAGGATTCGAACTCAAGCGGCGGGATACTTAATGCGAAGGCTGCAGGTTCAGCGGAAGTTCTCTTGTCCATAACGCCTACGTCATGCACCCTTATGGCTTCGGGGGTTCTCTATGCAGTCATCTTGGACAACTGGATTGAAGTTTCAGGGTATGTTCATTTGACCAGAGACTACGCCGCAGCATCCATAGAAGGAGATCTTGTTGGCCGGGTTGACTGCGGCTCGGCAGCCGTCGCGCTTGCGGGAGAGGGGCAGCTGAATTGGTTCATAGGTCCCCAAGCCCAATATCTGCAAGGAAAAGTCTCACTGGAACTATGCACCTGGGTCAGTGAATCCGGAATCGAAGGAGGCCTCTTCATTGGGAACAATTGTCCTGTAGAAAAGGCACATGTGCTGACATCCACTGGAAATGAGCACTTCCACATTCCACCCGAAATACTAGATGCTAAAACTATCACCGGAGTATACGGTTACGGATTAATATCTTCCAGCCTCGACCTTGGCTTTTTCGGCGGCGGATGCGCACTATTTGCGGGGATGGGAGCCCTCTTCACTCCAGTGCCCAAACTCCTAGGCGCGGCTGGCCTACAAATTCATGGAGAAATTCTGTGGGGGCTTGTTTCCGCATCCGCATGGGCTGATCTAACCTTTTACGGAGGGGCAGATATTCCTATTCCATATTTCGAAGGGACGGTTGGACTTGAAGGCTGTATTCTTTGGGTTTTGTGTGCCTCAATTGAGCTTACAGCTGGACTGAATTCAGGCGGATTCTATTTGAAGTGGTGAGGGGCATGAGTGGCAATCTTTCAGGAAATAAGGAAAACTTGATGAGCGCAACGACGCAGGTGCTGCAGGATGGAACAACAAACGTAGTACTGTATTGGAAGCCAGCTGAGGGCGTTTTTGGATACAATCTCTACCGAAGAAACATTTCTGAGAGTAAGATGCCGGACAAGCCAGTAAATGGAGGCACACTCATACAGTCACAACCGCAGCGCGCGCGCGATCGATGGCAACTTTTGCAAGACGCTGTCTACACGGAGAGAAGGCAGAAGAAGCCAGTTTACTCGAAATCGGCAACGGGACTTGGATTATCCGAAAAGGAAGAAGAAATGTTTGATGCTTTGGCGCTTCTTGACTTTGAAATGAGGTTAGCTATGGGGTTAGGATTTGTTGACGGAAATGTGAAGAAAGATGAAGAGTACGTTTATCAGTTGAAGGGTGTACAGGAAGACAAATCCGAGATTCTGCTCTCGAAAGAGGTGAAAGTGCAGGCCGGTCATTTTCTATTGCCTAACTCTCCATCATCAATCAGAACCATGAGTGGAGATCACAAAGTTCTCATACTCTGGGACAGAAACAACGATCCAGAAACGCCTGCCTATAGCTATAAGGTGAAGAGAGCAGAACGACGACCGACCGGCATATATCGAATAATCAATGATCGACAAATACTATTTGACATTACAGAAGACTTGGATAACAGACCACTGGGACCTCCTCGCGGAGGCGAATCCCCAGCTGATAAACTGAAGATGTCCCCTTACGGGCCCCCAACCCCGGGCTTCCTGGATTTTCAGAGATGGAGTAAGGAAGGGCTTCCGGAAAGTCACTTTGTAAAAGGAGAATGGATAGAGGGGCCTGAAAACGGTGTTACGTACTATTACATGGTGGCCTCTGTTGACATTCTCGATAGAGTTGGAGGCTGGAGTGGAGCATACCCAGCAACTCCGGTGGACAGAACGCCCCCAATGTCTCCCCAAGATTTGAGAGCTGATCCCTATGTTGACCCTCAAGCGCCCGGCCTCAGCAAATTAGCGTTATCGTGGAGAAAGGTGACTGAGGATGCAGAAGGACACAGAGACGAAGAGTCACGAATATACAAGATCTACAAGTCAAGAGTGTATGAAGATTTGGAGAATTTTGATTCATCTACTAGCGCGTACGCGCAAGTAGACGCTCCGCTTGAAGACCCACCGGATATGAGGCTGGTTTGGATTGATGATGACCCCTTGGACGACAAAGGGAAAGGAACTTGGTATGGAGATCAGTATGTCTGGTATAGGGTGTGTTGCGAGGATCCTCATGGCAATCTCAGTGCTCCTTCAGCATTGATACAGGGGACGGTTCTTGACATCACACCTCCCGGAACAACGAATATAAAAGGTTCAGAAGGCAAGCAAAAGTACATACGAATAACATGGTGGAAGAATTCAGAGCCCGACGTGGCTGGATACCAGATCTACCGAACAATATGCGACAAGGGATTCCCCTACCAAGAGGCGGAGCCCTCCCAAGAGGAGGCGCGCCCGCCGAAGAGTACGACGACGAGCAACAAGAAAGGCTGCGATTTTGCGCTGATCGGGGAAGTACTAGCGGAAAAAACTCAGGACGATGGAAATTACGCTTATGAGGATCATTCGCTTCCTGAAGGATCTCCTCTATGTTATGCATATTGGGTCCGAGCTTTCGATAAGAATAGGAATCTGCATCAGGGTACGCCTGAAGGTTGCCCCAAAGACCCTCAGGAATACATTTGCGAAAGACTGGCTGAGGAAACACCGCCAGAGGTTCCAGTCATTTCTGGATTGTATGCAAAAAACAATTCCATCTTGGTCAAATGGATAGCCAGCCCAATTCAAGACTTATACGCTTTCCACATCTACCGCTCTGAAAAAGAGGATGAATGCGCGCGCGAGCGCGATTGGGTAGGCTGTGTCTTCAAAAAGGACGGTAAAACAAGCGAAACCCGTTGGACAGGGGTTGATCGTGTTGACTGCAAAGAAATCTCAGTGGTACCGGATCCAACGACTGCTTCACGAGAGTTTCTGGATACCGGTGTCAAACCAAACAAGGTATACTGGTACAGAGTTTCTGCCCTGGACTGGCTGGGCAATGAGAGCGAAGGCAAAGATCTTACAGTGATCCCGGCTGTAAGCACCTTCACTTATAGCAGTGATAAACCGGAGACACCAACGGTTCTGCCCTGTGAAGAAAGCAAGACTGAGGGATGCGGTTTGATCGTTCGCTGGGAACCGAAATATGACTCTGGGAAGGTTGAAGGATTCGTGGTTTTCAGGTCGACTGCTATTGCAGGTAATTATAGGCAGGTTTCACCGATCGTCAAAGGCAACGAGTTCTCCGACAAATCAGCGATCAAAAGCACCAAATATTGGTACCGTGTTCAAGCAGTAGGTGAGCGCGGGAAATTCTCCGAACCCTCTCAACCCCTTCCATATGAATACTGAGTAATAGAAGCGAAACAGGAATGAATGAGAATTCGAAAAAGGCCGTGTGAGAGATGAAAAAAGAGTTCAACCCAGAAGAAGATGGCTGGGACTTTGCAAACTGGGGAGAAACTGGTGAATTCGATTGGGATTTGTACAAAGACGCTTATCTCGCAATAGATCCCCAGGACAAATATGACCAAATGTTCTATCCGTTGTTCAAGAAATGCGCTGAACAAGGAAATTGTGGAGGAATGAGCTTCTTGGCTCTAGCGCTTTTCAAGTATGGCGGTTACATGGGCTTCTGTTCTCCAGCCTCATTCTATGAAGGAGTCCAGATTGTTGACAAGAAGACAGGTAAGGTCATCAAGAAAGCTCCAATAGACCCCGCTCTTCACCGCGCCATTAACATATTTCAGGCTCGCCAATTTAGCAAACGTAACGTGAATTATGTTATCGACTTGTTCAAAAAGCATAACCTCAACGATGCCAAGCTAGCATGGGACACGGTGCAGGCTCAAGCCGCGAAAGGAGATTATGCTGCGCTTGCAATCGCACGGGATACAGTGGCTACCGGTGCACACACAGTAATACCTTACAAAGTCGAAACAAGCACTAATGGCGATTTTGTGATGCATATCTGGGATTCAAATCACCCTTACAGTGCCGATAAGACGCATTATGACGACCCAAGCACAAAAAAACTGCTGACGATTTCTGGAGATCCCCTCCGCGCGGGTCAGGATTGGAAGTACATTCCAGACCCCAACGCAGATCCCAACGACGAGGAAAAGAAACCTTACATTGGTAGCCAGTTTAAGGGGGCATGGTGTTTTGCTATGCCTATGTCTCTAGTTCTAATCAAATCAAGGCAGCCTATGACACTGGAAAATCTGACGAACCAGATACTTACCCTATTCGTGGGGGGTACAGGATCAGCTGTGTCCCAAATATCAGATGATAATGGTCACAGATTCTACACCAAGGATGCTGATGTTCACACTTCGCGCCTCGAGATTGAAACCGACCCCGAAAAGAGATTGCAGGGCGCAATAAGATGGCCATGGTTCTCTTCTGACAGTAGACAAGAAGGGTCTGGTGAACTCTATTTTATTCGGCGCCATAAGGGCAACACGTCTCCTCTGATCACCACGGTAAGCGGAGCGAATTATGAGTTCATTGCTTGCATGGGGAAAAACATAATTGAGGTCAATTCAGCTTCGAAAGAACATTCAAGAGAGACAATCAAAACCTATGGATCAGTTCTAGAGGCATTGTCAATGGATGTCACGACCACCGGAAAAAAGAGAAAGGTGTCGCTAAATCATCTTCTAGCCGGAGCTACAGGTAAAGAGTGGCGAACATACAGACTGAAAAACATCGAGTTACCAAAAGAAGTTCCAGTTAGCATAAACATGGAAAAGAAAATGAACGCGATGACGATTTCTTGCCCAGAAAAAAAAGTACAATTCGATCTAGAGATCCAACAGCGTTTCAACGGCAAGATTACCTTGAGACATGTCGGAAAAGTATCAACCAGTCCAGGCAAGATGTTGAGACTAGCTCCAAAAGAATGGAAAAATCTGGAGAAAACGGAGCTCATTAAAGACATTAGCGAGAAAGATCGCAGCGAATAGTGCGCACGGAGTAGCGCGCATGCGTGTTCCTAAAATGGTGTAAAATGGTTTTTATTCTTATTTTTTGATTTGAGGGCAGTTTTGAGGGTCGCATCCCTTTTTGATTTGTTTGCAGTACCCGCCTTTCTCGAATCTG
>Ga0315279_10003433_pt1 | contig 22065 bp, 21 predicted proteins | sample YL17G06_20_MG_FD_203694 | JGI IMG/M metagenome (GOLD analysis project Ga0315279, IMG submission 203694) | Sediment microbial communities from Yellowstone Lake, YNP, Wyoming, USA - YL17G06_20 | ecosystem: Environmental > Aquatic > Freshwater > Lake > Sediment | place: USA: Wyoming | collected... | reverse complement strand
GGATGGAAAGCACTCGGGCTCATTGGCGTGCCTGGACTCATAGAACTGTTCAAGCATTTGAGAATTTTGTCTCAAAAGTCAATGAAAATATAGGAGCACCGGCCAATGGATGTTCTCAGACCCTTGAAAATGCTGAGATTTCTGAAAATGCGCAGGTCCCTGAAAATATAGAAATAGAGAAATACATCACAGTTGGGGAAGAAGATTTAATTTCCCTGACTGTCGACATGCCAAACCCCGTCTTTTTGGCCGGGATGAAGGTTTGGACTCATCAGGAGTGGATTTTTGACCAGGTTGGTGATGTTGAAGTCACTCTTGCAAATGCAGGCGAAGTGAGTTCCCAGAACACGATGGCCGTCCTCTTCGTATATTTCGATGATGATTTGGCAACTCCAGTTGCGACGCGGGTTTTGAACTTTGGAAACATTGCTCCAGGCGCCAGCACCACCAGAGAAGTGCATGACCTGACGGAGTTCAGAAACATAAAAACAGAGCGCGTAGTAGTCGTGGCATTTGATGGGTGGCGTTACACCCCGAACGGCGAAGTTATCGGGGGGGAAGTTTCCGTCCCGATGGGGCCGCTGGCAGAACTGGTGAACAGCGCTCTCGACTACCTGCAGCAGCACCCTGAGACGATAATCAACGCTGCCGTGCAAATCGCTGGCTATATCATCTAACGGGAGGGATGAAAAATGGGTGCCAAAACTTGTACCGGTTGTGGTCAAGAGCTTCTGAACAAGGCAAAGTTCTGTCACAAGTGCGGTGGAGTGGTTCTCGGCACCTACTCGACGCGCATACTAGCCCGCCACGGTAAGAGCAACAACACTTGCTGGAAAATAGTTGGAATAATTCTTATCATGGCGTCTGTCTTCTCGGGGGTTTATCTAGTTCGTTCTGGTTCCCAAGCGGGGGCGATCAACGCTTATTCAGCTCAATCAGGTTGGTCGGGGCTGCTGTCCTCAAGCGGGGGCCAAAGCTTAAGCCAGTCTAGCAGAGCAACGCCAGTCCAAACCACTACCCAGCCGCCAACCAGCAGTGTGGAAATTGCTCAAACACCACAAAACACTCAAAACAGAATTGTAAGTATTTCTATCTCATCACCCACTCGAACCACATACCAGCCATTAACTAGCAACACGTCAGCTGTACAGACGCCACAAAATGTTCGCCAAGACCAACAGGTGAGTACTGTTTTCTCGTTGAATACTCGTTCGAGTTCTTTGAATAATACTGATTCCGACTGCGATGGGTTGTCCGACTCCAGAGAAAGAGGACTCGGCACCGATCCAAACAACGCTGACACGGACAGGGATGGCCTCTCCGACGGCTTAGAGGTAAACACTCTCTCATCTTATGGCGCCAACCCGCTCCGCAAGGACATTTTTGTGGAAGTAGACAGAATGTCCGGAGTCAGGTCACTGAACGAGTCTGAAAAACGGCAACTGGTGGATGCCTTCAAAAACGCACCTCTGAGTAATCCAGATGGAAGTCAGGGAGTTGACCTGCACCTGTACTTTGATGACGTTATAACGCCCTCAAAATCTATCAGCATCAAAACCAATGACTACCGGAACTATCAGCAAAGATACCACGATTATCCGGCTGGGTTCCGCTGGGCGCTTCTCGCCAAAATAACGGGCGAATGGTATGAATTTTTCACACCAATTGGAGGATTTTGCTGGGGCGAAGGATTTGTGGTAGACCCTGGTTTGTCCACGATTCCGTTCACCAAGACATCGATAGGCCCGCTGTCCATTCTTGCGATGACATTCATGCATGAACTCGGGCATTCGCTGGGGCTTATGCCAGGCGTTTATGGAGGGATTGATTCACTCAGTTGGCCCTGGAACTACAACAGCGTGATGAACTACAGCAGTTGGAATGTTTTCTTCCCGTGGCATGGAATTGACTACTCTCGGGGAGGTGCCTTCAATGACTGGGAGTATCTCTCAGAAGGATTTACCAACTATTGGTGGGCGTAGTTCTGGAGCATGTCCGCACTGCGGGTGTAGCCGAGTGGTAAAGTCAGGAAAGATTAAGGACAAGTACGTCACCAAACAGGGCTACAAGTGCAAGGGATGCGGGCGCTTTTTTGTCGAGCGGGACGGATTTGAGGCGAGGACCTACCCAAAAGAAGTCATCCTGCAAGTCCTGCGACTGCGCGGCAAGGGGCTCTCGCTAGCGAAAATCAGAGATTTCATTTACCAACATCATGAGTACAGGCCAGCGGACTCTACGATTTTAGATTGGGTGAAGCGTTACTCCAAAACCCAGATTGGCCCTGCGTGCGAACGCCAGGATCCAGAGAGGAAGTGCACTTAATGCGTTTTCCAAGTGGCATTATTATTCCAAAAATTCCGAGTAAAATCAGCTTTAAAACACTTGTCTTCCATAATGGCTTGGAGGCTTGAAATGAGAGGAGGAGTAGTCGCAAGTGGCGTTGGCCTGATGGTCGTTGGTGTAATCTTCTTCATGTTGTCAAACACTAATGTGTTAGCTGGTACCGGCGGCGGCACGGGAGGAGTAGTTTACAGCACCGGAAACCAACTTTTTTTGGTGATTGGTGCGGTGCTCGGGATTGTTGGGTTTATAGTTCTCATAGCGGGGCTGGCTGCTTCAAAGAAAGAGAAACCATTATCACCTCCAACGTGGGGGGTTCAGCCGTCTGCCACGCTCAAGGAGTCTGAAACTCTGGTGATATGCCCTGAGTGTAAAGAACGAGTCTCCTCAAAATCCAAGTTCTGTCCGGAATGCGCGACTAATCTTAGGCCTAAAAAGAAATCCGATGAAGTTAAAATCGAAACCCCAAAATCGAAACTTCCGCTAGTTGTTGTAGAGGAAAAATCAGAGACAAGTACCCCATCAATCAGAAAAGCCAAACCCAAGTTCTGCATCCGCTGTGGAACTGAACTTCCAACAGACGCCGATTTTTGTAATGAATGCGGCAAGAAAACGACAATATGACGTGCCAGAAGCTATCTCAAAAATTCCGAGTAAAATCAGTTATTTAAACGGACGCCTTGAGTAATCTAACGGATAGAGGATGAAGAGAAGGGCGGTAGCTGGCGGAGTCGGCATGGTAGTTGTGGGCGTGTTTTTATTTTTCATGCTGATAGCTCTTGTCCCACCAACAAAGGCAGATGAAACTACTACTTGGACACTTAATTGGTATGAAGCTCTAACCAGCACAGGCACATTTGGGTCTACGATTTTGGGGACTAGTTACTGGTCCGACACATTCGACCATGATTGGAGTACAGGCAATATTTATGGAAGCCGCCCAGATTACACAGGATTTAAAGCAACGGCAACGGTGTACGCACATGCCGACATGTGGGTAGTCTTTACTGTGGGCAGTGACGACGGTTTTAGATTTTATGTTGACAATCTTTTGAATGCGAGTTACGAAGGAATACGTACATATTCTACTAATTCTCAGGACGTTTACCTGACAAAAGGTACTCATACACTGGAATTGGATTATTATGACTGGACCGGGTATGCACGCGTATCATTTGCCGTCGACGATGAGTCCATATTTCAGCAACATTCACCCACTCTGTCTTCGTCTTACTTAAATCTAAGCTCTGGATCAGAGCAAACAACCTTCACATACAGGGTGACTTATACAGACACGGATGGCGCGGAAGCATCATACGTGTATGCGGTAATTAACGGAAGTAGTCACTCCATGACTAAAGTTTCTGGGACACCTACAACGGGCGTTTTGTATGAATATTCAACGACGGGCAACTATCTCAATGCGGGGACCAATTCATACTATTTCCGGGCAAGTGATGGCATAGATGCCACGACTACCACGAGCTCCTCTGGCCCCACAGTGACAAAGTCGACAACTCTTTCAGTTTCCCCCTCAAGTTTCAGCGTTTCTTCTGGAGGAACTCAAACTCTGACCCCGGCCCTCACTTCTGGTAGCAGCACACTCACTGATCAAACAATAACTTGGGGTGCCACGGTGGGAAGCTTTTCTGGAGGTACCGGTACCAGCCTGGACGCTATCTCTTCCCTACCGGTTACATACGTCGCCCCAACCGTTACGTCTCAGACTTCAGTTACAATCACCGCATCTTTCGCAGGATATACCAATTATTATACATCAAGTAGTGCGAACTCCGCTGGCACGATTAGTACGTCCACTACACCTCCTTCTGAATCATTTACATACACGTTTACGTTTACCAAGCCGGGGGGGAGTGCACTCGCCAACACCACAATAGACTACACAATCTACGGCACGTCATATGGGACAGTGGTAGGCTACTTGGGCGTGACCGACTCCTCTGGTAATATAACCTCCACAGATTCAACCCTTGCTAACAATACTGTGTACTTCACGAGTTTGGATGGAAAGTATTCAGGCTATGCCTCCGTTGGCTCCACTGGCGGGACCGCGTCCGTATCGACCACAGAGACCCCATCGAGCAATTATTTGCCAGTGTTGCTCTTGATTGGTGGTATCGCTGTAGTAGGAGTAATAATGTGGAAGAAAGTACTTTCCAAGCCAAAACATGCGAAACATGCTACGGAGACGGGGCAATCGAAAAATATTCCAATTAAACCAGCGCATCTGTCATGCCCCCACTGCAAGTCCAAGCTGCCCGCAGATGCCGACTTCTGTCACGAGTGCGGGAAAAAGGTCAAAAGCTAACTCAAACATCAAGGTAATACTTTCGGCGACCTCTTCAAAAAATCCTTTAAATGTGGAAGTGAGTTGTTCCGAGGCTGCAGATGGAGATGGATTTTGAGCAGATAGTCCAGAAGATTTTAGGTACGGGACTGTCCAGGGACGAGGCGATGGCCAGGATAAAGGGCAAGCAGGACGAGTACGGCCTTTTGACTCCAGAGGGGGCCGCCGCGATAGTCGCCCGCGAGCTCGGAATAATTATTGAAAGGAAGGAGCCGGAGGTCAAGCCCCTCTACATAGCTGACCTTGTCCCCCAGATGTCTAAGGTGGACATCGTCGGGAGGGTCGTGCGGGTTTACGAGCCGAAGGACTTCTCGAGGTCAAGCGGGAAGCCGGGCATGAGGGGAGGTATTGTGATTAGGGACGGGACTGGATCAATAAGACTCACGCTATGGGACGAGAAGACGGACCTGATAAAAGAAGGGATGCTCAAGAAAGGGGACGTCGTCAGGGTGGTGAACGCTTACGTAAGGAGGGGGCTGGACAAGCGGCTGGAGCTTTCGCTGGGGATGAGGGGGAACATCATGGTGTCTCCAGACGACCCGCGCGTGCAAGAGCTCCCGCCAGTTTTCGAGGCCAATGTGAGGCTCGTTGACCTGAAGCCGGAGATGGGAGAAGTCGATGTGGTCGGACGGGTCGTTGCCGCAAGCGACATGAGGGTCTTTGAGCGCCCGGACGGGACACAGGGAAAGGTTTCATCCATAATCATCACCGACTCTAGCGGGAAGGCCGTGAGGGTTTCGTTATGGAACGGGTGGGCAGAGTTTGCGAAGAATCTCAAGAGGAACGACGCGGTCAAGCTCGAGAACTCGTTTGTGAAGTCGGGGCTGAAGGACCAGGTGGAGTTGAGCTTGGGCTCACAGGGTCGTCTGGTCACGAGCCCGCCCGAGGAAAAGGACATCCCGGAAATCCCGCTTCGCCCCCTGAAGGTCGGGGAGGTGGAGGTCGGCATGCCGTCGTTGGAGATTGCCGCGGTGGTCAGGAGGAAGCTCCAGCCAGTGGAGTTCAAGCGGGCGGACGGCAGCCAGGGGAGAGTCATCAGCCTCATCCTCGCGGACGAGACCGGCACCATCCGCGCGTCTTTTTGGGACTCTGCCGTTGAGCTGGTCCAAAAGGTCCAGTCAGGGGACGTGATTCTTCTCAAAAACGCATATTCTCGGACAGGGCTCAGTGGCGCCGCAGAGATACACGTGGGAGGTGCAGGGGCCGTGGAGGTCAACCCGGCGGGAGTGAAAGTCTCGGAGCCGGGACCAACCCGCGTGAAGATCATGGAGGTTGAGCCGAACATGGACTGTCTGGAGATGGTCGGGAGGGTTCTCGAGGTCTCTGGCCCGCGGGAGTTCACGAGGCAGGGTGGCAGCAAGGGGGCGGTCGCGTCGATCCAGATATCAGACGGCACGGCCACCGTCAGGGTTTCCCTTTGGGGCGAACATGCAGCGAAAGCGGGGGAGATAAAATCAGGAGACGTTGTCAGGCTCGTCGACGCATACAGTGCTCTCGGGCAGTTTGGCTCGGTGGAGGTCCACTTGGGGAAGATGGGGAATCTCGAGGTGAACCCCCCAGGAGTGGAGCAGCCTCCGAAAGATCTGCAGAATGTACCGGCCCCACCTGCGCCCAGAAAGAGCATAGCCGAGCTTGAGAAAGAGGGAGAAAGGGCAGAGGTGCGGGGCACTTTGGTCCAGGTATTCCACAGGCGCCCGATTTTTGATGTATGCCCAAGCTGCGGCAAGAGCCTCAGAGGCGCGGAGACCAGCCTCACTTGCGAGGAGTGCGGGAAGTCCGTGATCCCAGAGCACAGGTTGGTGCTCAGCTTCCTGTTGGACGACGGGACGGGGAACATCAGGGTGGCGTTGTTCGGGAAGATTGCAGAGAAATTTTTGGGGATGGACACGCAACGGTTGTTCGAGATGTTTAAGAGCACGCAGGACGTCGGAAAGTTTTACGATGAACTGAAGCTGCTCGGAAAGGAGTTATTGATCACGGGAGTAACACGTCACGACACTTACTTTGACCAGCTCGAGCTGAGGGGGTACGAGGTCGGTGTTCCTGACCCACAGGACGAGGCGTGGGCGCAGCTTCAAAAGTTAAAGGGAGAAACTGAGTAGGTAATACGTATGGCTCAGGAAGAAATAAAAACTATTAAGGATTTGCCCGGGGTCGGCGAGGCCACGGCCGAGAAGCTGGTTGAGGCAGGCTACCGCAGCGTCGAGTCGATAGCCGTGGCGAGCGTTGCCGAGCTCTGCGAGGCCGCGGAGATCGGAGAGATTGTGGCAAAAAAGATAATTTCGGCCGCAAAGGAGTCCTCGGACATTGGGACATTCATAACCGGTGACAAGGTCCAGGAGCAGAGGAGCAGGATAGGGCTCATAACAACCGGCAGCCAGAAGTTTGACGAGCTGCTGGGTGGGGGGATAGAGACACAAGCGGTCACAGAGGCGTTTGGGGAGTTCGGGTCCGGAAAGACCCAGCTGGCCCATCAGCTTTGTGTGAATGTTCAGCGTTCCCCGGAGTTCAAGGGTCTTGATGGGAAGGCGATATTCATAGACACGGAGAACACCTTCCGCCCGCAGAGAATATCTGACATGGCTATCGGGGCGGGGATAGACCCGGCAAAGGCCCTGCAGAACATTTACTACATGAGGTCATTCAACACTGATGTGCAGCTTCTGGCAGTGGATAAGGCGGAGGAGCTCCTGGAAAAGGAGCCGATAAAACTGATAGTGGTGGACTCCCTCACCTCCCACTTCAGGGCGGAGTACCAGGGGAGGGGGAAGCTGGCCGACAGGCAGCAGAAGCTGAACCGCCACCTGCAGGCGCTCCTCAGAATTTGCACCATGCACGATTTGGCCGTTTACGTGACAAACCAGGTCCAGTCGACACCTGACATATTTTTTGGGGACCCTACGAGGCCAATCGGGGGTCACGTGGTGGCGCACTTGGTGACCACTAGGTTGTACTTCAGGAAGGCCAGGGCACCGAACAGGATAGCCAGGATTTACGACAGCCCCAACCTCCCGGAGGGAGAGGCGGTGTTCCAGATAACCGAGCAGGGGATAAAGGACGCCGCTGAAAAAACAAAGGGCTCGAAATAGTTTGGTTTTCCTAGTCGAGGTGTGCTCTTGATCAGACTCATCGCTGTAGATATCGACGGGACTCTCACCTTTCCTGACAGGAAGCTTGATCCCTCCGCATTGGAGGCTCTGCGCAGGGCGGAGAGTTCCGGAATAAAAGTCACACTTGCCACCGGGAACGTGCTCTCGTTTGCAGAAGCTGCGGTGGTACTGTTCGGAGCATCTGGCCCACTTATAGCAGAGGACGGCGGGATAATTTTCGACCCAGCGACAGGAAGGAAAGAGGTCCTTGGAAACAGGGTTGAAGCAGACAGGGGCTTGGCCGCATTGGAAAAATCACTTGGCCATCTGGAGCAGACGAGGACATCCGTGGAGCGCCTGGCGGGGCTGACTCTGAAGAGGGGGCCTTCGCTGGAGAAGGTCAGAGAGGTCCTGAAGAAGGGAGGTTTTCATCTCGTAGCCGTGGACTCCGGGTTTGCAATCCACATAAAGTCCCCAGAGATTGACAAGGCCAACGCTCTTCGGAAGATTTCCCAGTCGATGGACATCCCTCTGGACCAGATAGCTGCGATAGGGGACGGTCCGAACGACGTTGAGATGTTGAAGACGGCAGGGTTGAGCTTTGCCGTCGCGAACGCAGTGGAGGAAGTGAAGCGCAATAGCACATTTGTGACGAAGGCCCCTCATGGGAAGGGGGTTTCAGAAGCAATCGATGAAATTCTTAGTCCTCGCTCTTCCCGCCGACCTTGAAGTTGAGCGCCAGCCTCTTGAACTCCATGGCGGAGGGGGACTTCGGATTGTGGGTGACGACTGGCTCCCCTATCGATGAGGAATGCCTGAGCGCCGAGTCCTCTGGGATCACGGCCAAGACCGGGAGCTCGAGTGTCGCAGACACCTGGGTTTCCGGGATGTCAGGGTCTTTACCCGTGGCCCTGGTGATGATGATCCCAATCAGCTTCACGCCGAGCTTTTCCGCGACCAGCTTGGTTTTGATTGCGTTCGAGAGGGCGGCAATGTCCGGGGTCACGACGAGCACCATGTTCGTCGCGAGGCTCATGGCCGCAATCGCGTCCCTGTCAAGGCCCGAGGGCACGTCTATCAGCACATATTCAAACTTGTTCTTCAGGAACTGGACCACGTTCTTCAGCCGCTCGAGCTTCGCCTTCCTGACGCCTTCCAGGACCACGCCGCCCGGGATGACCTTCACCCCTTCAGGGGCGCGGTATATCGCCCTTGACGGCTGGGCTTCACCAGCCAGGACATCGTGGAGGGTTGTCTTTTGCCCCTCGAGACCGAGCATGAGGCCGACGTTCGCCATCATGACGTCCGCGTCGAGTATCACCACGTTCCTGCCGAGCCTTGCCATGGCCACCCCGAGGTTCACGGCGACGGATGTCTTGCCCGAGCCGCCCTTGCTTGTGCCGAACGCGACTATGTGTGACATGGGTTTCTCCACGCAGTAGATTTTCAATACTGGTAATCCCTACTCAGCTAAAAAGCTTGAAGAAAAGCCAGGCTTCAGCGGCGGGAGATGATTGACTTTATTCTCTCCACGAGTTCTGGCGGCTCAAATGGTTTTGTCAGGTAGTCCGGAACCCCGAGCTCGTCCATGACCTTCCTTGACCTTGACTCCATTGTCGTCGCTGTGATGAAACAGACCCTCTGTTTTTTGTTCAGCTTCTTTATCCTCTTGTAAGTCTCCCACCCGTCTATCCCCGGCATCATGACGTCGAGAAGGACGAGGTCTGGTTTTTCGCTCGGATACTTCTCCAGGGCCTCGGTCCCGCTGTTGCAGGTCACGACATTGTACCCCGCCTTCTTCAGGATCTTCTCGATAAGCTTTGTTATGTCGGGCTCGTCGTCCACGGCCATTATTTTTACCATGCAACCATTACCCAACCATATTTGGGGGTAATAAACTTTTACTGATGCGGGGCGACAAGAAGGCGAGATGAATGGTAAAAATAGGCCTGATATCGGATGTTCACTCAAACCTGGCCGCGCTGGAGGCGGTGTTCAACGACATGCCGAGCGTCGACCGGGTGATCTGTGCGGGGGACCTGGTCGGTTACGGCGCCGAGCCGAACGAGGTCGTGAAGCTCGTCAGGTCCAAAGGTGTCCAGTCGGTCATTGGGAACCACGAACAGGCCGTCCTGACGAAGGACGTCAGCGACCTCAACAGCCTGGCGGCGGAGGCGGCCATCTGGACATCGAGGCAGCTTTCTCCCGATAACATGAAATATCTCTCCACATTCCCGACACAGCTCAGCTTCAAGGTTGGGAAAAGCAGAGTGCATGTCGTTCATGGAAGCCCACGCGACCCGTTGAACGAGTACATCTTTCCCGAGATCTCAAACCAGGAGCTTTCCCAGCTGGTCGTGGGGCTTGAGGAGGACATCCTGGTTTTGGGGCACACCCATCACCCCATGAAACGGATGATTCTGGGGAAGCTCGTGATGAACCCTGGCGGGGTCGGGCAGCCGCGGGACCGCAACCCAAAGGCAAGTTACGCCGTGCTCACGGTTGATGGGGACGTTGATGTCGAAATCAGAAGAGTGGAGTATGACGTGGAATCCACAGCCAAAAAAATAAATGCCGCTGGCCTTCCAGAGGAGCTGGCTTCAAGGCTGTTTGTCGGGTGGTGACGGCTGGACCAGTGGAGCAGGCTGGACCTGAGGCTGTTCCCGCTGTATTGTAGGCCTGCCCTTCAACTGCTGGATGGCCAACACCCTCTCGTTGATGATTATGAAGTCACGGATGGACATGACGGCGCTGAAGGCTATCATGACGTTCCCGTCAGGGTCGCGGGGGACCCCTATGAGGGACTCCTTTGACATCGGCTTCACGACAAGGGAGGCTATCTTCCCGCTCTTTTCCTCAAATACCATGTCCGCAAGTCTCCCTATCTGGAGCCCACGGTCTGATACCACCCCGATTGTCCGAAGTCTACTGGTCAGGATTTGCAATTTTTGACCTCCAGCATAAGTTCAGTTTGGCCCATATAAAACTTGAGGAAATCAATAGTGCATTCTGGCGGTTTCTCCGGCAGCCTGCTTCACCTGCCGTTCCAAGAAATTCTCATATGCTTGGGCCAGCTCCGGCGTGATGGAATGCCTGACCGTCTTCATTGCCTCGCGGAAGTTCTCCAGCTTGACCTCCTTGCCCTTCATGTCTTTCCGCAGCACCAGCATTGCCGCCTCTCTGGCCAGGGAGGCTATGTCCGCCCCTGAGTATCCTCCCGTTTCCTTTGCCAGCAGTTTTAAATCCACATCCTTAGTCAGTGGCATCCCTTTCGTGTGGATTTTCAGGATTTCAAGCCTGGCCTTTTCATCCGGCGCCGGGACGAGGATTAACCTGTCGAACCTGCCTTGCCTGAGCAGAGCTGGGTCTACAAGGTCTGGACGGTTGGTGGCACCGATCACCACGATGTCTTCAAGCTTCTCAAGGCCGTCGATCTCCGTGAGCAGCTGGCTTATGACCCTCTCGGTCACGTTGGAGTCCCCAAATCCAGAGCCGCGCCTGGGCACCAGCGAGTCTATTTCATCGAAGAACACAACGGTGGGGGCCGCCATCTTGGCCTTGCGGAAGACCTCGCGCACGCCCCGCTCGGACTCTCCGACCCACTTACTGAGCAGTTCTGGGCCTTTTATCGAGATGAAGTTGGATTCACTTTCAGTTGCCACAGATCTTGCCAAGAGCGTCTTCCCGGTTCCAGGTGGGCCGTAGAGCAGGATCCCACGAGGTGGCTCTATCCCCATCCTCTTGAAAGCATCTGGGTGCTTCAGTGGCCACTCGACGGCTTCGCGGAGTTCTTGTTTGGCCAGCTCTAGTCCCCCGACATCGTCCCAGTGAACATTCGGAACCTCTATCAGGACTTCCCTCATGGCCGATGGCTCAACCATTTTCATGGCGTTACCGAAGTCATCCTTCGTCACTTGGAGCTTCTCCAGCACTTCTTGCGGAATTTCCTTTTCTTCAAGCTTGATTTCCGGGAGGATTTTTCTAAGCGCGCTCATCGCAGCCTCTTTCGCTAGGCCCTCCAAGTCAGCCCCGACAAAACCATGAGAGATGTTGGCGTAGTAATCCAAGTCAACATCTTTTGCGAGTGGCATACCTCTGGTGTGAATCTGGAGGATCTCTTTCCGCCCACCCTTGTCCGGGACGCCGATTTCAATTTCTCGGTCGAACCTTCCCGGGCGGCGGATTGCCGGGTCAAGAGCATTCGGGCGGTTTGTGGCGCCTATGACGATTACTTTTCCCCGTGCTTTCAAACCGTCCATGAGGGTGCATAGCTGAGCCACCATTCGACGCTCGACCTCGCCCGTGACTTCTTCGCGCTTTGGAGCTAGTGAGTCTAGCTCATCGATGAACAAGATGGACGGAGCGTCACGTTCTGCATCCTCGAATTTTTTCCTTAGATTAGCCTCGCTTTCTCCGTAAAATTTGCCCATGATTTCCGGACCCGCAATATCAACAAAGTTAGCGCCTGATTCACTAGCAACGGCTCTTGCTATCAGGGTTTTACCTGTACCGGGCGGCCCATGAAGTAGCACACCTTTTGGCGGTTCAATCCCCAATCGATCAAATACTTCGGGATGTCTTAATGGGAGTTCAATCATTTCACGAACGCGCTGGAGTTCATTTTTTATTCCACCGATATCTTCATATTTGACCGGCTTTTTCATGCTCCCCGGTTCGGATAACACTTGTATATTTGTGGATTCGGTGATTCTAACAATACCAGTTGGATTAGTGTCAGAAACCACGAAGAATATCTCACCAAGGCTAAATCGCGCTTCCATCTCTCCAAGTGGAGTTGGTATTTTAACAGGTACGTTACCTGACACAATAATATAGTCGTTCTTCACTACTACTCTGTTAAATAAGTGAGGCCCAACAGCTTTGCCTGTGAGCTTAATTTCTATAGGTTCTATTGGTGCGATAGTAACGCTCTTGGCTTCCTTTACTTCAGCTCTACGAACAGTGACTTTTTCACCTATCGATGCGTTTGCATTTTGCCGAATGAGCCCATCAATCCGAATAACGTCAAGACCGTAATCCTCTTGAAAACCATTCATTACAACCGCGCCAGTGGATTTAGAACCAGTTATCTCAATTACATCACCCTGTTGAACATTCAGCTTTTCCACGACTTGATCAGGCAATCGTGCCAAACCTCGCCCGACATCTGCTTGTCTTCCAGCTTCAAGAACAGTGAGCTTTAATTCCTCTTTTTTTACCATTTAATCACCTTTCTCGAAAGACTTGTCATCGCTCGACTCCACGGATTATCGGGTATTTTCTGGGAATGATTATCACAACTTTGTCCTTTTCCAACTTTATTTTTGTGTTTTCTTGATCAATTTGAGCTGGCACTTTCAATACTGCGAAATACCCCTTCTTCACTTTAGGTGTCACTGCCTTTATTTCCAAGGATTCTGGGTAAAAGCGCAAGTCTATGTTTTCTTCTTTCTCTATGCCGCTTACTTTCAGCTCTATTGTTACTTTGTTGGTGTCGATACTGTAGGTGTACGGAGCTTCTTCGTAAGTGGAAGGCTGTTTTACTCCTTTAATCGGCTTAACTTTTAGAGCTTGGTAAGCGGAAGTTGGAAGCTTGGCAGATTTTTTGATTTTTGTCGCAGGCGTTGTACCTGAAATTTTGCCCTGTACGGATTCCCAGCCTCTCGGGCCCAAGCGGTTTACCTCTATTTTTGTGGGGTTTATTCCATCAGAAGAAATCCTATAAGACATTCCAGCCATGTATGCGCTTTCCTCAGGATTAGCATTCAACCGCCGTAACTCTTCCGGTTCTTTTTCCATGCGCTCAAACAACTCGTTTAGTATTTGGAAAAGTGGCGTCTTGAACCAATCCTCGTCGTCGGGGAAAGACCCGTCAGACCGCTTTTTCCTTTTCCAGATCATCTTCACTCCTCCTCCACCATGAACCTGCACCAAGTGAGGTGCTCGTTGAATTCCTTAAATATTTTTTCGACCATCCTGGAGTACTCCTCCTCTATCAGGAGGACGCTCTGGTTCACGCGCTCCCAGACATCGTCGGGCATCTTGTCGAGCGCCCCGTTCGAGTGGTTAGTACCGCTTAGCGTCTCGTAGTTGTAGCCGAAGAGGGCCCGGTAGAACTTGGTCGCTGGGGAGCCCCTGGACTTCACGTCCCACACGATGAGGATTTTCGGCATTTAAATCATCGTTATATATATAACAACGGGTATTTAAACGTTTTGTTATAATTATAACAAGTCACCTGCGCCAGTTTTTTGCCTCGACCATTGTATGGATTTTTAATGGTCTATTGAATGGGCGTTCAACTCACCATTAAATAGACTTTTAATGCACCATTTAACGGAAATTCAACTTACTATTCAATATTTTTACAATAAAAGGCTAAATAGAGGTTTTTTCATAATAGTATCGAAGGTTGGGGGAAACATGCGCAAAGCGAGCGTGAAAGAATCAATCGCCGTGAAGCTGGCAGTGACCGGCGCCTTCGTCATCTTGATCATTTTAGCGTCCGGGACTCCATTTGCCGGAGCGCAACTGGAACGGGACGAGTTCAAGTTCAAATATGAGAACTCTGAGAACTTAGTAGTTTTGCCAGTACAACAGCCTGCGCCAACCCCTCCAGTCCAACCCGACGAAGACGAGCCTTCCGCGCTTCCAGATCCTCCAATACCGCCAGTTCCCCACGCGCTCCCAGATTTCACGGTCTCGGTGTCGCCTGACTCGCAGCGGGTCCTGAATCAGATAGCGGTACAGAAGTTGGAATCCGGGCAGCTGACGACGAGGTACGTGGACAGCTACGGGACCGGGATGGCGGCGGTGAGCGTCCAGCGGTCGACCAGCTTCACGATCTACGTCAGGTCGTTGAACAGGTTCTCGGACAGCGTCAGGCTGAGTGTCTCCGGGATGCCACGCGACACGACTTGCTCTTTCCCGCAAAATGTGAGCGTCCCGGCTGGTGGAACGGCAGTCGCACCCCTGAACATAACCACGACCAGCTCCACTCCTGCTGGCACGTACACTCTGACTGTTACGGCAACTTGTGGTGGGGTGAGCAGGTCGGATAGCGTGGAGCTCGTAGTGGAAGAAAAACTTGAACTCGAATCCAGTGGTGGCGTCAGCGGTCCGGCCGGCGTTGGCGGTCCAGTATACGATGGCGGCTCTGTCGGTGGTCCGATAGCTCGTTCATACACTGTCAATACTCTACACCCAACGATTGACGTGAACGGCATCAAAGTTGTGAACTATCTTGATGAACAGAAAAGAAACGACCAGATTAACACGGCTCAAAATATATCTTCAGGAATAACGGTAAACAAAATTGTTATTAATAACGCGATAAACGTGACCTCAACCACCTCAAAGTCGGCGTCCGGTTCAAGTAGCGCTTCGCAAAAAGCCGTGAGTTTAGCTTTGAACGTTGCAAGGGCGGTGTTAAACCTCATTAAGAAATAGCACGTAGGAGATATGATGGCAAGACGTAACTCAAATGGGAAATCTCCAGTGAAGCTTGTGCTTGTGCTGGTTGTACTTATCGTGGCGGCCGTTGGACTGGTGGTCACAAAGCCCTGGGAAATGTTGGGTTTTGGTGGCGGAACGGTGCGATTCTACTCAAATACATACTTCCATCTTACGGGAACGGCGGACAACGGGTCGCTCGAGAACGTTGTAGTAAGTCTTCCAGATTTGACCGTGGGCGACAATGAAATTTTGAACAGGAACTACATCAAGGACGGGTACTGGACCATTAATGCACAAGTCGATAATACAGTAGTTGTCGAGTTTCAAGCGGGGGTCATGGGACAGCTTGTCGCTCCTAGGACCTCTTGGCCAGTGGTACAGACTGCTGGGGCAGACACGTCAGTTTGGGGGCCAAAATACTCTATTGACGTAAATCTTCTTTACCCGGGAGAGGTTTTTCAGGTTGAACTATGGTGGGAAATCCCGACAAACATTGCGGACAAGATAACAATGCGAGATGTTAATCCTTGGAGTTACCCGACCGCTGCCTTTATTTACTCCAACCCAATGAAAATGATAAACGGTTCATTTTTCGCTGGACTATACAAACTAACTCCAGAAAACAGAGTCGAGCAGGCTGTAGAGGAAACTGGTTGGACGTTTGAAAACGGAGAGTCGCAGTCTTGGGTTGGACTTGCGCCATTGACGACATAAACAGCAACGCCCGAAGGACCCTCAATTTTTCTCCTTTATAAGAACCTCCACCCAAAGCTCCGGCGGGGAAAATGAACCGCGTCAAGCTCTTGGTCGTTTTCGCCATCGCTGCCGCAGCGCTTTGCGCCGCGACCGTTGGATCCTTCAGCCTTGGCGTTTCACCACCGCAGGTCGTTTCTGCGGACGTTTCGAGCAAGATTGAGAGGACGGTTACGGTGGACCACGTGATGGACGGCGACACCATCTGTCTCGAGGGCGGGGAGAAGGTCAGGCTAGTCGGCGTGGACGCGGAGGAAACGAAACTAAACGCGCACGCCCGCAGCTGGCACCCCGAGCTCCAGTCGATGAACAGTGCACAGTACCAACAAACGGAGTACTACCAAAGGGCCCTGGCAGCCAAGGACCACGTCATGCAGCTCTGCCCCAGTGGCACGCAAATCGGGCTGGATGTGGATGACCTGACGCAGGAAGACAAGTACAGCCGGACCCTGGCGGTCGTCTACGTGGAAGAGAATGACGAATGGACGAACCTGAATGCCGAGCTTCTGCGCATGGGGCTCGTGGTGGTCTTGTACATCCCGCCTTCGGAGTTCAACCCGTACGCGTGGGCAAGCTGATAACAACGCGCTTGGTCGATTTTCAAACGTTTGGCACTGGAAATCACAGCAGTTTAACGAAAGCGCCGGCCAGGAACGCGAGCAACCCGAGCGCCATCCCTGCCTTGCAGCCCAGCGACGCCCGCCCAGCAGCTTTTGTGTCCCGGCCTCGCGCGATGGCCACCGCGGCAGCGACGAACGCGGCGATCGAGACCGCAACGAGCGCCAGATACTCCCATCCGAAAATCCCGAGCAAGTATGGCACGGGAGAGATGGCCATCGCAGCAGCCATGAACACTATCGCCAGAGCAGCGGCCTTTCCAGCGCCGTGCTTCAGCGGGAATGTCCCAAGCTTCACCTTCCTGTCTCCGGGCATGTCTTGGATCCCCTTAATCAGTTCCCGCCCAACAGTGGAAAGCCCCGCCATGAGAGCGAGGAGCAGGATTTCGGCAGGAAGGAGCGACGACCCATAATAGAAATATGCTGCAAATCCTCCGAAAATAAGAGCCGACCCTGTGAGATAACCAATCGCTATGTTGCCGGCCAGACCATGACGCTTGAGAACCCAGGAGTAAGCGATCAGCACGATTGAGTTGATGGCGGCGAGCGCGAAGCAGTAAATTCCCGCAAATGCTGAAAGAGATATCCCGATTATGAAAAGGGCCTGGCCCCACTCGAGAGCCCGCCCAGCTTTTATCTTTCCAGATGGGATCGGTCGCCCTGGCCTGTTCACCTTGTCTATTTTCTGGTCGACGTAGTCGTTTATCGCGTTCCCACCCCCGGCCACAAGCGCGGCCGCCAGGAAGGCGAAGGCCAAGGGCCAGATTTGGACGTTCGTGTAACCAATGTTCACGAAAGCGCCAATCAGAACGGCCACTCCCGTGATCGCGCAGTTCACCGGCCTTATGAGTTCAAGGAGTGGGTAAGCCTTCATGTCGTCCCTAAAAGTATTCAGGCGGCTAAATAAGGCTGTGTCAAATTTTCAGCAGGAATACTTTCGGTGACCTCTCCTCCAAAGCCGATTAACTGTAGCCCTCAATCGCTTCAGCAGGGAGAAGATGATTGCGGACAACAGGATTTCCGGAAGCGTGGCAAATCTCGGTGTCCAGAGCCACTCTTTCGCGGAAGGACTTGAATACACGCTCACTGGCATAGCCGAGCGGATACGCAGACAGCGAGAGAGACGGCAAAGAGTCGCCGAGGCGCTGGCTGGGCTGAAGGGCGTCAGCTTTGATGGAGTGAAGGAGATAGCCGAGCCATCCCTTGCCGTTGAAGTTGAGATGGACCCTCTCGTGGACTTGACGGTTGCAGGGGTCGACGGCGGGTTGCTTGATCATCAGCTCCATGGTCTGGACTTGGTCCTGGTGAGAGCAATCGCGGTGGTGTTCAAGTATCACAACGCAAAGCTTGACAGGGCAGATTACCTCCCGAGCGAGGCGCCGCCACCCAAGCTGATAGACGTGGCAGAGCCGCTCGACGCGAGGGAGTTCGAGCTACTGGCGGGCATGGAGCGCCAGCTTGCGGAGCTCGAGGTTGCGGCGGACGTTGCGCGGGCGGGAGTGGAACTTCTGCTGCTCGACGGCTCGGTGGTCCCACAGTACGTCGACAGGTTCCCCAGCAACCCGATCCTTCTTGACAGATATCAGAGGTTGATTGGAGCTTACACGGGACTTTACCAGGCATGCGCCGACTCAGGGACGCTCCTTGCAGGCGCCGTGAAGGACAGCCGCGGCGCCCGGCTCATCGACATACTGAGAAACAAAGTGTTGCCGCTTCTCGACGACCTCGGGCTGAACCAGGATGACTTGGACGTTCTCGAGCGCTCGCGGGACACGGCTCTACTTGACCACCTGCTCAGGGTCGGGGAGAGGACATCTGCGTTCACGTACGCTAAAAAACCAGCCAGCTATGTGCTCGGAGACCTCGGGAAGTGGGGAGAGAAGGTCCATGCTTTTTACATGAGGACGGTCCCATTCGACCAGCCGCTCCGCGTGGAGTTCATTGACTGCGGGGACAGACCAGCTGAAACGGCGCAGCGGATATCCTCGCTTGTTTACTCCCTTTCGTCATATCACGAAGCTTTTGGGCTGCCGTCTGTCCTCATTGAGGCGGACGTTTGTGCTCGCTTAGTTGAGGAGGACCTGGGCATCGTGCGGGACGGCATCACGGACAGGTTGGGCCCCGCGGCTTTGCAGGACCTGAGAAGGCAAAGGAGACCATTCTGAGGTGGGCAGATGGAAATCGGAACCATAATAGTGACGGAAGATTCACCTTCCCCGGGAAAGTTCAGTTTCGTCGTTACGGAGAACGGGCGCGGGATGCCTGTTCGTCAGGGGCAGTTTGTTGAGGTGGAAACAGCGGAAGGGCATGCGGTGGCGTTCGTCACGAATCTCGTAAAGACCAACAGGTACTTCATGCGGGCGGAGTCTGTGAGGGAGTATGAGAGAGGGGGAAGGCCCCTGACCGCGATTTTTCCCGCAGACCGATGGGAGTACCTGATAGCGGAGGCCCAGACGCTCGGGGTCCGTGGTGAGGGCGGGCTCGAGCGCACTACTTTTCCACCGTCGCCAGGGCAGAAGGTGTGCGATGTCGAGCCGGGGGTGCTGGCGCAGTTTCTCGGTTTGAACCAGAATGGGGGAATGGAGCTGGGCAAGCTAAAGCACCATGAGCTGTCGGTGAAGCTTGACCTCACGAAGCTGCTGAGAAAACACGTGGCGGTGCTCGCGAAGTCGGGGGCGGGGAAGTCCCACTTCACGTCAGTTATGGTGGAGGAGCTGCTTGAGCGCCCGCCAGAGCTTGGCAGGCCGGCCGTGATAATCATCGATGTTCATGGGGAGTACACGGGGCTGGCCGAGAGTTATCCCGGCCGCGTGAAGGTCGTGAACGGTGAGGCGTTCAGGATCGGAGTGTCTGGGCTCAATGCTTACCAGTTCCACGAGTTCATGCCGGAGATGACGGGGATACAGGCGCGGGAGCTGCAGCGCGTTCTTGCGGAGCTCAAGTCTGAGATGATGGCAGGCAAAGGACCGTTCGGGCTGGATGATGTGATCTCCAAGGTCCAAGGTGACGGGGGTCTCAACAAACAACTGCAGCAGGCCCTGCTTGGGTGGCTCCACGACCTCAAGGCGCTCGAGATGTTTGACGTCGTTGCCAATCCCAACTGGGAACACCTGGTGGAGCCAGGGAAGGCCGTCGTGGTGGACCTGAGCGGCATGACTAACCTCCGCAAAAAGCAGATGCTCGTGGCTTACGCTGCCAGGAGGCTGTTCAACTCCCGCAAGCGAAGCAGGGTGCCGCCGTTTGTGCTTTGTCTGGAGGAGGCGCACCAGTTCGTGCCGTCAAGCGACTCAAAGGCGGCAGCGATTTCAAGGACGATAATCGAAACAATTGCCCGCGAGGGGCGCAAGTTCTACGCTTCTCTTGTGCTCATCTCCCAGCGTCCGGTCAGGCTGTCGACGACCGTGCTTTCGCAGGCGAACACAAACATCATCCTGCGCATCACCAACCCGTACGACCTGGAGCACATCAAGCAGTCGTCGGAGGCGATAACGAGCCAGGTCGCGGACATGATATCATCTCTGCCGGTAGGGGAGGCGCTGGTGGTCGGGGAGGCAGTGAGCCACCCGATTTTTGTGAAGGTCCGACAGAGGAAATCGAGGGAGTCGGGGCACGGGGCCGGGCTTGAGGATGCCGCAAGGGAGTTTGAAAAGCGGTACAATCAGGGGCGCGAGGACGCCAAGGCTTTCATGTGATTTGTCAGGTCGTTTATTTCGGGCTCGCGACAAGCAGCAGCGACCTCTCGCAGAGCTCTTGCACGACGTCCAGATGCAGCACGTGCTGTTCAAGATAATCGCACAGGATTGGCGTCAGGTCCCACGCCAAACACTCGAAGCTCAGCTCGCACGAGTCCTCACGCGTTTGGTTAGAACTTTTTGGCGCAGGTTGAGATCTATTTTCCCGTTTTCCAAGCTTCTCAACCAGACCGTCGAAGACTTCCTCCTTGTCCAAGCGCTGGCTCAAGTAGTAACCAACATCTGCTGTAAGCTCCCTGTACATTTCCACCACCTGCTCAAGCTCCCGTCTGTCCGCGCGGATGTCCTCATGCCAGAGAGTCCTCGCGCCCACATGCTCCCGCAGGCTCTTCACTGGCTCTTCTTCCAATGTCAGGAGCGGCAGCCCGAGGTGCGCCGCCAGCATGATCGCTCTTATGTCTGTCAGCGGAACTTTGTGGTCAATCTCGAACAGCAGTCTCCTGGAGATCTCGTCAAGAAGCTCAGGTAGGTAGACCACAAGCAGCTCCCCGTCCCGCACAAGTTGGCTGACCAAGCTGTAGCACGCCGCCGTGTCCCGGACAGAGATCAGTTTGTCCCGGGCCAGCCAGCCGTAAGTTGCCGACGGCAGGCAAAGCTCTCCTCCGTCCAGAAGTCGCCAGGCATCCTCGAAGTCGCCCCTGTCCGCGAGCAGACTAACGTCACAAACGGCCCCGAGTTCTTCGACGCCCATGTTCCCGCCGGAGCTTTGGGTGGAGGTGCTTTTAAAGGAGAAAATTTGGACCCTATCCTACACCACAGAAACGAATCGTTTGGCCCCGCTTTCCAAGTTCTGGAGTTTTGCCACGACCCCGAGTGTGTAAGTGCCTGGTGCAAAACCGCTGGGCGTCATCGACAAAGACAGTCTGGTCGTTCCGCCCGGCGCCAAGCTCACTGTGCAAGTGCTTGACGTGGTGTCCCCAATGTAGGAATACACTTGGATGTCAGATGCAGTCACGTTTGTCGTGTTGTTCGTCACGCTCACTTCAACTGCAATTGCCTTTCCCGACTGGACAGACTGGGGAGCGCTTGTTATGGTTGTTATGAGCAACGCACTTCCGACCTTGAACGTCGCGGCATCGTAAGCATAGCTGTTATTCCCGGTCGTATCCCATACTCCAGCGTCAATTGTCCAGTCCCCGAGCGACGCGTACTGTGGTATTGCAACGGTGCCGTACCAGACATTGTTTTGAGCAAGTTCCAGCGTACACATTTCTCCACTTTGGACTCCTGACGGGTCTTTCAACCACACGCTAACCCCCCCAACACCCGACATGTTGTCTGTCGTCCTGACGTAGATGTTTGCGTAGCCCCCTTGGTAGATCGTGCTTGGATTAACACAAGCGTAGTAAATTATCGGGGGAGTGTTATCTACTGGCGCAACTTCAGGTGTGGGTGCTTCAGGTTGCGTATTTTCTACAGGAGGAGTGTAAGATTCTGCAGGCGGCGTATAAGATTCTGCAGGAGGAGTGTACGCCTCTTCAGGTGGGGTCTCCGGCGGAACAATTACTGGTTCTGTTTGAGGCAACGCTGCTTCTACTTTGAATGTCGCGACATCGTAAGCGTAGCAGTTGTTTCCAGTTTTGTCCCACGCCCCGACGTCTATTGTCCAAGTCCCCAGCGACGCGTACTGAGGTATTGTGATTGAATCATACAAGATCCCTTCGGACGTGACACTCTGCACATTGATCGTT
>Ga0315279_10003432_pt1 | contig 22069 bp, 19 predicted proteins | sample YL17G06_20_MG_FD_203694 | JGI IMG/M metagenome (GOLD analysis project Ga0315279, IMG submission 203694) | Sediment microbial communities from Yellowstone Lake, YNP, Wyoming, USA - YL17G06_20 | ecosystem: Environmental > Aquatic > Freshwater > Lake > Sediment | place: USA: Wyoming | collected... | reverse complement strand
AGATCAAGGAAGAGGACATACTCCTGATCGACATCCCAGAAGGACACGCCAGAGAGCTGCAGAAGATGGAATTGAGCCAGGACGAGGCGGAGATCCTCCAGGAAGTGCTCGCAGTAAAAAGGAAAGAGACTCCGTTCTGGGCGATGTAGTCGTATGAAGGACTTTTTGCCAATCCAGCAATTCTGAAAGGGGGATTGTCCGCCAAAACCTATTTATTCCCTTTGGCGATAGGCCTTTCCGCAACCCGGAAGTGGTCTATTGGCAGAGTTCAAGGTAACCATCGGCGATCCGAAGGACGGAAAATCATACCAGGCGACGGTAGCAGGTCACCACGCCAACTCGATGGTCGGCAAGAGGATAGGCGACCAGATCGACGGCATATTCGTCGGCCTGCCCGGTTACAAGCTCCTAATCACCGGAGGCAGCGACAAGGATGGCTTCCCGATGAGGAGGGACCTCCCCGGACCTCGGAGGACGAAGATCCTGGTCTCCAAAGGCCACGGGTTCTGGCCGGCGAGGAAGGGGACGAGGCGCAGGAAGACCATGCGGGGGAACTCCGTCTCGCCCGAAATCACACAAATCAACCTCAAGGTGACGACTCACGGCGTCAAGCCGATAGGAGATATCCTGAAGCCGGCGGAGAAAAAGGAGTGACGCATGAACGTACCGACCCAGCCTGAGGTGAACATCGGACTCATCGGCCATGTGGACCATGGCAAGACAACGCTCGCAAAGGCGCTGACAGGCGAGGTCACGGACAGGCACTCCGAAGAGATCAAGAGAGGCATTTCGATACGGCTGGGCTACGCGGACATACCGATCTACCATTGCGCGAAGTGCGATGAGGAGGAATCCTACAGCACGAACGAGGTCTGCCCGAGGTGCCAGTCGAAATGCGAATATGTCAGGTCCGTTTCTTTTGTCGATGCACCAGGACACGAGACCCTGATGGCGACCATGCTCTCCGGGGCGGCGCTGATGAACGGCGCGCTCCTCCTCATAGCCGCGAACGAGAAATGCCCGCAGCCCCAGACCCGCGAGCACTTAATGGCGATCGAAATCACCGGAGTGAAGAACATCATCATCGTTCAGAACAAAATAGACCTGGTCACGAAGGAGGATGCGTTCAAGAACTACCAGGAGATCAAGGAGTTCCTGAAGGGCACCTCGGCGGAGAACGCGCCGATAATCCCGGTGTCCGCCCATCACGATGTCAACATCGACAGGCTCCTCGGGGCCATCCAGAAGTTCATCCCTTCTCCGAAATACGATTTGGACAAGCCTGCGAGGATGCAGGTCGCTAGATCCTTCGATGTGAACAAGCCGGGGACCCCTCCCGAGGATCTCAGAGGAGGAGTCGTCGGAGGGAGCTTCAGCCAGGGGGAGATAAACGTCGACGACGAGATCGAGATAACGCCTGGCGTCTCCGTGGAATTCGGGGGCAAGGGCGAGGAAGTCCCCCTCAAGACGAAGGTCTCGTCCCTCTATGCCGGAGGCTCCGGCTTCGAGAGGGTCGGGCCGGGAGGATTGATCGCAATCGGCACATATCTCGACCCCGCGATCACGAAATCAGATTCGCTCGTCGGCAGGATAGTCGGCAAGCCAGGGACGCTTCCGAAGGTCGTAAAGGAGTTCACCATGCGCACGCACCTCCTGAAGAGGGTCGTCGGGCTGAACGAGGAGGTCACCGTCGAGAACGTCAAGACGAACGAGCCGCTGATGCTCAGCGCGGGGACAGCGACGACCGTCGGAGTCGTCAAGAGCGGACGGGATGAGACCTCCCAAGTAACACTCAAGATACCGATATGCGCGGAGAAGGGGCAGAGGGTCGCGATCTCCAGAAGGATCGCCGGCAAGTGGCGGCTGATCGGTTACGGGATCATACAATGAGCTTTTCAAGGCGGGATCGCCCGTGAGGTCCGGCATCAAGACGGTCGTTCTGGATACAAACGCCCTGCTGATGCCGTTCCAGTTCAAGATCAACATAGACATGGAGATCCAGAACCTCCTCGGAGGGGTCGAGGTCATCGTCCCTTCCAGCGTCATAATTGAGCTTAGGAGATTGGAGGACAAGAACGCAAAAGCCGCCCTCTCGCTTTCGAGCAAGTACAAGATCGTCGACGTCAAGAAGCGAGGAGATGCTGGAGTGATCGAAGCCGCCGAAGAGCATCATGCCGCCGTAATAACAAATGACCAAGAACTTATCGAAATACTCAGGAAATCATCTATTCCAGCGATACGCATGAGGGAGTGCCAGCGTCTGGATTTCGTATGAAGACCGTGATTCTCGAAATGCAATCTTTTTTAAACAGACCTTGTATACTCCCTTTTGATGCGGGACAAGCATATTGCGACCCTCAAGCAGATAGCGTTGCTTGGCGGAGTGCATGATTATATCGCCATCTCATCGAGAGAGCTCGGTGAGCTGCTCGATATCAGCCAGCAATCCGCATCGAAGAAGATTCTCGAGCTCCTCTCCAACGGACTGATCGAGAGGGACCTCGGAGCCAGGAGACAGAGGATCAAGCTCACTGAGAAGGGGTTCGACCTACTGAGGAAGGAGTACTCCGACTACCAGCGGGTATTCGAAATGAAGGATCATCTGGTGATAGTCGGCACAGTGATCTCAGGACTCGGGGAAGGCCAGTACTACGTGAACCAGCCCGAATACCTCGACCAGTTCCAGAAGAAGCTCTGGTTCAAGCCCTACGAGGGGACTCTGAACATAAAGGTCGGCGAGTCGGAGCTGCCGAAGATCGACATCCTTCACAAGGCGGAAGGGATCATAGTCCAGGGATTCGAGAAGGAGGGGAGGACCTTCGGAGACGTGAAGTGCTTCTTCGCCAAGATCCACAACATGGAGTGCGCCGTCGTGATGCCGACGAGGTCGCACTACACGAACGTCCTGGAGATCGTCTGCAAATACCACTTGAGGAGGACCCTCGGATTGAGGGACGGCGACCAGGTCGAGATAATAATCTCGCTGTCGAGCTGATGATGCTTTTCGATAATACGAAGTCATAAGGGACCTCGTGCTTTCCGAGCCAGTATCTCCCCGGAAAAGTTCAATCAGTCGGGATTGAGGATAAACCCCTTTCAAGGCTTTTTTCACATACGGGAAGAATATATCATCATCTGAATGAACTCCTTAAGCCACCTTCTTCATTCCAGATAGGTAGCCTTCTTCGAAAGATAGTAACATCCCAATCCAATTCGACATCCAAGGGAGTGAGAACATCTTACCACCACCCATCTTTGTAGAGACAATGTGGATTGTGATGAGAGTATTGGTTCCCGAGGAGGAAAAAAGGAACTCAGCCTTAGCGTAACCCTTGGCGTCAAAGACCAATCTATTTGGTTTGTTTTCTTCAATCAGAGTTTCTGCGGTCATGCCTTGTCCGAGCACCTTCATATCGCTAATAATCGGCATCATCCTGACGGTTACTGAGTTAGAACGAACGAAGTCGTATGTCTCCTGCAACGGAACCAGAATTGACAACGATTTGGTGATTTCCATATACCTACCTTCCTTGCTCCGGTCATCCCTTCGTCAGGAGATAAGGATGGTATGTTAAAGTATCTCCTCGTCTATTTAGAACACGTGAAAGCGTTTGATGGCTCCAGCATGCCATCACATGCTGGATCCTCCTGAAGAGGGAGATGGATGACAGTCATGGACTGAACCTCGTCGAAAAAGCTGCGACTCTGATCGCGTGATAAGGATTGAGGCGGGTCCCTGACGAATGGACGTAGCTACCAAAGTGCTGGAGAACAGCGAATAGAGGCTTGTCCGCTAGACCCTGGACTGGATCGGATCGGAAAGGAGGAAAGTTGAAATCGTGAGAAGCTGATCGGCTTAATGCTGCGAGGGCCTCTTCAACATAGAGGGTTTTTCCAATTGTGTGAGAAGGGTATGGTCCCTATTCGAAAAACTTGTGGGTGGTTCGAACTATTTCTGGAGGAAATGGCGGACCACTCCCCTCTCGCCATGGCAATCCCTTTAAAATAGATAAGGCCTTTTCCGAGTCCTCCTAGATAGTAAATGCGGGCGAGAGGGGATTCGAACCCTTCGCTAGCTAGTAAGTCAGTATCCGGATTCAATCAAGGGGTGAAAGGCCGGATTCAAACCCCTTTCGAGGCTTTTTCCGAGTCCTGCCGAATATCAATGCGATCACCATCAGTCCGACTATCGGGATGATAACCTCAGAGAACTCAGGGATCACCGGCGGGACCGGCGACGGTGTCGTCAGAGGGTAGTAGTCCTTCGCTCCCGCGCTTCCATCGATGTTGTAGGGATTGTCGACTATTCCGTCCAAGTCTGCATCAGGCGTGGTCCAGTCGCTCCAATAGTTCCCGAATCCCGATGTAGAGTTCCAACGATTGTTCGTGCCGGTGTTATATGCCTGGATATAATTCGAATGAAATGAATTATTCCATATCAGATTACTATTTGAATACCACATAAATATTCCGTAATCGCATGAGCAAAATGAGTTGTATGCTATTGTGTTATTACATGAGGATATTGAGAGGATGCCACAGCTATTATCTGTGCAATTATTGTTGAATATTAAATTATTGTCCGCAAAAAAGAGAAGGATAGCTCCGGAGATAAAATGCCCTCCGGGATAGGATCCGGTGCAATTGTTGTCAGATACCGTAATATTATTCGAATGCTCCAGAGATATCCCTCCCCAATCGTTCGTATGGAAGGCGTTGTTGATGATGTTCACCCTCGTACAGAACCCGAGGCTGACTCCCGCGCTCGTGTTCGAGATATTTTGATTTTGAACAACCATATTAGTGCAATTTGCAAGTATGATTTGCCCGGCTCCGGAAGGCACCGTCATAGGAGCTGATTGATTTCGGTAGTAGTAGATAGGTTTCCCATTTGCCATGTTCGATGTGTCGATGTCATGGGTATTCCATCCGCTCAGATTGTTTCCACCCAAGTCTATCCCATCATTCGCAAATATATTTCCTCTGAGTACTTCACTAGTGGATTGAAAGATAGACATACCAGCTAAATTGTTTGAGAGAGTGTTATTGATTAGGACATTCTTAGAAGATTGCCTCAATTCCATTCCATAATATCTATTCAATGAACAGGTGTTGTTGATAAGGATATTGCAGATAGACGAGCCAAGAATTATGCCGTAATAATTACTCGAGCAGTTGTTATCTGATAGGGTGATATTCGAGCAGAAGCCGAGCTGAATCCCTATGCTCGTTGAACTCAGGTTTTGATCTATGATTTTCATATTCGTGCAATTTGCGAGTATGATCTGTCCAGCTCCGGAAGGCACAGTCAAAGGAGTAGATTGATTTCGGTAGTAGTAGATTGGCTTACCATTTGCCATATTTGATGTGTCAATGTTGTGAGTGTTCCAGTACATCAGGCTGCCAGACAACTCGATTCCACACATCAGGAAAGAGTTGTTACTTAGAGTTGCATTCATTGAAGAAATAATCCAAATCCCCGAGTCGCTGTTGTTCAGCAATGTGCTATTAGACATGACAATATAATCTGATGAAGATAGTCCGACGCCATATTGGTTATTCAAGTAAATATTATCTGAGAGCACATTATTTTCAGAATTATCAAGCCACATTCCAAACTGACTCCTCGAGCAATTGTTTCCAATAGTCAAACCATTACTAGAATTCAAGAGGTAGATGCCTTGTGAATTATCTACACATGAATTATTGGCTATAGTATAATCGATGCCGTTTTCAATACCTATCCCCGCCCCATTATTGTTGCAGGTATTGTTATTGACCTCAGCCTTGTTGAAATTATCAATGTAAAGACCCCATGAACAATCAGTGCATATGTTATCATTTGCCGTGACATAATCTGCATATGTTGTCCAGATGCCATCGTCATAATTGTCAGTGCATATATTACCGATTATTGTGATATTGTCAGAATCTTCTGCATAGATCCCTTCTCTACAGGATTGACACAAATTACCTTCGATGATTATATTTGTCGAATTCCTGATGAAAATGCCATTATGAATTCTAACAGCATCTAGGTCGATGGTGCAGTTGAATAGTGTTCCATTCTGAGTAGACCAAAGCGATATCCCATTGTCAATGGCATTTATTATGTGACAACTGTCTACTCTGAAATAAGAAGTTGAATTTCCAATGCAAATCGCAGATGAGGATCCTGTTGCATCAATTTCCCATCCCTCTATGATGTACGGATCTCCCGCCGTCCCACTTCCATTGCTTATCCCAGTTGAAGTGTTCAACCCAAGGAAACCATCATTGCCGCTTATGAAGATTGGGGCATGAGATGTATAGCTTATTTCACTCCTCTCTGGTATTTCCTCTGGTATTTCCGAAGGCAGAGTCAATACCACTGAGAGCAACGCGACAGAGATCAATAGTGCCATGACTATGATGACCGAGTAGATTTTGACCTTCTTCGGATAACTCGATTCCGACCAGTCAGTCATTCCATCATCGAAACCGATCAATCGCTGGTTCCTCTCCAAAAGTCTCATCCACCTATTTACGGAATTGGAATGTTAGGTATTTCAGGATATTGAGGTCATAATAATCCAAAAGAGCCTGATAAATGGCTTAATCTCAATCTCAAAGTGCGTTTAAATCAAGCCAGTCTATTGGAGTTTGTCCTGTTCTCCCCACAAACCCTTTTCAAGGCTTTTCCGATTCCTCTGCAATTAGATTGAGTTGGAATCGATGGGAGCCGCAAATTCCACCCACGGGCCCATCACACTCCGATTCCTTGCGATTTTCTATCAAGATTTGTATATTCCCCCCCAAGAAAGGTTATTAATGCGTTAAATCGAAGCAAACCGATCATAATGCGACATGCCTTTTTTCAATCGCTCTCGGGAAGGTACGGAAAGGAGGGGCTGCGAGCCCCTCGTAAACCCCTTTCAAGGCTTTTTCCGCGATTCCTATCAGCTGACCTTCGCCCCACAATACTTGCAGAACTGCCCCTCGGAAGGCTTACCACAATGGGGGCAGAACATAGAGCGTTGATTTTCGGGTATTTCATAGGGCGGTGGCGGAACCAGTTGGGAAGCCATATTCGGAGCAGACTCCCGAGTACCCTGCTTGTTTCCCGAGACTAGATAAGTGCCGCACACGAGAGTACCTATGATGAAAAGATAATAAGGATAGATTCCAGGTAATGAGCTGCCATTCACTTCTTGCCATTTTTCCGTGGTGATGTACCAGTAAGTCATTATGATTAAATCCAAACATCCTATTGCCAATAACAAAGCGCCCAGCAACTTTCTACCATTTCCTACCATATCAACCCTCACTCGCGAACCACACTGGTATAAGATAAGGCTTTTCTAGATTCTATCCGACCTTCGCCCCGCATTTCTTGCAGAAATTTCCATCTTCATAAGGAGTCCCGCAATTCTCGCAAAATCGAGGGGCATCAGATGATTGTGGGTTTTGTTCGATCTGAGGGGGCGGGGGAGCCTGATTCGTGGAAGGAACAGCCTGAATGTCATAACCGCATTCTGGACAGAATTTGTTTTCAGATGGTATACGTTTTTTACAGTTCGGGCATATTGCTAGGACGACAGACGGTATATTCCGGGAACCCTCGACAAGCCGCTCCCATGCTCTCTCATCGTACATTGATCGAGGGGGCATATAAGGGGCGGGTGCTTGGATTATGATCGGCTGCTTCTCTTCTTTCGGCGAGGCCGCGAGACCTGCGATAAACAAAATAAAACCCAGTAGCATCAACAGAATCCCAATTATCTGAGGAGAGAACATTCCTGAGACCCCTCCGTTATAGCTCTGGACTGGGAAGAGCGATACGAATACGAATCCTAAAACCATCAGCAGTACAGCCGCAGCAACCGTTCCGCCTCTCATTCTTTCATCTCTTCAAATTCCATTAATTGAGTTTCGTCCCGCAATTTTTGCAGAACTGGCCCTCAGAAGGCTTGCCACAATTGGGACAGAACAAGGGGCGTTGATTCTGAGACGCCTGATAAGGCGGTGGGGGGATCGGTTGCTGATAGACTTGCGCTGGGCGTTGTAATGACAGGGGGGCCTGATTTATGGCGGGATTCTCTGGCGAATTGAATTGCTGTGTCGGTGGAGACTGCCCTTTCCCGCCGGATTTTGATCTCTTCGAAATGATGCTAACGACAATCACGACAATGATAATGACTATGATTAACCCCCCGATCATCATCATTCCGCCTAGAGATCCAAAAATATCACTTACGCCTCCTCCGACTACAGTAACAGTCGCTGTATCTGATGCGACTTGATGATTTGTTTTTGAATCCGTTACTGTGACAGTTACCGTATAGGTTCCCGATGCCAGATAGTTATGTTGGGGATTTTGATATGTTGATGTTCCGCCATCGCCAAATGTCCAGGAAAAAGTCAATGGTTCAAGTCCACCAGTAACTGTCGATGTGAATGATACATAAAGCGGAGTGCTGCCAGTGGAAGGATTTGCTGAGCAGACAACATCTAATGATGGGACATTTTTTACAGTATATTGCATAGGATCGTTTATAGTGGTAGTTGATGCTTCATCAGACATTTTACCAATAATGGTTAACTGGAGGGTATGACTCCCGATTGTAGCATCTACAGGGACCGTAAAATTATGGTAGATTATGGCATACCCACCAGATGCAATAGGATTTGAGGGAATAATCAGATGAGTCGGTACACTGTCCCAATCAGAAAATCCCGCGGTAACATCCGTAATAGTCATCGCTTTCGTCGCATCACCGTTTTGTATATCAAATGATAGCGAAGTCCATTGCCCTACGTAAATTGAGAAAGGTCCTGCGAGAATTGAAATTGAAGATGTGAATGAAGCAGATACTGGTTTTGGTATCATCGAAAAGCAGGAAATTATCAATATTCCCGAAATTAGAAGCACCCGAGCAATTCTAGTAAAATTCATGCCAATCTCCTCAATCGTGGATGTATCATCGAGGCTTAAGCCTTTTCCATCCCCCCGTCAGGAGATAAGACTATTTCCTGATTCGAATCTAATCTTACGAAATGTATGTTACCAAGTTTTTATATCAAGAATAGTCAATTGCTATTGTAAATGGTCCATATTCCATATCTCGGTAAGGAATTGAATCTAAATGAATGGCTAGCCAATATCATAGAAACACATTTTGATCCGAAAAATGGAACGCCGTATTGGATCAAGAAAAAAGAGAGGCTTGGTTTCGATCCTAAAAAAGATGTAACTTCAATAGATGACCTTGTGCATTTCTCGAATGCCAATGAGGCCGATCTGAGGAATTATCCAATTGAATATTTCATGCCTCGAAATATTCCGAAAAACGATTTTGATATAGGAGAATCCTCCGGAACAACGGGTCCGAAGAAAAGGATACCTTGGCACAGAGAAATAACATCGGACATCATTAGATTCTATGATTTTAACCTTGACCTATGGGGAATAAAAAAGGGTATTAATTTCCTCGCAATAGGACCTTCAGGATTGTATGAAAGACATATTCAAAATGTCGCCAAGGGCCGAGGAGGACTGTGTTTCTTCATAGGGATTGAACCAAAGGGGATGAAGGATGCGCTTTCTGGAGCAAGTTGGTTCAAGCCTTGGAAATTGAGACATCTTGTTCAATATATGAAACCAATAACTGAAGAATTTAATCAGATAATGAAACAACAGGATATTGGGGTTATGATAAGTGCACCTCAAATGCTCAAAAAGTATCCGAAAGAAATGGATGTTTCTAACTTAGAAGCCGTTCTCTGGGGGGGAGTTGGTTTAACACCGACAGATTATGACGAACTGAAAGATATGTATGGCAAAACCAAAGTCACTGGATGGTATGGCAATATATTTTGGGGCCCCGCGTTCAATATACCGGCTAAAGATAATGAACTGCGTTATTACCCACCTTTTCCTTATGCTTCATTTGAAATTGTGGATCCTGAAACACACAAACCGGTTGGCTATGGCGAGTATGGGCAGGTAAGATTCAGTAGACTGGGGAAAGACTTCTTCTGGCCAAACCAGCTCGAACGCGATGCTGCAATAAAGATCAAAGGAGATAGTCATTACTTCTGGAATGGCGTACAGAACGTAGGCCCGTTAAAGCGCGATTGATCCTTCAGGAATTTAATATTTTACTATTTGTCCAATCTATAGGAGCAGGTCTAAGATTATTCCTTCCTATAATCAAGAATTCTCTTTGGTTTTCCAGGTTTTTTGCAGATCTCAAATTCAGAACCTTTCACAAGATGTACACTCAGATCTATTCTTCCACCGCTGACTTCGTTCGCTAGTGGGTAGTTTATTGATTTCCAGGCATCTGCGATTCTTTCTGCATACCTTTCTGGTATGACTGCTCCCGGTCTTGGTTCTATTCTGCACATCACTTTGTCAGTACCATCTTCGTTTGAGTCAACAATAATTTCGAAATCCCCCGTCAGAAGATCCCTGTTGGCGGGATTCGATATTATTGATTCTAAATCATGATGGTCAATCTTAGCACCGCTGACGAAGACTGCTCCGTCGGCACGCCTTGGGTAATCAATTATAGTGTAAAGCTCCCCACACCCGCATGTATCCCTGCTTATGATTCTGGATTCATCGCCAATGAAGTAATTTATCAAGATTGTACCGGGCGTTTCAGATTTATCCATCAGCTTTGTTAAAATTACATTACCTTTCTTGCCATCATCCACTTCCTTATGTGTCGTTGGATCAACAATTTGAACAAGGACCGAATCGTCCATGACATGCATACCTCTTTTCTTATGACAATCTACTCCAACTGCGCCAAATTCAGTGGTGCCATATATGTCAAATACATCTGCATTGTAAAGCTTGCTGATTTTTTCCTTTTTTTCTTTAGTTGAAGATTCTCCGCCCACAACAATTGTTCTTATTCCCAAATTGTCAGGAGATGCACCATTATTCTCCAGATCAAATGCTATTCTTTCGATATAAGAAGTGAGCCCAAAAAGCACAGTTGGTTTATGTGTTTGGATAATGAATTCTTTTGGCGGAAATGGTGAAACTCCAAGTGGGATAACTTGGACACCCATTTTCTTGAATCCGGCCCAAGACATAATACCAGAAGCATTAATCCCGAATGGGTACATATCTAAAACAACATCATCTTTTTTAATTCCAATCTTCCTATACATTATTCTGCAATCCTTTTCGTATGTATGGAGATCAGTATCACTCATTGCGATTATTTTCGGCATCCCTGTGCTGCCAGATGTATACATCACAGTATTTGTTGCGGTATTTGCAGAAAAAAATTCAAAATGTCCTTTTGGTGGGATGCTGTCTATCAAGTGGTTCTTATCAATGATGGGGAGTGTTTCTAACAAGTTCTCAGGCGAAGTAATATCGCTGGGTTTTACACCATGGCAATTAAACAAATCATAATAAAATGGAGAGTTTTCATAAGCATACTTCAATGCATTTACAAGTTTCAACCTTATTATATCATTCCGTTCGTTCGCATTCGTATATATCTTATTCATTGTCCAGTCAACCTCTCGTCAGGAGATAATACTTTTTCCGATCCCTCCTCAAAACAAGGTGGGCCCACCCGAACCCGAACTGACTCTCCTGGCTAAAATCTAATTTGCATTCTTGGGTTTTCGGGAGAACGCATCAAACCCTTTATCCCTTTCTTATTAACCTTTTTAACCTGTTAACCCTCGACAAGAAGTCTTATAGAATCGGAATCGAATTGCAAGTAAGGAAAAATGAGTGTTCCGAGATCTAATCTGATAGGTAAGTACACGTCAGATCTCAACATCTCTATTAAGAAGTTCGATTGCAGTAAAAAAGCAAGAAACACCATCGCCTCGCACTTTTTCCACGGCTTTGTGAGGATGAAGGCGTCGGGCGACAGGAGAAAAGGACTGAGCCTGGCGATGGAGTATGAATCAAAGCTTCCTTCGGGCGACCTAGAAGCTACAAAGCTACTTGACGGCTACCTGAATGATCCGGGCAACTATCTCGTACGATACCGCAGCAACAATCCCCCGGACCTGAACTTTAACACGCTGAACAAGGGTTACAACGCGAGGATAACGAGGAACAATCTAAAGAACGTCGAGTACGCCCTCCAGAATCTATGCTTAGCTTACGCTCTCGAAAATTCCGGGTCCAACTGCCTATCGGTATTAGACATCGGCGTGGGAAGATCGGTGGAGAACATCATCGAAACCCTCGGCAGTATAGGAGTTCCATATAATGCTATGGCGATTGACAGGGACCGCATCTCCCTAAGAGATTTCGAGGCGAAATACGGAGACAGGATGAGGTTCGTGGAAGCGAATGTCGCCGACCCTGATTTCAAACTGAAAGAACGAGTGGATTTCGCGAGCATCCTTTCGGTACTGTATATCAACCCGATCGTCCTAAGGCCCATCATACTGAAGAACTTCGTGGATTGTATTAAACCAGGAGGGTTCGGCGTGCTGACTTCCCTGCTAAGGGATTGGCACACCTATTCTTCGTGCGTGATCACCACTAACACCGAGAACGCCTTAGAGGGATGGTCGGAGATCTCCCCAAGACTCGATGGTTTAAGAGAGCTGATGCTTTGGTCGTATCTTAACGAGAAGACGAAGGTGTTCCGCGCACCATCAATTGAGGAAATTTCGGAATCTTTTGAGAAGCTCGGGTGTGAAATCATTGGAGAAGTATCATGGCCCGCTTGCGACAACTTTCCATGTAAGTTCTATGGTGGCGTTATAATTCGGAATTAGGCCCAAAGGTGGCCCCGAATAGGTACACATTCTGGTCGATTCAACAGAGGAAAAAATTAGTTGGATGATTAAATTGCTTTTAGTATTGATTGGTTACAAGCCATCACTGAGTCACAAGACATATAGACTAGTACTATTAATTCAATTCTGTTTGGGAGGATGGTATCGTGCATAAAGCTATGAAAAAACTATTGCGCGAAAAGTGTGCAGATTTTTGGAATGTTTTTGATCCTGCCTTGCGAGAGAAGGCCCTTAGACAAATAGGCATGCTAGGAAGCCATCCACTCAGTGCAGGAAGATTTTCATTATACACTTGGCATGACCTTCCGAGATCCACAAAAACAGAATTTCGCGATGTACTCATCAGGAATGCAAGAAAGATTGAAATCTCGGTAGAGAACATTAACTTTGACGAAGTAAGTAGAATGTTATCTGTGAGATTGATAGAAGGAATAAAACCTTTAGAAGGAGAATCTAGCGGCTTATTGTCTGATTCGAAGAAAAAGACATTGAGGGGTGAGAGAATGGGAGAAAAGGATAAATCTAAAAAAATCAACAATCTCCTAGATGAAGCAAGAACAGACCAGTCGGTGGAAACTGAAGACGAGAAAATCATGTCAAATGGGCGCCAATACAAGTTTATCATCGGTGGCATTTCGCTGATACTAGTCGGGTTCTTATTGACTTCAATACCCTTTGCCATTATTCCTAACAATACAACAATTCATAGTGGCGGAGAGGCAATGTCAGGTGGGGGCTCAGACACATATCAGGTTACAATTTTCATTAATCAATCAGAGAAACTTGCAGTCCATTTTGATGTCTATAATCCAAGAACTATGGGTTTCAATATGCTTGTAACAATGGAAGTTATAGTAACAAACGAGACTCAAGTCGAAGTATGGTCTTTTACGAAAACAGTTGATCTCGACCAGAGATATAGGCTAGATCAAACAATATCCTTGCCCTCAGCTGGCAATTACACATTATATTTCTATTCTGGTTGGGGTGCACACTCCAGTTGCTCATATTCGGTCATCTCATACGGAAATTCGAATTATCTTATTGGAATGCCATTAATAATCATCGGTATTATATCCATAATCGTAGGGTTTTTTTTAAAAATGCAGAGAATGAGATGAATAAAGCGTAACAACGGCAGTATTGACAGGTTTTCGGTAGAACGCATCAAACCCTTTGTCCCCTTTTTATTAACCTTCTTAACCTGTTAATCTCCTTTGAAATGCGCATCCTTAATATTCGACAGAATAATGCGGATTTTGGGTATGTAGGGAATCCCCTATGAGTGAGCCATATGAATAGAACGATAAGAGTTCTGATGAGTTACTTAATGACAGGGATAATGCTATCGAGCGCGCTTTCGGTTTCGGTGATCTTCGGAGGAGACACTTCTTCCGACGGTTCTCAAGCAAAGACGGAATCCCTCGCCAATACTCCTTGGCCAATGAACGGGCAAAACTTGAATCGAACAGCTCAGAGTCCGTATAGCACGTCTTTGAACAATGGAAATGAACTCTGGGAGTTTGGTATTGAACCTGCTTTTGGTTTGATCACGTCGTCTCCAACAATCGGACTTGATGGAACAATTTATATCGGGGCCGCTGAAGGATTCTATGCATTATATCCAAATGGAACTGAGAAGTGGTTTTATCCAGATGCTTGGGCTTTTAATGACTGTTCGGCATCGATTGGCTCTGATGGAACGATATATATTGATGGGGATAATTTGTGTGCTATGTACCCCAGCGGTGCAATCAAGTGGACATATAATCACATTGGTAGTTATGACATCTATAATTCACCTGCAATTTGTCCCGATGGAACGATATATGTCTGTGCTGATAGCATGACAACATCCTACATTTGTGCTGTTTATCCGAACGGTACAGAGAAATGGTCCTTCAACGCAGCAGGTGAATCATCAACTATAGCGGTCGGGGGAGATGGCACAATTTATTTCGGAGCTAACTGCTACCCGCAAAATAAGTTGTATGCCTATTATCCAAACGGTACGAAGAAATGGGAATACGGTGCGGGGATTGGCGCAGACTCCATTGGATCTCCCTCCATAGGATCTGATGGGACGATATATTTTGGCTCATATTATGGCAATTTCACTGCATTATATCAGAATGGCACCGAAAAGTGGAGATACGCTTGTGGGGGCATTTCTACAAAAATAGCGATTAGTTTTGATGGAACGATTTTCGGCACGTATCAGAATAAAGTATTTGCCGTTAATCCAAACGGTACAAAGAAATGGGAATACACAACAGGTGATGTGATAGTATCGTCTCCTGCAATAGATGCAGATGGGGTCATTTACATAGGTTCTACTGATTCAAAACTCTATGCATTGTACCCAAATGGGACGAAGAGATGGGATTTTGACACCGGCGGAATGATCATGTCATGCCCTGCAATCAACTCGAACGGGACTGTGTACATCCTCTCTGACAGTTACAAATTGTATGCTATTCTAATTGATAGGATTAATCCCGTTTGCACAATTACGACTCCGTCCAACGATTTATATTACACCTCTTCATCAAATATTGCTTTAGCCGGCACGACTTATGACCACAATGGTGCAACAACCGTTGATGTTGCCGCAGTCACATGGATCAATGATGGGGGAGGATCCGGCATAGCTTCCGGAACCAGTAGCTGGTCCATCGGGGCAATTACATTGTTACCGGGATGGAACAACATCACTGTCACGGCTCACGATGCAGCAGGCAATGCAGGAACAGATACGATTGCCATCATCTGTGACAACATCAATCCCATTTGCGTTATAACAATTCCTACTCGCGATTCCTCTTATTCGATAATGTCCGGCACCATCGATTTGGGTGGCACTGCTTCTGACAACGAAGGAGTTGAATGGGTAAGTTGGATAAATACCGCCACGGGTGATAATGGATGGGCTTACGGAACATCTTATTGGAACATTACTGGGATTTCGCTGAATTTTGGGAATAACCAAATAAACGTCACAGCTGAGGATGTTGCCCATAATTATGGAGTCACCAGCATTACTATCGTTCGTGCCCTACCACCACTTCAAGTTACTGGCACTGCTTCGTTGAAATCCGGTGTATTGCCCCTAAATGTCTCATTCACCTGTTCTGCAAGTGGTGGTACGGGGGCGTATAACTATTCGTGGGATTTTGGTGATGGGACTCATAGCACATCGCAGAATCCAAGTCACACTTTCACATCGATTGGGACATTCAATGTGAAAGTGATTGTAAATGATTCCGCATCTAATAGCGGAATTTGGACAACGAACATAACAGTAACATCTCAATCCCCGTCTACGGGTACTATAGATATGCTGACCATAGGTCTTTTAGCAGCCGTAGTAATCGTAGCTGCGGTGATAGGCGCATTCTTGATTCTCAGGAAGCGGAAGAAGATAGAGCCTTAGTTGAAACCCAATCGAAGAGACCCTCGCGGTCTCTTCAAAATCTCTTATTTCTCCGTCCCCTCAGCCGAGATAAATGCTTTGCTGGACGAGTCCCTTCCTCACGAGATAAGGGTTACGCGGGCCTTATCAGATTTGATTATTTTCATAAATCGGCGGAACCACTTCCACATATACCCCCTATATCTTCAATACTCATTATTGATCACTTATCGATTCTCTAACCATTGACCAATAGATGTCCGCCAATCTATTGTAATCAGTGTTGTCATATGGTTTTTCTTCAATGAAGATCGAATCTATGAATTCATGCAATAACTTACTAGCCTCTAATGCATTATTTGACTCAATTTCCTTGAAATTTGCTTCAATTCGATTTTTTGTTTGGACTGACAATGATTGAAATTTTAAATATTTCTGAATTTCTGGAAGTTCCATGCCTCTTCGCTCAATATGGCAGCAAAGCCTGGCCATATCTGCAATTCCATATTGTAAAAATATTAAATATCCAAGTTCGCAGAGTCTTCCAAGATTTTTGCGGATCTTTATTCGCGTCATGTGTTCAAGAGTCTTGATCTGAGAAGGAATTCGGTAATACGCACTTCCTTTTTGATCATACACACATGACGTTAACATCCGTAACTCAGAAAGGTCACTGGTGAACCCTGGCAGGATACAAGATTCATGTTTATGTTTTGGTCCAATAATCGATTCATTTTCCAATGCTGAAATAACATCAGTTAGAATATTTAGAATAATTCTAGGATATGGTCCAGACCAACCTTCGTCTAAACCCTTCTTATCATGCAACGCATCTGAAAAAAATATCAGGTGCCCCATAGAGGATCCAACTTGTATAGACTCCGCAGCATCATACGATATGGAAGTCGAATTGTCTGCATTCCTGAAGACGTCTTTTGATTCCTTTCCACTTATCGTCGAAAGGATGTTCCTAATGTCCTTTTGATAGAGAACCATTTCCTTCTGATATTGAATTCCTTCTCGACTAACTTCGATTAAATCAACCATACTCTCTCCAATAGCATCGAGTTTCACGCCTAGCCTGGGTATCTCTTCGCTAAGAATTTTCATAGTATTGTGCAGATCCTGGGCGAACTGAGAATCGCTCTTTATCACGCCAATAAAATCCTTATCTTTATATGCCATTTCTAGTAAATTGTTAACCTCATCTTGAATTGCAGGATCTTTCTTTAATGCACTCTCTAGCATTATTGCAATGCGCTCGAGTACGAGCTCAGAACCGTGAGTGTTTTCTGCGATTTCTTCAAACCAATTGTCTCGCTGTTTTTCGAATTCTTCGGTTTCTTTGGAATCCTTTTTCTTCCAAAGACCTGTGATGAATTTTTCAATAATCAGGGGAGCCATACCGACAATACCCGATACTCCACTTATTGCAAATAATGCGATAAAATAACCCAAAGGTGTAGAATATGCCTTGTTGGTTTTAGAATCGAATAATGCTTTGACCTTTTCTCTGTTATCCATTTCCTCTCGCCCCCCAATCCCTTCCTCAGGGCATAAACCTTCTCGCACCTCAAATGGGACCTCGTGCTTTCCAAGCTAGCATCTCCCAAGAAAGGTTCAATCAGTTGGGGTTTAGGAAAACCCCTTTCGAGATATTTTCTGATTAAGGATTATTGAATCTTCTTCTCCTTATTGTACCGATACTGATAGTACCCAAACGCCCCCATGAAGAGGAAATAACCTATCAGAACAAGATGGCCGTAGGATCTCGATACGAGATACGCATACCAATTCAATGCGATGCTGCTGATCTGCAGCAGCAGCAAGTAGACAATAAGGCCGATCGGCCAACGCGCAGGGTGATGAATCGGTTTCTTTCTTGTGAGCGCCCTGTACCAGAAATCGTAGACCAGGAATCCGATGATAGGTGCGCCGGATATTAAGCGCCCCAAATCAGCTCCGTTAACCAGATTCATGACCCAGAGTGCTATGAAAGGAACCAGAAGAACACTGAATGCATAAACAAGCCTCAGTTCGAGATTATCTCGTCCTTGTGCTCTCATGATAAAGACTGCAATGAGAAAGATATAGAACGCAAGGGCAGATATGATCATGAGAATGTCTATTGGATTTCCATCCATGATTCCACGTCCCAGTCATCCCTTCATCAGGAGATAAGGTCTATTGACAGGACTATTCCAACTTCGCTCCACAATGCTTGCATACCTTGCTGCCGCCTTCAAGCCTCTTCCCACACTCTGGACAGTGCATCACGATATACATCTCGTCCGAAAAGGAGGGTTCCGTCGTTGGCTCCGTCTTCTCTTCGACACTCGATGTGTTTATCGTTTCCTTGGCGACCGGAGCTGAAGGCGCAGGCTTCTTTCTCTTTCGCAGTCTGAGAGATTCCAGTATTCCCATCCTCAACCATTCTCCTCACTCCAGATTCTCTCGATAGGAGATAATGCTTTTTCCGCTATCATGAAAAAATGAGATCGATAGATTCGAACTACCACTTCTGCTCGATGTACTTCAGCGCCGACTCGAAGATCGCGTGCCCGTCGCCGAGAGACTTCGGGTCGTCCTGCCGCCTCGTCCAGTCCGGCGCAAGGTACTTGAAGAACGCCCTCTCGGGATGCGGCATCAGCCCCATCACGTTGCCGAGCGGGTTGCATATCCCAGCGATTGCCGCTGTCGAACCGTTCGGGCACCATGGGTAGTCGGCCGAGTTGCCCGTCGGGTCGACGTATCTGAAGACGATTTGGTCGTCGACGACGAGCCTGTCCAGCATCTTCTTCTCCTTCTCTACGGGGAACATGAGCTTGCCCTCGGCGTGGGCCGACGGGAACATCACGATCTTCCCTTTCGGGAGCGATGAGGTGAAGATGCACTTCCCCGCGTTCTCGTTCATGAGGAAGGTCGGCCTGCACTCGAACCTGCTGGAGTCGTTCGTGTTGAGCACTGCCTCGGGCACTGGGGTCATTATGTCGTCCAGTGCCGGCAGCAGCCCGACCTCGACGAGGACCTGGAACCCGTTGCATATGCCGAGGACGGGCGAACCGCGCTCGACGAAGAACTTTATCTCCTTGGCCAAAGAGCTCCTGAGCCTCGCCGCGAAGATCGCCCCGGCGCGGACATAGTCACCGGCGGAGAATCCGCCGGGGATGATGAGCATCTGATAGTCGTCCAGGCTCCTCTTCCATTCATCCTTGATGCTTGTTCCGATGAGCTGCTTCAGATGGACTATTTCCGGCCGGGCGCCGAGCCGTTTGATGCAGTCGTGCGTCTCCTGCTCGCAGTTGGTGCCTTCGATCCTGAGCACGCAGACGTTGATTTCACTCCTCAGCATCTTAGGTTCACCCCATTATCTCCCAGAGCTTCCTGGCCCATTTCTCCTCGATGTCGGCGACCGACCGGTCGAAGAGTATCTCCTCGTCCTCGTAGATCATCACGTTCTCGCCGCCGACCGTCCCGATCTTGGTCACTTCGATGCCCGGTGGAGCTTTGATCTCCTTCCCGGCCGGGACCTCGATGATCCATCTTGTCGGGCTCTCGGAGAACAGCTTCACGTCTGGCCGCAGCGACTGGCCGAGCGCGGAAAGGTCGACCTCCGCTCCGATCGAGCCGCCGATCGACATCTCGCAGAGAGCGATCGCAAGGCCGCCGTCCGATATGTCATGGCAGCTGAGCAGCTTGCCTCCTGAGATGAGGCCGAGCATGAAATCGATTGAGCTCTTCAGGTTCCCGAGATCGACCGACGGGACCTTCGATGAGGTCGAACCGGTGTCGCGGAAGTACTGAGATCCAGCCATCGCGTCCTGCACTTTTCCGATGACGTAAATCGAGGACCCCCTCTCCTTGAAATCCGAAGTGACGCACCTGCCGATGTCTTCGACGATCCCACATCCTAGCGCGACGGGTGTTGGAAGGACGGTGCCGCTGTGCGATTCGTTATAGAAGCTGACGTTCCCAGACGGGATCGGGATGCCCAGATAAGCCGCGGACTCGCCCATTCCCCTCACGGACTCCTTGAAGAGGCCGAGGACCTCCGGCTTCTCCGGGCTACCGAAGTTGAGGCAGTCTGTTATCGAGTGCGGGCGCGCTCCGACGGCGACCAGGTTCCGGCAGATCTCATCGACGATGAGCATGCCCCCCTTGTGCGGATCGAGGGCGACCGCCCAGGGTTGCGAGGAGACAGCGACCCCGAGGCCGCGCATCGAACCTTCGACGGGTTTCAGGACAGAAGCATCGCCGTGGGTTGAATGTCCAGGGATCCCGTGAAGAGGCTTCAGGACGGTGGAACCGCGGACCTCGTGGTCATACTGCCGGATCACCCAGTCCTTGCTGCAGTTGTTAAGGGATGAGAGGATCGAGAGAACCGTGTCGTCGTATCTCTCAACGACCTCCGGATAGTTCTCGAGCGCGGACGATGCAGACGTCTCCACCTCGCAAGGACGGCAATAGACAGGCCCGGCGGTCAGGAAATCCAGATCCATCTGGAAGACCTGGGTTCCGTTGAAGAAGAGCGTGACGGTCTTGTTCTTCACGGTCTTACCTATCGGAGTTGCAGGCACGTCGTAAAGAGAGAAGATGTCGAGGACTTCCTGGAGATGCTCGTCCTTCACCGAGAGCATCATGCGCTCCTGGGATTCCGAGACCCACATCTCCCATGGGGCCAGCCCTCCTTCCTTCAGCGGCACCTTGTCGAGCGCGACCTCGGCTCCGCAGTTGCCGGAGAGAGAAATCTCCCCGACGACGCAGCTCAGGCCGCCTCCACCGAGATCCTTCATGCCACTGATCAGCCCCGCCTTGTTGGCATCCAGGACCGCATGGATTAGGGGTTCCTTCATGATCGGATCTCCGAGCTGGACGGCACCCCTTGACTCCTCGTCGCTCCTCTCGGTAAGGACGGCCGATGCGAATGTGACTCCGTGGATGCCATCCCTGCCGGTGCGGCCTCCGACCAGGACCAGATGCTCCCCCGGGCCTCCGACCGCGTTCTTCTTTAGGTCCTCGATCGGCGCGATGCCGATGCAGCCGACGTTGACCAGGCAGTTGCCGACGTAGCCTTCGTCGAACCAGACGCCTCCGGACACAGTCGGGAGGCCGACGCGGTTCCCATAGTCGCGTATCCCTGCGATTATCCCTGAGAATAGGTATTTCGGATGCTTGATGCCCGGAGGCACTTCGTCCTGCGGGATTGTGAGAGGTCCGAAGAACAGTGGGTCGACCAGCGCAATCGGCTGGCATCCCATGCAGAGCACATCCCGGATGATTCCGCCGATGCCCGTGGCGGCTCCGCCGTACGGCTCGACGGCGCTCGGATGGTTATGGCTCTCGATCCGCAGGGCGTAGGCGTGGTTGTCATCGAACCGCATCACGCCGGCGTCGCCGCGGATGAGGACGTCGGGCGAGTCGATTCCGAGTATGTACTCCTTCAGAAAGACCTTGGAGCTCTTGTAACAGCAGTGCTCGCTCCATGCCTGGCCGAGCGATTGGAGCTCGACGTCCGTCGGCAAGCGGCCCTTCTTGCCGAAGTAATCGCGCACCATGTGCATCTCGTCAAGAGAGAGGCCGATGCCGAGCTCGCTGGAGAGTCCCTTGAGCTCATCGTCGGTCCCGGACCCGATGTCGATATCGAACAGGGGGAATGATGCATCGCGCTTCTTGTAGAGCCTGCTGGTCATGCGCTCGTCCTCACTTGATCACGATGGAGTACTTGTGAATGACAGGATTCGCCAGGAGCCTCTTGCACATCTCTTCGACGCGCTCCTTCACATCGAGTTCGGGCCCGTCCAGAGAGATCTCGAAGACCTTGATCGAACGGACATTGAGGACGTCCGAAAATCCGAGGAGCTCGAGCGCCTTCTGCACGTTCCG
>Ga0315279_10003431_pt1 | contig 22071 bp, 24 predicted proteins | sample YL17G06_20_MG_FD_203694 | JGI IMG/M metagenome (GOLD analysis project Ga0315279, IMG submission 203694) | Sediment microbial communities from Yellowstone Lake, YNP, Wyoming, USA - YL17G06_20 | ecosystem: Environmental > Aquatic > Freshwater > Lake > Sediment | place: USA: Wyoming | collected... | reverse complement strand
CATCGACGAACGAGTCGGACAGCGCATAGAGCGTTTGTTCCATGTAGCTGAGCGAGCCGCCCCACGCCCAGCCGATGGCGCCGAACAAGCCCGCGACCGCGCTGCGCCGGTGCCAATCGAGCCGGCCCGAACCCAGGCATAGCACGAGCCCGAGCAGCGCGCCCGGCACCATGGCTCCGGCCTCATGCCCGACCGTGCCGCGATAGCCCCAGCCGTAAGCCATCACGAACGCCGCCAGGGACACGTATGCGAGCGATCCCGCCGCCGGTTTCCCGTCTATCGTCATTCAGCGTTTCTCCGTCCTCATGGTAAACGTATGGGCCGCCTTCTTCAACGCTTGATTGTGTGATGACTGCCTGCGCACGCGTTTGGGAAAGCCGTCTGGTGGAAGCCGCTCAGGGTGCGAGAAGGAACATTCCGCAGCAATTGTGGCGCGGAACGGAAAACGGGCACTCTCCCGCGTGCCCGTCAGCAGATCGTTCGTATGGTGCCGATAGAGGGAGTCGAACCCTCATGAGGGGTTAAGCCTCGCCGGATTTTGAGTCCGGTGCGGCTAACTTCTAACACACGGGAATCGCAAGACTTACAGGACGATCCCTTCGTTGCGTCCACTCCTGCGTCCACACTTTCGCCCGATTCGGCATCTGCCATACCCGACACGGAAACCATTCTTGCGGCGATCCGCGGAATGTCAGACAGCGAACGGCGGAAGCTACTAGCGGCGCTAGTACCCGCGGCGCAAGACAGCGATCACGATAGGTAGAGATGTCGGGGACTCGGCCCCGCATGAGGGAACTCCAGAGCGCCAATCAGTGAGCTTTAGGCATCCTTCCCCCCCGCTTTTCACCGACTTTAATACTGGGGGCGGGGGCGGACTTCTTCTTTCGTGCAGATGCATCCTGCGATGGTGCGCGGCGCTTGCTGATACATTGTCTTACTACTTTGTTCATGTCAACAAGGGGAAGATGGAAAGGGCCATGGGGAAATGCGCCCGTGGCCTGCAATAGAATCCCCCTAGCAGCACCGTAAAGGTTGACCAAACATAGCGTCGGCACGTATTTCCTTACGTCCTCTTCTGACGTCTTGTCCGGGAAAGAGAAGAACCCATCGAGAGCTATTGAGAGCGACTCATACGGAGACTTCTCGGCATTGGGCCAAGACACATCCACTTGAAGAGTTACCCAGAATGAGATCCCCGAACTGCTACGCCGGATGAAGGGATCAAACCGTAAGTCTAACTCCCCATCTAGTCCCTTGGCATCTCGTTTTGCCAAGGCATCCATCATAGCGGTCTGTCGCGTCTTGATAACGAGAGAGCGCACGAAGTATCTGTCAAGCCGCATTAGAGAGTTTACTGACATCTGGGGTTCCTTCTTGGGGCACTGACTCGTAATTGCTCGGCATCACGGGGCTACTCTCATGACCACTTATTCCACCGCCCGTCAGGACACGAAACGTAATCCTTTGATGTGAGACCTTCGGCGGTGACTCAACGTAAGCGGGATGCTTCTGAGCCTCGAAATCGCTGCCCATGCCCTCGCCAATATCGAAGGGATTCCATCGTTCGAGTGAGAGCCGAAGGGGTATCGATTTCGCCGCACGCTTGTCTTCAAGTGCGTCGAACAGGCTGACAAAGCTCTCGCCTGTCTCGCCTAGCAGCCGAGCGATGAACAATCGAAGATTCTTCTCCGTGGCCCATTGCATGCCTGCTGGTTTGCTGGCTTTCTGTTCCCATTTCCTCACGGCAACGTGTGAAACCCCAAGGCGCTTTCCAAACACCTCAAGGGTCATCCCAAAGTGATGACGAATAAAACGGACTTCACCGCCAGTCAACCGAAACGGTTTGCCGGGCAGTGATTCAATGGCGCGAGTCTCAAGTTCTCTATAGTCAATCAAAGGGAACTTTTCGCCGCCAATCTCCGCAATCTCAACGTGATCAATAACAATCGGAAAGCCGAAACCATAATCGGTGTAGTTGTCTTCAAACTGCGTTTTCACGTTCATCTCCCTTTATCTCATATACGGTGATCAAGAGCGCAACGTCGTGATGAAGGGCCATAATCACCCGCAAATTCCTATCCCCGTCGCAAGTAGGCCCCTCTATTGCGTAGCTCCATTCCTGATGTTCTTCACTGTACTTGTCGTGTTTCGTATTGCGCTTACCGCAATTCACTGCGTGTCGAATGTCCAAGCGGTCAATGTCGCGCGTACTGATGCTGTCATATGCGTGAATTGAATCAAGATAAGAACCCTTGTTGATTGCCTCGCGAATATCATCCAGCGCTCCGGGATTCTTACCTGTTCGCCTCGACACCCCGCGCTCCTTTTTCAATTGTAACAAAGTTACAATTGAAAAGCAAGATTTATTCCACCACTACCCCCGACCCTGGCTACCCGCCTGATCGCCATACTCCTATGATGCACCAGATAGTATCATTGACGCGCCCGGCGAAGCAAGAGGCATCCCCTTCCCCACAGACTTGCCCGCAAACAGCCTCTGAAAAACTGGCGCGCCTGCCGCGACTCGAACCAGTGGCCCTCGGCTTAAATGGCCGATGACATCCAATCATAACACACTGGAAGCGAAAGACCTACAAGACAACCCCTCCGGTGCGTCGACTCCTGCGTCCACACTCTCCCAAGATTCCACGTATCCGTTACCCGATGTGGACACCGTTCTTGATGCCATTTTGAGACTGTCCGATTCGGAACTTTCAAAGCTGTTGTCCGTACTGCAAGGCAAGGAAAACGAGTAACGGAAAGTGAGTGAGACGGCGAGTGCCCCCGGTTACATACACGATGAGCCGAATAGCCAACCACCTCGACTTGCATTACACCACCATCATTGTCATCATCCGGAAAGCACAACACGAAACCTGATAATTCAAGACCTGACCCCATGTCCATGTCCATGTCCGCGTAGGCCCACCCGCGCTGCCCGCCACTGAACGACCGCCGCGCCCGTAATGTTCTGGATGGCCTGGAATCACGTGGGCCTTTCTGGCGTGTCTACGGAATATTATCAGACCGCTTGATTTCTGTGGTGATGTGAGTCATCATATTTCAGGGGAGTGCGGTGGGAGCAAGCGGACGTATGATTACCTTTGCCTGTCCGAACTGCGGGAACGTCTTAAGCATCCCTGATGAATATGCGGGGCGCAATGGCATCTGCAAGAAGTGCAACTCAAAGATCACAGCGCCGCCCGTGTTCGATGGCCCCGCGATGAAGGAACCGAAGACACCGCAACCTTTCCTAAAGAAGAGTCAGAGTGTATCACGAGGGCTGCTAGTAGTCTTCGTGATTGTCGTCATTGTGGCCTTGGCGTGGATTGTGGCCTTGGCGTGGATTGGAAGTTCACAAGACCGCATGCGGCGATTTAGGGAAGCATTTGGGTTTCTGAAAACGACGAAACCACCCGCCGGATTTGTGCTACCATCGCTTGGAAAGCAGATTGTTACCTTCGACGACTACCAGCGCATACAACCCGGCATGAGCTATCAACAGGTGAAATCCATCATAGGCGCAGAGGGCGAAGAAGTATCAAGTAACTCGATGGAAGGTGTTCCTGGCGTAATGCTGTCAATCAAGACGGTGATGTACCAGTGGTTCAACTCTAACAGGACCGGGATGAATGCGATATTTCAAAATGACAAGCTTGTTCAGAAATCCCAGTTTGGCATACGGTAGAGATCCCGATTTCCGGGCCACGGCCAAGGCATGCTTATGGCAGAGTTGGCGGGAAAAAAGGCGATAGCGGGAGGTGCCGTACGATAGGGACGGCACTGTTAAGGAACGATTCGGAATGGACAAGTCAAAGATAGCAATGGCCGTAACCTTGGTGTTGCTCACTTTGGTAGGTTTACCCTTATCGTACTCCGCAGGCCGGAAGAGCGTGATACGCCGGATGATTCAGCGAAACTCAGAGCAGGTACAGTCATCTCGCGTACAGTACTCACCACCGCCAAAGATGATCCCGCCCTTTCTGGGGCATGTACCGACACCCGCCGAACGAATAACCGATCCGCCAATTTCCGAGGCGCAATTTCAACGAATTCAGCAAGGCATGACCTACGATCAAGTTGTCCAGATCTTGGGGCGGAACGGTGTTTGCTCGTTTCAAAGTCACAGCATGATTGGTGGGAGGCCGCATAATCTGGATACGTATGAATGGAAATGGAACGGCGGGAAGCCCATTCCTTCTCGCCTAACCGTCAGCTTCGAGAACGGATACGTGGATCACACCAACTGGACGAACTGACTTCCCGCTCGCAGGTTTTTGTGGGTTTTGTTTGCTCTGTCCTCCCAGAACTGCTCGAAGCCCCGCTTGACCTCTGGAAAGATGCAAGCGCACCTTATTAGGAGGTATGTCACAAGACGCAGGGGAGACACCATGCTGGACATCATCTGCGAGCATTGCGGGCGAGCCCTCAGGATCCCAGAAAAGTACCTTGGGCAGCGGGGCAAGTGTAACCACTGCCAAGGTGTAATAACCGTCACGGTTGCCCCACTGAAATGCAGTCCCGAGGCCCCCAAGGTTTCCGAGGTGCCCAACGAATCGGGGGTACGCGATGAAGTTTTGGAAGCCGCTCGGGCAAATTGTGAGACCCGTGCTGGGGACGTTAGCGATCAAATGTGCGACCAGCTTGCAGAGAAGATAACCAACGGCTTGAAGTTGGGGTTGGGGGTAGAAGGTACCGCGCGGTTGTTACGTGAAGGACTCGGACTTGACGCTCCACGGGCGGAGCGGTTGGAGAAGTACCGGCAATCACTCATTGACAAGGGCATCACGGGCGAGAAACTGGATCGCATGGTGGAGAAGGAAAAGAGTCATCTCATCAATGAGCGCGCGCGCAGCATCGCGGCATATGAGATGGGTCGGGCCTTGGAGGAAGGCGGGTTTAAGATTGCCAAGAAGGGGGGCGACACGCACAAGGCATGTATTACCACGGGCGCCAAGGATGTCTGTGATACTTGTCTTGCCAACGAAGCAGTGGGTTTCATCCCAATAGACGAACCCTTTCCGTCCGGCCACTACAGTTCGCCTTTTCACGAAGATTGCCTGTGCACAATGGGCTTTCTGATGGATATGGGTGCAGGCGAATTGGAACGCGGACAGGCAAGAGCATCGAAACGGTATGCAGAGACAAAGGCGGCACGTGCCCCGAAAGAGGCATAGCATGGCCCACCTATTCAAACAAAGCATAACCCGCATGACGGCGGACAGGGTAGGCGGCTTCGCGAAGTCCATGAACAGCGCAGTTGGTGGCGAATAATACCCCGACCTCGTAGAATGAGTTTTTCCCCGATGCGACGGCATCGGTTAAGCGCCCGGCGGAGGCTTCGGCTCTCGCATCCTTGCTGGAGCTTCAGCCGGGCACACTCGAAAGGATGCGAATCGTGGACACCCCGTTTGAACTTAGTCAGGCGCAAAGATATCTGATCCAGGAACTTTCTGTAGTTGAGGACTACGAGTCTATCGAGGTTGTCATCCGTCATTATGTCGAAACAGGCGAACTATCCCCAAATTTTGGCGAAGCGGAATACCTGCAATTTGTGGTGCGCAAGAATGAGGCCCTCACGCCCAAGGGCGTGGAAAAGGCGCGGGAACTCGGTATCATCGAGACGGCACCGGCACCCGTAAAACACGCGCCCGCGCCGAAGAACAAAGCGGCAACAGCACTTCCCCAATGGAAGCCGCGGCAACCAAAGTCATGGGCTGATGTGACAATTTTCGAGCACGAGCACGAGGACAAGATTCGTGTGCGAGTAGGGGCGGGGAAATCATGCGTTGTGACGGCGGGCGACCTTGGGATGGTTGACGCACGAACCAAGGGAACGAATGAGGCATTTCGTTTCTTGCGCAGACTGTTGAGCATCCAAAGTCACGCGATAGACCCGAAGACCTTCAATACCACACCCGCAGGCTTACGGCAAAAGGTCCGCCGATTGAAAACAGCAATGCGAAGCGCCTTCGGCATCGATGCCCCCGCCGTAGAGAATTCGCAAACCGTGGCGCGGCGCTATCGCAAGCAACAGCCCAACGAACCGACCCCGCAAGATATGCAGGGCGGCCAGTATTTCATCGCATTCCGACTCGAATCCGATAGCACGCGCTAACCCGGAATAGACCTCCGCTCGCGACAGTCTGTGACAAACCACTCCCCGCTTGTGACAAGCCACACGTCCATTGTGCCCTTTGTTTACAGGTGTTTCTCGGTCTGTCACACGGACTTTCTGTGACAGTCACACGCATAAGGTCAAAGGCGAGATGGTGCGTTTGACAACCTGTATCGCGACATGATATAAACTCAAAGGAGAACACCACATGATTGTGAGCTTCGCTGACACGCGGACGGAACGTCTGTACGACGGCGAGCGGGTCAAAGGCTTTCCGGCGGAATTACTCAAGGTGGCGCGGCGAAAGCTGGACATGCTGAATAGAGCGCACACGTTGGAAGACTTGCGGATTCCGCCCGCGAACCGCTTGGAAGCGTTGAAGGGCGATCTACAGGGCTTTCACAGCATCCGTGTGAATGATCGCTGGCGCTTAGTTTTTCTATGGCGCGACGGGAACGCCCAAGCCGTGCGCCTGATGGATTATCACTGAGCAAGGAGCAAGATATGTTGCCGAAAAAGAGGGTCACGACACATCCGGGGGAGGTGCTGCAAGTGGAATTCCTTGAACCGTTGGGCATTTCTCAGAGCGAATTGGCCCGGCACATAGGGGTAATGCCTTACGTGGTCTGCGAACTTGTTAGGGGCAAGCGCGGGGTTTCGCCGCGCATGGCCTTTATGCTGTCGCGGGCATTGGGTACGTCGCCGGAATTCTGGATCGGTTTACAGACCGACCATGACTTGTCAAAGCTCATGCAGACACGCGCCGGAAAACGTGTGCGAGATATCAGTCCGATGGTTCAACCCCGCAATGTGCTCTAAGGAGAAACGAGCCATGGGAACGTTACGACGGCGCAAAGGGCGTGAAGCCTGAACGGCACTGTATCGCGATGGCGACGGCATCCGCCGCGGTGATCTCCAAGACAGACGCACAGGGCCGCGTGCTTGACATTCACGCCTTGCGGCATTCGTTCTGCACGATGAGCGGCGTGAGTATGCAGCACGCGCAGCGTCTAATGCGCCACAACACGCCCGCAATGGCCATGTTTGCAGGGGTTCGCAAGCGTTTGAAGATGGTGCCGGGAGAGGGAGTCGAACCCTCATGAGGGGTTAAGCCTCGCCGGATTTTGAGTCCGGTGCGTCTGCCAATTTCGCCACCCCGGCCGAATTCGCAAAGTATACTCAACGGGTGTCGGTGGTTCAATCCGATGTTGGCAGTGTGCCAGGGGCGTCTCGTGCGGACTGTCAGAAGCGATCGAACTGCCACACGTAAGGGTCGCGCTTTGGAAAGAGCACATCGAGCAGGCTGCGCGCCTCGGCTGTAATGAGGCGGCGCCGTTTCGCAAGGATGTCCTCGACGTAGAGGTATCCCGTAACGAGGTGCATGAGATCCGCCGAGCTCAGACTGACCTTGTTGATGCCGGCGTAGGGGGTGACGTCCACGGTCCTGCGGTTGGCTCGAACGCGATAATGCACGCCGTCCACGATAAGCGTGATCTCGACGCGCCGATCGAACAGGCTGCTCTTGACCAGCAAGCTCTCCCACTCGGGGATTAGACTTTCGAGCGCTTCCTCGAGGTTCACGAAAGCCATCATTCCGCCGCTGTCGCGGACGACATGCATGTGGTGGGTCGTCCTGAACTGGAGCAGGAACCTTGCGAACGGATGGGAGGGCGGCGCCATGAACTGGATGTGTCCGACGGTCTCCTCGGCGGCGCGCTGCGCGCACGCGCCGAGAACGGCATCGCACACGATCGTATCCGACACGCCGACTTCCTCGACGGCCAACTGATCGCCTTTCTTTCGTGCGATGAAGTACCCGAGCACCTTACCCTTATCATTGGTGAGCACCCGCATGCCCTTGCATCGATGGTCCCATTTATTGGTGACGTGCGCGGAACTCCGAAGGAGCGAACATGACGCGTCGGCATCGTTTGCATTGTGGATCTTCTGAACGATCGGGATGTCGCCGGGCTTTGCCTCTCGCGCACGATGAAGGCCGCGGCCCACCGTTGACGCGTCTTCGAGGTCCATGGTGATCGTGTAGTCGAAAAGGGCGGTCGCGAAGCCAAACCTGTGGTAGAAGTTCGGGATGCCAAACAGCATGGCGACGTGGTAGTTGTGCGCCTGCATGTATCTGAACGTGTCAAGCATCAGCGTGCGGCACACCCCCTTCTGTCTGTGATGAGCCGCCGTGGTGATCCAACCCAGGCCGCCGGTCTTCAGCCGGGCCTCGCCCAGCCGAACGGTCTCAGTGGTAAGCCGCAACGCGCCGGCCAGTTCGTTTTTCCACATGGCGATCCGAGTGTGCTCTCGCTCAAAGCCCGGATATCCGGCGCCGCATGTTTCCATCCAGTGCAGCGCGGCGAAATAGTCGGCCCAATGCGCTTTCGCCATGAGGTCGTTGGCGAGGCGCAGTTCTTCATCGGTCTCGACAGGTTTAACGACGAGGTCCGTTTTCGTTGCGCCACAATCCATGTGCCACTCCAATCAAACGGGATTGTAGCACAAGGCTCCGAGACCGCGCCGCTGACGACTCGCCTTGGGATTCGCAATTTGAGGCAAATCGAAGCAGAAAGGGTGTTTGAAAAGTACGCGCGGCGAGCCCCTCGATCTTATCGACGATCTCCTTACGAACAGTGGCGTGACCGGAGGATGGCGCCCGGAGACATAACTGGAGCCTTCCCGGCCGGTTGACGCTCTTTCGGCGGACATGATTCAACCTGCGGGCGAGGCTGTAAGCTGAGATTTCCACAGGTCGGATTCCTGGACATTCATACCGCGACCCACGGGCTTCGGTTTGCGCCGGTGCGGGTTTTTGTGATACTGTATGAGGGTATAGACGAAGGAATGTTACAGCCGCGCGCGGGTTTGTACGCGCGCGCTCTTGCGTTAAGGGATATTTTCGAGGAGACGTATTGTGAAAAAGGAGACCCATCCGGAATATGGTCCGGCTCGAGTCACTTGCGCGTGTGGAAACACATTCGAAACGCGCTCGACGAAGAAAGCAATCAATGTCGAAATCTGTTCGTCATGCCATCCGTTCTTCACGGGCAAGCAGAAGTTCGTCGATAGTGAAGGCCGGGTCGAACGGTTCCGCAGGAAGTACGGACAGAAAACCAACTAATTCGGAATGCGGAATGCGGGGTGTTGGATTCCCCATTCCGCATTCGGCATTCTAAGTATGGAACAGCTCATGCACGACAAGCTCCTCGCCGTGGTCGAGGAGTCGGAGCGGCTTGCGCGGGAAATGGCCACGCAGGAGGTCGCTGCCAATCCGGACGCATATCGCCGGCACGCTAAGGCCCTGTCGGAGATACAAGGACTTGTCTCGTGTTTTCGCCACTACCAATTGAGTGAGCAGCGCCTCCACGAGGCCGAGCAGATCCTCCACGAGGAAACGGATCCCGAGTTGCGGGAAATGGCCGATGAGGAAAAGCGCGATCTCACGGGCACACTCGGGAATCTCGAGACGCAACTCAAGATCCTCCTTCTCCCCAAGGATCCCCTTGACGACAAGAACACGATCATCGAGATCCGCGCCGGCACCGGGGGTGAGGAGGCCGGTTTGTTTGCCGCCGACCTATACCGGATGTATCAACGTCTCGCGGAACTGAAAGGCTGGAAGACCGAGGTCTTGAGCTCGAATCCGACGGGTCTCGGCGGCCTCAAGGAAATCATATTCAGGGTCAACGGCGAAAACGTCTACAGCCAACTGAAGTTCGAAGCGGGAACGCATCGGGTGCAACGCGTGCCGCAGACCGAAGCCCAAGGCCGCATTCATACCTCTGCGGTGACTGTAGCCGTTCTCCCTGAGGCCGAAGAGGTCGACGTGCAGATTGATCCCAATGATCTCCAGATTGACGTGTACCGTTCTTCCGGGCCCGGCGGGCAGAGCGTGAACACGACCGATTCAGCCGTACGCGTAACGCACAAGCCCAGCGGCCTCGTCGTCACGTGCCAGGACGAGAAATCGCAGCATAAGAACAAGGCCAAGGCCATATCGATCCTCCGCTCACGCCTCTTGGCGCACAAGATCGAGGAAGAGAACTCCCAGCGCGCGGCCACCCGGCGCAGCCAAGTGGGCACCGGAGATCGCAGCGAGAAGATCCGCACGTACAACTTCCCCCAGAACCGAGTTACGGACCACCGTATCAACCTGAGCCTGCATTCCCTCGATTCGGTGATGGAAGGCGAGATCCAAGAGATCATCGAGGGGCTTGTCGCGGCCGACCGCGCGAGGCGACTCGCGGAATTGTGAACTGAATGAGGAATTCAGAATTCAGAATTCAGAATTCAGAATTCGCGGATCGGGATTCCGAGTCACCTAATCCCGCATTCCGCATTCCGCATTCAGCGTTCCGGTCGAGCGGGAGCTCGACCCTACCGTCTCATGCGGAACGGCTGGCCGAGGCCGTTGAACGCCTCACGGGCGTAACTGAGACGCCGCGTCTTGACGCGGAGATTTTGCTGGCCCACGCACTCGGGATCTCTCGATCCGCGCTTCTCGCGCGACTGCGTGAGCGTGCCGAAGCGCCGGGGTTCGACGAAATGTTAGATCGCCGAATGGAGTCCGAGCCCATCGCATATATCCTTGGCGAGTGGGAGTTCCTCTCACTGAACCTGATTGTGAGGCCCCCGCTGCTTGTGCCTCGGCCCGAAACGGAACATCTTGTTGAGGCCGTTCTCGATTTCATCGGCCAAGGCCCGGCCGATTTACTTGAGATCGGCACGGGGACCGGTTGCGTTGCGGTCGCTATTGCGCATAACGCGCCGGGATCGAAGATCATTGCGACGGACATAAATCCGATTGCACTGGATACCGCCCGCGAGAACGCGCGCCGCTATGACGTGACCGATCGCATAACACTTCGCCTCGGTGACCTCTTTGACGCCGTTGACGATGCGGACCCGCTGTTCGACGTTGTGTGCTCGAACCCGCCATACGTTGAGGAAGGTGCGTGGGAGACGCTGCCTCGAGTCATCCGCCTCTATGAGGATCCCGCGGCGCTCTTGGCCGGACACGATGGCCTCGATGTCGTAAGGCGTCTCATTCGAGGGGCGCCGGCGTTCCTAAGGCCCGGCGGACTCCTTGCATTCGAGATTGGTGCAGACCAGCGTAACGCCGTTCAAGAACTCCTTCTCGAATGTGGATATCAAAGCATCCGCTTTCGCCCCGATCTCGCCGGCATCCCGCGTATCGCCTTCGCCCAGCGTCCGTAACGCGTCGGAATTCTCGTGGGGCAGACTGTCAGTCTGCCATTGGAGAAACCGCGTAACGCTCTCATGAACGGCAGACTAACAGTCTGCCCCACGAGGGCATCAGATTTCGCCGCCCTCGATGGTTTTGACGGCCGTTATGCCGAGGGTGGCAACGGCGAAGATCAATCCCCCGAAACGGTCGTCCTTCGTCAGGCCTTGCTTGTAGCGGTAGTAAATCTGTTGGATGATCACGGCGAGCTTCAGCAAGCCGAAGACGTAGTAGAACTTCAGATTGGCGATGTCGCGTCCGGTGCGCACGGCGTATTCCTCAGCGACTTCGCGGCGCTTCATGCCGCCAGGCTCGCACGTCAGGAAACATGGCACGACTCCCAGGGACGGGTCGTCCCCTTCATTCCAGTAGCTGAGCACCACGCCCAGATCCATAAGCGGATCTCCGATTGTGCACATCTCCCAGTCCAGAACGCCGATGATCCGCGTCAGGTCGTTTGGGTCCAGCACGATGTTGTCAAACTTGTAATCGTTGTGAATGAAGACGGCGGCTACGTCCGCCGGACAGTTGTCCTTGAGGTACGCGGCGGTCTGCTCGATGGCCGGAATCTCTTCTGTCTGCGAACCGTGGTACCGGCTGATCCAACCCTCGACTTGCCGCTGCACGAACGAGCCTTCTCTGCGCAGGTCGCCCAGGCCTATGGCCTCGTAATTAACCTCGTGCAGCCGGACAAGATTCTCGACAAACGACACGCAGCATTGCCGCACGATGTCCGGCGGACACGTGAAACCTTCGGGTTTTTTGCTCCGCAGGATCGTGCCTTTGATCCGTTCCATGACATAGAACGGCGCCCCGAGCACATCGAGGTCCGTGCAATACAGCAGCGGCCTTGGCGCTGCTTGGTAAACAGGATGAAGCGCGCTCAATACGCGGAACTCGCGGCCCATATCATGCGCCGCCTTCACCTTGCTGCCGAACGGCGGGCGGCGCAACACCAGTTCCCGCTCACCCACGCGGACAAGGTAAGTCAGATTCGAGAACCCGCTGGGAAACTGCTGAATGACAACCGCCCCGTCAAGACCGGAGATCGAGTCCTTAAGGTAAACATCAAGCTTCGCGGCATCCAGCTCCTCACCCTGGCGCACGGGTCTTGCCTCATCAACGAATCGTTCCATGCTGGGAATGCCCCTGACTATCGAATGTGTGTGAAGACACTATACCGGATTTCCATTTGGAGCGCATGATCACTGCTGTGGAAAGATGGCATCGAGCGAGGCGGCGTATTTTTTGAGCAAGGCCGTTTCGTCCGGCGTCACAGGCTTGAAACGCGCGGCTGTCTCCACGGCCAAACGGAACAGGTCCTCTTCTCCCGGCGACACCGCCGCAGTGATCGGCTGGCTCAACGTCCATCGAAGCGCCAGTTCCGCCCACTCGGGTTCATACAGCGGTTCGTACCAACACTTGGGGAAACGTTTCTTTTCCGGGTGACCTTCGGTCCACTTCTGCTTCGCCAACGCCTTGAGCGCGAGACGGGCCGCGCCTCTCTCAGCGGCCTTGGCCAGGACTTTGGCGCCGAACCCGTGATTCATCGAAGTGGCGAAGTTGATCGGGAACAGAACCGAATCGAAGTCGAAACGATCCAATGCCGCCAAGGCGGCTTCCTCCGTGTGGGCCGAGAAGCCGATGTAACGGATCTTGCCCGCCCTCTTCGCTTCCAACAGCAACTCCATTACCCCGCCCTTCGCGAAGGTCTGGTCCACATCCTGCTTGACGTCAGTCAGGGCGTGCAATTGATACAGGTCAAGGTAGTCGGTCCGCAGCCGTTTCAGAGACCCCTTGAACTCTTCCTCGGCCTTATCGCGAGTCCGTTCCGTGGTCTTGCAGGCCAGGAACACGTCCTTCCGATAAGGCTCGAGCGCCGGTCCCAGTTTCAGTTCAGAATCGCCATAGCTCGGGGCGACATCGAAATAGTTGATGCCCTGCTCGACCGCCCACGAAACGATACGGTTGGCCGCGTCCTGCTCAGCGTTCATCACGATAATGCCGCCGAAACCAACAATGGACAGCGTCGGCCCGCCATCCTTATACGAACGCTTCGGAACACTCGAACTGCCGTACGCCGCCTTCTCCTCCGACATCAGTGATCCCTCCTCGTCTCTCGTTGCCCTGCGGTGATTCCCGCGACACCAACGCCGCGTTTAAGGAATAGCCGCCAGTCTAACGTAGTGATTCATCACGATGGCAACTTATGCGAGAAGCCATAACGGCTTCAATTCCCCCTTTGAAGGGGGTGCATGGGGCGTCGGGTTTCAACATGGCTGAAGTCTGTTCCGGTAACCTTACATCCCCCTGCACCCCCTTCAAAGGGGGAATATGTCGCACAGTCTGCCTTTGTGCCCTTCCACACGTCTCTTTGGATTTATCGCTTCCTTGATATGCCATAGTCTTGATTCAGTACATCAGAACCTGCGGGACCATTCGCTGGGCCAGCGTTCGACGACGACCTTTGTCTGGGTGAAGAATTCAACGGCGTGCCAGCCTTGGCCGTGGAGGTCGCCGAAGAAACTCTCGTTCCATCCGCTGAACGGGAAGAATGCCATTGGGGCGGCGACGCCGATGTTGATTCCGACGTTTCCGGCGGAGACTTCTTGCCGGAACTTCCGGGCAGCCATGCCGCTGCTTGTGAAGATGCACGCCATGTTGCCGTAGCTGCGCTGATTGACGAGCTCGATTGCGTCGGCGAGCGTGTTGACGTGCGTCATGCTCAACACGGGGCCGAAGATCTCCGTGTGCGCAACGGTGCTCGACTGCGGTGGCCCTTCCATCACCGTTGGAAAAACGAAGAATCCGTTTTCGAAGCCGAGCACGCGTTTTCCGCGGCCTTCGACGAGGACCTTTGCGCCTTCGGTTTCGGCTTGCGCTATCAGGGCCTCGATGCGGGCCTTGCTCTCGGCGCGAATGACCGGACCCGTCTCGACGCCCGCCTCAAGACCATAGCCGACCTTGCGTTTCGATGCCGCCGCCGTGATGCAATCCGTGAAGGGTTTGCGCGCCGACTCGACGGTGATGATCTGCGACAACGCGAGGCAGCGCTGGCCTGCGCAACCAAACCCCGCGTCGGCAACGATCCGGGTCGACATCTCCATGTCCGCGTCGGGCATGATCACCACGGGGTTCTTGGCGCCGCCCTGGCACTGTGCGCGCTTGCCGTTGGCGGCGGCGCGACTGTAAATGTATCGCGCCGTGGCGCTCGAACCGACAAAGCTGATCGCGCGGATTTTGGGATGATCGAGGATCGCGTCGACGGCCTCTTTGCCTCCATGCACTGTCTGCAGCACGCCGGGAGGCAGTCCGACGCCCTCGAACAACTCCATGATGCGCGTGAACGTCATGGGGGTCTTTTCGCTGGGCTTGACGATCGCGCAGTTGCCCGTTGCGATCGCGTACGGCATGAACCAGAACGCGATCATCCCCGGAAAATTGAACGGGGTGATCACGGCGGTCACGCCCAGCGGCTGGCGAAACATGTGCTCGTCGATGCCGCGCGCGATGTCCTCGTTGTTGTAGCCCTGCATCATAATCGGGATGCCGCAGGCTATCTCGACGTTCTCGATGGCGCGCTGCAGCTCGCCTTTGCTTTCCGCGTACGTTTTTCCGCATTCATTCGTGCAGATTCGTGACAGTTCGTCCAGGTTCTCTTCGAGCACTCGTTTCATCCGGAAGAGATATTGAATGCGCTCCGTCGCCGGCACACGCGACCATTCGCGGGCGGCCTTTGCCGCCGCGTCCGCCGCTTGGTTCACCTCCGCGCCCGGCGAGAGCGGCACACGAACCAGCTCTTCCGCCGTTGCGGGGTTCGGCACATCGAGGCGCTCGCCCGCTGAGGAGCGTGACCATTTTCCATCGATGTAATTCAGCAAGCCGTCCTTCGCAGTCATTTCTGTCCTTTCGTAACTTGCATGGGTGTCATGGATAAGCCTGGTTTGGCCGATTCGGGAACCTAACCTTACGCACGCAGCTCCGATCCGGCCAAACCAGGCTTATCCATGGCACCCAGTAACGAGGTAGCTGGTCAGCTACATCCTTTCAAGAAATACCGTTCCTTGTCGCGCATGACTTCCCAGTTCTTTCGGGCCTCGCGCACGCTTTCCATTTCGCTGACCTCCGCCACGTGCACGTCCCACCAACTGTCGTATCCCGGCACGCCGACGTAGCGGTCGACATGCGTGTGTACGACCGTGGTGCGATCCGTCTTCTTTGCTTCCTTGATGGCCTTAGCAAACTCGTCATAGGTCTTGCAGTCGAATACAATCGCGCCGAGGCTGCGTGCGTTTGCCGCAAGGTCCACCGGCAGCGCTTTCGCATCTGGACCCACCTCGTCGTCCGGCAGCACGCCGTTTTCCGGGAACGCATAGCGTGTGGCGAAACCCTTCTGCCCGAGACTCCGGCTCAGGTTGCCGATGCTGTTGTACCCCTGGCTGTCCAGGACCACGATAATCAGCTTTTGATTTTCCTGGATCGATGTGATGATCTCGTTCGACAACATGAGGTAGCTGCCGTCGCCGACCATGACGTACACGTCGCGATCCGGCGCGGCCATCTTCGCGCCGAGCCCGCCGGCGATCTCATAGCCCATGCAACTGTAGCCGTATTCCATGTGGTAGTTCTTCGGGTGGCGCGACCGCCACAGTTTGTGCAGGTCTCCGGGCAGGCTCCCCGCCGCGCACACCATGATGCCGTCCGGCGAACCCAGTTCGTTGACGGCGCCGATGAGTTCGCCCTGGCTCGGCAGCGGCGTGTTCCGGATGCCGTAGACGCGCGTTACCTCTTCCTCCCACTCGTCATGCAGTTGCGCCGCCTTGGTACGATATGATGCGTCTACTGAATAGCCCTCCAAGCGCTCGAGCAATTCGCCGAGGGTTGCTCGCGCATCGCCGATAAGCGGCATCGCACAGTGCTTAAACGCGTCGAACTCGGCCACGTTGATGTTGATGAAGCGGACATCGGGATTCTGGAAGGCTGTCTTGCTGCATGTAGTGAAATCGCTGTAACGCGTGCCGACGCCAATAACGAGATCCGCGTCGTGAGCGATACGATTGGCCGCTAGCGTTCCCGTAACTCCGATTCCCCCCAGATTCAGCGGGTGATCGTACCGTAATGATCCCTTGCCCGCCATCGTCTCGCCGACGGGGATGCCTGTCTGATCGACGAAGTGGCGGAACGTCTCCGTCGCGTCGCTGTAATGTATGCCGCCGCCGGCAACGATCAGCGGACACCGGCTGTCACGAATCCATCGAACCGCGCGTTCGAGTGCATCGCGGTCCGGCCGATTGCGCGGGACATGCCAGACCCGCTTTTCAAACAACTCCGCCGGATAGTCCCATGCTTCCGCCTGAACGTCTTGCGGAAGGCATAGCGCGACGGCACCGGTATCAGCGGGGCTTGTCAGGACACGCATTACCTCCGGCAGCGCCGTGACGATCTGGTCCGGACGGTTAATGCGATCCCAATACCGCGTGACCGGTTTGAACGCATCGTTCACCGAGATGTCCTGGCTGTGTCCCGATTCCAGTTGCTGCAAGACAGGCGCCACATTGCGTCGCGCGAAGATATCGCCGGGTATGAGCAGCACCGGCAGATGGTTTATGGTCGCGGTTGCGGCCCCTGTGACCATGTTTGTCGCGCCGGGGCCGATGGACGACGTGCAGACGAACGTTTGCAGCCGGTTCTTTACCTTCGCATAGGCGGCCGCGGTATGCACCATCGCCTGCTCGTTTCGCGTCTGGCGGTAGCGGAAATCGGGATACTGTTGCAGCGCCTGGCCGATGCCCCCGATAATGCCGTGTCCGAAGATTCCAAAGCATCCCGCGAAGAATGGTTGCGCGACACCGTCACGCTCCACGTACTGATTCTTGAGAAACAAGATGACCGCTTGCGCCATCGTCAATCGTCGAGTTGCCATCCCCGCTCTCCCTTCGCCCTCCACGACAAACTACGAAACCCAAACGATGTCCCTGAGAGTACGCCGCGTCGAGCGAATGCGTCAAGTCACCGCCGGACATTGCCTGTGTAAGTCCGCCCGGTCCCAAGTTAGGGCGCAATCAATCAATGCTGTCGCTTATCAGCCCGCTTCAGCGGGCTCCTCTTTGCACCCTCTTTCAGGAGGGCTGGAGACTGTGAACCAATCGCAACAGGGCGCTTCAGCGTCGCTTCTCGAAAGGCTTCAGCAATTGTCACAGGCCGAAGCAGATCGACAAGCCACGCTGAAGCGCGCTAGGACCAAACCGGAGTTCCAGGGCCACCCCGGTTGAAACCGGGTGCAAAGAGGAGCCTGCTGAAGCCAGGCTGATGAAAGCCTCATAAAGTCGGGCCTTATATTAGCGCCATTCGTTATCGGCTCCATGTGTTCTGCCCACGACTTCCGCGGGTTCCATGCCACAAACGGGGGATCCAACGTGGAACACACCTGCAATACTCGTCATATTGATTGCCGAAGAGAGCGCGCAGCTTTGGCTCCTCGTAGAATCGAACAAAGACGTTGAACCCTAGGCAGAAGATGCCGCCGTACACGGCCAGCGTCAGCGATCCGAAGAAGAGCGCCTCCCCGAAAAGGCATCCGAGGATTCCCACGTACATCGGGTTGCGCGAGTAACGGTATAGGCCGCGGATCACCAGCGTCTTCGGCGGATCGATGGGGGCCGGCGTGCCTTTTCCCGCTGCGCTGAAATCGTACGCGCACCAGGCATACGTGGTCACGCCGAGGACGAATGCAACGATGCCGGCACATTGCATCGCGCCGAAATGGGAGAAGCCCCATTCGTGAGTCCAGCGGAGCAACATCGTGGGAGCAACAATCGTTGCTGTGCCAGGAACTAGCGCCGTGAAAAACAGAATCTTCAAGATGAGTTTCATTGGGGCTCCTCGCTCAACGCAAGGCCAGGTTGACCTGGACTTCCGTCCCGGCCCTGAGTTCCACCTGCACATGGGTCATGCGGACTGGGGACCTGTTCTCTTGTGCGTTCAGGGCGCCGGTTATGGCGACCGCAACAATCGTGTAACTGCCCGGCTCGAGTCCCTCCAGCCGAAATGTTCCTTCGGGCGACACGTCGCAATCGCTCGCCAAGTTGCCCCCCATGTTCATCAGGTCTTCTAAGGTGAGCGTTGACGCGCCGCTCGGGAACTCCGTCATTGCGGCCACAGCGGCTTGCTCTCCCCCTAGGACGCCCGTAACAGTGCCGGACACGACGCATGCGGCCGAGAACAGGAAATCGTTCTGAACAACCTGCGATTCGCCTAATGTAAGATCGACGGACCGCTTAAGCTTACCTGCCGGCGTGTATGCGTTCGCCTGGAGCGTCACCGTTCCCGCCGGCAAACGATCCAAACGGTAGGTGCCGTCGGGTTTCGCGGGAACACCGGCTGAAAACCGGCCATAATCGGAGACGATGCTTGCCTGTACCTCGGCCTGTTCGGAGGGCTGGCCTTCGACAAGAACAACACCTTCGATAACGCTCTGGACCACGGGCAGGTCGAAATTCACGACGGCAGTACGCCCCGGTTCAACGTTCGTAACGGCGCGGGCCCATTCTGGATCACGGTGTTCGTCCGATTTTTGTTCGACCGCCTGCAATTGGATCAGTCCGGGCGCGACACTCTCGAGTAGATAATGTCCCTGGGCGTCCGTGATGGCCTGGTGTGTGACCTGGTGCGGCCACGGCGACTCAGACGCTACGTCAGTTTGCTGCACGGCGAGCACGGTTTCTCCTGCCGCAGGTGCTCCGCCCCTAGTTACGATGCCCTCAATCATCCCGCCTTCTGCCAGCGTAATTCGGACCTCCGTGGTCTTGCCAACTTCGGGCGAAATGGAAGCCGTGCCTGTGACGTAGTTCTCGTGAGTCACAGTGAGCAAGGTATCGGTTGTCGAAAGGCCGTCGACGACAAATCGGCCCTTCTCGTCCGTCTGCGCGCGTGCATCTGCCGGCTCCCGCCCCACAGACACCTTAGCGTCCTTGATGGGGCGGCCTGTCTCCGCAATCACAAGTCCTTGCACGCGCGCGCCGGTTATGCTCGGGGATTCCGTCGCGGGCGCTTCCGGTGGAGGTTCTGCTTTGGGTTTCCGAGTCGCCACAGGCGGAGGTGCTTTAGGTGCGGGCGATGGAGTTTCGGGTGTAATCTGTTCACGCGCGGGTGGAGCGGTTGCTGTTGTGGAAACAGGCTGATCAGGGGCAGCCGACGACAAGTACCACACGAAAACAGCGATGCCCGCGAGAAAGACCAACGTCGCTATGACTGTGAGTCTCGACTGCATGACAGTCCCTTCCTCATGGGAAATCTTCGATCTCGACACGCAGCGACAACACATTTGGCCGCGCCGACATCAATCTCACTGCGTCCTTTTCGGTAATGATGGTGATGCCCTTGCCCTCCAACGCCTCTACCGGAAGCTCCGAGTGATCCGGCAGGGCAAGACGCTGCGTTATTCGGGCGCCCAATTGCTCGAGCGTCTTGAAGAACACCTCCGGGTTTGCGATGGCGCACATGGCCTTAACCGGTTTTCCTCGCAGGAACTCGAGCGGGACGGTGCTGCCGTCGTCGACGCGCGATAGGTACTTCGGCGCATGTCGCGTCGTCCGGATCGGCGCGTGCGGGGAGATGGCTCTCAGCTTTTCGATAGTAAGGGCAATGTCTTGCACTTGGTCACAACGCGTCAAGATGATCCCCGTTGCACGCCGCAGCGCCTTGAAAGGTTCACGCAATATGCCGCGCGGAATGAGATGCCCATTGCCGAACGGGTTCGTTGCGTCGATCACGACAATGTCCTCGTCTCGTTCAAGGCGGACATACTGGAAACCGTCATCGAGCAACAGCGTATCGCAGCCATAGTCCTCGACGGCCACATGCGCTCCAGCGACACGATCCGCGCATTTCACGACAACGCACCGTGCGTTCCGCAATATCAACGCGCCCTCGTCGCCTAGCACGCGACAGAAGTCTTCGAGCGGCGTCGATAGAGTGGCGACAATCGGTTTTTTCTCTTGCTTGCTGCCGTAACCGCGCGTTAGCACGGCGACCTTATGCCCCGCGGCGATCTCGTTGCGCGCGCGTTCGATCACGGCCGGTGTCTTTCCTGTTCCGCCGGCCGTGATGTTGCCGAAACTGATCACGCGCGCCGGCACTCGAACACGCGGCCGCCGGGTTCTCGCCCACATCCCGATCCGAACCACCGGCGTGCCCGCCTCAAGCAGTGCCGCAAGAGGAAACGGGATGGGTTCGTTTTTTCGCACCTTTTCGGCGAGTCGGTAGAAGAGGTCCTTCATGCCGGAGCGAAACGCTTGCCGCTGAACTGACGCACGAGTCCTTTCAGCTCAAGCAAGGTCAGGGAACTCAGCGCCTCCGAGATTGATATGCGGCACGCCGCCGCAATTTCGTCCACGAATGACCCGTTGGGCGACAGTACCGAGAGGATATCCTGCTCCACACTCGATACGGCGGCGGGTTCCCGCTTTGGCGCCGGTTGATCAACGGCCGGGGGCGGCGGAGCGCCGGAGACTTCTTCCGCGGGCGGCGGGCCGAGGCTGATGCGCTGACGGAGCGCCGCCGGCAGATCGATCTCGACGAGGATGTCCTGCACGGTTTCGACAAGCTTGGCGCCGTCCCGGATCAGCGCATGGGGCCCTTCGCTGTTGCGGAAACCAACTTGGCCCGGAACTGCAAACACCTCGCGGCCCTGTTCCGCCGCCTGCCGTGCCGTGATCAGTGCGCCGCTGTCCGGCGGGGCCTCGACGACGAGCGTCCCAAGCGTCATTCCGCTTATGATCCGATTGCGATACGGGAAATGGCCTGCTGAAGGCTTGGCGCCCATGGGAAACTGAGTCAAGACGCACCCGCGTTTGATGATCTCTTGCATGAGTTCGGCGTTCTGCGGCGGGTACACCACATCGGCGCCGCACCCCAAAACCGCAATGGTGCGGCCGCCCCCCTCGATGGCGCCCCGGTGCGCGGCGGTATCAATGCCCAACGCCATCCCGCTGACCACCGTGACGCCGTGACTGCCCAATTCGCGGCCGAACGTCTCCGCCATGCGGATGCCATAGGGCGTCGCCCGCCGGGTCCCCACGACCGCGACGCATGTGTCATCTTCCTGATGCAATTCGCCTCGAATGAACAATGCGAGCGGCGGATCGTAAATTTCCGCCAGGCGCACCGGATACCCCGGGTCCTCGAGCGTTATCAGGCCAACCCCGAATTCGTCCATCAAACGCTCTTGCCTGTCGAGATCCGCCGTGTCCGTGTATTGCGAGATGCGTTGCGACAGTGCAGGTCCCACCACCTCGCGCAGCGCGCCCTCCGAAGCTCGCAAGACCTCCGTCGGTGTGTGGAATCGCGCCAGCAGACGGATGAAGTGCGCCGTACCCACGCCCGGCACCAAGAGCAACCGGAGCCAATCCCGCTGTTCCGCCTTCAGTCCCATACGCCGTATGCTAGCGTCCACGATGAAAGCGAGTCAAACAGTGAGGAGCGACCATTTACTCGGGGGCGTACTCGATATCGAAAGGCAACGGCCCGAACACATCAGGCGGAGGAAGCTGCTGTTGTTGAAGCAGGGCCTGTTGACGGGCCTCATACCACGCTTGCCATTCCGATGGCCGGTCGCCGAGGTCCTCTCCGGTAATCTTGTGCAACGCTTCCACGGCTGCGCGGCGCAGCCCCAAGCTGCGGCGCATAACCTCGATCAGCGGCGGGA
>Ga0315279_10003430_pt1 | contig 22073 bp, 19 predicted proteins | sample YL17G06_20_MG_FD_203694 | JGI IMG/M metagenome (GOLD analysis project Ga0315279, IMG submission 203694) | Sediment microbial communities from Yellowstone Lake, YNP, Wyoming, USA - YL17G06_20 | ecosystem: Environmental > Aquatic > Freshwater > Lake > Sediment | place: USA: Wyoming | collected... | reverse complement strand
GCGACGATGGCCAATTGAACTAGTCTCAGCGTCATGATTTTGTTTCTTGGATTCCAGGCTTCGCCTCTTGCAGATCGCATTTCTTCTATTTGCTTCAATCTTTGCTCTGAAAGATAGTACTTGCCGTCCACTTCTACGAACACGCCTGAACGGCCCAGACGTCTCTTCATTGCCTCTTCGAATCTCGGTGGAAGATCGAGCTCGTCAACTGTCATTGCTTTGTCGGGGCTGATGGCTCCTTTTTGACGGAACTTTTCGACGACGTTGTAGAACCAGTTCTCGATCTGTTTACGTCCTGTGAACATGATATTCCAGCTTTAAAGACTGTGTGCTTTCTTACTCCTTGTCTGCTGTTTGGTCTAGGCCTTTTAAGACTCTTGATGCGAATTGTCTCATTGCATCTGCTTTGACCATGGTGATGCCTCGCCTGTTTTTGCCTGCTACGACGAGTAATAGGTCTCCTGGTTTTATGTTGAAGTCTTTTCGGGCTTCGGCTGGAATGACGACTTGGCCCCGATCGCCGACTTTTACGGTACCATAGATAGACATATCTTCACTATTTTCACTCATGATTATTCCACTTTTCACATATTTCATATAATTCATACCATTTAAAAAACATTATGCATGATTCATGCATGCACAGTGAAGCGGATGCTGGCGCAATTCGATCGATAGCGCGCGTTTCAGTTTGTTACATTTGATGTTTCTTTCACCATTCTAATAATTGCTCAAAATCACAATCTGGCGCGCATTTTGTTCGTATCGATCGATGTCAATTTGAAGCACCGCAATTATTATACCAGTGTTTGGCACGCGGTTCAAACTTTTCATCTTCAACCGACTCGCGTCTGCGAGGGTCCTCGAAGATAATCTATGGCGTTGTCGGAGAATTCTTCGAAACCAACCGGATAGTACTCAATTTCTCCAAAGAACCTCTTGTATCGTTTGTGGAGGTCTGAACTCTCTGGATTTCTTGAACTTGTTATCACCGCAAGTCGGGGACGGTTCTGAGACCTATAAAGAGCCTTCTTAAGCAGATACCTGACATGGAAATCGGAGTCAGGAAGCGAATATCCAATGAAAAAAACCGTCGTCGCCTCGCGTAGTATATGTTCAGCATCTAACCATATTTTGACTAGGTGCGCATTATCATATATCTTGAGCCACGTCGGTGGGATCAGCAGTGGCTGTTGAGCTGCATTATCTCTGCTGCAGGGCATCTTCTCTGTCACTATTGTGTCTGCGATCTTTCCAGACAGACTGAGTTGAAGACTGTTGCACACAGGACAAAAAGCCCAGTTCAAAGATCCATGGAGCTTGAGCACCTTGATTCCAGGCTCCAAGCGTGACTCGGGTATGTTTCTGAAACTCACTCCATAGTCTATATAGGTGCGGGGGTAACGATTCAATATGGCCTGATCTAGTAGGATATCATAATTCAGGCTTATGAAGGAATTCTTACAGGTCATTGATTCTTCATCCAAGAGAGTCTGAATGAAGGCCTTATGGTATTTCTGATATTGGTCTTCACCCGCGGGGGGCCGGAGGTGGATCTTGAGGACCCTTGCAATACAGTATATAAGAGCCTCTCTAAGACGGAGCAGTGCATTCTTGTTCCAAGTTATCGAGAATTCTTCTTGTTTCAAAAGTGCAATATCGACTATAGTCAATAACTCCTCAAATCCAGGCATTTGCTGAACCGAAGTGATATTCTCTGCGTTTTCAATTCTGAAAAGGTCTTTCAGGAAAGCCTTCACGATCGATGTATATTGTCCTTCGACATCTGGATTTCTCAGCGATTCAAATAGAAGTTCACTAGTAAGCAGGCCCCCTTCGGCTTTTGAGGCTCCAGCTCCAAAGAGGAAAACCCGAGATTCAGGCATCCATTCACCACAATTCATTAATGAAACTTTGCTTAAGCCTTTTTCTTAGAGAATCAAAGTGAACGTCTATGATTAGAAAAATGTATCCTTTGCTGTCTGGCGGGATCGATTCTACGGTCGCTACATTGAAGAGGATGCAGCAACCGGACTTCATCGAGTTACAGCCCGTATTCATCGACTATGGACAAAAGGCCTGCGAACAAGAGTGGAATTCTGTCCGCAATATTTCAGGGGAACTTCCCAGATTAGCTGAGAACAGACCGATTCATTTTGAGAATCCTAGGCGTATAGATTTGTCGTCAACTCCTGATCGAACGGAACGCGCATTTGGATGGAGCAAGTCACAGCTCATAGAAGGCAACATCGGAAATGAACCATACCTCGAAAATAGGAATATGGTTCTTCTTTCGCTCGCTTCTTCATACGTTGAGTCTCAAATCAAAGAGTCTGAAGAAGGAATAATAGTCACAGGCTTCAGGGATGAATTTTCGGATACTAAGAAAGAATTCGTGAACTTGCTCAACGATCTCTTAGTTTTCCTTCTCAAGGGGACGAAGAAGAGCATTATTGTTGAAGCTCCTGCTGTTGGCTATGGACCTTGGGGGAAGAAGAGGATGCTTGAGGATTTCAGGCACTTCAAAGAGATTATCGATCTAACGTGGAGCTGTTATGAGCCTAATGAAGGAAAGCCGTGTCTACATTGTGATGCATGCAGGGATAGAAAACAAGCTTTCCATGAAGTGTTTGGAACGGGGCACCGGCAGTAGATCAGAGTCTGAATGTCCCAGCACAAATACTCTGACCAGTCTTGGCAAAAAACCCGTACGATGTTATATCATAGACTGCACTATTGAGAGGGATACAACAATTGTTAACATGGCAGCAATTGCTTGAAGATTGAGTCGCTGCAATTTGTCTGGATGATGAACAAGAAACAAGTCCATGGCGTGCCAGCAATGCTATAACATCATGTGATGGCAGCTTCCTCGCTGGATAAGGGAAAACAAGTGACAGATGCGGTCTTAGGAACTGATAAAGACTTTGATTTTTGAACTCGACCCCATCAGAACCATGATGAGGGACTTTCAGGACCGAGGTGTTGATGTACTTGTTATATCTGAGGAAAAGATATGTCCAATCTTCAAGATCTCCTGGAAACAACATTGTCAAGGGTTCAACTGCGCGGGTTAGGAAATATCCCGCCAAACATGTGATGTGTACAACAGTGCTCATGTTATTCAGGAGACCTCTGCTAGCTAGATCGAAATTTTGTTGCAGTGATTCCTCGTCATATGCAGAAACTGAATCTGGATGTGCCAAAATCTTGTCTGGTTCGTCTAGTACTATTTCGTGCATTGACTTTGTGCGAACTTCGGTAGACACGTCCTCAGCAAGATGACCCTTCTCTTTCAGGAATTTTTCGTAAGTTTTCCCCTTTGGTGTTGTGAGTATTCTCTCGAGGTTCCTAGGGTCATTAAGAAGCTGTTCAAAAGCGTAGGGAGGTGATAAGACCTCGACGAGGAACGGGCCGATCTTCTCTCGGTATCCTTCATACACCGAAATGCATCTAATATTCCTCCGTCCCGCGGCCATTATGGATTCATGGGTTAAGCTGATGCATTCCATAAAGTGAAGTTTCTCTCTTTCGAAGTCAACTGTGCCTTCAATGAATCTTCTTAGGGGTTCAATGTTCATTACCCATAGAGCCTTTACATCGACCGCGGAAAGTACCTCTTTCAGTCCTCCGATATGGTCCAAGTCTATGTGCGAAACAACCAATAGGTCAATCTTCTCGACTTCAGCTTCTTTCAAGTAGTCTACGACGGCTCGCCGCTGGATGCCGCAATCTATCAAGATATTTGTGCGCCTAAAATGGTTCAAGTATTGGAGTAAAGTGCTGTCTCCATTCATATGAAGGTTTTTGGAAATCTGGTGAATTCGAAGCAGAGGTAGCATGATGTCTGATCCACTGTCCGACTATTTTACACTAGTCCTGCGCAACGCAAGGTCAAATAGATTATGTAGTATCTGCGAACGAATGCAGTGATTGCACGTAATTCTAGCAATCTTGTTTTGGAGCCTGAAGGTTTTTGCGGATGTTGTCTATCAATTCCTTTTCTTTGCTCAGACAGAAGATGATATACCGAGGCTTGGATGAGAGATCATATTCTCCAATGGAACAGACGTGAATTTCCTTGTTTAGCAATTTCGCGAAAAGCGTTCCCTTTGTGGCAGGGAATGCGGATATGACTACGAGTTTTGACATGTTCACAAGATCTTCAAGAGATGATTTCCTGGGTTCGAAGAAATCATCCTTCAAATTGTAGGACACTCCTGGCAGGACCACACGTCTTCGCAACTCCTCATACTCAAAAAGTTGTCTCTGAAGATTATAAATATCCTTGAAACAGATCAGATCTTTGTAGGTAAGAACTGTTCCGCGATATTCAGTGTCTTCCATTTGCTCAACCGCAGCAGAGATTGGAATCTCCTCTTGTTTCGCGTTAACTGAGTAGAAACCATATTTCGCGTACATGTCGAGGACTCTGTTAATAAAGCAAATATCCGCCCCGAAGGCCCCTAGTATTTTTGTCGCCTTTCCTAGATCTCCAATGATTTTTCTGATCTCTTTAATGAATCTGGAAGGTCCATCCGTTGTGGCATAGCGAACAAATTCCTCGCCCGTCCTTTCCTCTTCATAAGCATCATTTAGCACGAACATCCAAGTAGATCTGTCGTCCAGCAATTTTGAAGCTGACTCATTTAGAAACCTGTAAACAATTGCTTTGAGCAGGCCGCCTCTTCCTGTTCCTAGATCGACAAGTGCAAGTCTGTCTCTTGACACGGAAAAAGTTGACAAGTATATTTCAATGATCTTTGAAAGTTCGGATAACGGGAATCTGACTGCTCGTCGGCCTCTCTTTAATCTATACAAGATCTTGGTCGCGTCTGCAATCTCTTGACGAAATTTGCTTTCGCGGTCGCCTCCGATCTCCTTCTCCTCCATATTGATTCCAGGAAAAAGGACTGGGTAATCATCCACACTTCTGTAAGCATGAAAAATCACGCTTTTCCCATCCAATCTTCGGCCTACAACAGGTGGCACATAATATACGTCAGAGCGCTTGGTGTCAGCCACTGCATCCGAATTCATGGCGAGGGCTAGTCTTTGGGGTGAGATATTTAGGGCAATAAGCAGGCATCCCACAAGATCTTGCCTCCTAACAGCTACGATGTCAAGATTGGCCAATTTGGAAATCAACTCGAGGAGATGATCACGATTCTTAAAGGAACTTTTGAAAAATAGGTCACAAATCTTGGTGTATTTTCCCAAGTAGGCTCGGATAGGTTCCTCAAACACCTTATTGTTGCTTGCGACAACATTAATGCAGGTATCTCCTCCTTGAACTTCCTCGCCCACATCTTCAAGCGGGATTTCTTTGATCATGTCTTCGGTTCCTGTTGTTTCGTCGGGAGATATATCCTCTGCTTCTCCTGTCTCTTCTTCATCAGCAAAAGGATAAATCTCTGGAGCATATTGCGCCAGTTTCTTGAGCATTTTGTCTCTTTTGGTCAATAGCTCTTCAAAGGCTCTGGTCAAGTCCTCTGTTTCGTGGCAAGCTTCGGCGATATTCTTCTCGAATTCCTTTTGAAATCTTTTCCTGCCTAGCAACTCGCAGTTCATTCCATCTTCGGTGATCATAACTTCTTGGCAGAAACTGCGGTCAAGAATCAATCTGTACTCCAATTCTGGAATGCGACCAAATCTATATCTCATCTATTTCTCCTCTGAAATTTCCACGGCTGAACAGATATCCTTCTAAATAGCTGAAGGTTAGTTCTACCTCATCCTTTCTAACCTCCAGCTTTAATGGAGAGTCGATCAAGTATGGATGGCTCACAATATTCTTGCCGCGCAAGAATTCTAGGAAAAGCGGGAGTTCTTCCTTGGTCGCGATGAGATTCCAGGCGTCTTCGAACATGTGAGGTTTCTTCGTTTTTCTATTTCTCAGACTGAAAGATACTCTTTTTGCTACTCCGGAATTCAAAGAGTACTCTTTTATCTCAACATAAGGGCTGCTGACGATCCAGACTCTTCTCCCCTTCTCATCTTTCCCTTTGAAGAGTTGGCGAACAATGTCGAGATCCTTAGGAATCATCATTCCAGGTGTCTTTGAAATGCTGAGGAAGAACAGAAGTACTCCTGCTAGGCAGTTTTCACAAAGCTTAGCGAGCTTGCCTCTTTTGTCTGTATCAGAACCCTTTGAAAGGAACATAATTTTCCTCGAACTGATGAAAAACTCATCTATTCCTTCTTGATCATCTCGAATGGATATGCAGGGTTCCAACCCAATAATCTGGACAAGATCGTTAAAACTCAGTTGCTTGGAGGAGTGAATGGACGTCAATATTTCGGCAATTGAAATTGGAGACAATCTGTTTTTAAGGCTGGGGCTTCTTTCGGCGACATCCCACAGATTTCGAAGAACAATTAGGGTGTTTTCGAGTGACTTCTTCTTCGCTGAATACTCTGCTGATCCCAGGAATTTCTGTGCGGTACATGCCAGCTTGTCTTCTCGAAATAGCCATTCTGTTATGTCGAAAAGATCGTAGACGCCTTCGACTCTTTCCCACTCTTTCTGAAAAGGATAGAAAACGTTTGACACGCATTTGAAGGTGGAAGACAAAGAGGAATACTCGCTTGCCTCTCGCGTGCTGACCCATATGAAAAGCGGTTCATTACTGGCTCTTGATTTGATTGCACGTTGATAATCTTGATCGAGGCTAATGACTGGAATCTTGACCAAGAAATCTTTCTCCATATTCTTTGAAACCTCCTCGACAAGGCCGAACTCAAATCCTTTGAAGAGGTATCGCAGACCCACAGTTCCATTTCCCTTGTTTCTGAGGAATTCTGAGATGATGGTAGCAAAAGCCTTCCGATCTTTACTCAACCAAAATTACCTCCCCATCCGGTTTGATATCAACGATCCCCGCATGAAATAGTCTATCAAGAAACATGCTGAAGTTTGAATCAAAGAAAGCTTCCACTTGATCAGAAGCTACACGGAAAGGATAAATCCGCTTAAGGTCTTCGGGGTCTATGATGATTCTGAAATCGTCTTTCAGAGTTGAAAGAAAACTGGCGAAGGATGTTCTTTTCAATCGGGACAAACTGTAGCGGGCCAGCGTTCTCAACAAGCTTGTGGGAAAACGCAAGAACCTGTAGCCTTCTTCGAGCTTGTAAGCTCCCAAGTTTCTGAGCAAATCGATCGTACCAATTCTCCCGGCAAACCTGTGAGCTTTGACTGGCTCTACAGATTTGCCCTTTTGCTGCATGTAGGTAGTGTATATGGCCTTCCTTAGCGAGTAATGGAATCTGTAGTATTCGCTTATGGACAGATTGGAGACAAATACGACAGAGTTTGTAGAAGGAAATGAGTAGAGCGCGGCCGTATCTTCGAGATTCACTAGGTAGAAGTCATCTATTACCGGCTTGATTAGTTCAACCTCATGCGACGTGGGCTTGGAGGTTTTGGTAAAATCGAAGATAGTTGCAGTGGCTGAATTTCCTACGAGCTTTCGAATTTCAGTGAGACCTTCCATCCTTTCGGCGATTCCTTTCAGAAGACAAAGGCGTTCAAACTCCAAAAATGGGTCCAAGGCAGGCTTGCATGCTTCAAGCACTTTTTTTCCCATGTTTGCGACTGTCCCGTTTTGGTCAACAATAGTGTGTTCGAGCAGAGTTCTAACCTCCCACTCCGCCCGCCTGCACCCTAATCGCGGGAGGAGGCTAAGACCATCTTTGGCGAGTCGCGAGTCCATTTCTCGAAGAGGCTTCAAATAATCATCGAGTTTCCTGCCGAATTCATTTTCCATTAGTTCTTGGAGTTTGGCAAGCTTTCCCGGCCCTCTTTTTCTTATTTCTTTTGACAGCAGGATTCCTTCAATTATGTACCCAGGTCGATAAACTCGCATTTCTAAAGTGCATGTGTTCTTTTGTTGTCCTGTCTCCTTTTCGTAAATGCCGATCGATGTAGGAGCTGGCGGAGGAGCATGTTCTTTGAATCCAATCATGTCCAAGACTTTTCCCACCGTCCAAGGGCTCCGTCAACAGACATGAATGTGTGGAACATTCTTTCCGGCTCAGACATATGATCTCTGAACCACTTTAGAAGAAAGAGCCGGAAAACATCTTTAGATTCAGCTAGAACAATGTCGATTTTTGCTAGTAAGGAGGGATGAAGCGAGAAATCTAGATAGAATCCTTGGCCGAGCATACGAAAGGCCATGAACGTCTCCAAATCAACATCAAAATGTGGTTGTGGGTCTGAATGGACCTTAAGGTTCAAGATCACTCGCCTAGCTCGTTTCTTCTTGAAATCGACTGGCTCGACTGACACAGGCTTGTATTTGTCCACAAAATCGTCTATTGCTACCATATTCGTTATGTACTCCTTTTTGGTTTTCTTCCAGCATTCCGCGAGGAAAGTGTAGAGAACCCAATCGCCATTGTCGATCATCTTTTCTAGCTCGACCATTTTTCTCTGAAATCTGTTGTCCGCATAGACAAAGAAGTATCGAAATACTCTTCTCAGAATTTCCGAACTCTTGCTTTCATCAATGAAATCTAGGTAGGCACCTTCGTAGATCATCTTCGCGGGATTCTTAACTTCATCTTCAAAATAGACTCTTAATCTCGAAGCTCGACGCTTTGCATTATCATTTAGACTCTCTGCATACTTCTGCAATAAGACCTCATCTACTTCCTGCGACCTGAAAACATCCAGATTCGTCTCATGGAGTTTGTACGACTGTGAGTACAAGCTTGAAATCAAACAACTCTTGAAAAGGCTCTCATATACTGTCGCTGGTTTACCGGATGAAACGTCTTGTATCAAATTCCCGCAGAAGTCGGCCCAAAATATGAGTAATGCTCGTGGCGTTAGAAACACGTCCCGGTGACGAAGTCGGATAGAACAAACTAGATCGCAAAGATGCTCAACGAATGATTCGTTCTTGGTCAACTGAAATGTTTCAAACAGTTTCGCTTGAAACATTTCGCAAATGCCCTTCTTTGAGCAGGTGTTATCTGTCTTGTCACATTCTTTGAGATGTTCAATGGCAAAGTTTAGGGTTCTTGCCGCGAATTCTGCGAAGCTCTTGTTGCTGTCCGCATTTTGAGGTTCTCCTCCATACTCCTTTATCCATGGCTCAAATATGAGCTTTTCAAACTTCTTGCCGCCAAGTGCTGAAGCGACCACGCTCTCGATTTTGCTTCGCGGATCTCTGTCGCCAGGGTAAGTAATAAACATCCCTTGATTGCCAGCTAGAATAATCGAATCGTCTTTTTTCATGTACTTGCCAATATCCGTCAGAAGACCGGTCATCTTTTGGTCAGAACTGGGAGAGTAGAACTCATCTACCGTCGGCACTAACCAGACGTTCTTCTTCTTCGGATCTCTCTTTGACGAAAATGGAAAACTAAGATTCATGAAGTTATACATTTGACGTGCGGTTTTCCACAGCGAGTTCTCCTTGACACTCTTCGGAACATCTTTTTCATCGCGGATTAGCATGAATAAAAGTTCTGTCTTTCCGACTCCTGGAATCCCTATAAGCATTATCAAAAAGGGAGAATCACTGGGAATTTCTATTAATTTTCGCAGAAAAAGCTCATCTTGCGCATGAAGGACGAAGACCTCTTTTGAGAAAAGGCTTTCAGACTCGGCGACTAGGTCCGTTCCGCCTCTTTTCAGACTATATATCTTTTCCAAGAAACATTGCGATACAGAACTACTCAATAGTAACTTGTTCCCTCCTATTAGGGGATCTCTGCGTCCAATGGTTAATCAGACTTTAGTGTTAAAACACTTTCTCTCAGAAGCCTTCTGCTCTCGGAATCCATGGGAGTCCATTGTTGCCCGCTTGTTGTCAGTCGCCTCACCTTTCTTATGCTCTGAACCTTGAAGCCTTGGTCTCTGGCAGCTTCTGCCAGAAGCAGGTCAGTGGGGATGGGTGTCTTTGAATAGCTACTGTTAGCCACAAGCAAAATGACATTCCCACGTTGACGTAGGAAGAGTTTCATCTGTTTCAGAGAATTATACATGTCGTCAAAGTATCCTCTGATCATAACGGGGATTTTATTGTTCCACAGATTCCCGCTTTGTTCCAGACTTGAACAGATGTCCTCTATCACGGGATGCACCCAGGAAGTCCTCGTATCACTGAAAGTCGTGTGGGACCTGACAGTAGACTCGCTCGTTGTTCTGAAGTCGGCGTATGATGTAACATATCTGAGAAACCAGTGTTCAAGTTTGTACATCTCTATATAGTCTGCAGAATTACAATATGGCGGCGAAGTTACGACACTGTCGATCTGACCTCTCGGAAGACATATTTCTTTGCCAAAAGGGTTAGTGACATTGCTGAGATCCCTGGCATCGCCCACAAGAGGGACTGACTGTGCATGTTGTAGTTTACTGTTCTTCTTAAATTCCTCATAGTCTCGTTCCATTTTTGACAACGTACACCGCAAAGTAGTTTCGACGTTGGGTGATCTTGCGTTTCTTTTGCGCAGTCCTTTTCCATAACGCTCAGCTTTGGAGAAGTTGATTAGTTGCGAGGCTAGTGCAAAGAGCAGTAGTTCTGAAGGTTTTCGGCCAAGATCCAGAGCTTTTTCTCTCAGCGCTAGCAGTTTGCAGATCTGTTTTCGAGTGAACAGAGTCCTAAAAGATGACAGCGCTGGGATCTCAACTCTTTCAACCTTGTTGCTATTATGAAGAATATTGATTGCCTCCTGAAAGTCAGTGTGGTCGTAATCGCTTGTCTTAACATGCGCTATGAAACAGAAGAATGGACTGATATCAACTCCGAACCCGACCTTGCCATGTTCTCGACATGCAACAAGCGCGTTGCCAGATCCCATGAATGGCTCCAAAATGATCTTGCTCTCTCGCAATTCCTTTGTTTCAAAAATCTTGTTTAGAAAGTTTCTTGTGAACCTTTGAATCATGGGGAACCAGTCATAGATCCCATCACAAACGCCCCGAGTGCTTACATAATATTCATCGTTGTTTTTATCTTTGATGATTCTCGAATACTCCCTTTGAAGCTCTTCAATCGATTTCAGAAGCATGACTTCACCTTCGAGGACCATTCATACTACTTGTCCACTTCTTTGCTCCGGTAAAAAACGGCGTTACCAACTTTTCTTGAGACTTCTATTCTTTGTTGGGCCTCTAGGACCTTCAGATAAGTCGATGTTGTAGGCTCGGACAATCCAACGCGCTGTGAAACCTCTTTGATGGATAGGTCGAGGGGATAGATTCTCTCCAATTCTGTCATGATTCTTGTTTTCTTTTCTTCGTCCAAGAGTTTTCTCCATGAATTTAGTGCTAGGTTTTAGTCTTAGGCTAGACTATAAAAACTTTGTTCCACTGATCGCGCCAAAGCGTGATCCAAGACTACGATGTGTCCCAAGAACCTGGCCTTAGTCTGGTCGGCTTTTCATTTTCATAAACTCCCTTCCGGCGGATAATGAAGTGTGAAGAGCGGCCAAGATTATGATCGCGCGAATAGAAACGGCGCGCAATCTTTCTCTGAGCATTTTTCCAGCAGAAACTTTGTCTGAGAAAGCGATGGGTTTCTGCTTTCTCTTTTTTTCTATGTTCTGACCCTTTTTTGGTTTTCGTGATTATTCGTAGTTTTCAACATAGTTGTGCGGGGGATTATTCTCAAACTCAAATCCGATTTCAAAAGTTCAAAACTGTAAGTTCACGATATAAGAACAGCGCACTTCACTACTATCTTTTATAATCAGAACCATAAACTTAACGTCTCTCACGGCTAACAGTCCGTTCCTAGCCGGCCTTCAACCTTAGTAAGGAGATTAGCATGAATAACGTAGGAATACTGGCGTATGGATCTCTACAAAGCAAGCCGGAAAAAGAAATCGAAAGCTCAATCGTTAACCGCATAGAAAACGTCACCACCCCATTTAAAATTGAATTCGCCCATTCTAGCAAGACCCGCAACAACGCTCCTACCTTAGTCCCAGTCTCTACTGGGGGAAAAGAAAACAGTTCTCAAATTCTAGTTCTAAACGAAAGTATCAACGAGGCAGAAGCGTCCAACAGGCTTTGGCGAAGAGAAACACACCAAGTTGGTAGCGGAAAAAAATACAAAAGACCTGCTACTCCAGGAACGAACACGGTTCTAATTGAACGATTAACGAATTTTCATGATGTTTCTGTGGTTCTTTATATAAAAATCGGTGCAGACATAGATCCGCTGACCCCTCAGAAGCTTGCGGAATTAGCAGTTAATAGCGCTCAATCAAAGGCTGTCTTTCAAGGACAAGACGGGATAAGCTACTTAGTCACCGCCAAAAAAAGCGGAATCCAAACTCCGCTAATGCTCGCGTACGAAAAAGAAGTCCTCAAGAGAGTTGGTGCTGAAAGCCTTGAAAACGCATTATCAATTCTCAGACTTCAGCGGCTAAAAGAAGAAAAAAAGATCCCAATGAATACGGAGATTCTGGAAAGACCTCCAACGACTGAAGATGCAGGAAAAAACGTCGCCTTTACCGCTAAAATCGGAAAGACGTATATTAGACTCGCACCACCAATTGCTTTGGTTACTGACTACTACGGCGAGAAATATCCTGAGTCATACACAACCATTTTTCTAGATCTGGAAGCGAAAGTTGACAATAGTTATCTGTATGTGGGCTTTACGCGTAGGACTACACGCCAAAATGTCCTCGATTACTTCAATAATTTAATGGCACTATTTAATATCGCCCAAATTCCATTTGATTTTGTGTCACCTTTTGATGTACTTGTTCAAGCCAAAGGCAAGGGAACTAACATAGAGCTTATCTTTTCTTCAAAAGCCCACAACAGAGGATACGGGATTCCACCAATAGAGATTCCAACGATTGATTTTGCCAAAATTGGCGTAGGCATGTTCTTTCTGTGGGAGAAGATTAAGAGCTCGAAGTATTTTGAAAAAGATGAGTGCTTTCAGCTATTAGGTTATGCACACTACTACTTGTTTCATGAAAGCTATTTTCTTTCCTTCGTTCACTCTTGGATGTTCTTAGAATCCTGCATTAACATGCTTTGGCAAGAAGTGATTTATGAGGCCTTCAATATTGAGGGCTCGAATGAAAAAGATACGCCCATAGAAGATGAGAGAAATTGGACAACTCAGATAAAGATAGATACAATATTCCTCAAGAACAAAATCGATGAAGATACGAGAAAGGACCTCCAATCGATAAGGAATAAGAGGAACAAAGTCTTTCATAGAGACAAGGGCTTAGGAAAAAGAACGGTAAATTCTGAGAATGCCGCAAAAGCCGCTCTTGTTGGACTAAAATTGTTTTACACAAGGATAAAATCTCCACCTGAAAGAGGAGTAGTGGCTTTTCTTGATGTTAGACAAAAAATGTGGGATGCCGTAAACAGAGGCTCGGTGAATCGAACAGGAACAGCCAAAAAGAATAGCGCTTCATAGCAGAACAGCGAAATATGTCGCTCGCTCCCTCTCCTGCGGTTTCGAATATTATGAGCGCTTCTTTTTAACATTAAATCGGAGCGCAATTTTAAGCACTTGGATTGTCACGACAATGATCAGACATCTTTCGTGTATTTTTCGTGAAGAGAGTGGCAAAAAGGAGCGGAAAGACGGTCATGCGGGAGGTGGGACCCCCACCCGACTTTACCGGTAAAAAGGGTCATGACAGGTCTGCCCGGGCTCATACCCAAACGGGTTCAAGCAGCACAAACCGAAGCGCGTGTTATTGGTATCTCTAGATTACAGGGGAAGTGAATGCAGCATTTCAAAGTCAACAATGTTACCCTTCAGAATACTTTTCTTCAGTTTGTTAGAGACATTATCCTTAGCGACTTCATCCATCTTGATCAAACTGCGTACTGTCTGCGCAGCGCCCATTAGCGATAGAGATGTTTCCAATAACCATAACGCTGCTTCTGGCACTTGTGCTGCTTGAAGTGACAAGCTCTGGAGTCTTGTTAGACCATAACCGGTTGACAACCCACTAGCAAACGCGCCTGCCATTATCTTGGATTTCTCTATTCTCACTTTCTTTGTCAACTTCTTGCCTGCAATTTCCTTAATGCCTTCAGCATAAGCTGCTGAAGACTCGGAGAGACGATCCAACATTCTTTTTTCGACTTTCCCTTTTCTGTAAAGATCTTGCCACACTTGGTACAAATTGGTAGAATATTCACTTTCTTCCTTCATCACGTATCCTAGTTCTGATTTCTCAACCTCTTTGATTCTAGGTAGAGACAGATGACTCTCAGAAGCAAAATTGAGCCTAAGAATGAATTCCAAAGGAACTGCAGCCTTGAGATTCCTCGTAAGTTCAATGTACTGTCTTTCGGCATTGAACTTTTTTCTGAGTCGGCTCATGAATCTTTCAGTTAGGTTTTGGCCTTCTTTCATGAACGGAAGAACAAGCTGAAGCCTTTTTGCAGCTTCGATCTTGTTGATGCTTTTCAGACTCAGACCACCAAGGTCACTTCTTAGCGGGTCAACTAGGTAGTCACTATATGGGTCGAGGATTCTCCAGGCAGATTCCATTTTCTTCTTTGGGCTTGCTTTCGGCATTCTAGAACTTGCATCGATAACATGCTCCACGATTCCTCGTAAACCGAGACATGCAAGACCGTAGCATACCGCTAGGAAGTGGCGCAAATGCCTGCCTTCTATGCTCTCTGGTTTCATGTTTCTGGCGAAGCCAAGGGCTCGCATCACTTCAGAAGCCCAATGATTCTTTCCCAGTCTGAAGTATTCGTTGCTGTAGTACTCTTTGAACTGGTCGTCGAGTGTCGTGCGGTATTTCGCAATCAGTGCCTCAACACGCCACTGGGAACATGGGGGATAATCATCTTTGTATACCTCATCACATGCCCTGAATATTCCATTATACTGGGCATGAGGCTTGTAATCAAGCGGCTGTGCTGTTATAACTGGCTTTATTCGGTCAGGCTTTTTCCTTATTAACTCAGCGAGCCAAGACGGGCTATGCCCGTATTCCTTTTTGAAAGTCCACCCTTCGTATTGGGGAGCGTTTATTGGAAGAAGAAAGACTTGAGGTCTACTCAACAAATAGCCTTCCCGAATGCTCTTGGGATCCAGCATCCCCCAAACCAACTTCGATTTTTTGAGTTCGAGTTCGGGCACGACTTCCCAGAGATCTATCTTGGAACCATTTTCAATTTTCTGAACAAGATCGCTAAGCCTATCTATTTTTTCTTCCTCGACCCGCTGCCACTGCTCATAGTCCACTACTGAGACTCTCAATTGATTGAGCCAAAACTGGCGTCTAAACTTTATGCTTTCCCAAACGTAGCGCGCGCTCTTTTCACGACACCTTTTCAAACAATTCGGGCTTAAGATGAATCTTGCAGAGTGTTGAAGAACATGTCAGATGTAACAACACGAAATGCGCGCGCGTATCAACATATAGCCGCAAAAACCTTGAATACAGCGCGCGCGTTTTCACCTATGTAGTTCACAGTGTGCGAATTGAAGATGCGCATTGAAAGAAATGATGATCCAAAAATGAAACAGAGAAAATGTCTAAAGGGATTAGGTCGAGAACTCACCCAGTGTATTGAGCGCATACACTCGGGCCCGCCAATCTCTTCTCCTTAGAGCAATATTCGAAATCTCCTTTAGGCCCGAATACTGTTTTAATACTACTTTCAACACAAGAATTCAACCAGTGCATATCCAATGGCCAAGCAACTGCAACAAGGCAAATCCACTTCGCGCAAGTTTGTTTCAGTCGACCCCTTCAAATGTACCGGCTGCGGCATCTGCGAATACGTCTGCGCCTCAGAAAAATGCGAACACTGGACTCCCCTGGGCTCAAGAATACGAGTCATCCGCATAACACCATTACTCAACGCCGCAGTAACCTGCAAATTCTGCGAAGACGCCCCATGCATCAAAGCCTGCCCAGAAGACGCGCTCGTGCAATCTGAAAACGGCATCATAAACGTTGACGAAAAGAAATGCTCCGCCTGCGACTGGTGCATCCAAGCCTGCCCGTACGGTGGCATCGCTCTTGACCCTGAAAAACGCATAGCCATCGCCTGCGACCTGTGCGGCGGAGAACCAAAATGCATCGACTCCTGCCCCGAAGAAGCCCTACAACTCGTATCCGACGACGGCACAGCCGAAAAAACATGGACCGCAGCACTCGAAAAGATACCCTCAGAAATCGAAAGACTAAACAACCTAGTCAAAAAGAAGGAATGGGCAACAATGATGGCCGAAACCGAAGAAAGAGCAAAACGAACCACACAAAAACTCGAAGCCATCAACAAAAGAAAAACCATACCAGAAAAACCTAAACAAACCTGAACAACCAACCCTATCGTGCCTTATGTGAAGGCTCACTTTCCTAAAAACGACTAGTTTTATTACCAAGTTGCCCAGAGACTTGCACCAGTGGTTCATGTGAAATTCGACCTGAAATACTTCATCGCAGCAACCCTTCTGTCACTTGTACTGCTACTCGTTGACTACCGGATTTGGATCGTTTACGGTGGAGTCTTACCCACCCAATTTCTAACATATCTCTTCCCACTTGCAAGACTAGTCATTGCAGTATTCCTGCCCTTCGCCATCATGTACTTCATAAGCACCAAAATCCAATCATGGACCCACGTGTGGCCAATTCTGATTTCCACTTTCCTCGGTTGCTTGCTCGGAGGAATAATCAACGTTGCCATTGACTTCATTCCCGAACTGTACCTCAGCGTCAACTACGGCTATCTTGGTCCCCTTGTGACTATCTACGAAATAATCATCTCGATCTTGTTGGCCGTTTTCTCCGAAGTCCTTTTCGTCAGCATTGCAGCTATTCTTTTTGCTTACTATCACACACATACAGACAAAACTCTTCTACAGCCCACGCAAGTCGCGCCTTCAACTTGACACATCTTTTCTCGATTCTCTCCTAACAGAAATCCCAACCTATAGCATTCCCACTTCCATCTGGACTGAAGTCTTCTGGAACCGGCTTTCACAAGTCAGTGCTCCTCAATGACAAAAAGCAGCAAGCGCCTTGAACATAATGAATGCTGCTTTAGAAATCGGAGAGCCCGATTGAATCACAACAACAGCATACTACGCAAGATACTTCGCCCTCTACGCCCTGCTCATGAAAATAAGTATCAAATCAGAAATTCACGATTGTACTATTGCAGTCGCAATGCTACTTGCAGAAAAGGGAATACTCGGAAAGGACCTAGCCACCGATATCTCACACTCTAAACAAGCCAGGATAGACATCCAGTACCATGTTGAAAAACAACTCAATCAAGACCGAATCAAAAGAGATGTTAAAAAAGCCCACGCTTTTGTATTAATGCTGGAGAAAACCATAGAAGGCCTCGAAATCGACAGAATCGAAGAAGCTAGAAAGCATTTAGAGACACTCCACGCGCGCTACCACGGAGGCTTGGATTTTGGATGTTTATTGTGACTTCACAAAGCTTATCCTTCTTTCCCTTATACAACCTTCAGGGAAATTGAAAATGTCAGTTCGAATGCGCGACATCATGGTAACGAAAGTAGTAACAACAACGAAGAACTCAACACTGGAAGAAGCCGTTAAGCTGATGAATGACCATGAGATAGGGTGCTTAGTCGTCACAGAAAACAAAAAGGCTGTAGGAATACTCACAGAGCGAGATCTTCTGAAAAGGATTCTCGCCAAGTCCGAAAACCTCAAGAGAATAAAAGTTGAGGAAGCGATGTCAACGCCCTTGATATCTGTGGAACCCACTGTTGAAATCGGAGATGCATCAAAACTAATGTTCGAGATGAACATCAAAAAGATGCCCATCATAGGAAAAGGCGAGTTACTTGGGTTGGTAACGTTAACAGATATCCTTCGAATTCAACCCCAACTCATCAAAATGTACAAAATATTCAGCACAGGGCTTGCCCCCCGGCGAATCAAGAAAGTATTTGACTACTATCTGCTTGTTGACGCCAAAATCAGTTTGCAAGCGAATTCTATGGTGAAAATCAACTCCAACAAAGTTGAAACATTGTAGTCATAGACTGCAGGTGTTATGCGTACTTGCTTCTGCAGGCTCGCTAATAGTGAAGCATGTGGTAGAGTTCAAAACCAGAGCGCGCGCTGCATTCTTGAGGATATTTCATTGCGGTACCGCAAAAAGAAGCCCAATTCTTTGAGAACCGGTCTCTCTCAGCAAAGTGTCACAACACATCAAAAATCAACATTGTGTTCATTGTAATTCTGAGAATTCCAGAAAAACTGGACTTGTTACTGATTGTTACAGCAAAATTGTTACAAAAGTCCATTAAGAACCGTTAATCCTTATTTTGCGCGCTAGGCACGCCAGCCTATCGTGAAAAACAAAGTGCAACAGCACGTAAAAGAGAGAGTTGCGGAGGATGTCGTTAGAGTGTATTTGGATCCAAATATCCATGATACATTGAAACCTAGGAGGGGTAGGGCCATTTTGGGCTCAGAATCTCCAAAAAACCCTTTTCATACGGGGCACGCTTCTGAAACAAGGGGAATTCTCATAAGAAAGTCTGCTAATATCCTTTGCACCTGTCTTGGTGATCCACCGCATGAGTCCAAAAGTGCTCATCCAAGCCGAGAACCTTACAAAAAAATACGGCGACTTCCTTGCAGTGGACAGCATAGACTTCGAAGTCTACCAAGCCGAATGCTGCGGTTTCCTAGGACCGAACGGTGCAGGCAAAACAACGACGATACGAATGATCCACTGTTTCCTCCCGATAACCTCGGGAAAACTATCCGTCGCGGACATGAGCGTTCAGGATAGGGAGCGAGATATCAAGAAGATGATCGGCGTCGCACCCCAAGAAACCAACTTGGATCCCGACTTCAGCGTCATCAAAAACCTCACAGTTTACGCACGCTACTTCGACATCCCCAAAGCAGAAGCCACAAGAAAAGCAGATGCGCTTCTCAAATTCTTCCAGCTCGAAGAAAAACGCGACGTAGAAGTAGACGAACTGTCAACCGGGATGAAGAGACGCCTGATCCTTGCAAGAGCACTCATCAACGATCCACAAATACTCCTTCTCGACGAACCAACAACCGGACTTGATCCTCAAGCACGTCATCTCATCTGGGACAAGATCCGCGAACTCAAGAAACAAGGAGTCACCATAATCTTGACAACGCACTATATGGAGGAAGCGGCTGAACTCTGCGACCGCGTCCTCATCGTTGACACAGGAAAAATCATCGAAGAAGGAAAACCCTCAGAACTGGTTGAAAAACACGCCGGAGAAGAAGTTCTGGAAGTTGACAATGAAGAACAGATACTGAAAACTCTGAAAGAAAAGTTCCCAGAAGCCCGACTGGACGTAGTCGGCGAAAAAATCCACGTCTTCACCAACGAACCCCACGGCGTATTCGTCAAATTCCTCCAAGACTTCCCATTAAAAGGCGCCACCGTGCGAAGAGCCAACCTTGAAGACGTATTCCTGAAACTAACCGGAAGGAAACTGAGAGATTGAAAACACCCGAACAAACCCCCCACAACCCCCTACTCCCACAGCTGACCTACAGGGTCTGGAGAGTCTGGCGTCGAGATTTCGACGTGTTCATGAAAACCTACAAAGTCAGCTTCGTCCCACCCTTGTTGGAACCGATCTTTTACCTCGCAGCCTTCGGCCTCGGACTAGGACAATTCGTCACAGGAATCCCAGGCACATTCATCCAATTCATAGCACCAGCCCTCGTAGCCATAACCATCATGTACTCCTCATTCTTCGAATGCACATACGGCTCCTTCGTACGCATGTACTTCCAAAAAACATTCGACGCAATCATTTCCACACCGATAAGCATCGAAGAAGTCATCGCAGGCGAACTCCTGTGGGGCGCAACAAGAAGCCTCATCGGCGGCATCATAGTCCTAGCCGTCGTCGCTGCCTTCGGACTCGTCTCCAGCCCACTTGCCCTGCTCATCCCCTTGGTCGCCTTCGCCACAGGACTCACGTTTTCCGCGATAGCCATGTGCTTCACGTCACTCGCCCACAACATAGACTTCTTCAACTACCCACAATTCCTCTTCATAACCCCAATGTTCCTCCTCAGCGGAACATTCTTTCCAATAACCGTTCTCCCAACTTACGTACAAGCCTTTGCATACGCAGCTCTTCCCCTTACCCACACCGTATCTCTAACCAGAGCCCTAATGCTCGGAAGCTTCGACACAACACTGATACTGAGCCTCGTCTGGATCGCCGTGGTCACACCTCTCTTCTTTGTCCTAGCAATCAAACTGATGAAAAAGAAACTAATCAAATAGTGTGCGCTGCGAATCCAAGGTTGATCACTTCTACACAAAACACCTAAGTGTAGTGACCAGCCGTTCAGTTTACGTACAGGAAGCGTGGGACATGGAGAACACAGAACCAGGCAAAACGAATGACAACGTTCTGATCAGAGACCTTCGCAAGTCTGATTTGAATGATATACTGAGTCTTTTTCCAATGTGTTTTGCCAAGGAGTTTGAGATTTCAGGCTTTGATCCAGATCATCAAGCTGCTATGATCAATCGCGTATTCGGAAGAACCGGCAAGCTCATGCTGGGGCTGCTGCGATTGTGTGGAAAAGAACCAGTGAAGCTCCTCGTTGCCGAAGCCGATGGCAAAATTGTCGGCACAACAATGATCGAGAACCGCGGAAAATCTGGGTACATATCATCAGTGATGGTGCACCCCGACTATAGAAGAAGAGGAATCGCGACTGGACTGATGACGACTGCCCTAAACTACCTTCGAAGAAGAGAAAATGTGAAGGCTATCCTCGATGTGAATTCTACGAATGCTCCTGCAAGAAGCGTCTACGTCAAGCTGGGATTCAAAGCATTTGAGCACTTCACATATTTCGTCGGAGAGACAAATTCCATGCATGTGCAAGAAAACGCTTCCGGAGCCAAAATCAGAGAATTCCAGAAAGATGACTTGGACCAAGTCTACAACCTAATAGAAGCCTCAGAAGACCCGAACAGCCTAAGGATCTTCGATTTCACTAAGAAAGACTTGAAAACACCATTCCTACAGCGCATGTTGCATTTCGGGACTCAGAAGAAGCTGGTTGCTTTGCTGGGTAGCAGGATAGTTGGGTATGTGGAGGCAGCGTACACTACACCCAAAGAAGTAGGCCGTATCAATTCCGTGCATGTGAACTCGGAAGACAGGTCGCTTGGCATCGAGAAACTGCTTATAGAAGCAGCAAACAAGGAAATTGCAGAAGGCGGCGTAAGAAGAATTCGCGTAACGGTTCCTACAGCAAAGCAGGGACTCATAGAAGCAGTGAAGGATTTAGGACTCAGAGAGGTTCTTGTGATGGATGTAATGGTGGCAGAATTTCAGTAGGACGCGATATGGACGGCGAAGATGAAAGCGCACGAATAACAAGTGCGAAGTGGTCACTCTTGCACAGAACACCTAACTGCAGTGACCAGTAAACGTAGCATTGAACGTGAGGAAACTTGGAGCAAACGCCTACACAGCCAGATCGGTCGACGTTCAGAAGCTATCTATTATTCTGGTCTGGACAACTAGTCTCGTTGCTAGGATCATCTATTTCACTATTTGTGATAATATGGTGGATAACCCTAGACACGGGAAGCACCTTCTATCTAGCTCTTGCTTCTGTTCTAGGCCTCGCACCCATTGTAGTTCTGGGACCTATGGCCGGCGTGCTTGCAGACCGATGGAATCGCAAATTGCTGATTCTTGCTGCGGACTTGTTTCAGGCCTTGACCACTTTAGTGCTGATCTTAATGTTCTGGTTCGGCGGTGCTGCAATTTGGCAAGTTCTAATCTTGCTCACTCTGAAAGGAGTTTTTCAAGCCTTTCATATGCCCTCAGCATTCGCCATAATTCCGACCATGGTTCCCAAAGACAAGTTGAGCCGCATGAACGGCGTAAACTATCTCTTTACCAGCGCAGTCAACCTGGCTGGGCCAGTTATTGCAGTTCTGCTTCTTGGATTCTGGACAATCACTCAGATTCTTTGGATTGATATCGTGACCTTTCTGGTAGCTTTGATTCCTCTTCTGGTTACAAGAATACCCTCTGTCCTGAAGAAACATGACGAATCCTCTTCTTTCC
>Ga0315279_10003429_pt1 | contig 22096 bp, 19 predicted proteins | sample YL17G06_20_MG_FD_203694 | JGI IMG/M metagenome (GOLD analysis project Ga0315279, IMG submission 203694) | Sediment microbial communities from Yellowstone Lake, YNP, Wyoming, USA - YL17G06_20 | ecosystem: Environmental > Aquatic > Freshwater > Lake > Sediment | place: USA: Wyoming | collected... | reverse complement strand
CGTCATCGTCTACGCTAACGCTACTGCTATAGACATTCAAACAGTCACCAACTTAGCTCCAAGTAACCAAACAACTCTAATCTTCCACTGGAACACTGCTGGCTTTGCTAAGGGCAACTATACGATAAGCGCGTATGCTTGGCCTGTTCCGGGCGAAACAGACACTGCAGACAACGCTTGCACTGATGGTTGGGTGAAAGTCACAGTTGCGGGGGACATTAATGGAGACGGCATAGTTAACGCTGGCGACTTGGGCTTGCTGGGAGCGGCGTGGTTCTCCAATCCGAACAGTCCCAACTGGAACCCCAACGCGGACATAACCGGCGACGGGATAGTAAACGCAGGCGACCTTGGAATAATAGGCGTCAACTGGTTCAAAACATAAACCCCCCTTTTCTTCTATAACAGTTCTTTGAATTTAAGGCCCCTCAGCGCGCGCGAACAACGTTCAACGATTTCAACGCTCAAAGAAAACGTTCTGCAAAGAAGCTGGGGAATCCAAGGTTATTGAAGATTCATTTCCATACATTTCGTCATTGGAACGCAACCATGGAATACCATAAGACAAAGGACATTATTCATGTGATGAGATTGTTGGGACATAAGAATATAGCCAATACGCTGATTTACACACAACTAATAGAGTTTGAAGAAGACGATAAATATTGCTCAGCCATTGCTCACAATACAGAAGAAGCACAAAAACTGATAGAGATAGGGTTCGAATACGTCTGCAATCATGAGAATGTTATGCTGTTCAGAAAACGGAAATAGGAAGCTAAAATAGAGTGCACGCGCTAGTAGAGTTGCTATCATGAATAGAGACAGACGTCATATTTCCAAAGTGACAAACTAGGTATGGTTATTCGTTTCCTTTGCGCCTCTGATGGTTGGCTTTGATGTCGTATGAAGCATTTTTCCACAAAATTTATAAAGGGATTATGAGGATAACTATTCGGTGAAGGGGGAGGCAAACTTTCATCGCAGTTTGACTGGCTTCAGCAGAGAGCATCCCAGAAGCCGATGAACAGGATTTTCTAAGGTGGTTTACACCTTTCAAGAGCGCTCAAAGGAAGCACAATGAAACAAATATCCATAATGTAGACGAAAGAGAAAGGAGAAGATTGGAAAATGAGGAAAGTAATCTTAAGTTCATTTCTAACAGTTTCAATATTCCTTTCAGCACTCTTACTAATCTTCGGAGCTGTTCCTTACGCTAAAGCAACTCTCACAAGTACAAACGTAGTTTTCGTTCCAAGTGCCAGTTGTCCGACCGGCGGAACGCTGCCAACCACGAATCCAGCCTTCGCCGCCTTTAATTTTAGCACCATGGCATGGGCAAACGTGAATGCGGCAAACCTCGCCCCCTATGACACTGTGGTGCTCATGATTAGTACAGAGACAGTTCCGTTAAGCACCTCGCAACAGGCGGATCTTATCAATTGGGTCGATGGTGGAGGGAAGCTGATCATATATGACAGCGAGACTGTTCCCAGCGTGGACTATTCATGGCTTCCATATCCTATGACCACAAAAAATCCAGGCGCAATGGGTTATGCCAGCGGTAACATCACGTTCGTGGAGAACAACACCCTTGGATGCACCGATCCAGGCAACGTTACATACTACATCCACACAACCATAGTTCCCACAGGAGGCTGGTCAGACAGTGTTGGAGACTGTAACACCTTCGTCACATCTGACCCCCACTGGTATGGACACATTAAGGCGCAGAACTACTATAGCTATACACCATCCCCCGGCTACGATGGCACACCGGCAGGATGGGTCCACACATACGCCCCCTACGGCAATGGACTTTTCATCTACAACGGATTCGACATCGATCCTCTGGCGTCGAACTCGGTTCCAAATTCAACGGTATTGTATGATGGAAATCTCGCCAAAATATGGCTGATGGAACTGAAACAACCATGGGGCATTCATTACAACCTGCCAGAAACGAAAGGAGCAATGTACTACGATGTCACAATAAAAGCATATTGCTACACGGAAGATACATATGTAAGCGTAAGCATAACAATGGATGGAACTCCCACAGGCTTCAACACACCCTACGTATTCACCGATTTGAACGGCACCCACACCTTCACGGTTCCAGGCAACGACCCAAACGGGCACCCATTCAAACAATGGAACACTGGCGAAACGAGCACAACCATAACCGTCAGCTCTGCAAGAACATACACCGCCTACTACTACAAACGTGACGTTGCTGTTGTTAACGTTGCGCTTTCTAAAACCGTGGTAGGACAAGGATATTCCTTATCTATCAATGTAACCGTTGAAAACCAAGGTGTAGAAATCATCCCCACACCTGAACAACGGGAAACCTTCTGGAGCATGGGAGACGTAAACAGAGACGGCTACATTGACGATATAGACGTGAGCCTCATAGGGGCTGCTTGGCTTTCAACCCCCGGCGCCCCCAACTGGAACCCAGACGCCGACCTCAACAAAGACCTTATTGTAGACGCCGATGACTTGAAAATTTTATACCCTAACTATGGCTTAGACATCTGGACACACTTCGGACTAGGACTCCCCACAGAAACCTTCAACGTAACAGCCTACACTAACACAACAGCCATTGAAACCCAAACAATCACAAACCTGCCAGCGGGTGCAACACAAACACTAACCTTCACGTGGAACACTTCTGGCTTTGCTGAGGGCAACTACACCATAAGCGCTATTGCAGATACGGTTCCAGGCGAAACTGACACGGCGGACAACAGTTGCACTGATGGTTGGGTGAAAGTCACAGTTGCGGGAGACATTAATGGAGACGGCATAGTTAACGCTGGCGACTTGGGCTTGCTGGGAACGGCGTGGTTCTCCAATCCGAACAGTCCCAACTGGAACCCTAACGCCGACATAACCGGCAACGAGATAGTAAACGCAGGCGACCTCGGAATAATAGGCGTAAACTGGTTCAAAACATAAACCCCCCCTTTTCTTCTATAACAGTTCTTTAAATTCAAGGCCTCTCAGCGCGCGCTAGATAGCCTTCGAGTACGTCTGCAATCATGAGAATGTTATGCTTTTCAGAAAAAGGAAATAGTGTATGAGCGCGCACGTTATGGTTCTGTTCTCCGCTGTCAAAAACAATGAGACGTTCCTATGGAGTGCTGTCTCTTGGCTTATACTTCTCCTTAAGCAAATCTATGCTTTGTCTGATGCCAAACTTCTGTGCTTCCGCCCCGCACGTCGGGCATTTCTCTCCTTTCTCCAGTTTTTCTTTATAAGGACACAGTCTATTTGGGCAGTAGTAGATGTCGAACATCAGATGAACCCTCGGTATTCGTTTTAGGATATTATCTAGTCAAGCATAAGAACATAAGCGCGCGCTTTTATGCACTCAGTTGCAACAAGGAACAGAAAAAAGAGGAAATGTAAGGCCATACTTATTGTTAGCGCGCGCGCACAACTCCCTTTTTTCTGTTGGCACACATAGAACTTTCTTCTATAAGCTAGTTCTGCATAGAGGTTTTTTCCACAAATGATATTTGCCGATTCAACCACTATACGAGTAGGGGAAAGAAACTTTATGAAGAGACTTGTTTCTGGAACAATGCTGACGCTGCTGTTAACAAGCATGTTGACGTTGGCATTTAACATTCAACCAGTTAAAGCAGAAGGAACCATTTACATCCGAGCTGATGGAAGCGTAGACCCACCGACAGCACCGATTTCAACCGTTGACAACATCACTTACACCTTAACTGGCAACATCACCGCCGATGCCGACGGAATTGTGATTGAAAGAGACAGCATCGTAGTTGATGGAGCAGGAAACTACATAACACCAAATGGGTGGTCTGGAATAACGCTTTCAGGAAGAAGCAACGTAACAATCAAAAACACAAACATCCAAAACTCCTGGTATGGCATCTATCTTTACTCTTCTTCAAGCAACAGCATTTCTGAAAACTACATAACAACCAACGCGGGTGGCATCTCGCTTGTGTATTCAAGCAACAACACCATTTCTGGAAACAACATGCCAAACAACTGGGATGAGGGCATTGCGCTTTACTTTTCTTCTAACTATAACAGCATTTCTGGAAACAACATAACAAACACTGTGCGAGGCTTCTGGATTAACTCTTGTTCTAACAACACCATTTTTGGAAACAACATAACAGCATGCGGCCAGGGTCCCGGCCAAGGTGGCATCGTGCTTCAGTCTTCTTCGGGCAACAGCATTTTCCATGACAACCTTGTTAACAATAACGCCCAAGTGTTCTTTTACACATCTGACTGTGCCGACGTTTGGGATGATGGCTATCCCTCTGGCGGAAACTACTGGAGCGACTACACTGGCGTAGACCTCTACAACGGTCCATATCAAAACATAACTGGGAATGACGGAATAGGCGATACACCATATATCATTGATGCAAACAATAGAGACCAATATCCGCTTATGACGCCATATCAAGTAAGCTACACCCTTACAATTCTGAGCTCGACTGGAGGCACCACCGACCCAACGCCAGGCGTCTATACATACGCGGCTGGATCAAACATATCAGTAACAGCGATTCCAGATACGAATTACGCATTTGATCACTGGGAGCTCGATGGCGCCAATATTGGAGTAACCAACCCGATAACCGTAACCATGGATACAAATCACACGTTACACGCGGTCTTCAGAATACCTATCCATGATATAGCTGTCACAAACATTACGTCTTCCAAAACCGTTGTTGGGCAGGGCTACAGTGTAAACATAACCGTTACAGTAGCAAACCAAGGCGACTACACAGAAACCTTTAATGTAATGGTCTACCACGACAAGTTAGCTGCCCCCTCACCTGAGCAATGGGACGCTTTCTTCGCAGACATAAACAGAGACGGCTATGTTGATGGGATAGACCTAGGCATTATAGGGGCTAACTGGTTCCATGTAGGCGAGAACCCAGCAGATGTAGATCACAGTGGCCGGGTGGACCTCGCAGACTCCAATCTTGTGGGGCTTAACTGGGGCAAAGACATCTGGACGGACTTCGAATTACAGCCGCCCCCCATCGGAAAACAAGGTGACTCCTTGGCAAGCCGTGCCTTCACAACCCTAACCTTCATCTGGAACACCACAGACGTGCCATATGGTAACTACACCATAAGTGCATACGCTCCCCCATTCATAGGCACCTGGCCATTTGAAGTTGAAACAGAAACGGCGGACAACACTTACACTGATGGTTTGGTGAAAGTCACAGTTGCGGGAGACATCAATGGAGACGGCATAGTTAACGCTGGCGACTTGGGCTTGCTGGGAGCGGCGTGGTTCTCCAATCCGAACAGTCCCAACTGGAACCCCAACGCCGACGTAACCGGCGACATGATAGTAAACGCAGGCGACCTTGGAATAATAGGCGTAAACTGGTTCAAAACATAAACCCCCCTTTCTTTCTACAACAGTTCTTCAAATTTTAAGCCTCTCAGTGCGCGCGCTAAGCACAAAAACTGATAGAGACAGGCTTCGAATACGTCTGCAATCATGAAAATGCCTTGCTGTTCAGAAAACGAAAATAGCAAGCTAAAATAGAGTGCACCCGCGTAGAAGTTTTCACCATAAAACCTAAATTGTCTGAAGAATATCCTCTATAGTTGTGCAGGGGAAGGGAGAATAGTGTTTTTGGAGAAGAAGACAGCTTCAGCAATAATGCTCACACTGTTGTTAATAGGCATGTTGACGTTGGCGTTTAACGTTCAACCAGTTAGGGCGAGCGGAACCATTTATATTAGGGCGGATGGAAGCATAGACCCTCCAACAGCAAACATCACGAGTGTGGACAACGTCACTTACTACTTTACTGAAAGCAATTATGACCCAATTGTTGTGGAGAGAAGCAACATTGTAATAGATGGAGCTGGCTACACGCTTCAAAGCTCTGGAAGCGGTAAGGGCTTCTACTTGTCTGGCATAAATAACGTGACAATAAGAAACACAAACATCAAAAATTTTACGAGTGGCATCTGTCTTGACTCTTCTTCTAACAGCAGCATTTCTGGAAACAACATAACAGCAAACAACTGGTTTGGCATCTGTCTTGACTCTTCTTCTAACAGCAGCATTTCTGGAAACAACATAACAGCAAACAACTTTTTTGGCATCTATCTTGCCTCTTCTTCAAGCAACAGCATTTCTGGAAACAACATTTCTGGAAACAACATAACAAACAGCTGGTGGGGCATCTATCTTGCCTCTTCTTCAAACCATAACAGCATTTCTGGAAACACGTTCACTAATCTTGGTCTTTATGTTTCGGATTCTTATCAGAACTCTGTTGAAAACAATACTGTAAACGGTAGGCCTCTCGTCTATCTTGAAGGCGTAGCAAACTATAGCGTGGGCGATGCTGGACAAGTAATACTGGTCAGATGCGACAGCATAAGGGTTGAAGGTCTTAACCTCTACAGCACACCTGTTGGCGTAGAATTATGGGAAACAAGCAACAGCACCATTTCTGGAAACAACATAACAGCAAACAACGGGTTTGGCATCTGTCTTGACTCTTCTTCAAGCAACAGCATTTCTGGAAACAACATAACAAACAACTGGTTAGGCATCTGTCTTGCCTCTTCTTCAAGCAACAGCATTTCTGGAAACAACATAACAGCAAACAACTATGATGGCATCGATCTTGACTCTTCTTCAAGCAACAGCATTTCTGGAAACAGCATTTCTGGAAACAGATTAACAAACCGCCAGGATGGCATCGGGCTTCACTATTCTTCAAACTATAACAGCATTTCTGGAAACAACGTAACAAACAACATATATGGTATCAATCTCGGTTCTGATTCTTTAAGCAACAGGCTTTACCACAACAACCTCATAGACAACGCTCAACAAGTGTACTTTTATGCAACTGGCTACGCCAATGTTTGGGATGATGGCTATCCTTCTGGCGGAAACTATTGGAGCGACTACACTGATAGGTATCCGGGCGCTGAAGAGCTGGACGGCTCGGGCATATGGGACACTCCCTACTTCATAGACACGAACAACCAAGACAATTACCCGCTCGTAAACCCCTGGACACCAACACCAGTCAAAAAGCCGGTTGTCGTCTTGATGCATGGTTTTCAATCAGGTGAATATGATCCTGATGATATATGGAGTGACATGAAGAATAGTCTCAGTGACAGTTGCACAGTTTATGTCAGTCACTATGCCTATGACACAGAAACAGCTCTATCCATCAAAGAATATGCTGGAAATCTTCAAAGAGAAATTGAGCAGATAATGCAAAAAGAAGGAGTTGACAAGGTCGACATAGTTGCTCACAGCATGGGCGGTTTAGTTGCAAGATGGTATATTGAAATGGGTAATGGCGACAAACATGTTCGAAAGCTTATCATGCTTGAAACACCCAATCAAGGATGCAATAAAGTATTATTACCGCTCGCACTTGCGGGTGTCGACCCCCGAGTGGACGAATTGCTAAACGGCCTCAAATTTGCCACGGCTGGCATGCCTCTTCCTCCAGAAGCTAAGTGGGCATTCTTTTTAGGCAGCCTTAGCATCCAATACAGTTCATATCTCGGAACAGCATTAGGAATGTGGATGTATTGGGACCCTGTTAAGGAAATGTCATCCAACTCTAAATTCCTAAAGACTCTAAGTAACAACTATGCTCTCAACTTCAAAAACAAAGTGGATTACACAAGCCTTGGCGGCTGGCTCTATGAGATACCTTGGCTTAAGACATTTGATTTAGATGGTGTAACAAAGGAAACAGTGACTCTTGACCCAATAGCTGGTTTTCATAAGAATCTGCCCAAAAATCCGGAAATAATTCAACGAATCAAGCAAATATTACAAAGCGACGCACTCAACTTTGCAGAAATGCGTGCATTGGAAAATAACGTGGAGAATGACACGGAAACTCAATGGACTTTTCCAATACTTGGCGAAATATTCCAAGGCGAAGAGAGATCGCATGAAATACCAATTGGCTCAGCGACAGCAGCAAATTTTATGTTGGCATGGTCTGAGGGAGATTTAAACTTAACCCTAACTACGCCAAATGGAACTTTGATTGACCCTTCTTTTGCTGAAAATTGTTCAGAAGTATCATATTATGGCAGTGAAAATCTTACTATTAAAGGTTACATCATAGCGAATCCAGAAATCGGAGTCTGGAATGCAAGTGTAACTGCAGTGGACATTTCAGAAGATCAGAACTATACGATAGTGGCTATGTTGGATACAAACGTAACTTTATCCATTCCAATTTCGAAATATCAATATGACCTTGGAGAATCGGTAAACATTACTGCGGTCCTTAGTTGCGGCAACGAAGCTACAGTGAATGCCTCTGTTGTTGGAAAAATACAAAGACCTGACAGTATGAAAGAGGACATTACGCTATTTGATGACGGCTTACATGGCGACAATTTGGCAAATGACGGTATATACGCAAACGCATACACAAATTCTACTATGTGGGGGTTCTACGAAATAACAGTAACAGCGAACGGATCAGTAGACAACATACGATTTGCCCGTGAGTCATTTACTGCAGTATGGGTGGAACAATATCCTGACTTAACACTAAATGGATCAAACATTTGTATTTCAGAAGAGATTCCTTTAGATGGAGAAACAATTATTATTAGTGCCACAATTAACAACAGAGGACAAGCGGGAGCAATTAACGCATCCATCTTGTTCTATGACGGTTCGCCTACAGAAGGAACTTTCATAGAAGAAGCCGTAATCAATGTAACAGCAAGTGGGGTTGAAACGGCATCAGTACAATGGAATGCCACATATGGAGCACACGAAATATATGTCCTAATAAGCCCGTACAACCAATTCCTAGAAGAAAATTACACAAATAACATGGCCTTCAAGTCAATTTACATATTCCGTCACGACGTGGCCGTCCAAGACTTGTCTCTTTACAAAACAATAATCGGCGAAAGCTTCTCTGTCAATATAACCGCGCTCATAAAAAACCAAGGCGATTTTGCAGAACCCTTCAACGTAACCGTCTACGCCAACACAACTCCCATTGCAACACAAACAATCACACTTACAAGCGGAAACTCTACAACCGTAACCTTCACGTGGAACACTTGTGGCTTTGCTAAGGGCAACTACACCATAAGCGCCTTTGCTGAGCCTGTTCTAGGCGAAACAGACACGGCAGACAACACTTACCCTGATGGTTGGGTGAAAGTCACAGTTGCGGGAGACATCAACGGAGACGGCATAGTCAACGCTGGCGACTTGGGCTTGCTGGGAGCGGCATGGTTCTCCAATCCGAACAGCCCCAACTGGAACCCCAACGCAGACATAACAGGCGACGAAGTAGTAAACGCAGGCGACCTCGGAATAATAGGCGTCAACTGGTTCAAAACATAAACCCCCCTTTTTTCTTCATAAGGCTTAACAATAATGCTTTTTAGGTGAAACTACCATCTATTGTTTGGTGTCTGTTTCTATTCAGGTGTCCTTACGGCTCAGAAATTGCCGCGTAATTTGGTGTCTGTTTTCTCCAAGGTGTGGGAGATCAAGCGAGATATGAAATCCTCGTAGTGTTGCTCAGGTTTGAGTAGAAAGGGGGGTATGCCTTGGATCTTAAGCTGTTGAAGAGGCGTGCTGAGATGTTGGATGAAGGAGTTAAGGGTAAGGGCGGTCCCATCTTTTGTTGTAAGGATGAAAGATGGAAAGATGAGCTTGAAAAACGCTTGCAAGCGGATGACAGAATCGTGCTTCTCGCCTTGGGAGACGTCAAATACGAAGTGTTAAGCTATCTGAACCGAAGAAGGGACATAGAAATAGTGAAGCTTGAAACGAGATGCATGAAGAAGCGGGAGAAGGGCACGGGAGTCAAAGTCACAGTTAGAAGACGCATGCAAGCCGAACCACTCTAAAAATAGGTGTAACTTTGCCTTTGCCCGCAGCACGCGCTACAGCGGCCCTAGAAAACTGAGCGGTTGCTACAACTCGAAAGCTGGCCAGAGCATAGGCACGAAAGTGGCTGACCGCGTGAAGGAAACGGACATCGTGTACAAGAAACTTTGAACTCGTTCCTTTTTTTCATTTCCGCTTAGACGTGCCAATCGGACTGAATGTTGAATCGCCGCTTAGAACGAGAATTTGCTTTTTTGAAGAATTTTCTAGATCACGGGTGGCAACAATAACTTTATTTGAAAGGTGTTAATGTTTGCAGACTGGAGCTGTTTGATTTGGAGGGTGTCGTCGGAGTCTTAAAAGGCGTAAGAGGAAGGACGGTCGATACCGTCTATGACTTGTTCTTCACCGACAAACGAATGATGGCCGCCATATTGATCCATCCTTCGGATTTCAACGACATTTACGGAAAGATTGATTTAAAGACCCTCGTGTTTGGAAACTTATCCAAGCAAAGGGCTGTCAAGATGCGTTCTCTCGATTTAATTGAGTCGAGGAGGTCGGCCTTCGCTAACAAGACAGTCGACGAGATTTTGGCTCTGCCCAGGCTAGACTTGGAAATTAACTATGAAAACATCATCTGTGTCACGGTCAAAAAAGGAATTCTGAGGAAATCTTTGGAATTCGCTGTCAAAAACCCGCCGGGAAAGAAGGTCAGCTTCTCACTCGAAGAAAGCCAAATTACTGAAGCCGAAGAACTACTGAAAAAAGTCCTCTCTGGAAAAGCAAAATGAGCGCGCGCGGATTCGCAATCGGGTATCTCAGCTTGACGCTTCCAATTGTCATGCGATAAATTTGATCTGATACCTCACAGACCAGCTTTGTACTTACTCTTCCTTAACTTGACCCGCCTTGACTGGCTTCAGCCGTCTAAGAACAGGAGCATACACCAACGCGCCGGCAAATAAAACAAATCCGCAAACCATTAACAGTGTCCCAGGAAACTGATAGGGATAACCTTCTATGTTCATAGTCTCTGTAAAACTAAAAGAATAATCGCGTGACCAAACGTCTCTTGTGTCTTTAGAGAACCCTAATACTTGACTATGCACATTTTGGTCACCCGCCGGACAGAAATATAGAAAGACACCTAAAACAAGGATGACTAGCCCCAGACTCATCCAGAGCTTGTGCAATTGACACCTCTCCCAACACAGACATTACTAGAAGACACTATAAAGGTTTTGCAGAAGTGCGGTCGCCGGGATTTGAACCCGGGGTCACAAGCTTGGAGGGCACAACAATAGATTGGAGCAATCTCAACATTCTTTAGTGTTAGATGGGTTCTATGGCATGCTTCTACCCCATGTCCTGTTCCTACGCCTCTGATAAGGTAGCCTGCTCCGTCTAGAGTCATGTTGTCTCGTTCAATTACAATTCCCTCATCGGCGTTTGTTATGATATTATCTATCAACCAATAGAGGTCGTCATCCCTTGAGACGGGTGAGGATGACAGGTCAACGCTACCGTCAGCTCTGACGTAGATTGGACTTGACGTTTTAGCGTGCGCGTGTTCTCTTGTTTTCCAAATCAACAGTGTGAGGTTAAATGGAATAGTGAAACATTAAATTTATTAACGTTGCTGTCAATGCATTAACGTTAAAGGCGGGCGAGAAATGTCAGTGCGCGCGCTACGTAGCAGCGATTCCTTGGCAAAGGCCACTATGTTATGGATTTTCCTCGTTAATGATTCTTTGACGGGCAAGACTTTGGAAAGTGAGATAAGAAGACCTGCACCGAGCTTATCTGTCTATCTTGGAGTTTCCCATCTTTGGCCTTGAAAGGTTTCCTAACGAGTTTCATGGCTATCTTCGGGCGTGGATTGTTCCGCTCTACGTAGCTTCTCAGGAAGTCGCAAATCTATTCCTTCTGATGTGCCTTCTTTTTCCACCAGATATTTTAAGCGTATTTGATAGTTCGGGTTTGGCACTTGCGGCTTTTCTTAGGGCAATCGTAGAAAGAGAATTGAATTTCTAGATGACGTTATACGAGGAAGCCAGTTTCCACAGCGACATGGAAAAGGCAGAACAAGCCGTTTCCGCAAGCGAAAAGCTAATTCAAAAAGATGAAAGAGTGAACGTTGAACTCCTAATCATAGAGGTGGCAGGCTACAAAACGTCCCTTCTCTTTTTCCTTAAGCTCTGGCTCTTTCTGTCTGCAGATGTCTCCGATGTAGCTGGGACAGCGCGTGTGGAATCTGCACCCTGAAGGCGGGTTGATTGGACTTGGTATTTCTCCTTTTATGACGGTCTCAATGCGTCTTGCTTCTGGGTCTGGGTCAGGGACAGCGGCTATCAAAGCTCGCGTGTACGGGTGCAACGGCTCAAAGATGACTTTCTCCGTCAGGCCCTTTTCCACAATCTTGCCAAGGTACATGATCGCTATTCTGTTGCAAATGTGCCTGGCAAGGGCTAAGTCGTGTGTAATGTAGATGAATGTCACTCCATGCTTTTCCATCAGATTAAACATCAGGTTAAGAATTTCGGCTCTTATCGAAACGTCCAGCATGGAAACTGGTTCGTCGGCCACTATGAACTCTGGGTTAACGACCAGCGCCCTTCCAGTTGCAACTCTTTGTCTCTGACCACCGCTTAATTCGTGAGGGAATCTCCAAACAAACTCCTCTGGTGGGAACAGCTCTACGTTCTCAAGAGCCTTGTAAACTCTTTCTTCTAATTCAGAGCCGCTTGCAAGTCTTTGCACTCTCAACGGTTCAGCTAATACGTCGAAAACGGTCATTTTGGGATTCAACGACTCATAGGGGTCCTGAAATACTATCTGCATCTTTCGTCTAAGCGCTTTAAGCTCTTGCTCAGAGGTTTTGGTTATGTCTTTCCCCTGGAAGATTATCTTGCCTGATGTCGGTTCAATAAGACGAAGAAGCAGCTTTCCAATTGTAGTCTTTCCACTTCCACTTTCTCCGGCAAGACCAAAGATCTCTTGTTTCTGTATGTCAATATCTATTCCATCAACAGCCTTTACGTACAATTCCTTCCTAGATAAAATGGATTGGAAAAACCCCAATTTCACAGGGAACCACTTCCTCAAGTTTACAGCTTCTATAACTGTTTGTGGCATTTAACTCTCCTCAGAGCTTTTGACTAGATGACACGCTACGAGATGGTTTTTCTCAGCTACGAGCAATGAAGGCTCAACTTTTTTGCACACGTCCATTGCAAATTTGCACCTTGGATGGAATTTGCATCCTGTGGGAGGTCTCAGTAGATCTGGTGGAAAACCTGGTATTGATGTCATGCGTGTTTTAGCGGCGTAGATGCTCGGAAAAGCGCCTATCAAGCCTTGAGTGTAGGGATGCAGTGGATTCTTGTAAACAGAAACTACGCTTCCCTTCTCTGCGATTTTTCCAGCATACATTATTGCGACGCTATCGCAGATCTCCGTGATGATAGATAGGTCGTGGGTTATCAAGATCAAGGATAAACCAAGGTTTTCTTTCAGGCTTTTAATTAGTTTGAGTAATTGCGCCTGAACAATTACGTCTAAGGCTGTTGCGGGTTCGTCTGCTATCAGTAACTCGGGGTTGGTGGCTAAAGCCATGGCGAGCATTGCACGTTGTCTCATTCCACCGCTGAACTCATGTGGGTAATTGCCAATTCGTGATGGTTCAACTCCGACAAGCTCAAACAGTTTCTTTCCTCTTTCAACCGCCTCTTCTTTCTTGACGTTTGGTTCATGTGTCATTACAGCTTCAGCTATTTGATCTCCAATCTTGTACACTGGGTTCATAGCGTTCATGGCGCCTTGGAAAACAAGGGAGATTTTCTTCCATCTAATTTTCTCTCTTACCTCTCGGTCAGAAAGTTGGACTATGTCTGTGTCTCTGAAAAAAACGTGTCCACTCTTGATCTGGGCTTCACCTGGCAAGATTTTTAACACGCTCAAAGCTATGGTGGTTTTGCCGCATCCTGATTCTCCTGCTAGTCCCATGGCTTCTTTCTCTTTTACTTCGAAGCTTACGCCGTCTACCGCCTTCACAAAACCCCTTTGTGTCCTGTAATGAGTTACAAGGTTCTCTACTGAAAGAAGCGCCACGTCTGTCACCATTTCCGCGTTACGTGTGATACTTAAACCTATATATTAGCTTTTAGCGCCTGCGCGCGTAGGTCTGATGCAGAAACTCTTATTAGTTAATTTTCAGCTTCTACGAGAGAGGTTGTTCAATGAAGGCTTTGTTACTTATCATTCTTCTGTTGTCGATTTCCATGTTGGCCTTGTGGAACCATACTATTCCGCAGGTGAGCGGTTCTCCTAGTCAAATAGTCGTTTCCGAAGGTGAATCCATCCAAGCCGCAATAAACAGTGCCGAGGAAAACTCCATGATCTTCGTGAAAAACGGTACCTATCGAGAGCAGCTTCTGGTGAACAAGAGCGTTTCGATGGTTGGTGAAAATACTGAAGGAGTTATCCTTGACGGTAAAGGTGAATTCGCGTACATTGTCAATATTGTTGCAGACGGCGTCGAACTTGAAGGCTTTACCGTCAGAAACTCCTCCTCCCTCTACGATAGCCGTGACGTTCACGTTTTCAAAGCGACAGACGTCGTGTTGCAGAATTGCAGGATAGAGGACGGGTACAACGGCATACTATTCACGAATTCAAGCAACTGCAAGATATTCAACAATCAAATCCAGAAGAACATCATAGGTGTGAGATTCCATTCCAACTCCGGAAGCAACGCGTTCAGCGGAAATACGTTGGTCAACAATACTTATGGTGTTTACGTGGACAATTCCAGTCATGACTTGATCTTCTACAACAGCTTCATAGATAACACTTACCCATATTGGACCGATGGCTCCGAGAATCAGTGGGACAATGGCTATCCTTCAGGCGGAAACTATTGGAGTAACTACAACGGCACAGACCAATACACAGGTTACTATCAAAACATAACAGGATCTGATGGTTTAGGCGATTCTCCATACCCATATGCAGAAATTCGTCTCGACGATTTCCCATTCATCAATCCCATTATGATAAAGCCCTACATCTCAAGCAGTTCTGCTTATTACTTTCTGATTTCCAGCAACCTGACAATTGTTGATTTCAATTTCTACCTAGAGGATGCCTCTGTAAACTTTACGGTAAAAGGGATTAATGGAACCCGCGGTATTCTCAGAGTATCACTTCCCAAGCAGTTGATGTGGGTGAACTTAGCCACGGAATGGATAGTAATAGGCGACAGTAAAACGCTAACTCCATTAGTAGAAGAAGACGCCGCTAATTCTTACCTTTATTTCCAATTTGATCTAGATCAAGCAGTGGAAACTGTGAGCATGAGTGGGCATAAAGGACCAACGGATTCTGTTGGATTTTATCGGCTCTTGGCTGCTTTCGTTCTCGTGGGTCTATTGGTGGCGCTTTTAATTGGCGTAATATTCTATGGAAAGCGTCAATCACTAAAGCAGACTTCTACTAAAACCACCTAAACCATGTTTTCTTGAGGCCTTTCAGAACAGCTTTTTATGTACTCTCTTATTCGGTCAATTCCTTCAAACTTCGTCTTGTTATCCAAAATTAGTGCAGGCGTTCTGCTTATTCCTTTAATTCTCGCTTTCAATTCGATGCTGAATGGACAATCGGAGAGGTCTATTAAATCAAAACTGAAGCCCTTACTCTCAAGCTGCTTTATCGCTTCTTCATCTTCTGCTGGATAGTTTCTCAGGGTACCTTTGCTTCTGTATCCTGCACTGCACCAGTGTCCTCCTCCACTCTGGTGGGGCATTGTGTACTCTACCAAGTTTACTTTCTGTGAATTAACGTAGAGTTGCATCGGCATCCTAGTAGGTTCAGCAAGTTTAATCGATTTAAGTTTTTGCTTTGGCATAAGCTTGAAGACTAAAATGGAAACTTGTTGCTCCCGCAGTAGTCCGAACATTCTTGTTGAACTTTTAAGTTGCAGCTTTCCGTTGGCTCCTCTTTTGGTAATAGTTGGCAAAAGAGTATATTGCCTGCAGAAGTAGCTTAAACGTGCACGTAACAGCGAGGGCGAAATAAAGGCCGTCAGTGGCTATTCTCGTAAAAGCCATCAGCGCTTCAAGGTCACCTATAAAATGTAAACCGAAATCCACAGAAGAGAAAAAGGCTGTTAACGCTGAAAGAATCGTCACAAATCGTTCCTTTCTATTCTTTACTCTCCAAAATAGAACAGCTAGAATTATTGAGAAAGAAAGAATCCAAACGTGAAATGGGCTGACAACCTTCGCTGCACTGTCAACTTTGCCTCCAGTCGCAATTGCAATACTCCCCGTAAAAGGCAAAATAATCCCAACATAAATCAACCATTGGATGAACGCAATACAATAAATGAAAAGCCTCTTCTTTTCCATAAGCCTTTCACTCTTTCAATGTCTTTTCAGCAAGACCGTAAACGACTAAGACGATTGCAACTGCGACGATTCCTGCAACGATGAGTAGAAGTACGAAGGGTTCGCCAATAGGATAGCTGAGCTGATTCGTTATTGTCACCGCGAACAGTGCCAATGTCGCGTTCAACGTAATGGCACATGCAACTATGGCCATCGCCCACAGGCTACTTCGCCAACTGATAAGCGTCAATTCTTCTTCCCTCCCTCCCTTCAGTCCTAATTCTTTCTCCATTACTTTGGTCCATGTGACATGTCTGATATAGAAGTAACCCCCAGCTATCATAATCGTTACCAAGTAAATCTGATAGAAAGACATCCCTATGTTTTGCGCCATTAATGAACTTAAAAGTCTGGATTCCGCCATAACTAGTGGAAGAATGAGGGTCATCAAGAAAAGGGCAAATTCGTTCCCTCTCGTCTCGGGAATTACGGCAACGCCAAGAATGCCAAGCATGAGGGCTAAGAATAGAGTTGTCCATGATGATTGCCACACAACAGGGTAAATCGTGAAAAGCAGCAGCAAAGCCACAGATAAGGCTGCTGAAAATACGAGGGCGTTACGCCTATCGCGACGGTATAAGGAAGAAAAAGAAAGAACTACAGCCATTACATAAGCGATGTTGCGGAAACCTGCTATTTCGTTTTGAATCATGATACTAACATACTGAAACCCGTAAACAGCCACCAAACTCATCGCAAGAATCATCAAGAATGCCAATATAAGAGAGGCAAGTTTTTCGGTTCTCATTGGGACAATAACAACCTTAAATGTTTAATCAGGACGGAGCCAAAATTCTCCTTTCTCGGATTCCAGTCCAAAACCACCACTCCTAGCATGCACAACTCTTCGGACAGCCTCTTGCTTTTTGCTTCTAGGGCCTGAGATGCAAGCTCTTCAAAACGATTCCTTTTGGGAATAAGGTCATAGGGCAAGACATTTACGACAAGCGCCTTCGCCCGGTATTTCCTCCTTGAGTAAGCGATTATCTTCTTTATTGACTGAATAAGCTCGTCTACGTTATTTTGTGTTAGATGAGTGATTACGACCACCAAGGGTGAAAGACTGGTGAGTAACGTTCTATTTGTTTCGATGGCTTCTGGTAATCCTTCAAGAACGTAAAATTGAAGTCTCTTTTCAACTGAATACAGTGTCAACAGTCGGTTGGCGATTTTGATGAACTGCTGTTTTCCGGTATCTGGGTAGAATCTCTCTTCTAAATCGTTGTAGATGTACATTCCAAGCAGGAAGCCCTTGTTCAAAAATAAATGAGTAAGGTTGATTGCAGCCTCAATGCCATGTTCAAAAGCGTTCTCTATTGAAGTGCCAAAACGCAAGTCTTGGTGAGCGTCGAGAAAAATCCACACACAAAGCTTCCCCTCCCGCTCATACTCGTTTATAAGCAGAGAGTCTTCAATTCCCGTTGACATCCTGGCCGTGGCTTTCCAGTTTATGAGTTTGAAAGGGTCGCCATGCACGTATTGCCTTATTTCTCTGAAATCAGTGCTCATGGCACCCAATCTTGTCCTTCCTTGTAACGGAGTAGATATAAACGAGATTTTGTGGGGAATCCTTATCTTACGAACATCGAAAATGCGGGGGCTCACTGTCAGGTCGTTTGGTTCTCCTAAAACGCCCTTGATAGGTTGTTTGAGTCCGAGGAGAGGTCTGAATTCCCATTCAAGACCTTTGAAGTAGTAGTTGCCACGTTTTGTGCATCTTGCCTTATAATGAAAATCGAATTTTCTGGCACTAAGTCCTTTCCACACAGCTTTGTAATTGCTTCCTTCTACGAGCTCAAAAGGTTCAGAAAGTTCTTCGTAAAGAATCATTGTGCCAATGCCACCAGTTATTGTGCCAGTGGCTTGAACATCAATGGTTTCACTGATGGACGCCGAATTTTGGGAGTGTACTCTCTTAGCCTCAATCTTCGGTGGAGGCAGAGAAGTGCCAAACAAATATATGAAAAGAGGAACAAAGGACGTTAGCAGCAGAACGCGGCTTGTGAGCAGTAAACCTGAGATAAAAAGGAGAGTGAACAACACTAGAAGCTCTTTGACCTCGAAAAAAGAAGCCATCAATTTACCTCGGACGATATTCTTTGGGCACTAGTACTTTACTAATAACCTCTTTCACCACTTCCTTCTCATCGGTTCTTTCGAGTATATGTTCTGGCTTCAAAATCAACCTGTGCGCAAGGGCTTCAACAGAGAAAGTCTTCACATCATCTGGTATCACATAATCTCTACCATTAATAAGCGCTATTGCCCTTGCAGTTTTAAGCAAGGCTAAGCCTCCTCTAGGACTAGAACCTACTTCAACTTTTGGATGAATTCGCGTTTCTCGAACTATCTGAGCGATGTAATTCAATATCGTGCCATCTGCATATACGCTAGTTTCTACCTTCTTTTGTAGCGTCAGAAATTCCTCTTGAGAAACTACTGGTTTTATGTCCCTCGTAGGGTCGTCTTTCCTCCAGTCGATTCTCCTCCGAAGAATTAGTTCTTCTTCTTCAACTGTTTTTGGATATCCTGTGGATATCTTTAGAAGGAATCGGTCCACTTGAGCTTCTGGAAGCGGAAACGTGCCTTCGAACTCTATGGGGTTTTGAGTTGCCATAACAAGGAACGGTTCGCTCAGTCGGTATGTCTCACCCTCTATGGTAGCTTGCCTTTCTTCCATAGCCTCCAAAAGGGCTGATTGTGTTTTTGGCGGAGAACGATTGATCTCGTCTGCGAGCAAAATATTTGTGAATATGGGGCCTTTCATTAGTTCAAACCTTTCTTTTCCATGTTTCCAAACGTTAGTGCCCAGGATATCCGCGGGCAAGAGGTCTGGTGTGAATTGAACGCGGGAAAATTTATGTCCTATGGAAAAAGCTAAGGTTTTAGCCAATAATGTCTTTCCTAAGCCTGGGTTGTCCTCAAACAGTACGTGCCCGTTAGCTAGGCATGCAGCCAAGATTTTCTGAATGAGAACTTCGTCTCCTACGTATATGCTGAGGCAATTCTCGATTATCCTTTTACACAATTTACTTTCGGTTTCCAGTTTCGCTATCTCCTTTACGTGATTTCTTCCACGAGTTTTTTCAATAACTCTTCCCTAGTTTTTTTGTTATCCCTTTGAATTTTTTTCTTTGTCCAGGGAAAAGCTAAAAGTGGCATTTTTTTCTCTTGATATTGCCCCAACCACTGCTGAATCTTTCGCAGTATGTCCCTTTCAGACTCTCCCTTTTCCTTCAGTTGCAACGCATAATACGTGAGCATCAACTCTTTCTCTCCCGAGTTTACAAACGAATCTTGTATAGACGCGAGGTAATCAAAGTCTGTGTTAGTCCTTCGTTCAACAATCTTCACATGTTTCTTCCATTCCGAAAATTTCGGTTCAGCGTAAAAGTCCAACGTTTCCCTTTTTATCTCCATATAAACGACCGATATCCCAAATACGATCACGATCCATTCTCCAATAACCCCTACAGGAATGCTCTCCAAAAGGGGTGGCCGAATAAAGGCGATATAAACGGTCAAAAAGAATCCGAAGAAAAAATTGATCCAACTCATTGAAAACAGCTTTACAATCACCGAAATCGACTGCAAAGGTTGCGATTTTGTTAATAATCTTGAAATCATTCCTACAACCACCACGAAAAACCCCCCTGCAACAGGGAGGACGAAAAAGTGAGCGAACTTGAGAGGTTGTGGCAGAACCGCTGAAATTAGAGAAATAGCATAGCTCGCTATTCCAATGCAAAAAGCAATTAGTAACTTGAAATGGGTTGCATTCTTAATCAATTTCCATCCTGTTATGAAGCTGATAATTGATAAGGTTATCAACATTAAGGGAATCAACATTTCGCTCATGGAGAAATAGCCCAAAAGGAAAGTAGCGACCAAAAAAGCAGCGATGCTCACCAATCTCTTTATTGTAGCTTTTTTTCTTATCTTACTCCACATTCGCGCTCATCTCTTTGAGGGCTAAATAGGTTGCTCTGTAATTTTTCCTAACTATGGAATGATGGCTATACTCAGATTCCTCAAAGCACTCTGTTATGCATGCTGCGTCCAAAGAAGCCATGCCTGCCTGTTCAAGCATACGCTCAATTTCCCTCGCAGTCATGGAGTTCTTTACATTTATACCTCTTTGAATTAGACTCTGCAGAAAAGTTTGATATAACCTAATTATCTCCTCTCTATAATCCACTATGTGAAGCTCTGCTTCCGCCATATCCAAAGGCGTGCTAGCCTCGTCATACAAGATCGCCGTAATCTGGTGAGGTCCTTTCTTCTCAAAGACATGGGACAACGCAATGTGCTTATCGCCGTTAGCTTCCCTTTCAAAAACTTTGACGCCATTCACAAGAACGCTCAACTTGTTGAGGAAGATTGATTTAGCGTCATGTTCCAAAGTACACTCAATCGATAATTCATCTTTAACGCCCCATACTGGTGGAAGCGAGTCTTCTATTTCTGGAAAATGAATTCTCAAACGAGAGTTTACTTTTTTGCTTTTCTCTCCATTCGCGAAGAGAGGCAAAGCACTTGCCAATCCTTTCGCGCTATTTGCTTCGCGAAAACTGCGTATGAATAGTTTACTAGGGAGGTTTTCACTAAAGGTCACATAAAGCAATCCAAAGAGGATAAAGGCGAATATCAGCGGGCTGGATTCAGCGAATAATTCGGTGGAGGTCTTTGCGTCCAAGAACTGATCCGAGCCATTAAATGAGGCGACAAGGAGAATATTTTCAGGCAAAACTGTAGACGCTGGATCTATTGAAAACTCTAATTTGCCCTCTCGGTCAGTTTCCCCTGCCAATCCATAGTTTTCTAGGGTGATTGGTTGTCCTTCGAGGGGTTGTCCCGTGTCATCGAGTAGATGGAGCGAGATAAGGAAAGAATTTCCGAAGAGCGCCTTCTTAACAGCTGTTGCAGTCAAGAAGGTTCTTGTTACTATTTTTACTTCTTGTTTCACGGTTAAGTTCTTGCTGTCTACATCAAAGGCAAGAACATGCTTTCCCGCTTCTTCTCCTGGGTTTATATAGTACTGGTAGGAGAAGGAGCCGTCGGCTTTTGTCTTTACATTTGCTATTTCATAGTTATCCAAAGATATTTTTACTGAACTGTTTATGGTTTCCTCAGCGTTTGTTGTTATTATTCCTTTAATCTCATTTGTCTCATTTCGGATTAACGTGTTCGATGTTAGCGTTCTTAATAGATAAACAGGTGGTCCTTGATTGGCACTTGGTTTCCAAGGTGGCTGATCTTCGGGTAAAGAGTCCAATTCACGTGGAGGCGTAGCGTCAAAAGGGATCCATCCATATAGAGGTAGGTAGACCTCCGTCAGCGCATGGGCACCGCTAGTGTAGTATAGGACTTTGTCTGCTACGATGCACGATGGTCTAAATCCACCGCATACTCTTGCAGGAATTCCTTGTATCCTCAGAATTATGGCCAAAGCGGTGGCTGCGTCAAGGCATACTCCTTTGCCTCGTTTGAGAAACCAGAGAACCCAATCTTGATCGATAATGCGCTGAATTTTACCTGTAAGGAGGTTGTAATCGTATTCGAAATTGCTTACTATGTACTTAACGTCTTTTGCCACTTGGTCAAAGATGTCAATCGACGAGTTTTTCAGGTTTTCTGCAAGTTCCTTAACCTGTGTCGGAACATTTTCTGGGAGTTGTAAGTAGGTTTTGCGGATATTCTCTGGTATGTTCTCTAGTGTAGTATTTCCTTTGGATATGTCCGTAAA
>Ga0315279_10003428_pt1 | contig 22097 bp, 22 predicted proteins | sample YL17G06_20_MG_FD_203694 | JGI IMG/M metagenome (GOLD analysis project Ga0315279, IMG submission 203694) | Sediment microbial communities from Yellowstone Lake, YNP, Wyoming, USA - YL17G06_20 | ecosystem: Environmental > Aquatic > Freshwater > Lake > Sediment | place: USA: Wyoming | collected... | reverse complement strand
TAGCCAGTAGAATGCACGGATTCCTGCAAGGTCGCAAGGATTTCTCCAAGAACTGTGTGCCCCCCATCTCTCCGCTAGTGCATGGTCTCCTGCAATCTCAGTGGTCTTCTTGCAAAGCAGCAGGATGACACACCAAGGGTTTCGTAATAGGCATGAGATGCCCTCGATATCCGCATCTCAGCTTTTCTGACTCTTTGAGCAGATATCTATCCGCAATCTGGTTTTGCATGGAAGGACTGTCTACCGACCCCTGTCACTTGTCTTTCGTCTTCTGGGTCGTTCTCTTCTAGTGGCCTTGCGGTTGGTCGATGTTTCCCTTCTTGTACTTCGCATCTTGCGCTCCTCAGACTCTGGCCTGTTTCGTGTGACAGGTCCCTCAGGCGTTTCCTCCGATCGCGGTTCCTTGGCTAGGTCAAGAATTGGCGTGAGGAAGATCGGGATGCCAAGGGCGAGACAGAATGAGCCCCAGCCATACTCGGATTGATAGAACTGAACCTCATCCTCAATTGTATAGGATAGAGTCACTGTCTCGAATCCGACCCTGTCCCAAGTGACCGCAAAGGTGTTCGCGACCGGATTTGGCCAAGTCCTACTGAACATCGGGAAGGCCTGCAGATTCGTCGCTTTTCCGGGAACTGCAAAGCTTACGGTGAAGTTTGAGGACCCCACTACTCCCACGTAAGGATCAAGTTCAGAAAGAGCGTTCTCCAGACCCTTCGTGACGTAACCTCCAAGAGATAGTACCATGGTCCTCACGCCGTGGTTGTCGTAGACCAAGCTCTGATTCATACCGAGTACAATTGCATTCTGCACGACGCTCCAACCATAGCGGTCGGTCCTAACTTCATCCTTCGAGTAGACCAGCGTTCCGTTCTGTCCTGCGTCAACGATGTACCACTTGCCCGTGTTAGTCCTGTTCATTGGCTCTGACCCCGTGACTCTGTACGGGAGGGCAATCGCGGTGATGAACGTTCCATTTCCAAACACAGCGAACCAGAAGTAGAACCAAACGGCAGTCTCATTCACAACTGCGATGCTGGTTGGAAAAGTCTGGATTACCTGGCGTGGCTCAGTTATGTTGGTCCAGGCTATTTCGGTCTGATATGGCGCCCTAAATTTGGGAGGAACAGAAACGAAGTAGAAATCCAGCAGCATATATCCGCCAAAAGCTGAAAGCACTAGACCTAGAACAATGAACATCGGCGTCGCGTATCGTCGCAAACGGCCACGCATTTTCCCCACGAAACCTACAGCGGTCATAGGGGAGGACTTGCGAACAGATGATCTCGTGCATTACATATCGATTTCGACCGGAACCGAATTAGGTTACCATGTGTTCAAGCGATTCCGAGCTTCTTGATGGCACACCTACAACAACCCTCATAGTGGAATAGCAGACGCATGTGGCGACATAGTTTTGCGTGCTGGACGCGGGGCGTGCACGCTTCGCACGACGAATAAAGAAGAAAAGTGTATGATAGACGATGAACGCAAAAAGATTACAGGGGGATTCATACGAACGCGACATTTGACCCTAAACGCCGACCTTCATGCCACCTTGAGACGAAGTATCCAATGACAGCAGCACATGCAAACGACATCGCCAGCATAACTCCCAGCAAAAGACAATCCAATCCAAAGTAGGCTGACGCTGCTCCAAATGTTGTGATGAGCGTCGCCGGAATTCCAAAAATCGCCACCCAGAGTTCTACAGATTTGGTAACTCGATGACCCATCACACAGCCCAGGCCAAACCCTCCAAACGCCGTTACAATAACGAACATGGTCCAAACGTCTGACCAAATGCGAACGACGGATTTCGTCACAGTCGAAGTAGATGTTGTCGTAGTCGTACTCGTTTGCGTCTCCGTTGCCATCTTGATAATGGTAGAACTCAGTGTTTCGATGCTGGTGGTAATGCCCGATGTGAAAACGTAAGTCGTTGTCGCAGTAACCACAGTCGTGCAGGTTGAATTAGTTGTGGTCATCGAGGTGTATGTTCGGTTCGTGGTGGTTTCATAGGTCAGCGTTACTGTTATGTTATTCGTGAATGTGACAGTCTCAGTCACCGACTCCGTCGTAGTGGATATCTGGTATGTTGATAGGGTCGAGGAAATATCGACAACGGACACTAGGCTAACAAGGCCAAGGAGCAAAGAGAGTATCATCAATCCTGCAGAGCGATCACGCCATCTAGAGACCAATTCGAGACCTCAAATCATATGCCCGGTTCATGAGGTCGTATAGAGTCGTGATGTCTTTCCAATCGATTACCTTCGCGACATGTCCCATCTCATGGAATGATCCTTCGAGAAGCGATCTAGCTTTGGCTGCATCCTCATCAGTCGTAACGAGATATGGAATGCTATTCCACTTATCCCACGCATGCTTCAGCTTGGTCAGAGCCTGTTCCAGATTCCCTCCGATCTGGACCTCAAAGACATGCGATGGCGTGCCTGCTTTGATTCGCTTCCATATCACATCGAGCCTGTAGCTGTCAATAGGATATTCCGTCTCGGCTATCCTATTCTCTCGCAGTCCAATATCACGAATCATGTCTCTTAGCTGATTATGTGATACCTCAGGCTGTTCGATAACCCTTCTTTCAGGAACCTCGATCTTTGCTCGCGCCGCGGACATGGCTGCCTTGATCTGTTCCTTCACATTCTGAAGAGCTCTGGCATCGGTGATTACCGGCATAGCTCCTTGTGTCGATATTGGTTGCCGGAGGTTCGCATAGGTGACAGCTCCTCGACCAAGATCAGGCATACTCACCGCCTGTGGCAGCCGGTATACAATCAGGACCCATACAAACGCCTCATCAGTGTCAGAGAAATACTCAGCGACATGCTCTGGATTCCATATGTATAGATCGCTCATGCTGCGCAGAGCTGGGAGATCAGCCTTCTCAATATGGGATACGGTGATGACAGAAGCATAGTACTTGATGTCTGTCTTCTTTGGCTCCTTGGCTGATATCGCTTCCTTCACAAGCTCATGATATCGAGTCTGGAATTTCTGAAGATAATCTTTCTTTCGAGCAAACTCATATGTCGGGTATAGGAAGAATTCACGTCTAGCAGGCGCATATTTCCTGAGAAGTATGGCCTGCTTGCCCTGACCTATCGCCTCTACTACCGCAGACCATTCCTTCACGGCACGGTTAGAAGATGCCTGAATCGACGTAGCCGATCCCATACCGTATGCCCCACATCAGAAGAAATGACTTTCCATAGGACGAGCTCGGGTTCATCGATAGTGACAACCACCATACTATGCGCGATAACGCTCAGAAATCAGCACGATCTAGGGGAATCTAGCATTCGGCCCTTCCGTATAGGAACGCACGCATACGATTCACAACGCCACAAAAAGGCCATGTGCCGATGACCTAACCCGGTTCTGGTAAGAGAGGCTTTTCAAGATGCGAAAGCGGTTGCCAAGGTTGAACCAAGAGTCCTATTGACTGATGGTTTAGGTTCGTATGGCCCAGCCGCACAACGCGAGTTTCCCGACGCAGTTCATGTTGCAGGTGTGGGTTTGCAGGGACGCTTGAACTATAACCGCATGGAGCGCTATCACGGAACACTCAAGGAGCGAACCAAAGTCAAAGTCATGCGAGCTGTAAAGAACAAGGACACCGCGATCCTAGACGGACAGCGTATCTACTACAACCACATTCGACCGCATCAAGGCTTGAACGGCAAGACCCCAGCGCAAGCGGCTGGGCTCGAACTGGACTTGGGCGTGAACAAGTGGGAATCGCTCATCAAGAAAGCGCAAGCAACCCATTAGGTAGATAACTAGCGAAACCCGTGAGAGGGCTCTTAGGGAGCCCTAGTGGAGCTTTCTGATTTTTCGACATGGTGTTGGCCACCGAGCCCACGGACCCCGAACATTGTGTACATCATCGGTTTCGAGCACACTGGTAGGTTTGTGCCAATCTACGTTGGGGAATCGGAGAGAGGCATTGCTCGAATCGGTGAGTACATCACCGCGAATTTCAAGTCCCCGACGGATTTCAACGTAGGCGAAGCTGCTAGGTATCTTCAACAAAGAGGATACAAGGTACAAGTCAAATTCAAGGAAGTACAGAACCCGAGAAAAGAAGAACAGCGCATCACCCAGAAACTACAAGAACTCCTTCCTAACTGGCGCAAAATGGGCTATGACTATCAAAAGGCGAAGGAAGATGAGCAAAGGCGCAGAGTTCATGAGTTGATGAGCGCATTCCTGCAAGCTCTGAACTGAGCAGAAAGTAACCCCCCATCAATTAACAGACAATTCAGCCCCCTACTCAAGTTAACACAACCCAGAACCCCTAACCCCCCTGTCCCCCATGTAGGGTCCATAACACTCAATATCCCAATTTGGGCCGTGGTAGGTGCCCGAATCGCCACAGTAATATGGCGAGCGGATAGCGATTGAGGTCAAATCACCGCGAGACGATCCTGTGCGCGGGATTGGACAATGCTACGAGGCTGTCTGTGTAGGTTACAGCCGAGCGGTTCTCGTCACGATCCGAGAGTTGCGAAGAGGTTGAAGAAACGGGCATTCCAGCGGAGAGGAATCAGGCTTGTTGGGGTGGATGCGAAGGCTCGTGTTCACAGATACCAGCACGATGGATGGTATCTCGCAAGTTGATGTAGTGGAAGGTCTAGGTCGCTATTCTTGTCTTGGCAGTGATGTACGCGTCCAGTTGATCAAGATACAGTCTGGTCGTTTAGGTTCAAATCGCGCGGCGCGTAAATCTGAATTATCACACATGAACTCATTCTGCGGGCACGTTTTCGGTTCCACTAGCTCTCACTGCGCAGTCAAGAGACCCATCGCTCTTGTTCACATTGTTCTTCCACTGAAGCGGTTGAAGATTGGATAGGGAATCACCACCATTTGGATCTATGTGATCAATTTCCCATCCGTATGGTGATTCTCTCTTGCCGTAGAAATCACGACCAATCCAAGCACCACACGCATCTTGTCGCCACTTGTTTGCGTCTTGATTCTGGATACGCCTTCCTTTTTCCCAGACTGGTTGAACCTCTTGTTCAGCGAACTCGCGCAGCCTCAATGCCAAGAACCGTGAATACTAAGAGACAATGTACACGCTTAAGATTTTGGATTACTCTCTTTTCTCCTGTATGCTGCATGACGTGTGGGTAGCAGGCAGACTAGGACGGCGAGCAGTCCCAGCCCGCAGAAGAAGAAAAGCCAAGTCCAGACCTTTGGCTGAGGAGGCAAGGCGGGAATCAGATCTTCGTAGACTGCTGCTCCCGCGGCTAGAATGAAAAGCAAGATGTCCGCGGCAACCATTATGATGAAGCCACGCCGCATCGACCTGTCCTGAGCTTCGACGAGGTTGACGAGAAAAGCAATTCCGACAATGATGGAAGCACTCGCCGTCACGATGGCATCTGGTTGAACCATCTAGTCCACTGTTCCTTCAATTAGTGTAGAGACTAGCAAATTACATTTGCCGCAGTTATGTATTCAAAGAAGAAGCCCTGGGACTTGGATCCGTAGTCAAAAGTCAGAGCGGAGCATGCTCTTCAATGCGAAAGGGAAACGAAGAGCATGACGTTTCTGAGACACGCGAATAGTCTCGGATTGTGACCTTGACTCGCGGGGGGAGAGGGAGCCTAAATAGACGAACGGTGTAAGTCTTCACTGCGTGTCATTCTTACTGGGCGATTCTCATGACGATCCAGCGCAAGCTCGTCGAAGAACAGCTAACGCAGCAAGAACTTGAGAGCTGGCTTTGGAAGGCAGCAGACATACTCAGAGGCGCCGTCAAACCCGAGAGGTATGGAAGCTGCATTCTGCCCCTGCTCTTCTTCAAGAGATTATCCGACGTCTACCAGGATGAGTACAAAGAAGCGCTTCAGAAATACAGGAGCGAGAAGGTCGCAAAGGAGAGCTTCGTCCACAAACTCGCAGACATCCCGAAAGGGTGCCTATGGGATGACATAAGGAAGGAGACGAAGGACGTAGGCGGAAAGCTCAATGACGTTCTTGGAGAGATCGCAAGAGCAAACCCCGATCTTGACGGTGTAATCAACAGAGCTGACTTCAACAAGCCAGAAGAGATTCCGGCAGATAGACTCGTCAGACTAATCGAGCACTTCAGCCAGAAGAACCTCGGCAACAAACGAGTTCCAGCGGACGTGTTGGGTAACGCGTACGAGTACTTGCTCAAGCAATTCAATGAGTTAGCGCCCGCTAGAGCCGGCGAATTCTACACGCCCAGAGAAGTCGTTAAGGTCATGGTCGAGATACTCGACCCAAGCGAAGGCGCTGAAATCTATGACCCCTGCGCAGGCACCGGCGGCATGCTCATCGTTTCACATTACCATCTCCTGAGCAAGAAGAAAGAACCGAAGAAACTCTTCCTGTACGGACAGGAAATCAACGCGGAAACCTGTGCAATCGCACGAATGAACGTCATCCTGCACGGGCTTGAAGCAGAAATTCGGCAAGGCGACACTCTTGCTGACCCGAAGTTTCTAGAAGGTAATAGTCTAAGGAAGTTTGACTTTGTTCTCGCGAATCCCATGTGGAACCAAGACGGCTACAGAGAGCTGATGGAGAACGATAGACTGGAAAGATTCTCCTACGGCATAGCTCCCGCGAGTTCAGCGGACTGGGGGTGGATTCAGCACATGCTTGCAAGCCTGAAACCAGAAGGAAGGATGGGGGTTGTCCTAGACCAAGGTGCCCTCTTCAGAGGGGGTGCCGAGGGCAAGATTCGCCAGAAAGTTGTCGAGCACGATTTAGTTGAATGCGTGGTAGCTCTGCCAGAGAAGATATTCTATAACACTGGAGCGCCTGGTTGCCTCATCTTTTTGAACAAGAACAAACCTCACGAGAAGAGGGGAACGGTTCTCTTCGTCTATGCCGCGAAGGACTTCGAGAAGCTCAAGAACATGAACAGGCTTCGGGACGAAGACATCAAGAGAATTGCTGATGCTACCAAGGAGTTCAGAGATCAAGCGGGGTATGCGACCGTACACTCCCTCGACAAGATTATGGAGAACGACTTCAACCTGAGCGTGACCCGCTACGTGGACGTTTTCGAACAAGATGAAGAGATCGACGTCTCACAGACCTGGCAGGAACTCCGAATATTGGAAGAAGATAACTCTCAGGTTGATGACAGGTTGACCGGTTACATGAAGGAGCTGGGCTATGAGCGGAAAGAAGTGTAAGAAAGAAGCCGAGTACTATGAACCAGTTAAAGCAAAACTAGAGGAGATTCTGAAGGCACGGTTCAGCAGTTTTCATCTTGAAATAACCGCAGGAAAAAGGTTCAGCAACATCCTGAAGGCTCAGGTGGGCTCCTACAGAGACATAATCTTCGCCTTTCTGAAAGAGGCTGCACCTGACATCACAGGCTTTGGCAAAGGAGACCATTCCTCGGATTTCATAGTGGTGGAGGTCAAGGCTGAGAAGATTAAGCTAGACGACATCTACCAAATAAGGAAGTACGCCGAACTGTTTGATGCTAGATACGGTCTTCTTGTCTCAAATGAGGAGATTCCGGAGGAAATCAAGAGACTGTCAAAAGTGGTCTTCTCGCTACTACAGCTACCAGCTTACAAGACCTTGACTTTCGTTCGTCTCGACGAGAAGAGCAACGAACTGACAGACTGGTTCCCGGAGAATCCGTTCGCAAAGGGGTGAGAAGATGGTACCCCGCCCAAGAATAGGTGACGGCGAGGCAGACAAAATGCCCAAGCGATGGCACTTGGTGCGACTTGCAGACCTAGTCGGATACGAAAAGGGGAACAGACCTTCCGAGGTGCATGAAGACGGTCAACCGGGCATGTTACCGTATTTGACAGTGAAATCTATCCGTTCAAGCCGCTTCAACCAGTGGGCAAGAGACGAAGAGGATACAACACGCGTTCACCGGGACGATATCATTATGATCTGGGACGGCTTCTATTCTGGAAGCGTTTTTACCGGAGTTTCTGGGATACTGGGATCCACCGCTGTGAAGTTGACCCCGAAGCGTACCGATGTCGACAAGGGATTCCTGTATAACTTTCTTACAACGCGCTTCAAGGAACTGAACTCAAAGACCGCGGGCATGTACCTGAAACATGTGAGCAAGAGCGTCTTTGAGTCGCTTGGAGTTCTCCTTCCCCCTCTGCCGGAGCAACGCAAAATCGCAGCCATTTTCTCGACGGTTGATGATGCGATTCAGAAGACTGACGAGATCATCGCGAAGACTCAGCAGCTCAAGAAGGGCTTGATGCAACGACTACTGACCAAAGGGATAGGACACACAAAATTCAAGCAAACAGAGATCGGGAAAATACCCGAAGAATGGAAGGTCTTGAGCATATCGGAGATGGGAGAAAAAGACAGACCCGCCGTGAAGACCGGCCCCTTTGGCACTCAACTGAAGACGGAACACTTCAGAGCAACCGGTGTCCCTGTGCTAAACATCGCCTCTTTGGGCGATGGGAAAGTTGAGGCATCAGGCTTGTTCTATGTGTCCGAGGACAAGGCGCGGGAACTCGCCGAATACAAGGTAAGACCTGGTGATCTTGTATTCTCACGAGTCGCAGAAGTAGGGCGATCGATCGTTGTTCCCCCGGAAGCTGACGGCTGGATGATATCGTCAAACCTCTTCCGCATATCGATCTCCTTGGATCTCTTTGATCCTGGCTTCCTGATGTTCTCCTTGACCGGGAGTCCACTTGTCACCAAACAGGTATTCATGCTTACGGCAGATGCAGGACGCGAAATAGTAAACTCAACTGTGCTCGGGTCAATCAGGTTCCCAATCCCTTCCCTTGACGAGCAGAAACGAATTGCGGCAATCATACAAACTGTTCAGAGCAAGGTAGAGACCGAGATCACGCACAGAAAGGAACTAGAGAAGCTGAGAAGGGGACTGATGCGGGTTCTGCTTAGTGGCACGTTGAGGGTGAGAGTGAGCTAGTTGGTCTATACTGAACTCAATGTTGTTGAGAAGCCAGTAATCGAGTGGCTTGAACAGCTAGGCTGGACATACGTTAGTCCTGACGACTTGAAGAGGGACATCGAAGACCCTTTCGATCTTGCAATTCTCAGAGACGCAATCAAACGGCTGAACCCGGGAGTTATTGTTACGGACGAAGAGGTTGAGAAGGTAGTCAATCAGCTAAGGAGATCATCAAACGACATCTACGGGAACAAGGAATTCTTCGAGTGGCTGAAAGGAGAGAGAAGTCTTGTCCTGAAAGCAGGAGAGAAAGCCAAGACCGTCAAGCTGATAGATTTCGAGAATCCAGAAAACAACACTTTCGTGGTCACTAGCCAGTTCAAATTCGCAGGCTACGAGAATGTAAGATTCGACATCGTCTTAATGGTCAATGGGATTCCGCTCGTCGTAATTGAAGCAAAAGTACCAACTAGGGAAATCATAGACTATCGCGAAGCGATCAAGCAGATCCTTCGCTATGAGAAACAGGCACCGCAGATTTTCAAATATCTGGCTTTTGTCGCTGTGACCGACGGTATCAACTTCAGGTACGACTGGGTGACCCGCGACAAGTTCTTCGAGTGGAAGGACGACAAGTTCCGTGATCCCGTGAAGAGTTCGGTCTTCTCACTGTTCGACAAGAAAACGCTCCTCGATCTTCTCAGCAATTACATTTTGTTTGAGAAGGAACGCGAGCAACTTCGAAAGAAACTCGCAATGTACCAACAAGTAAGAGCGGCGAACCTCATAGTAGAGAGGGTTCTGGAAGGCAGAATCAAGAAAGGGCTCGTCTGGCACTTTCAGGGTTCCGGCAAGACCCTTACGATGTTGTTCGCTGCCTGGAAGCTCAAGAAAGCGAGCCAACTGAAGAATCCCGCAATCCTTCTGATCGTGGATAGAATAGACTTGGAAGGACAAATGTGGGGGACGTTCTCCAATGTAGATTTCCCATACACAGCAAAAGCGGAGAACAGCAGCGATTTGGTGAGCAAACTCAGGCAGGAAAGCCGCGAAGTCATAATCACTACGATACAGAAATTCGAGGACATCAGGGATGTCCTCAGCCGCCAAGAGAACCTGATCATTTTCGTTGACGAAGCTCATAGAACTCAATATGGAAAGCTCGCAATGCGCATGAGGCAGGCGTTTCCGCAAGCCTTCATTTTCGGCTTCACTGGAACTCCGGTAGAGAAGGGAGCATCCGGCAAAAGCACCTTCAGAACCTTCTGTCCACCCGGCGAAAAGTATCTAGACAGATACGGTATACGAGAGTCAATCGAAGATGGTGCGACTGTTCGCATTGTCTATGAGCCGAGACTTGAGAAGTTCCACGTACCAGGAGCGGTTTTGGACAGAGAGTTCTTCGATAAGACACGTGGTCTGAGTGATGAAGAGCATCAGAAAGTGATTGACAGAAGTGCGACCCTCAGGACTATTATGAAGTCGAAGGAGCGGATCGACAAAATCGCTCAGGACGTGGCGGAACACTTCAAGACACACGTGGAACCGAATAGACTCAAAGCCCAGCTTGTTGCGGTTGACAGAGAGGCTTGCGCTCTCTACAAGGAAGCACTGGACAAGTACCTGCCTCCTGAGTATTCGGTTGTGATCTACACTAAGAATCCTAACGATATCATGAACCCTCTCTTGAACAGGTACAACATGCCGAAGGAAGACCAGCTTCAGATTTCCAGGGGGAAGTTCCAGAAGCCAAGCGAGAATCCTCGGATTCTTATCGTCACCGACATGCTCTTGACAGGTTTTGACGCTCCGATCGAAAGCGTGATGTATCTCGATAAGCCGCTGCGTGATCACAGACTATTGCAGGCAATAGCTCGAACCAACAGACCCTACCCGGGCAAAGAAGCCGGCATCATAATTGACTACGTGGGGATATTCAAGCGACTCGTGAAGGCGCTCAATTTTGAGACGCGGGATATCGAGGGAATCGCTGTTGACTTCAAGAAGCTGAAAGAGGAATTCAAGAAGACCATCGCTGTCGTCCTCAAGCTCTTTCCTGGTATTCCGCACACGGATTCAAGGGACTCTCTCTTCGGAGCGCTGGAGGCAATTGAGGATGAACGGGCACACAAGACATTCAAGCAGAATCTATCTAAGGTGCGGAGACTCTACGAGACGATAGCTCCTGACCCTGAATTGTTTGACTTCATCGACGACCTCACGTGGTTAATTGAAGTCAACGAGGCGTATAACAAACTCCACAACAGGAAGTTCAGCGACCTCACAGAATACGAGGAGAAGACCAGGGAACTCATCAAGGACAAGCTCGTTATCCAGAAACTGGACAAGATACTTCCAACCTTCGAAATCAATAAGGACTACCTCAAGAGCCTCGAACAAGAAAGACTCGCCAAGAAACAAAGAATCATGGAGATGCGGCAAGCACTTGAATCCCACATTAAGATCAACCTGGAGCGGAATCCAATCTTTGAATCCCTGAGCCGTCGGCTCGAAAGAATTGTGAAGGTCAAGAATGAGTCTCAGCTCGAGAGTGAGCTGCGGCAGCTTGTTCAGGAGGTTGCCGCGGTTGAGGAACAAGCTAAGAAACTGAACATTACCGATGAGGAGTTCGCTCTCATCAATGCTGTGAAGAAGTATCTCCCGAAGGCTGAGGACTCTGAGCTTATTCCGTTTGTGCGTGAACTTCTGAAGGATGTGAAAGTTGGCGGACGTCTCTTCAAAGACTGGCAGAGAAAGACATCAGTGACGAAGGAAGTTCAGCAGGTCGTCTTCGACAAGTGTTTCGAGAAGTATAGGGGTACTCTTGAGGTTGAGAAGATAACCGCTCTGAGTCAAGAGATGGAGCAGTTCATCGAGAAATACAACTGAGGTGATCAGAATGGGAACCTTCAGAGCCGGACGGCGAGCCATCCGGTACACTGTAAGGCGAAGCGAATCCAAGTATGCACACTTGCGATTTCGAGAGCACACACGCCTCGAAGTCATTTTACCGAGAGGCTCCACAGTCAGCGTGAAAGGGCTTCTCAACAAGAAGCGCTCGTGGATAGAGAGGGAACTCCAAAGAATCGCCAACCGCAGAAGAGTCTTCGATGGAAAACAACTCCTCCTCAAGGGCGCTCCACACAAACTGAAGGTCGTCAAGGGTAAGCGAAACTCGGTCAAAGTTAGAGGTCGGACAGTCTACGTAGGTCTTGCTGACGACTCTGATCTTCGTCAATGCGTCGTGGACTGGATGACACCGCAAGCGCAGAGATACGCAGTGAAGAGGGTCAAGACCTACGGAAAGGAATTGGGATTCAAAGTCGAAAGCGTTGAAGTTGAGGATTCAAAGAGATGGGGACACTGTACACGTGACCGGAGGCTCTTTTTCAACTGGCAGCTTGTTGCTCTGCCGCGGGAGTTGGCTGACTATGTTGTGCTACATGAGGTCTCTCATTTGAGCGAATTCAATCATAATGGTCGGTTCCGCACGTTGTTGTTCTCGCTCTGCCCTGACTTCCGGGAAAGGGAAGAACTCCTACTTACGATAGTACCCTGGGCGACTCAGAAGTAAGTTGAAAGGCATGACCCTGGTCCGGCAGTGTTTCATTAGCCTAAAGAAGCTTCATCCAAGCGACGAAACTCGGATCAGTCGACTGCTCGAGCTGGAAAGAGCTCGAAAATAGGCTCATTTCAGGCTTTTCGAGACCCGATCAATCATGGCTATGGGCATAGAGTTAGGCTCAGTTGTACGTAGTCCGTTGATTTTCTGCCTATAGGCATCGGCGAAGCTGAAAGAGGAGCTTGAAATGAGCCGTTTGCTGCCCGATCAATTGTGGATGTGATAGAAGGTCGGTGCTTTTCTGTCGTTTAAGTCCACGAAACCCGAGAAAGGAGAGCCTGCAACGCCGATTGGTCACTTAGGCTATGGTTCCACCACGACGTGAGCAAACTCACGGTGGCTTGCCTTTCTTCAGCTTTGCTCGAATGTGAGGCTTCCCCCGGTAGGGATTCATGTGACGCTCTCCTCGCGAGAGAAGCTCGTTTTCCTCTTTCCGAGCAAGCAGTGTGCCGATTCGCGTCTTCTCCTCTGGATGCAGTTTCTTTAGGCTGATGAAGCATGGCCTCACTTTGGTTGTGCCCTTCCTGGATTTTGAGACGTAGTGTTGCACAACCAAGTATGGCCCGTAGACCTTGGCCTCTATCTTTCGGTAGGTCTTGATCATGTAGCCTGGCGAGCCACATTTCGGGCAACTATCGATGTGCATGATGACGCTACTCAATTGAGCCTTTAAAGACCCCTTCATTCGTAGCAACCATTTCAAATCTGCGACAATGTTGTCAGAAATGGTCCTTCGCATCGAAGCGTTCTGACGGATCAAAAATATCAGAACAGAAAAGAGCACGGCACGCGTGCCCACGGGGCCCTCTTCTTTTGGGTATGTTTGTTTTGTATACACCCTGTTCCTGTTATCTTCACTGTTCCGGTTATGCTCTTTACTCTCTTTCCCGTTTTCCTGTTTTCCTCTTTTCCCAGTTTCCTGCTTTCCCCGTTCAGCCCGCTGTCTTCTAAGCTCGAAGAGCTTAGCAAGACCCTATTCCCGCTTCGCACTCTACCCGCCAACCCTGTCCCAGAAACCCGCAACCCGCCGCCCGTGGGCGGAAGAAACGCCTAAAAGTCGATCAGTTCGAATGTGGATTGTGGATTTTGAGCAGCGACTTGAGAGAAAAGTGAGCCGGGTTGGCACAGCGATATCCCGCCATGTTGCCATTTTGCCGCTTCTGTGGGTCGCGAATCCCAGAACAGTATACGTATTGTCTTAGGTGTGGCAGGTTACGAGATACGGTTCAGACGAATGAGATACCAAGCATCCCCGTGAGTAGGAAAACAGCGAGAAACTCGATAATCGCCGCGGTGGTCATCGGCGCCGGAATTTGCCTAATCCTGGCGGTCGAGGCGTACCTCTGGCTCATAGTGGACTTGCTCGCTCTTGGAGTCGTAGCGTTCATCCTCGTTTCGATCCTCAGAAACCTTGATGACCCGAAAAAGACCCTTACGGGAATCGGTGTACTCATCACGAGTCTGTTCTTGTTCTGCGTCCCCATCTTTCTCCGCGGTGTGGCGCCTCTTTCTCAACTAAACGAACAGCAGTGGACTGCTTTTGGAGCCGGCTGCTGGATATCCGCCTATGCAATCTTCATCAGTGGGAGCGTCTTTCTCGGTTCCCCATCTTCCGGCTCCTCAGAAGACCGTTTTCCCTCCCCCACGTCCTGGGAGGCGTACGGGAGGCAAGTGGCGTGGGAAGAAGCGCGGAAACGTGAGGAATACGCGCAGGAGAAACGGGACAGGAAGAGAAGCGAAGAACACTGGTAGAGCCGCGTCCACGTCCTTTGCAACGTTCGGGGACGACACGATTTCGTAGCTGACATAAGTTGCTCGAACAGGCCTGCTCTTGGAAACAATAAAGAGCGTTGGGAGTTCCGTAGAATAAGATCAAAAGAAGCCATACAGAGACGCATCGACAAACTCAAGAAGTTCGGACTAATTGCTGTTGATGAGAAAGAGAAAATAGAACTAGGAACAAAACTCCTATAGCCGATCAGTTGCGTAGGGTATGGTGCGGCTCGATGGCCCGATTGAATGCCGAGGATTTTCTTCGTCTCGGCGCGGAAGTGGGCGGAAGATATGGGCCGCATGAATGGTTTACGGCAATGAGGCCTACGGGCGTGACGTAGGCTGAGACTCTCTTAACTTCCCCGCTGAAAGTGGGCACGCATGCGCGTGCCACGTCTCCAACCACATTGGAGGTGGTTCCGAATGGAGACGACCCTTCCGACCGTGCAGGCAAACATGCCTGCTCTACCATTCCCACGATTGAGAGCGCGAGCCCTAGATCGCCGACTCCCTACATGGGAGCCGATGCAAGAGGCAGGCACAGTCGGCCGCTATGGATTACTCTCACAGTAGGGGAGACTCTTGACAGCTGACCAAGGCCGACTGAACGATACAGATGCACTGATAGTACTGAATGTAGGCAAAGGGGCAGCAGCGTACCTTACACGACGGCTCGGCGTAGACGCACTACGCATACTCGAAGACGCATTGAATCAGCATGCCGAAACATACGCATGCCAGATAACCCACATTTGGCAAGGTCGTCCTGAGACGATCATTCAGTTTCTGCTGCCGCCACTGCGAACCAGGCTGCGCGCGATCAAATGTCAAACCGATGGAAACTGCGGTCACGCGTATTACTTCGTGGTTGCAGCGGAGAAGATTACCAAGGCGGAAACATACGAAGCGTGGGCACACCCAATCGAGGCGCCAGTCATCATACTACGCCCGAACGAACGGGAAATCACCCGCTGCGGAAACTGCACCCGACCACTACCAGCGAACTGTGACAAGTGCCCCCACTGCCTACACCAATACAAAGACGATACAGCTATCGTTCAACTGGACACACAACCGACCGCGGTTAGAGTACAATTCGACCTCGACACCCTCGCCCCCAAAGACGATGAAGATACACAGCCACCGCAACAGCCAACCCCACTCACCTTCGGACTGGCCTTCCATCCAGACTCTCAGGAACGCCTCAGCAGGATCCCGCCTGAGGAACGCGCTGAACTTGACAGCAAGATCGCGCGAACACTCAAAGGCTACACATACCAGAAGATGAGACTTCGAAGCGGCGCCCACATCGTCATAGCCAACCCATCACAGCAATCAGAAACCACAACCGGCGCCATCATGGAACTAGACCAACTCCTACGTGAACTAGAAATCGGATACGTACTCGACACATACGAACTCAGGAAAGCACAAGCGAAGGCTGACCGTTGGAGCAAGGCGAAGACGCGTTGAGCAGCAAGGAAGACTCGTGAATTCGTCAAGCCATCATGAAGGACCAACGACTGTTGCGCTTGTCTCATGGAGCCCTCGGGGGCTCCTTGCTTTCCCCTGTCACCACCTTCGCTCCCTCAACCCTCCGTCAGAGCGTGATCGAGTTTGACTAGGATCCGCCTCATCGTGGACGCTCCTGGCGCCAACTTCGCTAAGCTCCCAGCAGGAAGCGAGTTAGAAGTCATCGGCTACACCTTCGACGGCAACTACAAGGTCATCGTGGATAGCAGAGTCTTGATCGTGCTGAAGGAAGAAGCAATGATAGTCAAAGAAGAGCAAAACCACCGCTGACCAGCGTGTCCGAACTCGTCCACAGAAATGGGCTAGGCAGAGGGTCTAGCCCCATCCTATCCACGTCTTGGGATCACGCCTGTTGAGCCGCATTTTGCCGCTGGCTCCCACTTGAGCTTCTTATGTATGGAACTGTGCTCAATTCTATATCATTCAGAGCAATTGATCGGGAACCAAACGTCAAGGAATACGTCGATCTTGGGCGCTTGAACGAGCTCTAGCCAGCAGTTTGGGAACGAATTTCCTTCGACGTCCCTTAGGCTCATCGTGATCCTCCGTGATCCTGGCCACCTGCATCACGATTCTGCGCTCTCTCTCAACCGGTCGTATCTCTAGACGGTACGGTTTCCTCTACTCTCCATTCACTACCGATCATCCGCAAAATGCCTTAGAATGCGCCGATTTCTGGATCATGCTTAAATCGAAAGAACGATGACGATGAGGCTTGTAGCAAACTGAGCCGAGGCATCTGGTCGCAAGACAGAAGATGAACTTGTGAGCAATTTGCTATCGTTGGATTGACCCTAGCGCAGGTGTCTAACGTGGCTTCGCGCCAACTTATTTTGAAATCTCTGAAATTACCATCCTACCCAGGATCACGCCATACCCCAGGATCACGGCACACGCCCACAGGATCACGGTTCTTTTAGAATCCAAGCATCAGCCCACTCCGGCACACGCTCGGCCTTCAAGTCTTCAACAATCTTCTCTGCATCGGCCTTAATCCATGCTCTAACTTTTGCATCTTCACCGGGCTTGGAACTAGCGACATCGCGTCCGATTTCTCCGCGAGCTATGGCCTCCTGCTCTTTTTTCAAGAAATCTCTTGCATACGCTTCAATGTCATAGTACCGTCCACGATAGTACACCAATGCTTTTCTACATATGCCGGGCGCATCCTCCAGCGTTACGCTCGGCGCCCTTGCCTCCGGAAAAAGCTTCTCCACCGTTTCAGCAAGCCAAATTTCGTAAGTTAACGTACCGTCGTCTTTTTCTGGGTCCTCTCGCTCGATCAGGCCTTTCACTACGTCCTCTCTCGATCTTCTTTGCTTCGCCATCCCCTCATTCACCTTCGATTAGTTTTCGCCAAGAGCCTGTCCAACTGTTCGCTTCGCCTGCAGTCGTCACAATCTGTCTTTCGGTGTCGAGCGCATACTCTGGTCAGGTCGTTTCCACTATTCTCTCGTCGGTTCACATTCTTCAAACTTTCAACCCTCACGTGAAGCGAGCAAGAACCAGCAGGCGAAGGCGACAGTTTGAGTTGCGCAACCAACGGATACTGTTACAGTTCAGATCGGAATTAAACATTCTCGCGCTCTTTCGACCGGCACACTATCAGTCGCTCGATCAATAAGTCACCGCACAAATTCCCAGCAACATCTCCAGCCCCCAATCTTCAGATTCAAATGTTCGAGGGAGGTGATCGTTATGGTTTGGGAAGATTTTGGAGAGACTAAAGTAAACGGGGGAGGATGAAACTGGCTGTCAACGAGTGGAATCGTTGAGGACATCCAAAAAATGATGAATCATGAATGAACGTGATTTTGCTTTGCTTTCAGCCTAGTTCTTCGATGAGTATCTCTGCGCTTCTCGCTATCGCAGCCTAGATGCCTTTTCGTCTTGATCGATTAGCTTCAACGTACTATTGACAGACTTCAGTAATCCAGTGCGCCGCTTAAACCTCTTCATCGTGCGTCTGATTCTTTCTCTCTTTGATTCGAATCTCGAGAACCCATCAGAGCCAAGGTATGCCTCTATTGCTCGACGGCAGAGTTCTCCTGCTTCTCTTGACCTAACTACGAGAGCGTTTGCCTCGCACTTCTTGGCACCGAACTTGTGCAGGTATTCTTGTACGTACGCTAGGTCGTAGTTTGGGTGAGTGGGAGAAGCCAAATTCATTCCCGAACCGGTGATGAGGTTGTCAATCCAGGTTAGGTGATTCTTCTCTATGAAATCGTGGTTCAGCCCGAACCTATCGATGATCAACTTCGCAGGGTTGTATCCCTCGACTCCGTCCTCCCACGTGATTCCCTTGAGCTCATCAAGATTCCTTCTCAGACACTCGGATATGCGAAGTCCATCCGGATCATGATCCCCGCAGTACAGGAGGACGCATTGCAGTCCCTTGTCTTCGGCCTGTCTGAATCTTCTTGCATATTCGGCTCTTTGAAGCATCGAACTCCAGCCACGCGTCGTGGCTATGGGGATATGGAACTGGTCACAGACTGGAGCGAACAATGCCTTCAAGTCGATCTTCTCGACGATCATTTGGATGTAGTATTGCTCGCCCTCCCACCAATCAGGTGTGTAGTACTCCTCTGCATTCAACGCCTCCTTGAGCAAATGCCCCAAATACTGTTCTGGGGACACTGAAGTCGGCTCCTCGATTCCTGAGAATGCTCGTGCTTCTTCCTCCGCAACGAAGTCAATGGGCAGAAGCCCGGTTCGCCTGCATTCGTTGATCAAATCCTCGGCACGGGCGAACTCAGCTTTTGTGATGGCTCCGTATCCTTCGAGTTGGTAGCACCAACCCCTTGAAGAGATCCGGAATTGGACCTGCTCTGCGATTTGATTTAGAGTCTCGGCGAACTGGGTGAGCTGTTGCTCGCGAACCATTCCTCTGCCATTGGGCAGAGTCAACTGAAAGCTCATGCGTGAGTCTCCTACTGGAGCTAAGGCACACCCCAAAGCAGACGGAAGCAATTCGGGCATCGCGGAAGCCAGTTATTCCAGTCGTACACGGTGTAATCTGGGGGAGTCGTCACTCCACAGAACGGGCAAAATCTCCACTCATATTCGGCACGCATGTGCACTTGATCGATCGCATCATAACCGGTGATGCCCAAGAGCATTCCCCGTCGGCCAATTGAGGCCAAATCTAGGGTCAACATGGCGGGCTTTAAGGATTGCGATGCGATCACGGAAGCACTGCGCCCCGTGCATACACAGCACTCCGACGGTCAATTCAGCTCGCCTCGACCCCGGGTTGTCCCGGCCAGTCTGATGAATCTTGAGGGCCAGTGCTTCAGGGGAGATGCTTCAGATGTGCCCTAGGGCGGATCCAATGGGAAACTGACAATACTCGGGGGCGGTAAATTATTTTATTTTTAACAGGTCATTCTGATCCTTTCTAGGCAAGAACCCCTCATTTTGAGTTAGTATTTGAGACTACCGCACTCGCTTGTCGATTTCGGAGGTCTCAGCGGTCAACATTTCGTCACCTATTTTTCTGGTGAGACGCCGTGCCTTGTCTGCCAATGAAAAGAACCTACTGGTCTGCAACAAGAAGCAATCGCACTCAGAGACCGCGAGGAGAAGATCCTCAAAGAAGGAACCGGGCTTCCGTTCGAGGAGCGGGGTAGTCGAAAGCCCTGCCGGCGTGCATCTTTCTGCAAAGACAGTCATCATCAATGCGCACTCGGCAGTCATCAAATTCCAGATCACGCTTGAACGGGGCGGGGTACGGAGCATCGAGACCGCCAGAGGCGTTGAACAAATTCAGGCCCCCAAAGGTCAATTGCGGCAACGTAGGAAAAAGGGCAAGCCAGACAAAACAAGATCAAGTGCCTTTAGAAGGTGCAAAGAGATTCTAGGGAGCTTGGGACCAACGGCTCTTTTAGTGATCGAGGTGATCCTGAAACTTCTTGGTCTGATCAGGTGAATACCGGGAACGATACTCGGACAACCTGGTCGTTTCTCAGGTGAGGCGAGACTTTCCCAGCCCAAAGAGCCAATGGGGTTAACTACGCCCCGAAAAACGTACACAGAACTCAGCCAAGACAGGTAGGAATATATACAGTGAATAGAATGCTACTTTGGACCCAGTCCAAAGTTATACCTGTCAGCTTCTATCCTGCTTTGGGTTCTCCTCTATCTCCTTCGCAACTTTCAAGATCTCTTTCTAACAAGTCGCCGTTTACACATTGATCTTGACGAGCGCCCGGCACTTGGTCAGTCATCCTCAAGCGTTCGCGTTGATCTCCGCATCCTTTGCATCCGAACTCAGTGACAGGACAAAAGTCGGCCAAAATATATAGGGTCATGTACTGGTCTATAGAAAGGCCAGTTTGCAACGGTTGCAAAGTTATACCTTTGATCTGAAGCATATGGAATTTCTCGGTGATCGTCCGAGGAATTATGTGTGAACAGGAAGCAGGGCTGTCGACAGTCAGAGTTGACCTGGCTGAAACCGTGGTCCGAGCCCGCTCGCCCGTTTTTAAGTCAAGTTCTCGAAGCCTTCCATGAACTCAAGGAACGCCGTTACCTCTGCTGAACTCGGAAAGAAGGTTGTCGACCTTAGAGAGTTCAAGGTGACTGTGGGCAAGCTTCTGCCTAGCGACCACCCGCTTGCAAAGGTAATGAGCGTTGAGGAAGACCGTCTTGGGGCGCATGAGTTCCTCGGCAAGATGCGCACCTGGCTGAAACTTCTCCAGATTGATTGAAAGAAGCACGCTCTTAGGCTAGGCTGCTGGAAGTCTCACTATGGCCTTGCTGCCTGGGAGTCGGTCGACATACTCCCACCCTTCCGTCAAGTACTTTTCAACCTGGCTCAATTGTATGACGCGCTGCTTCGACCCATTGTTTACAAGTATCCCTAACAGTCGCTCGCGACACTTCTCATAGATGATCTCATCATCCATGTCATCGATGTCGAGTGATTCAAGTTCATCTTTCTTGTAGCCTGCAACAAGGAGCAGTTGTTTCTTGAGGGTGGTTTTGGCGTCTTCTTCGCGTCTGCCGGATACGTCGATGGTTGTGAGGAGGTGTTGGCTTTTCCGGTAGCTTTCCCGCATGTCCTCAAGAACGTCCTGTGGCAGCGCTTGCTTGTTCAACGTGTACAGCTGCTCGATGTCACCCTTGTGACCCATCCAGAACACACGGTAGTCGCGTATGATGAACCGATTTGATTCCGCCAAGAGCATGCGCGTGTCAAAGTAGCATCTCAAAACGTACGGGCGCCAAGAGTGACCGGCAGCTCTGATGGAATCGCGTATCTTGTCGCCGACGTTACTTGTCCTGATGAATTCTTTCTTTGCATATCGAGGCCTAACTACTGGTGATGAGGCCTCCAGCTTCTCGCCTTTGCGCATGCGTGCCTCAAGGTACTCCTTCAGGTAGAGGCATCCTTCATCGCAGAGAAACGTAAGATACTGATGCCCCGCCTTGCTCAATGGTGCCCGAACAGTGACCAGAGTCGGCGTCGACGCGAACGTTACCGTTCCTGCAGTGCCGTCGACTATCAATTCGGGTAGGTCTCCGATTCTGAAGCCATCGGCCCCATGATAGTTCCCTACTACCCCCGGCCTGAAGCCGGAGAATGCCATCAGGCTGATAGCGACACGTTTCTCCGGTGAGCCACTGCGCAGTATGTTCCCCAGTTCGTCAGCGTTGGGAACCCGCTCGTTCTGAAGCGTCGGAGTCGCGTTCTGACCCACGATCTTGATGGTTGACGTCAGAACGATGCGGTTGTGCTTGAGCCAGGATTTGACGCCCTTGATTATGCTCTTGATGTAGGCTCCGGCGAAATCCTCGGATTCCAGTCGCGTCACGTTGTCGAACAGCAGGTCGGATAATGCCTTCTGATCCATGCGCGGCAGCTGTGCTGGTTCGATGCTATTCCTTCTGCAGAAAACGCTGAGGCGGCGCAGGTAGACATCCGCAGTCACTTCAGACCCGCGCTTGACGTTCTGATACCACCGCAGCACGTCGGCATCGGAGAGCAACGACCTGCAGCCCGTACTGTGTAGAGGCTCCCTTGTGATGGCTGAGGCTCTTCTTGGACTCATGCCGCGCCTATGCGGCTGAGCCTTAAAAGCCGGGCCGGGTTCCAACCCAGAATGGTGGCGGGCCCGCCGGGAATTGAACCCGGGACCCCCGGGTCTCCTCCGTACAGGTAAAAGCTTCACCGAGCGTGTTTCTCCGGTGCTCTACCTGACTGAGCTACGGGCCCTGCCGTTGATCAAACCG